>Ga0137437_1000575_pt1 | contig 11745 bp, 13 predicted proteins | sample EasRivERMGT138_2_FD_102332 | JGI IMG/M metagenome (GOLD analysis project Ga0137437, IMG submission 102332) | Soil microbial communities from meander-bound floodplain in the East River, Colorado, USA - East River MetaG ERMGT138_2 | ecosystem: Environmental > Terrestrial > Soil > Floodplain ...
CAAGACCGGGCAGAAGATCATGGTCTTCATCGAAGAGATCGACGGCCGGCTCTACAACGTCGGTTTGTCCTACGGGGTCTTCCGCGTCAACGAAGACGCCCGCGGGCGCCAGTCGCTCGTCCGGGCCATCGAGGACGGGCTCGAAGTCGTCGACGATGCGGGAGTCGGGCACGGCCCGTTCGCTTTGGAGGACATCCGCACGCGCGTCGGCTACGCCGCGACGCATCCGCGCTTCGACAACCGGATGGTCCAAGAGACCTTCGGGCAGGGGAGGTAAGCCATGCGACGCATCGTGAACGTCACCAGCGTGCTCACCCTCGCATCGTTCCTCGTTCCGGCGGTCGCCGCCTACTGCCTCACCGGCGTGCGCCTCCCGGCGACCGCCGACGTCTTCTACAACCCGAGCGGCAAGATCACGAGCGGGCAGTGCATCAGCGCCTCGCAGATGGACTCCGCCGTGACCGGCGGGACGAACTGGAAGGCGCTCCACCTCGCCGGAACCACATCGAAGGCTCCGAACAAGCGTGACGGCCAGAACACCGTCGGCTGGGCGAAGCTCGGCGGCGGGACGCTCGGCGTGACGAACTACCTGGACTACGACCGCACCCGGACCGTCGCCTGCAAGGGGAACCTCTTCTCCAACCTGTACGAGGCCGACGTGCGGATCACGACGTCGTATCGATGGACCTCGGGCGGGGGGCAGTGCCCGTGCGCCGCGGGATCGGCCTACTACCTGAACGCCGTCTCGGCGCACGAGTTCGGGCACGTCATCGGGCTGTGCCACACCAACCAGCCGTCCTCGCTGATGTACCCGTCGTTCGGGGCGTGCGAGAACAAGAACAAGAGCTCCGACGAGACCGCGGGCGAAAGCGCCCTCTGTTATTGAGAAGGTGGGGACAGGCACCGTTCCAAGGTGCCTGTCCCCGCAGGCACGGTCCCATCGTGCCTGCCCCGCGATCGCCGCGCCTACTTGTGCCCGACGATCGCAATCCAGATCCGGCCGGCATCGCCCGACAACCGGTTGTCACCTTCGACCCAGAGGACGCCGATTCGCGCGCCTGTGTTGACGACGTCGGGGTGAACCGACTGTAAGCCGGGCACCTCGGCGCGGAGGTTCAACTCGTTCCAGGCTCCCCACCCGGCGTCCGCGTGCGTGTTGCCGCTGGGGTCGCACCGCCTGAAGTGCACGTCGAACCCCGGGTTCGCTCCACTGGTCATATTGTCGTTGGCCATCACGAACTCGCCGCCGGTCCAACTGATCCGGCCGTACCGGCCCCGGTCCTTGTCGGGGGTGAACTCCTGGACGGGTGCGAGCGAGGTCACGGAAAAGAACCTCGCCTGCGCGCGGTCCAGCCCCTTCACCGTGCTGTCCTTGGTATGCCAGCCCACGGCGAAGCCCGTCGAGTTCGCTGCGATGGACGGCACGCTGCCCGGCTCGGAGTACGGGTCGTTGTGTTGATTGACCCGCACCGGGCCGAGGGGCGCGACGCGCTCCGGCTCGCGCGGAAACGCGCTGAGGAGGACGCCGGCGGATGCGCGCGAGGGGAAGGACGCTTCGTACGCGATCCCGAAGAGTCCCTCGTCGACGCGGTAGCGCTCGCCGTCGAGCAGCACCGCCGTGGTTCCGCTGAACGCGATGGCCGCGTTCCCGCGGCTGCTCGGGAGGATTTCCACCGGCGACATCGGCTGGCCTGTTGCGTCGAACCGCTGGAATCTGAGCGCATCGGGGCCGCCGTTGTCCTTCCACACGATGCCGAACCGATCCTGCCCCCATGCGATCTTCGGCTCGCTCCCGTACTCCGCGATCAAGACGTCGTCGCGGGCCATCCCGTCGCGGTCGACGAGCAGCAATCGAACGCTCGAGAGCTCGTAGAAGCCGTCTTCGTAGACGATGCCGAGGCGCGAGCCGGTCCACGCGGCATCCATGCTGCGCACGGGTTTGCGCAGAGAGTCCGGCCGAGCCAGAAGCGTCGTGTCGAGCGCGATGCGTGCGACCCGCAGCCGGCCCCTGAGGTCGATCCAGACCGCCATGAAGTTGTCACCGGTCCAGATGAGTCGCGGCTGGGTCTCGGACGAGACCATCTCGGCGGCCCTGCTGCTGGGCGACGGCCAGACGGCGGTCGCAATTTCCACAGAGGGCCAGTCGATCGTGGTGTCGAAGCCGTCATCCACGACGCCGTCGCAGTCGTCGTCGAAGCCGTTTCCGACCTCCAACGCGCCGGGCTTGACCGCCGGATCGCCGTCGTTGCAATCCAGCGCGGCGGCGAACCCGTCGAGATCGGCGTCGAGGCCGGCCGGCACCACACCGCTCCCGCCCCAAGCGTCGTCCGCCGGCGGCACGATCACGGGGTGCGTGGGCGGCGTGGGGTTGACGGGAGACGGCGGGTTCGCGAACGCGAGCCCGCAGGTGACGAGCGCCACCGCTGCGATCGATATGAGTTTCATTGGGACCTCCTCATGCGTGGCCGGCCGCGTCGCGCGCCCCCGCGCGATCGCCGTAGACGACGGCGACCTCGCGGGAAGCGTGTATCGACGGCGACCGATCGCGAGCCGACGGATGCTGCGTCACCGTGAAGTGCAGGTGCTCTTCGCCCGGCGTGTGGTCGATGATGACGAGTCCGCCCGACGGAATCCGGCGGCTGATCATCAGGTCCGCAACCGGGAACTCGAGGTAGCGTCGAAAGACGCGGACCAGCTCGCGCGCGCCGAGCTTCGTGTCGCCGCGCGAGCGCTCCAGCAGGAAACGGCGGGCCGGCGGGAGCAAGTCGCAGTGGAAGCCGCGCTCGTCGATCCAGCGGTTCAAGCGATCGAAGCGGCGGTCGAAGATCTCGCCGACGTGCTCTTCTTGCAGCCGGTGGAAGACCACGAGCGCGTCCAAGCGATTGACGAGATCCTCGCCGAACTGCTCCTCCGCCTGCGTGCGGCAGGTCTTCGAGATGCGATCGTCCTCCAGGCCGGCGTCCAGTCCTCCCTGGAATCCGATGCGGGAGCTCTCCTCGAGGATCTCTCTCGAGCACAGGCTCGTGGTGATGAAGACCAGGCATTGATCGAGGCTTCCGAGTCTCCCGCCGGGGAGCGCGAGGCGCCCGGTGTCCAAGGCGGCCGTGAGCGCCTTCGAGATTTCTTTCCGGCCGCGCTCGAGGTACTCGATGAGCAGCACCGAGAAGGGCGCCGCCTCGAATACGGAGCCGGTGTCGAAGAGGCGTGGACTGGAGAACATCGGCGCCAACTGCGCGGCGAACGCCGTCCAGGGATCGCTGTGCACGAAGTGGGTGCAATCGGCGATGTACAGACCGCGGGCTTCACCATGAAGCGTTTGCGCGAGCGTGCGGACCAACTGCGTCTTCCCGGTCCCGCTGGGGCCCATGAACATGTAGGCGCACCAGCTCCGCTCGCGCGGTGTCAGCCCGCTCATCACGCGCGTCGTGCCGCGCACGGCGCTTGCGATGGCGGCGGGCTGACCCGCGATCTCCCTCTCGAGGGCGGCCTTCAGGACGTCCGAGAACATCGTCGCCTCCAACGCCTCCGGCGGGAGCGATTCGGCCTAGAGGCCGAAGGGGCGATACGCCTGGAAGTACGGGAACCCGAAGTCATACCGGGGCATCGTCGGGTTCATGTACGGGGTCACCGGCGGCGTGTGCAGGTACGGGGCGACCGGTGGGGTGAAATAGGTCGGCGGCACTTGCGGCGTCTGGAGGTACGGGGCGACCGGCGGGGTGTAGTAGGGCGGCGGCACCTGCGGTCCGAACATCTGCGGGGCGACCGGCGGGGTGAAGTAGGTCGGAGGCACCGGATACGGGTTGTAGTAGCGCGGCAGCGTCCCCATGAACGGAGCGGGGATGTTGGGGAAATTGGGAATGTCCTTGAAGGCGACGCTGTAGAGGTTCGGGTCGTTCCAGAACATGGCGCACTCCTTTTGCGACCGCGCGTCCGTCATGGACGCGAACGGGTGCCGACGTCAGTGAAAGACCGGGGGAAAAGGCGCCGGGACCGTCGGGGTCCAGGCCGGCGCCGCCAGGTGCAGGCGGAGCATCTGGGCCAGGGTGTGAGCTTGATAGGCGGTTCGAAGCTCGTCGGGGGGAAGTTCGTGTTTCTCGGCCGCCCTTCCTTGAACTGGTTTCGTCTTCATGGAGGCCTCTCCTCGCAAGCGGTCGTTCAGGCGATCTCGATCTTCATTTCCTTAGGCGCTGCGATCTCGAGGAGCGGAATCGTCACCTCGAGGATGCCGTCGGTGTACTTCGCGGCGAGTTTGGCCGGGTCCGCGTGGAGCGGCAGCGCGAATCGCCTCTCGAAGGTGCCGTAGGGGGATTCGAGACCCAGCGGGCGCAGCGCGCAGTCTTCCTTCGGGAGCGCGCGTTCCCCACGCACGATGCACTCGTTTTCGGCGATCAGGACTTTCAGCTGATCGTGCTCGACGCCCGGGATCTCGACGCGGAAGACGACCGCGTCGCGTTTCGCGTAAACGTCGGCCCGCGGGACCCACCCCACCGGCACCTCGGGCGCTCGAGCCTCCGCGAGGAGCCGCTTCAACTCTTCGACCTCGTGAATGGCGTACCGAACGGGGTCGACCCCGGCCGGGAACGGCGCGTACCAGCCGGGTCCGATCTCGGGCGCCGGGTGGCCGACGAACTTCGAGTACAACTCTCTGACGTCGTTGAATGCGGACACGATCTGGGTCATCGGCGGCACCTCCTTCGGATGTCCGGAGTCCGTTATGGCTCCCGCGATGCACTGCGGAAAGAGGATAGGAAGCCTAGAATCCCGACGCGAGCAAACGACACGAAAAGCCATGCCCTGAAAGGCAACGGCCGGGGCGGCGATGACACGGAATTCACCAGAGTTTGAAGTCGGTCCCCGTCTGGCGGGGATCCGCGCGAATCGCGGCGTCTCGCAGGGGACGATCGCGCGGCGCGCGGAAATCGCGCCCGCGTACCTGTCGCGGATCGAGACCGGTCACGTGCATCCGACGTTCACCACGGTGATGCGCGTGCTCGACGCGCTGCACGCCGACCTGGACGAGCTGCTCGCCCCCGACGAAGTCCGCCCGCGGGGCCATCCCCGCTGCCCCGTGACGTCTCAGGGTCATTGCCTGCTCGAGGTCGTGCGCACCAGCGCCGAGATCGGCCGCGCCGAAGGGCGGGAGACGTACTCGATCCGCGAGGTGCAGCTGCTCCGTGATCTCGCGACGTTCATGCGCACCGCGACCCCGGAGCGCGTGCGGGCCATCGAGATGCTGCTCCGCGAGCTGCTGGGGACGTGACGGCGCGAGTGCGCCCCAGCCGTTGGAACAAGCGGACCGGTTCGGTCCGCTTGCCGCGATCGACCTTTCGTACAACGGCCGTATGCTCCGAGCCAGGCGAACTCGCGCCCTCAGTAGAGGAGATTCGATGACCAGAACGATGAAGCTTGCGCCTTGGTTGGTGATTTGCCTGCTCGTGGCGGTCACGGGACTCCTCGCCGACGACGACGGGAAGCTCCTCTTCGAGACCAAGTGCGCCACGTGCCACGGCAAGGACGGCGTGGCGAAACCGATGGCCAAGGGATCGGCGAACCTGAACGACCCGGCCTGGCAGGCCAAGACGAAGATCGAGGCGGTCGAACAGCGCGTCATCGAAGGCAAGGCGCCGCTGATGAAGCCGTTCAAGGACAAGCTGACGCCGGAACAGATCAAGGCCGTGGCCGCCTACGTCAAGACCCTCAAGTAGCCGCAAGGGGAAGGGGCATCGATGCGCGTGTGGTGGCTCGGTGCGGCCGTCCTGACGGCTGCCGCAAGCGTCGGCCCTGCCGCCGCTGCGTTTCCGCCCGGAGAATTGACGCGCAGCGACGTCTGCGGCAGTTGCCACCGGGACATCCACCGGATGTGGCGCGCCTCGGTGCACGCCACCTCGCTCGACAGCGCCGTGTTCCTCGAGGCGTACCAGGAGGCGGAATCGAGCCTGGGCGTTGCGATGTCCCGCCAGTGCCTCTCGTGCCACGCCCCGGCGATCGCGGTCAACCAGGACGTCAAGCTCGCCTTGAAGACCACGTGGGAAGGGGTGAGCTGCGACATCTGCCACAGCATGACCGCGGTCGACCTGACGGCGACGCCGCCGCGACTCGATCTGAAGGTCGGGCCGGTCAAGCGCGGCCCGATTCGCGACGCCTCGTCGGGCGCCCACGACGTGGCGTATTCGGAGTTGCACACCACGGCGCTCGTATGCGCGGGTTGCCATGAGTACGCCAACCAGGAAGGCACGCCGATCATCACGACTTATTCCGAGTGGAAGGAGAGCGCGGCGGCCAAGGGCGGGAAGAGCTGCCAGGCGTGTCACATGGAGCACACCCGCGCCGACGTCGTGGATCCCAAGATCAAGCGAGTGGCGTCCGCCGCGGTCAACCTGCACGAGATGCCCGGCGGTCATTCGCTGAGCCAGCTGCACAAGGCCCTGGGGCTTTCCATTCAGACCCGGCGCACCGGGGACGCGCTGGACGTCGAGGTGGGGCTGACCAACAAGGGCGCCGGCCACGCGGTTCCGACGGGGATGCCCGGCCGCCGCGTGATCCTCGCCGTGGGCGTGCAGACCACGAACGGGAAAGTCTTCGAGGAACGGAAGGTCTACGCGAAGGTCTTGGCCGGCGCCGATGGAAAGCCCGTCCCGCGCGACAGCGGGAACTTCGCCAAGGGCGTGCGGATCCAATCCGATACGCGGATTCAAGCGGGGGAGAAGCGGAACGAGTCGTTCCGCTTCATCGTTCCCGCCGCGGCGACCGCGTTCATCACGGTCAAGCTTCACTACGAGCACAAACCCCTCGGGGGAGAGGACGGGCGCACCTGGATCACCTTCCAGTCGGAGAGCCGGACGTCCATGCCTCGGGGATTGGGGAGTCATTGATGGTCGGTCGCCGCCTGTTCGTGAACGGTTTCCTGGCTGCGTGCGCCACCGCGCTCGCCGGAGCGGTGTTCTATCCGGTGCTGCGCTTCCTGAGCCCGCCGCGCATCCCCGAGGCGGCCGGCGATCGCGTGCTCGCGGGAAAAGTGTCGGAGCTGGCGCACCAGGGGTGGAAGATCTTCCCGCTCGGCGCGGAGCCCGGCATCCTGCTCGAAACGGACGCCGGCCAGTACCGCGCGTTTTCGGCCAGCTGCACGCATCTCGGCTGCACCGTGCAGTTCGACAAGCCGTCGAAACGGATCTGGTGCGCGTGTCACAACGGCTGGTACGACCTCGAGGGCCGTAACGTCCAGGGCCCGCCGCCCCGGCCGCTCACGGGCTACAAGGTTCAGGTCGTCGACGACGACATCTTCGTCTCGCGCGGCTGAGCCGAGGTGACCGGATGATCCTCGCGCGCCTCGTCAACTGGCTCGATGACCGGATCGGTTTCGCGGCGCTCCGCCACGTGACGGAAGAAAAGCGGGTGCCGCTTCACCGTCACACCCCCTGGTACTACCTGGGCGGGATGACATTGTTCTTCTTCCTGGTTCAGGTCGCGACCGGGATCCTGCTGATGCTGTACTACCGGCCGTCGTCCCAGGAGGCCTACGAGTCCGTCCAGTTCATCGTGACGCAGGTCCCGTTTGGCTGGCTCATCCGCTCGATTCACTCCTGGTCGGCGAACCTGATGATCGTCGCCGCCCTGGCCCACCTCTTCTCGGTGCTGCTGCTGAAAGCCTACCGGCCTCCGCGCGAGCTGACCTGGGTGAGCGGGTTCGCTTTGCTCTTGCTCGCGATGGGCTTCGGCTTTTCGGGCTACCTCCTTCCGTGGAACAAGCTGGCCTACTTCGCGACGCGGGTGGGAACCGACATCGCGGGGGCGGTCCCCGTGATCGGGGGGTTCGCCGTCCGCTTCCTGCGCGGCGGCGATCACATCACCGGAGGCACCCTCTCGAGGTTCTACGGATGGCACGTCGCGATCCTCCCCGCGATCGTCACCGGCCTGCTGCTGCTGCATCTCTATCTCGTGACCCGGCACGGGATGAGCGCTCCCGTCTCCGAAGAGAAGCGGCCCGGGGGCCCTCGCACGATGCCGTTCGTGCCCGACTTCCTGTTGCGCGACCTGTTCGGGTGGACGTTGGCGCTCGGCGTGCTCGCGGCGCTCGCGGCGCTCTACCCCTGGGAGCTGGGCGAGAAGGCCGACCCGTTCGCTCCCGCTCCGGCCGACATCCGGCCCGAGTGGTACTTCATGTTCATGTTCCAGGCCTTGAAGCTCGTCCCCGGGGGCGAGCACTTCGGCCTCGAGAACGAGGTCTACGCCATCCTGGGCTTCGGGCTCCTCGGAGCGATCGGCTTCCTCGTGCCGTTCCTCGACCGCGGCGTCGCCGTTTCCGGACGCAGTCCGTTCTTCACCGCGGCCGGCGTTGTCGTGCTGGTCTTCATGGTCGTCATGACGGCGGTGGGTTATCACGCGTGGTGGCCCGTCGGCGGGGCGCTGGTTCTGACCGTGGTGCCGTGGATCACGGGGCGCATGCTGCACGCGCGGATCTCGAGGTCGTCATGAAGACGATGTTCACGCTGGCCTCGCTGATGTTCTGCGTGACGATCGTCGCCGGGGCCGAGCCGAACGCCGCAGGGCACAAGCCCTCTTCCTCGTCGTGCGTCACCTGCCACGGCAAGCTGGACGGCCCCGAGCTGGCGCCGGTGTCGGCGTGGCCCGCCGACGTGCACGCCGCCGCGGGGTTGGGCTGCGAATCGTGCCACGGCGGCGATCCGTCCGCGGCGCTCGCCGAGGACGCGGCCACCGCGATGGATCCCAAGCGCGGGTTCGTCGGAGCCCCGAACCGCCTGCGCGTCGCCGAGTTCTGCGCGCGCTGCCACTCCGATGCGGCCTTCATGAAGCAATACAACCCGAAACTCCGCGTCGACCAGTTCGTGGAGTACCGGACGAGCAAGCACGGGAAGCTCAACGCAGCCGGCGACCCCGTCCCGGCCACGTGCACCAACTGTCACGGCTCCCACGGGATCCACTCGGTGTCGTCTCCGGATTCTCCGGCGTACGCGAGCAACGTCCCCGCGACGTGCGCGAAGTGCCACGCCGACGCGAAGGTGATGGCGCCCTACGGCATCCCGACCACGCAGTACGCGGACTTCAGGAACAGCGTGCACGGGGCCGCGCTGCTCGAAGAGGGCGACACGTCGGCGCCGGCCTGCAACGACTGCCACGGCAACCACGGCGCGACCCCGCCCGGAGTGCGCTCGGTGGCCCACGTGTGCGGGCAGTGCCACGGCCGCGAAGCCGCGCTGTACGGTGCATCGTTCAAGAAGGACCTGTTCGAGGCCGCGGGCCTGCAGGAATGCACGGTCTGCCACGATCACCATCGCATCCAACATCCGACGCCCGAGCTGTTCCACGGCGCCGCGGCTCCCGAGGTCGAGGCCGGAAAGGTCACCGGCACCGATCCGTTCACCGCCGAGCTCGGCGACCTCACGGCGGGTCAGACCAAGCGCGTCTCGTGGCGCGCCGTGCTGCGCCCGCGCATCGACGCCGCCGACGCGCGGTTGGTTCACGAAGTCGAGATCGCGGCGGAAGGCGTCTCGCCTCTCAGGATCGACGCGACGGTCCGTCCGGGTGAGTCGCCGGCCGGCGCGGGGCGCACGGTGACCGCGTCCGGACTCACCGCGACGCTCACCCTGTCGCCGCTTTCGGGAGTTCCCGTGGAAGCGGGGGATGCGGTGCTCTTCCAGCTCGCCGTGCAAGCGGGACCCGGCGGGCCGCTCAAGGACGTCAAGGTCCAGGACCGGCCCGGGCCGGCCGTCGTCTCACTGGCCGGCTCCGCCTGCCGCAATTGCCACGAAGCGGGGGACGACTGCGACAAGGCCACCGGCAAGATGTACGAAGCGTTGAGTGCGCTCGACGTCGAGTCTCGTGAAGCCTCGGCCCTCCTCCGGCGCGCGGAATTGGCCGGGATGGAAGTGGGCGCCGCGAAGTTCGAACTGAAGAGCAAGGGCGTCACCGCCGCGATCGAGGCGCGGTCGCTGATCCACACCTTCGATCCCGACAAGCTGGTCCAGCGGACGGCCGAAGGGCGCGAGGTCGCCCGCGGCGCCTTGGCCGCGGCCAAGGCCGCGCTCGCCGAGCTCGAATACCGGCGCCGCGGCCTCGCGACGTCCTTGGTGCTGATCGGGCTCGTGCTGGTCGGGCTGTACCTGAAGATCCGGCAGGTCGATCGCTCCAGAGAGACTCGGCTCTAGGCCCACAGCGGCCACAGCCGCTCCGCCTTGCGTCTCACGGCCGAGTAGGGCACGTCCACGCTCTTGGCCTGGTCGAAGATGCTCAGGCCGAGCTTCGATGTGAGCGAGGCGCGCAGCATGTGGAAGCGATTCTCGAAAAGGCTGCGAATGCTCATCCACGAAACGGCGTCGGCCTCCGGCTTCCAGCGCGTGCTGTACAGACTCGCCGCCGCGATGAGCTCCTTCGGCGCGTGCCCCATCTCGCCGATGGCCAGGTCGAGCGCCATCGCGGATTCCATCGCCGCGTTGACTCCCTGTCCGATCGGCGGAAACGCCGCGGCGGCATCGCCGAGCAAGGCCGCTTTCCCGCCATACAGCGCCGAGCACGTCAGCGTCTGGCCGATGTGATAGCAGGGCCGCTGCGCGAACGCGGCGACTTTCTCGTCGCTCGTCAATTCGAGGACGCGGGGCACGTGCTCGCGGAAGAACGCGCGTCCTTCCTCGGTGGACCGGAAGGTCTGCTGAGCTTTTGTCCCGACGGCGCAGAACCAACGAGAGGTGTCGCCGCCGCGATCCCCCTTGATCGCCCCCGCGACGCAGAACGGGCGAACGGACAGCCCGTGCAGGTAATTCCGGTCCATGCGGTCGCCGACGCCGTCGAGTTCGATCATCGTGCAGTAGTTGGGGTACGACTTCGTTTCGACGGTGTATCCCGGAATCTGCTCGCACATCGCCTTCCGCACGATCGAGCCGGCGCCGTCTCCGCCGACGACGAAGCCGAACGATTCCGTGACGGAGTCGCCCGAAGCCGAAGCGTGGGTCAGCGTGCCGGCGGCTACGTCCACCGCCGTGATCCGCGTTTCGAAGTGGACCCTCACGAGGTCCGCGTGTTGCTCCCCCACCTGCGCCATGAGAGCGCGCAGGATGTCGCCCCGAGATCCCGTCCATCCGGGAAGCGTCCACTCCGAGGTGGCTCCACCCGGGAGCTTGAGGCCCTTGAACCGGATCATGCGCTCGTCGAAGTAGGAGCACGCGTCGATGTGTCGCAGCGCGCGGAGCCCGTGCCCGGAGATGTCGATCGTATAAGAGCGATCCGGGTTGAAACGGGGCGCCACCTCGGGGTGGGGGTCCCGCTCGAACAGGGTCGTCGGCACTCCGCGACGTGCCAACGCGATGGCCAGGACCAATCCCGACGGCCCGGCGCCCACGATCGCGATGTCGGTGGATGGCATGTCGCCTCCGGTCGAAGAAAAAACGCGAAGAGACTAATCCGGTCCCCCGGGGCCAGGCAAGCCGTTCCGGCCGGGCCGCCGACGGTGATACGGTCCGGGCCGACGAGGGACGCATGAGACCGATCATCGAGCCGTTTCGCATCAAGAGCGTCGAACCGCTCCGCATGACCACGCGCGAACAGCGGCGGGACATCCTCTCGAACGCGGGTTGGAACATGTTCAAGATCCGCGCCGAGGACATCCTCATCGACCTGCTCACCGACTCGGGAACCGGGGCGATGTCCGCCGAGCAGTGGGCGGGGATCATGCGCGGCGACGAGTCGTACGCCGGCGCGCGCTCGTGGTTCCGGTTCGAAACGCGAGTCAAGGAG
>Ga0137437_1000577_pt1 | contig 11743 bp, 12 predicted proteins | sample EasRivERMGT138_2_FD_102332 | JGI IMG/M metagenome (GOLD analysis project Ga0137437, IMG submission 102332) | Soil microbial communities from meander-bound floodplain in the East River, Colorado, USA - East River MetaG ERMGT138_2 | ecosystem: Environmental > Terrestrial > Soil > Floodplain ...
ACCCGATTCACTAGCAGGAAAAAAATTGCTTTCCTGCTGGCCGTACGGGGCTGTCCACCCGATTCACCAGCACGAAAACAATTCATTTCCTGCTGGTCGTCCGGGGCAGTCCACCTGATTCACCACCGCCAAAACAATTGCTTTTGCGCTGGTCGTACGGGGCTAAACACAGTGGTGGAGATATTGAATACATCGTGGGGATATTGAATACATTGTGGGGATGTCAAATACATGGCTGGGATGTTGAATACATCCTGGGGATATTGAATACATCGCAGCGTCGGGGCAGCACAACCTATTGAGGAGCACTAAAACATTCCTGCTGGTCGTTCAGGGCAGTCCACCCGATTCACTAGTGCGACAACAATTGCTTTTGAGCTGGCCGTTCGGGGCAGTCCACCCGATTCACCAGCACGAAAACAATTGCTTTTGTGCTGCTCGTAGGCTGAACACAGTGGTGGAGGTATTGAATACATCATGGGGATATTCAATACATCGTGGGGATATTCAATACATCATGGGGATATTGAATACATCGCAGCGTTCGGGGCAGCACAACCGATTGAGGAGCGCTAAAACATTCCCGCTGGTTGTTCAGGGCAGTCCACCCGATTCACTGGCTCGACAACAATTGCTTTTTTGCTGGCCGTTCGGGGCAGTCCACCCGATTCACCGGCGCGAAAACAAGCAGCCCATCAGCAAGACAGCAATTAATGGGTCGGTTTCAAGGTTGAACTTGAAGACAGTGGTGATATTGAATACATGGTGGGGGTATTGAATACATGGTGGGGATATTGAATACATGGTGGGGATATTGAATACATCAGAGTTCATAACAGCACAACGCTAAAACAATTCCTTTCGCTCATGTCGTTCGGGGCAGTCCACCCGATTCACCAGAGCGAAAACAAGCGGCCTGATAATTAATCGGTCAGTCTCGAGGTTGAACACAGTGGTGGTGATATTGAATACATGGTCGGGGTATTGAACACATGGTGGGGATATTGAATACATGGCAGCGTCACTGACTTAACTCCGACCGGGCAGTCTCTGAAAATCGGGCGACTTAACTTCGACCGGGCAGTCCATTTGGAAATCAGGCAGCGGGTTTGCCATTCGGGTTAGTGTCTCGAGGTTGAACACTGGTGGGGATATTGAATACATGGCAGTGTCATTTCACTGACTTACTCGAAGGGGTGCCCCAACGAACTCAGATGCATAGTCAGGTACACCATTCGTCGGCTGGCTGAAGACAACCGATTTAGCGTGGAGTAAGTTCAGCTCCTGTCGGGTGCTCTTTTCGGCTATTGGCCCAACTCAAGCGTGAACTTAGACACTGTAAACACTGACTACAATCTCAAAAATATAAATTTGGGTCACCGTTTCCGGTGACCCGTAGCTATCAACGACAAAAAAAAATATTTGGGCCACGCCCCCTGCAAGTACGGACAAGAATGAGTTCCCGCCAAAAAAAAGGACCACCCGACCCCATTAATCGACTTTGCGGCGCTTCTTGCTGTCGTCAGGAGGACCCGACGCTGGGCGCTTGGTTGCCTTCTGAGCCACAGCCGTTCCAACTTCATCCACAACATCGGGTTCGGGGAACATAGGGGTGTCGGTCGTGGTTGCGGTCAACGTTGGGTCCGCATGAGATATCGTTGCGCCATTTGAGGCGCTTGCAGGAGGTTGGAGGGAAGGTGGGATGGGGAGGGAGGTTGTGAGGGGCACCTTCATCGGGAGGAAAGTTGTCGAAGGAAGGGGCGTGGCGAGGTCGGGGGCAACCGGAGTCTTGGTGGGAGGGAGGGAGGTGGTCTTCGTGGGGACCGACTGCGCATCCCACGAGCGGACTGGGACTTTGAGCAAACCTTCGAGTCGTTCGGCGGCCTCGCGTAGCCCAAGATGTCGGGACGTCTCCTCTGCGTGTTCCAAGATCTTCTTCATCGCGACCCCGATCCTCAGATCTCGCTTATCGATCTGGTCCCACATGTGGTTCATCCGGCTTTCGACCCACACCCGTGTACTCCGGTTCTCCGCAGTCAGTCGGGCGATGGCTTGCGACATCTCCTCGATCTTCTCCAGTTGAGCAGACTTGCTCGACTCGTAATCCTCCAACTTCTTGATGATCTCGGGAGCCAAGGATGTCGCTAGTAAAACGGTTGTTAGTAGCAAAAAAAAATAAGGAATGTAAAGAACGTACTACCATACTGTCCCTGCTCACCAGTCGGGATTGCACTCGGCTTCTTGCGGGTTGCGCGCATTTTTGGGACCGGCTTCTCCTTCTCCTCTTGCCTCGTAACCGCCCTCTCCTGCGCAACTTCCAAGGGGGCCTTTCCAACTTCTAGGAAAGACTCATCATCGCTCTCGCGAGGAGCCGGCGTAGGCTGGGACTTCCTGGAGGGGCGGGCTGCGAGAGAGCACCCCAATTTCCAGTGGTGGCACTCGAAGCAGGCGGCGGGAGCGGTTGTGGCCTTGGGGTTGATATGACACCGATGGCCGCGTTGGTCGCACAACATGCACTTGGTGATATGAGTTTCGAGTCCAAGGGTCGGGGGGAGTGCGCGGGGTGGTTGCCGACCTCGTGGAGGTGGACGTGGCACAGCTCTGACCGATTCCTCGTCCGACTCATCCTGGTCCGATCGGACGGTCTCTGCGGATGGGTACTTCTTCTTGGACACCGTCTTGGACCCCGATGCAGTCGGCGCAACCTTGGAGATAGTCATGCGAGCGACTTTGGGGTCTCTCAACGATGTGGGAGGTTGTGGGGGTCTCGATGATGCGGGAGATTGTCGGGGTTTCGATGATGCGGGAGGTTGTGGGGGTTTTGACGATGGGGGGGGAGCAGGTTTTGGGGAAGCCAAAGTCGGGGTCGGTGTTCGGCTGGGCTGGTCGGGTGGGGCTTGCCAATGGACTAGGTCTCCCCTTTTGCACCAGTTGTACACAGCTGCTTGGAGGGGCCCGAAGTGGATGTTGGGCTGGTAGCCCTGAGATGCGACGTGGTTGTAAATGGGGCTCACATGGTCGATTAGGGTGACCGTCGTGTCACCCCTGGCTTTCGACGCGTCGCGGAGGCGGTCGAACTCCTCGAAAAAACCTTGGTGGCCTCCTGCGTAAGTCGACTCCACCTTGATACCGTCGTAAAGGCTCTTGGCCCAGGTGAGCACTGAAGCGTCATGCTCGGCTTGAGAAGGCGCGGCCGTTTTGACGCTCGTTTGAGCGTTCTTCGAGCTTGAGGCGGTGTTGGGAGCCATGGGAGTGTGGTGTGGATGGTGGGATGTGGGTGGTGTATGTAAAAAGGGTCGTCGTGGTTGAATGTTGAAACTTGAGGCGTGAAAATTTGGGACGCGTCAGTTTACTTTTTAAGGCACCCAAAAGTTAATTCGCGACCACGTGACTGACTACACCCCCACGTCAATTTTTTCTTTCCTTCACAAACCACCATCCCATTCGCACTCATCTAAGTACTCAACGTCCATTAACCAATAGTTCGCCATGCCCCAGCACGCGAGAGGTAAGATTCATTTCATTATTCTCTCCCCTTAGCCAGAGCCTGAGTATCCAGCCCCAGGTACTTCCCAATCCAACCACCCAAGCACGAAGTCAGGCGCACGTGATTACAACCCCGTGCCATCCTTTCCTACGTTCCCCAATTCGCCTACACCACCGTTCCCCAATTTGTCTCCCATACCAGAATTCCCCGATATAGACGTTCCAGCTTTCCCCGATGCTAATTCATTGGCCGTGGGCGCTTCCCCTGATGTACCATCCTTCCCTGACTTGCCAATCGCTCCAAACTTTGGCGACCTCGAACAGGGTGATGACAGTGACATCCCAGGGTTCCCCGAATCCCCCGATTCGGCTGCAACGCCAACATTTCCATCTTTTCCCACTTTTGCAGACCCCCAACCAGCCCGAGCCGTGACCCCACCTTTTCCCGAATCTGATTCGGCCATGTTGCCACCTATACCCGATTCAAATGAAACACCACCATTCCCCGAACCCAATTCGGCTATCGTGCCACCTTTCCCCGTACCTGACTTAGACAAGACACCTTCCTTCCCCGAACCCGATTCGGTGGCACTGCCTGTACCCGACTCGGATACAATCCCAGCCTTTCCCGAACCCGATTCGGCGACAATCCCAGCCTTTCCCGAACTCGATTCGGCGACAATCCCAGCCTTTCCCGAACTCGATTCAGCTACAATTCCACCACTTCCCGTACCCGTCATGCCACCCTTTCCTGAACCCAGAGTGCCAACGCTTCCTGTCCTTCCTAAATCGGCCAGGCGAGAGGTTAGAGATTTCAAGCAGCAACGCACAATTATCGGCTTAGCTGAATTCCCAACAATTGAAGAGATGGCGTATTTCCGGGAACGAGGTCAACCAATTCCTTTCGCAAAACATTACACAAAAACGAGTAAACACTCATCACCTTCAAACGGCGACCCACCGCCCAAGAGGCAGAAGAAAGGAAAATCCACTTTCATCATGTCCTCGACCTCATCAAAAGTGTCCATCAGCGCTAATAAAATCGCATCGGGTTCGGGCCCCTCCCGCTCTCACGAATCGCAGGTGCCTTCTCCCCCAGCCATCAAAAAAGATCGGGGAGAACTTTTTCGTCGGCTAGGAGATAAACGTGAGGTAGACCCAAAGTATTTTAAGGTACGAATTTTGTGCATTGTTCTCCTGTCTTTGGGTTGATTCGGTTCTGCGATAGCCGACCCTCCATGAACTTCGAAAGGCACACTATAACATCCAACCAGCCCCATCCGTTCCGTACGATATCGGATATAAACATGCTCTCCAAACTGCGAAGGATCATCTTGTGTCCGTTGAATACCTTGAGCAGCAGGCACTCTCCGCTTGTCATGAATTGCAGTATGCTGAAGGCAATGTTGAACGCTGGCTACAAGAGTGGAACATGTAAATAGTAGTTAGCAAATGTAGAGATCGGCTTGTCCTACTATCAAGTTCTAGCATCCTGACTGAGCACCCGAATCGGTCGGGATCTCAACCGACCTGCGCCGACTGAACTTCACAACCCGACAAGAAACACAAATTGAGTCCTCAACAACCAGTAACTAGGTAGACCTAAATCGGTTTACTTTCTTCTTCGTCGCTTTGGTGCAGCCTGAGCCTGTTCTTTCTCCCGTCGCTGCTCTTCAGCACGCTCCTGAGCGGCAACATAGATATCCAACTTGCGCTTTGGGACACGTTTTGTGGGAAGCTGTGCACCGTCGATCGGGTTTTGTTCTGGTTGCATCTCTGGATTGCCCACTCTTGTCGCAACGATGGCTGGTGCCTGCACCACCTTTGGTTTTGGACGTGGACGATCTTTGGGCCGCGCCAACTGGACTGGAAGAGCCGATTCGTTCGGTTGGGGCACTGCCACTTGTTTTCCTTTTTTTGAAGTCGACTTCTTTGAGGTTGACTGTTTTGCAGCCGACTTCTTCCCAGGTGGCTTCGATGCACTTGGCTTTGGGGCCTGCAGTAAGCTCCCTTCCTGAACCTGGGGTGCCCACCGCAGTCCCATTAATGTAGGGTCAATAACAGGAGTCTGAACCCGTGGTAAAACATTGTCATCCTGCGCTCCTGGCAAGAGTAGCGCTGCTAATTCTGGCTCGAAGTCGGGTGTCGTGGACGTGGGATCCGCATCATCGGGATGCATGTTCACATCATCGGCGACAGGTGGAGTAGACCGAAGTCCCTGTCCGCTAGCATATTCTGCATCCCAATCGGATGCCCCTCCTTCAATCGGGGTTGGTGGGTCTGCGATAACTCCACCATTCTCAGGACGGCTGAGCGGACCAAGGGAATCTTCATATAATGCGGGTGTCGTCGAATCAGTCTTGCTGTTTACCAAGACATGACTGAACCTAAAGAGGTCACTACCAGGGACTGGTCGTCGCCAATGGTCAAGTAGTCGGATGACCTGCTCCTTCTTCATATCGCTGGGATCTTCAATTACTGCAGCACCATCTATAGAGTCGGGAAGATACCGATCATCAATGAAATCGGCTGTGTGTTCTTTAATTTGCTTCCAAGGGGCCCGATCGTGTCGGCGGCCAGAAGCAAAACCTGGCGAATTTTAGGGAACATGAGCAAAGAGGATAAATTTTAGCAAACTTACGATAATGAGCTGTCACAAAGCTTCGTATAACCCGCTTCATATATGTTAGACCATCCCCTGAACTTGCCGGAGGCACCAACGGAAATCCTTTCACATCCCGATCGAGGTCCATCAAAACTGGGGTGGCCCGATTTTGTGCGACTGAATCAACTTCTTCACCCTCCTCAACGCGGTAACAGTACTTCATGTACTCCACCCAGGCAGCTTTAAGTTGTTCTACAGCTTCCGGAAACTTTGCCTGAAACGATTGAACCTTGACCTTGCCCAAACTCTCGTTAAAGTCATGCCTACACAATGTTATGTAAGTGTGGCGGAGAAATATGTGCCCGACTTACAGCTGAAATAGCTTCATCCCGGCTTTATTCCGATGGGTCTCCAGGACAATACTTCTCATACCCATGTCGTTGTATTGTACCTGCGCTGACTTTTCAAAGTAGGTGTGAGCCAACCTTTCAGCCGTTTTTCTTTGCACTTCAGCCGGTTGTCCCCTTTGCTGCCATTCGAGGCGTTCATCTTCTAACGCCGAACGTCGTTTCTCATCAAGTCCGCTCATAAACTCAGTGATGGCAGCCTGAAAAGTCGACATAAATTCTGGAGTGCCCGCTTCTGCCCCATTCGCCCGCTTGGATGCAATAACAGAAATTTCTCGCTTGTAAATGTGGCAGGCAACTTGTCTGAGAGAAGCATTCCGTGTCCGAGAGAGACGAGCGATGGCACTTGGCGAACGGCACTGGTTCTGATACCAACATTTCACTTGCTGAGGATTTACTGAATCGTGGCGTTGATAGTATTATAATAGAAGTGTTCACTCACCCTCTTCCTGATTTTCCATGCGCTATCTGTTAAATGCAGATTCAGGTCCTTCAGCCAAGGGAGTATTTTGGTCTGTAACATGTGGTGTCGGTCCTGGGTGCTTTGAAGTTTCTGATACAGCGGTAGAAATTTGCGCACGACGACCAGCTCTTCTGTGGTGAATTGCAGAGGTGGGGGGGGAGGATCTTTCGTGGGTTTAGTCACTGGTGCATTAGCGCCGGGGAAGGGGGGAGGGGATGGAGCAGACATCTGAGTCGTCAGTGTGGGGGAAAAGAGAAAAAAAGACAGCAAATTTCAGGGACAGTAAAAAAAAACATTCAAACGACCCCGGTGATATCCGGCAAAGGTGTCAACAACCCGACGAGCGATGGCGCATCATAATTAGGCCAAGTTTGGGTAGGACTTTGCCATTTAAGGATGTGTACGGCCTGGCCCGTGCGTTATGAGACTTTTGAATTCAGCCTCAGTCAACGAATACAGATCGGACCCTGCTAAAACTCGGTAGAAATGTCAAGGGCCATGTGGGTGATAGAATTGTGCAGTTTCCTGCAGTTATCAACGCAGATGCACTCTGATGCAAACATTTCAAGCTGAACCATTCACTAATCCATCGAACCACTTTGCAATGGCCGGTGTGTACTCAGCACACCCGCGACTGAATAGGCGATAAAAGAGGGGTCATGTAAATCTCTCGGTCATTTTATGAACCGCAGCTTGAGTGATAATGCACATTTGTTCTAATCCCGACACACCCTGTACTTACTGGCAATATGCACAACGACAAGCACGAAGATGGTCATTTTTCACTGGACCTTTGACGTGGGCAACATTATAGACACTGCTAGTTTAATTTTCAGCTATTCTGGCAGGTGCCAGAGCAGCAGGAAAAACCTGTCGAATGAATGTTGGTTCTAATCCCGACACACTTGTACTTGCTGACAATGTGCACGATGACGAGCACGAAGATGGTCATTTTTCACCGGACCTTTGGTATGGGCGACATTATAGACACTTCTAGTTTGATTTTCAGCTATTCCGGCGGGTGCCAGACCAGCAGGGAAAATGCGTCGAATGAAAAAGTAACCAAAGCCAACAGAATTTTGTAATGCAACTCTAACGAGTCCTCAGAAACAGAATTATTTCAGTAATTCTCATTTTGCGTTGAATCCATCTCATGAAATATGGTTGGGAAGTATGTTTTATCGAAGAGCAAGTGCCCTTACACCTATTGATAAGGGACCGAGACAAAGAAATGGCTGGATAGCTACCAGGGAGCTGTTTTGTGAGTTCAGAGGGTGTTTTCGTGCATAAACAACACTTTGATCAAACTTTGGCCGATCCATTTAGCCGGCCAGAATTGTTTGTTGGATCGGTCCAGAACCCTTTCCAGTTTTGTTCAGCTGGTCGGTTCAGGAATGAGCCATGCCATGTCCTATACTCCCGAAAATAATAGGGTTGGGCGGTGCTGATTACTCTGTTGGGTTACATGCGTGGCTGCAACGTGCTAGGAACCGTGTGTGCAATGAGGTTGAAAGATTGCGTATATAAGACCAGGGCAGGACATATTTTATCCTACCCCAACATGTCCAGAGCCCAACGAATACCTGATGAGTTTCAGGAGGGGACCCACACGAAGCGTCGAGGTAGAACAGTCAACACTGGCAAGTCATATCAACCACATCCCTCCCACAGTCTTCTCTATCAGCAGCCGGTCCCTGTTCCCGAACCCCCATCTGTGCCACTCAGGCACCACGGAGAGCAAAATGACATAGGTCTCGAATCGGACTACTTAATGCACCTGGATCCCACCTTGCCGACCGAGGAGGAAGTGCGAAGATCATATGGCAGGGTATTAAATCCAACACTTCTCATGTTGTTCAGAGCTCATTGATGGATAGAGCCAGAATGATTATATGCGCCAATGGCTACCAAAGAGATCGGCCTACCTCAATCGTATTCTCCTTACTGAAGGAGACGAGGTCAGGACTTGCACCCACTGTGAGAAGTCGGCTCGTTGGCGGTGTCTGTGTTGTCTCAGCCGGCCTATGTTTTGTCGGGAATGTTGTCGTACAACTCATCAGCAACTCATATATCACCGATTACAAAAATGGACTGGCCGGTTCTTCCAAGACGCTGGCTTATGGGAGGTGGGGGTGCGGCTATGTGTCGGCCATATGGGGGGGGATTGCCCTTCACAAGGAGAGTTGCTACGGGCATGCCAGACCTACGAGGCCCACAAGGACCGGGAGGATGACTTAGCAACTGAGGCCAACTTTGTTTGGGCCCCGCAGCCACCTGAACCGCAGTGCCCTCCTGATGCCAACCCTCCCGACTCCGACTCAATTAATGTAGATGACGACCCCGATGATCCTGAGTGGCAAGACATCCCAGTCTTCCAAAACGAGCCGGTCCCGCTGATGACCCCGACCCCAACAGTTGACGCATTCGATAATCGGCATATCCTCATCGTGGATGCTTCCGGTCTGATTTCACTGCCAGCTATTTGGTGCGCATGTGCCGAACAAGCAGGGGAACCGGATGAACACCTCTTAGATTTGCAAATGTTGGCCGCAAGCTACAACAAGATCAAGACTGTTTTCACATTTCACTGTCTGGATGACTACCGCTTGTCTAACTTGGAATGCAAGACTTCAGCATACCAATACTATCAGAAACTGCGAAGATTGACGAATCCAGCTTTTCCTCAATCGGTCCCCAACCGCTACAACGAATTTCGGAGGGCAACACGACAATGGAGAAATATCAAGCTAAGGAAGTGGTTCGGGTTCGGCCACCGTTTAGTGTCGCCGTCGAAGGGTTCAATGGCTCTCTTTTGTGCCGCTTGCCCTCAACCAGGTGTCAACCTTCCGGCCGATCATTTGACCCGGTACACCGCGTAAGTGGTCCATGTCCATTTCCTTCTTTGCGCTGAATCATGAAGAACTTTTAAAGTCATGAAAGCATGCGAAGCTTTGTCGTGGATGGAAATTTCTCAGCTGATCATATCAGACAGACACGGCCTTACGACGATGTGTGGCTAACGGATGGAGAAGGGATGATGACCGCTAGGGAACCATATGCTGCTCACCTGAAAAAAGCTAAGGACACGAAAGAGGTTCGCTTGTGTTTGATCAATGCCGACCGGACAATTCTCATATTTTGTTAGAAAGATCCCTGTGAACCGTTGGAGAGTGGCTTTCGGGCAATTCTGGATGCAAACACAGGATCAGGAATCAAAGACATCACAGGCATCGCAGTGCATGCCTGTGCTCGCCATGGTTGCTACTGTCCATCAAGTTGCGTTAATTTTGTCAAGGGTGAACAGCAGAAGTGCATCGATTACTCACTGTCAGAAGCATCCAAGACCACTAACTGTCTTGGAATTCGCAAGCTGTTGGAAATATACGATATTATGTGTCAATACTTCAAGCATATGGCCAAGCGTTTTGAAGAGGGCCACCCGTATATTTCTCTCCCCCTGATCGAGTTTGAAAAGGCAATCGGCATGTTTCATGTCCATGGCCACCAGGATACTTGTTTCTTCCGATTCGCAACTGGCTTCATGAAAGGAGCAGGCATGGTGGATGGAGAAATTCTGGAGACACTCTGGAGTACTTTAAACAGCATTTCCCCCAGTATGCGAACCGCCTCTCTGGCCCACCGATCGGAGGTTCTCGACGATCATATGAATGACAGCAACTGGAAAAAAATAGTTTCAATCCGTGAGTCGGGATTGTTCAGTGGTTCTGTTTTCGGGACTGAGTGCGGTAATAGCCCGAACCATTATAAACAAACATAACCGGGCCATAAAAAATAACCTGGAAAGCCGTGACTACTTTGAGGAATTATCAACAGTGCCGACCCCTCAGCAACTTGCCCTCTGGGAAAGGGAGATCTCAGTCGCTGAAGTGGACCGAACCAACCAGCCAGATGCTATGGACATAATGGCACCTCGCATTCCCAAAGGTCAGTTCATTTCTTATTCATATTTTTCTGACTTACCTGTGCGTAGCGCCAACGTTGGCTGAGAAGAGACTGGAGTTGTTGAAGTACCAGGAGCGGGGGGTTGCAGCAGAAACTGCCTGGTTGATGGAAGGGCTCAAGCTTGAGGAACAGCAGTGAGTTCTTGTTAACTTACTTCACTTTTAGTGACCGATTGGCGAAGACTGGAGATCGATCAATTTGTGAGTCGGATGGGGAGCCGTCCAACAACAGAAGATATTTCTTCTTTGGGAAAACAACGTGACGATCTTGTCAAATCAATGGCAAAGTTTAACATAGATGCGCAGAAGTACCTGGGGATTGACGTATTCAACCAGTGTGTTGGAGTAATCGAGCTCAGCCAAACTGATTTCGAGGACGAATGGGATCCGATTGACCCTCCTCAAATACCTCTTGATGGAGCCCGACCAGAGTCATTTTCAATCCCACTTCCTTCATCCATTCCGAAGGAATCTCCCCAGCGTCCCCTATTAACCCGAATCATGCAGAAGGAGCTGGAGCTGCGGAAGGGGCATGCCAACGACTGCCTCGCGGCGATGCGGACCATAATCGGACAACAAGCTTTTCAATACAAGAAAATCCTACGGCCCGCACCTACTAAAGTCCACCGAACCCGAGCCCGATCGTCGATTCAAAAAGTCGGGAGGAATTTGGTTTTGCAATCACGAATCTACAAACGAACCCGAAATGCAATGTTGAGCCTCAATATGGAGGTGGATGCCTTGAAGTCGGTTTACAAGGAGTTGACTCCACAGGACATTCGGGTTAGCTCTGCCATTGCCGAACCCAATATTGCAGGGT
>Ga0137437_1000578_pt1 | contig 11739 bp, 10 predicted proteins | sample EasRivERMGT138_2_FD_102332 | JGI IMG/M metagenome (GOLD analysis project Ga0137437, IMG submission 102332) | Soil microbial communities from meander-bound floodplain in the East River, Colorado, USA - East River MetaG ERMGT138_2 | ecosystem: Environmental > Terrestrial > Soil > Floodplain ...
AGAAAATTGCCGAGAGGAAACCAAATGTCGTTGATCGAAGGCCCATGATGTTCAGCGCCATGTTCGGCAGCTTCCCCAGCCCAAACCTGCGCCGTAACGAACAGTTCCAGAAGTTTTGCCGCGCTCACCCGACTCTCCTGCCGAGAACTTTATTAACCATATCGCTGGCGACCTTTGCTATTTCCGCCACCGCCAGTCGCTTTTCTTGCTCCATCGCCGTCGCGACATCGTTGCGTACCCGTTCCAGCATGCCAGTTGCCTCGTCGCGCGCCTGGCTCAGGATTTTTTCCCGCTGCTGGCGGCCATTTTGAACGATCGCGTCCTTGGCCGCGTAGCCGGCAGCCTGGGCCTGAGCGATTTTCCCTTCGTAGTCGGCTTTTAAGCGAAGAGCTTCATGTTCAAGCTCGCCGGAGTCGTGCTCAGCGCCGGTGGTTTTACCTTCGCGTTCCGCAAGTAGATGAAGATAAGGCTTGAATAGAACCTTATTGAGGATCACCCAGAGAACCAGGAAAAGGATAATTTGATAGGCGATGCTAATGTCTAAATGAATCATTCGTCCGTTTCCGACTTTGACTACACTTTCGCTCCGGTCGCACCCGCTTGGGCAATGCGCAACCCAAGGCCCAAATAAGAAAAAACCTACCTTCGATGATGAACGTAGGATCCTGGGATGAAATGAACGGCGAACCGAAGTCTAACTGCGCGAATCAGCTCTTGGCGCTTTGAGCCACTGGAGCTATCTCAGCAACCACGCTATGCGAATCTGCCACGCCACTTTTCTGCTTTGCCATTCCCATGGAGCAGTCACCGTCGAACACCACGCCCTCAGTGATGATCAACCTGGGGGTATCGATATTGCCAATCAGCCGAGCCGGCGCTATCAACTCGATTTTCTCCTTAGCGCTCACGTTGCCTTCGACCTTACCGTGAATCACCACGAGCTGGGCCGTGATTTTTGCTTTGATTTCCGCACTCTCACCGATAGTGAGCGCGCCCTGGCACTGGATATCGCCCTCGACGAAACCGTCGATGCGCGCCGGGCCTTGAAAACTCAGCTGGCCACTGACGCGACTCCCTTTATATAGATAGCCAACCAAGCCAGCCGTTACTGGTGACAGCGGCGGCGGTTCTTCCGCTTTGAGAGTGGGCACCGAGTCGCCGGCCACTAGAATAGGCTTAACCGCCGGCATCCGCACTTCAAGAGTTTTTTCCGGCTCCCCATCTGGGCTCTGCTTGCCCCCAGCGTTTTTCTCAAACCAAGCCATAGGATTTGCCCCCCCGTACCTGGGCAGAATTTCCTATACCATCCGAGAATCTCATTGTCAAAACACCGAAGCAAATGAGAAATCGCTGGTTGCGCCAATTCCCATACCCACATCGACCGCCCAATCGGTTCACGCCAGCCAGGGAATAGATTTGGCGCAAAATCCTCGTGAACCGCCGTCCGTCCTTGACGGTTAGCGGCGGTTTGTTAAGCTTAGCTTAACATCCCGATACCCAGTCGTTACTCAAATGAAGTCATAGCAGAATTAGCTCAGAAATAATCATCAGGAGGCACCAGTGAAAAAACTATTTATCGTCGCAGCGCTGTGCGCAGTCTTTGGGCTCAGCTCGACTGCTAACAGCCAAGAAAAAAAGGGCCCGCTTTACGCCACGCTCAAAACCAGCATGGGCGATGTCGTCATTCAACTATTTGACGACAAAGCGCCCAAGACGGTGGCGAATTTTGTCGGTCTAGCGAGCGGTACGAAAGATTGGAGCGATCCCAAGACTGGCGAGAAAGTGAAGAAGCCGCTCTACAACGGCACGATCTTTCACCGCGTCATCCCCGGCTTCATGATTCAAGGCGGCGATCCGTTGGCCAGCGGCATGGGCGGCCCCGGCTATCGCTTCGAGGATGAATTTCATCCCGACCTACGCCACACTAAAGGCGGTATTCTTTCCATGGCCAACGCCGGCCCGAACACCAATGGCAGCCAGTTCTTCATCACGCTAGCACCGACGCTTTACCTCGACAACAAACACAGCGTCTTTGGCGAAGTGGTCAAAGGTCAAGACGTCATCGTTGCCATCGGCAATACCCCACGCGATAGCCGCGACCGGCCGGTCAAAGATGTGGTGCTGAAAGAAGTCGTGATCTCGCGCGGCAGCTTCTGAGTTTGGCGGCGCCACTGATTTTGAGGAGGAACAGATGAAACTCCGTCAACGGGATTCTACAGCGCTTTGTCGCTCCGGGGCATTGGTCCTAATGGTCATATTAGTCCTATGCCGAACGAGCTTCGCCGCCGAAACTACTTTGCCTCAAGCCACTGCCGTCTACGGCGTCATCGCCACCGATCCGATCTATCTCTGGACGGCGCAGGAAAAAGGTTTCTTCAAGAAAAACGGCGTTAACATCGATCTGACCCATATTCCGACCAATCAAGCGATCCAGGCGCTGATCGGCGGCAAAATTCATTTCGCCACCACCGGGCCGCAAGTCTTGGAGGCCAATCTCGCTGGCGCCGACACCGTTTACATTCTGAGTCCAGTCAATACCTTCGTGTTTTCGATTTACAGCAAGCCCGAGATTAGCAGCATCAAGGCTCTCGCCGGCAAGACCCTCGGCGCGACCAATAAGGGAACGCCCACCGATATCGCCGGACGAATGATTGTCACCCAGAACGGTTTGAAACCAGACAGCGATGTGAAGTTTCTCTACTTGAAGGAAATTCCCGCAATGGTGGCGGCGTTGCAGCAGGGCATCATCGACGCTGCGCTGCTCGCCGCGCCGAGTACGCTGACTGCGCGCAACTTCGGCTTGAAGGAGCTGCTCAATATCACCGCGCTCAAGATTCCTTTCGTGCAGCACGCGGTGGCTGCGAGCCGTTCTTATATTAATGCGAATCCGGAAGTCGTCCGCGCCTTTGTGCGCGGCGCGGCGGAGGGTCTAGACTTCGTTCGCAAAAATCGCAGCGAAGCGATCGCGATCATGTCCAAGTACACCAAGATCACCGATCAGGCTCAATTGAACGAAGCCATTGATGCCTATGAAAAAGCATGGGAGAAAATTCCGGCACCAAACCAATCAGCCATCGAAGCCGTCCTCGCGGCGTCAGAGAATCCCAAAGCCAAAGGCGCCAGGTGGGATCAGTTCATTGATGACCGATTTGTTAAAGAGTTAGTGGCAGCAGGTGTGTTCAAATAGGAGTAGCCCCCGTGCCTGCTCTGAGTTCATTTCACCACCAATCGCATCAGTCCAAATCATACGGCACGCCGACCTGCTCGCTGACTTCTCGCAATCCCTTGAGCACAGAGCTGTGCAGCGGAATGCCGCGTTCCGCTCTCTCCTCCGCAGTTTCGAATTCGATTTCACCGGCAACGTAGACTCGGCTTTCGCCTTCAACCGGCGGCGTCGCTTTCAACTCGTGGATCAACCGGTCCATATCATTTTTGAATTCCGCCGCTGGACGGAACGATGAAGGATCGATGGCGCCAAAAAAATGGCCGCGCGGTTCTTGGTTGGCGTTCAACGCCGTGACCGTGCCGGTGAGCACGCCGCAGAGTATCTCGACGAGAATCCCCAGGCCATAGCCTTTGTGACTGCCGCTCTCGCGCGAGCCGCCAAGCGGCAGCAAGCGGCGTGCCCGTTGCGCCACCTTTGGATCCGTCGTCGGCTCGGCTTTCTCATTCAACGCCCAGCCGGTGGGAATCGACTTGCCCAAGCGCACGGCCAGTTCCAATTTGCCCGCCGCGGCCGTGTTCGTCGCCATGTCAAGCACAAATGGCCGCTCATTTTCGGTCGGCACGGCGAAACAAATCGGATTGGTGCCAAAGCGCGCGTCGCGGCCGAAGGTTGGCACCACTTGCCGGCTCGCGTTGGTCATGGCGATGCCGATCATGTCGTGCGGCAACGCGAGCATGGCGTAGTACGCCGACATGCCGTAGTGGCGGCTATTACGCACGGTGACGATACCGGCGCCGGTGTTCTTGGCTTTTTTCACAGCGATCGCCATCGCCCGGTGGCCGGCAACCATGCCCATGCCATTGTCCGCATCGAGCAGCGCGGTGGACGCGTTCTCGGTAACGACGCGAATATTCGGCTTGGCCGTCATCGCGCCTTCAGTCAACCACTTGACATACCAGGCATGCGGATTGAAACGAATCACGCCGTGGGTGTCGACACCGCGCAGATCCGCAAGGACCAAAACATTCGCTGCGATCTCGGCGTCATTTGCTGGTACACCGAGTTTTTCGAACGAGCGGCTGACAAAGCGAATCAGCCTTTCATGATCGATCCGAATCATGCCTGTGATATCCGTCGCCATGGTCGTCTCCAAAAACCTGATGGCGCACAATTAACTTTGAATCCATGCCCCTGTCAACTCGGCTTAACGCTCAGGAAAGGCTTTCCCTAATGTGACCGGCATTCTACCGCGGGAGTTGTCCTGAGAAATCGACGGCTGATCGCCGGTTGACGGCCGGGAAGTAATGAGCGGCGAATCTTGGCTAAAGATATTACCCGGCGAGCCTATCGCACCACCAACGTGTCGTTAAAGATTTTCATGTAGCGATCATAGCCACTCTCCGGCCGCAGCACGTGAATCGGACCGCTTTCCATGAGTTGGTCGATGTCGCGCGACTCGCTTTTGATGCCGCGTCTGAGGGGAATTTTTCCCGCCGCTGCCAGCGCGCGCTGCCCCTCGGCAGACAGATAGAAATCGATCAGTAGCTGCGCCGCCGCGGGATGGAGCGGATTTTTCACCATGGCCACCGTGGAGATCGTGGCTAAAGTCGGAGCGCTTGGCAGCCAATCCACCGGCGCCTCTTTGCGCTTCATCAAATCGAGTTTCGAGACTTGCATAAAGATGGTCAACGGGTACTCGCCCGCAGCGAGCAGATTGACGTTGTGCGAATAGCCCTCCACCAGGCGCAAATCCTGCTGGCTTAGCCGCTTGAAATAGGCGAGCCCTTGCTCCTCGCCTTTTAAGGCAACCATGCCGCTCAATGGGTAGGGCGTGCCGCGATTGATCGACATCTGGCCTTTGAACTGCGGTTTCAGATAGTCATCGTAATTCTTCGGCGCCGCCGCCCTTGAAATCATTCTCGGATTGTAGCCGGTGAGCAGCAGGTCGGTGGTCATGCCGGACCAATAGCCTTCGGGATCCCAAGCTCCCGCCAGCAAATTCTTGCTCTCGGGCGAGCGGTAGGGGCCGGTCACGCCCTGCTGTTTGAAATAAAGCAACGGATCGGGGCTGTTACCGAGGACATCGGCCCGAACCCGCCCGGCGCGATGTTCCTGCATGACCCGGGTGACCTGCCGGCCCGAGGCTAGGTAGACATGGCGAACGTTGAGAAACGGGTATTTCTCCTTTGCCGCTTTATTGAAGAACTCGAAGTCGCGCACGGTCATCGTCGTGTAGAGAATAACTTCGCCTTCCTTCTTCGCCTGACTCAAAAGCTCCACCGACTGCGCCCAAGCCAACGTGGGGAAGAAAACTGAAAACAGCAGCGTGATCTTGGCGATCATAAAAGCACCCCTTCTAGAGGCGATGTTAATGCTTATTCACTTGCTCGATGAAGCCCGACGCCTGAATCTTCTGCACGATTGAGTTGTCGAAGAATTCTTCCGGCTTCATGGTTTTCGCCTTAGGACTTTTTGAGACATCAAGTACTGCCTTGATCTCGGCGGCGGTCATAAGCGGCGTCACCGGAAACACGTCCTTGTACTCATCGTACACCGAATCGAGCGCTTCTCGGTCAGTTAATTTCAAGAATCGACCGATTGCCTTTACGGTGATTTCTCGATCTCTCCGAATGACTGCCATGGATTCAATGTAGGCGCGCAGGAAAGCCGTCAGCGCTCCGTTCTTTTCACGAACAAGCTTGGGCGAGGACAGTATGCCGGTGAACAGGAATGGAATTTTGAGCTCAGCGATGTCGACAATCATCTTCAGACCCGCGGCCTTCGCCTTGATCGACATTGGTGCGCCGAGGATTCCTGCCGCCGCATTGCCGACGTTGACGGAATTGAATACATTGGTCGTGTCCTGCGCGTACATGATCCGCACGTCTTTATCCGGCTCCAATCCGTTTTTTCTTAAAACGATGCGCGACGCATAGTCGGTGGAAGCGGCTGGCTGCGTCACGGCGAAGACTTTGCCTTTGAGATCGGCGATCGTTTTGATCTCCGGCCGCGCATAGATTTGAAACACAAAGGTCGGCAGACCGCTGGCGATATAGACCAAGTCCGCACCCTCGATTTTCGCGTCGATCCCCTGGTTGCCGACGAAACCGACTTCCTCACCGCCGCCTAACATCGCCTGCACCGCCGAGGTGGCGGCTAAATATTTCACGTCGACGTTGACCCCATGCTTGGTGAACAGTCCCGCATCCGCCGCTACCCAGATCGGCGCCATCACGCCGCTGATGGCGTTATAGACGGCGCGCAGGTTCAGCTCTTGAGCGGATGCCGCCTGGGTCACGATGGCTAAAGCAGAAATCGCCAGCGCGCCGATTCGCATAAAGTGTCGTTTACTGTCCATAGGGAAACTCCCTGGTTGATCTATTTCCACACCTTACCAATGGACCCCACGAATTTCTACAAAATCAAAAACCGGACAGCACCGTTGCTTCGTACCACCGCGTTGTCATAGAACCGTAGCGATGGAAAACACCATTCTGATGATCGGCCTATCGATTATTTTCGCCATCGTGCTGGTTGGCCCGTTCTGCAATAAGAAGATCGAGGCCAATCTCGAAGCGTTCTTGTTCACTATGGGAGTAATCAGCGCGACGCTCTCGAGCGCGTGGAGCACCGAAGTCGTGCACGAAGGCTTCGTCGCGCCGATCAACATTACCCTTGCCGTCCTCGGCGCCGGCGTGCTGTTTCATTATCTGCGGAGTCACATCGACCGGGCGATGCGACGGGTTTTGATCACCGTGCCGTTATCCGTAATCGTCTGCGCTGGGATCGTCGTGCTCGGTCTGGCCTCGAGCATCATATCCGCCATCATCGCCGCGCTTTTGCTGGTCGAATTCATCACCGTGCTGCCGCTCCACCGCCATGCCGAGGTGAATCTGACGATCATCGCTTGCTTCGCCATCGGTCTCGGCGCCGCGCTCACCCCACTAGGCGAGCCGCTGTCGACCATCGTTGTCTCGAAGCTTAGCGGACCGCCCTATCACGCTGACTTTTTTTATTTGGCGAAGCTGTTGGGATTCTATATCGTTCCGGCCGTCATCGTTTTAGGAATCGCCGCGATTTTTCTGGTCCACGAAAAACCCGAGGACGAGGAAGCATCCTTGGCCGCCGAGGAGCAAACCGAAACACTGAGCGCGGTCTTCGTCAGGGCGGGTAAAGTCTATATTTTCGTCATGGCACTGATCTTCCTCGGCGCCGGCTTTAAACCGCTGATCGACGCTTACGTCATTCAGCTGCCGTCGCAAGTATTGTTCTGGGTAAACATGATTTCAGCTGTACTCGATAATGCGACGTTAGCCGCCGCCGAGATCGGACCGACCTTGACCGAAGCGCAGATCAAGAGCGCGCTGTTGGGCTTGCTCATCGCCGGCGGTATGCTGATCCCAGGAAACATCCCCAACATCATCGCCGCCCACACGCTGCATATCAAAAGCACCGAATGGGCCAAGCTTGGCGTGCCGCTGGGGTTGGTGCTGATGGCCCTGACAGCGACATTGCTGTGGATGGGCTTAGTTTGAAGCCCTCCGCATCAAAGCCGCGTCATTCAACCCGCATAGGCGCATACTCCCCTCCATCCGCAAGTGAACCGAGCAGATCAATCACATCGGCGCAGTTGCGAATGTTATGTTGCGCATGGGTGGACGAGATACCAACGCGGATCGAGATTGCCGGTGGCGGCAGGACTTTGAATAGATCCTCGTCAGTCGCGTCATCGCCGATGGCGAGAATAAAATCATTCGCACCGCTGCCTAGCCAAAAACTGGCGGCGCTTCCCTTGTCCACGCCCGCACGTCGTATTTCCACGACCTTACTTCCCTGAACGATCTGCAAATCAGTTTTCGCGGTTAGATTTAGCAGGTGGTCAACCAGTTCCGAGGCGCGCAACTGAGCTTGTTCGGGGTCAGCCAAACGATAATGCCACGCCACGGATTCCTCCTTATCTTCAACAAAGCTACCGGGCAGTCGGTCGGCATAGATTTCTAAGACAGTAAGCAACTCAGACTTCCACTCGCTTTGCGGCATCTTGGCCCGTTGCCACGATTGTCCCAATGGTCGGAGCCACGCCCCATGTTCAGCGACCAGCCCGAGGTTAAGATCACCCAACCACTCCTCGAGCGTTTGACGGTCGCGTCCGCTCGTAATGATGACGGAATTCTTGCGATCCGCGGCGAGCTGACGAAGTAATGCGAGCAGTGCGCCGTCGGGCTTAGCCATCACCGGATGACGAACCAGCGGTGTGAGCGTGCCGTCGTAATCGAGAAACAGCAGACGGCACAAACTTGCGTTATACCGCGCCAAAGTTTCTCGCTTCGCCGACGGCGACAGCAGCGTGGATTCAACCCGACTCTGCAATTCTTTCATGCCCAGGAGCGTACTCAGAAAATCATCGGCCCAGCGGATGACGTTATAACGGCGCAAGCGGCGTTGCATCAGGCGATTGCGTTTTAGCTGTTCGTCGGCCGAGGTTTCCAGGGCATCCTTCAAGGCCGCGGCGATTTCCACTCGATTATTAGGATTGACGATAATCGCTTCGGGCAATTCCTTGGCGGCGCCGGCCATTTCGCTCAGAACGAGCACCCCCGTGCCATCCGTGCGCGCCGCCAAATATTCTTTAGCAACCAGATTCATGCCGTCCCGCAGCGGCGTCACCAAGCAGACCTCGCTCACGGAGTAGAGCGCAACCAACGAGTTGAAGGGCACATGACGATATTGATAAACCACCGGGGTCCATCCCACCCGGCCGAAACGACCGTTGATCTTGCCGACCAGTTCTTCAAGTTGCCGCTTCATCAAATCGTATTGCACGACGCCGATGCGTGACGGCACCACCACCATTAAGAGCGCCACCTTACCGTGGTATTCCGGATTGGATTCCAAAAATAGCTCGTAACCCTCCAATCGGTTCGATATGCCTTTGGAGTAATCGAGCCGATCTACCGACAGGATGAGCTTGAGGCCGGTAAGCGTATCCCTTAGTTCGCGCGCCTCGCGTTCGGTCTCGGGATCGACTGCGGCGCTGGCGAATTTTTCAAAATCGATACCCATCGGAAAGGTCTCAACCTTGACGACATGATCCGGCGCGGAAACTTGTCCAAGTCGATGCTCATGGCCCAGAATGCGCAATACCGACTGCAGAAAGTGGTGCGTATATTCGTGGGTGTGAAAACCGATCAAGTCCGCACCCAGCAAGCCTTCGAGGATTTCCCCGCGCCACTCGCCGGGCAGCAAGCGAAATACTTCGAAGGACGGAAATGGAATATGCAAGAAAAATCCGACGGGTAATTGCGGCTGGCGCGCCTTCAGCAGCCGCGGCAACAACATCAGATGATAGTCATGCACCCAAACCACATCATCCGCTGTGAGTACTGACCTTAAGGCGTCGGCGAAAAGTTGATTGATCTGCTTGTAATGATCCCAAGAGCTCGGCTGATAGAGCACATAGGAAGGAAAATAATGAAATAGCGGCCAGATCGTCGCGTTGCAAAAACCCAGATAGAACTGCTCCATCTGTTCGTCGGAAAGAAATACGGGAAATGACTGGAACCGTTCCAGCGCTTCACGCGTCAATTTGCCGCGCATATCGGCTTCTACACTGCTCCCCGGCCAGCCCACCCAGAGGTGGGTAGACGGCGAAGCGGTGAGTTGCTTGCGCGACTCGCGGACCGAGGCCAGACCGGTTACCAAACCACCGGCACTGGGATGGAATAAAATCTCATCATTCTCGACGCTAACGTTGAAGGGCAAACGATTGGAAACGATGACCAACCTTCGCCCCGATAAATCTGCCGCGAGCGCGCGAGCTTGATCGGGACTTTCGATCACAAGTAAACGACTTCTCCTTCCTCGAACAGCGATATAAAGAGTAGCAAATAGTCTTTGATATGCCGGGTGATTAAAAAGTTGTTTCGGATTTGCTCTCGGCCATTGATGCCGAGCTTGCGGGCATAGTCCGGCGCGCTGATCAGTTGCTTGATCCACTGTGCGGTTCCTTCCACCGAATGCGTCAGGATGCCGGAATACTTGTGCGCGATCTGCAGTGGTATGCCACCGACCGCGCCGGCGATAGTTGGTTTGCCCTTCCACAATGCTTCGCTAACCGTTAAGCCGAAACCTTCTTTTAAAGATTTCTGCAAAATTATCGTGGAGCCGCGTTGCAGTGCGTTAATTTCGATGTCGCTGGCAGGGGGAAGAAACAGCACGAAAATATCCTTGTCTTTATCTGCCGCTTGCCGAACTTGTTCCATGATGATCGGACCTTCGGGATCGTCGGTCGCGCCGCCGCCGGCCAACACCAACTGCATATCGGTGTGCTCTTTGGCGAGTTTGTAGGCCCGGATCACTCCGATGGGATCCTTGAGATAATCGAAACGGGAAATCTGCGTCACTACCGGGCGCGAACGGTCGATGGCGAACCGAGCAAACACGGCATCGATGGTCTTCTCGTCCAATTCCTTATTCTTATCGCTCAGCGGATCGATGGATGGCGCGATCAATACCTGTGGAATCGGTAGTTTCTGCGAAAACGCCGGCGCGGAAAACACCGCAGCTTGATAGCGCACGATAAACTGCCGCAAAAACTCCCATATCTCGGCATCCGGTCGAGAAAAATCGATATGGCCGCGCCACACCCAATGCTTGCCTAAAGTCTCGCGCTTTTCCACCAACGCGACCGGCTGGGGATCGTGAACGAATACGACATCACCGAACTGAAATTCGTCGGCGTTGTGGCGGTTCACTTCGAGAAAGTGCGCATACTCATCCGCCGCCACCTCGACGGGCACGCCGTGCAAGCCGTTATGAAATTTTTTCGTGGTGGCGAAGAATTTCTCATCCCCTTTGATCACGTCCCAGCGCGCGCTGACTTCCAACTGATTGAGCAGCGGAATCATACGGGACAGTATCTCCGCTACGCCGCCGCCCACCGCGGTTGAATTGATGTTTTGAATGGTCTTGCCGCGCAATCGATTTGCCAACAGAGCAAGCTCTTCCAACGTGGCTTCACCGACGATCGGGATATAATCGTCAAGCAGATTCATGTTGCCTCACCAGCGCAACCATGCGCTGCCGTAGCCCGTCCAAGGTATAAGAATACGGATCCAACCGTTTCGTCTCGTCTGCAAGCGCGGTCTTTCCTTGATCCCGGAACCATCGCGAAAAATCGTTCTCGCCGTACTTTAGGCGCAACTTGGCGTCGAACATATGAAAGTAAACGCTATTGATGCTTACTCTGCCGATCTGGTCGGCGAACTCCATAAGGCTATGGGCGACGTGGGTTGTCGGCAGGACGAAGGTTCGGCTCGCCATGAAGTGAAACTCTTCACCCTCGATGCATTGAGAGATTCGGCGCTGCGAGTCCAAATGGCTTTCGAGTATGGCAATCAGCTTTTCGCGTAGACTGCCGACGTTTTGAAAGCGAACCGTATCCACGCTCCAGAGCTGCTCGCCGAGGACGCCGTCGCCGAGAACATCGGTAACCCAGTAAGCGAAGTCGTTGGGCGGTTCCGGCGAGAGAAAATGATGCTGATGCAAGAATCGATGGGTGTGGTGGTAAATCG
>Ga0137437_1000579_pt1 | contig 11738 bp, 7 predicted proteins | sample EasRivERMGT138_2_FD_102332 | JGI IMG/M metagenome (GOLD analysis project Ga0137437, IMG submission 102332) | Soil microbial communities from meander-bound floodplain in the East River, Colorado, USA - East River MetaG ERMGT138_2 | ecosystem: Environmental > Terrestrial > Soil > Floodplain ...
CGGCAAGCTGGTCGCCTTCGGTCTGGGCGGCGTGCTCGTAGAGGTGCTCAAGGACATCACGTTCCGTCTTGCGCCCGCGACCCAGGACGATGCCCTGTCGATGCTCGACGGCATCGCTGCGGCGCAGATCCTCAAGGGCGTCCGCGGTGCGGATCCGGTCAATCGCGACGCGCTCGCGAAGATGATCCAGAACGTGTCTCAGCTCGTCTCCGACCATCCCGAGATCGCGGAGATGGACCTGAACCCGGTCTTTGCCACGAAGGACGGCGCAATCGCAGCCGACGTCCGGATCGTCGTCAATTTCTCGCCGGCGCCGGCGCGGTTCCGCCCTAAGCACGAGGACATCGTGCGCGACATGAACCGCATCATGAAGCCGAAGGCGGTCGCCGTCATAGGCGCCTCCTCGGAGGCGGGCAAGATCGGCAACTCGGTGATGAAGAACCTGATCAACGGCGGGTACAAAGGGGAGATCTATCCGATCAACCCGTCCGCCGACGAGATCATGGGCCTGAAAGCCTACAAGAGCGTCAAGGATGTTCCTGGCGACATCGATGTTGCCGTCTTCGCGATCCCGGCGAAGTTCGTGGCGTCAGCGGTGGCCGAGTGCGGCGAGAAGAAGATTCCGGGCGCCGTCCTCATTCCGTCAGGATTTGCCGAGACCGGCAACGTCGAGGGTCAGAAGGAACTCGTCGCGATCGCCCAGAAGTACGGCGTCCGCCTGATGGGTCCGAACATCTACGGTTTCTACTACACGTGGAGCAACCTCTGCGCGACGTTCTGTACGGCATACGACGTCAAGGGCCACGCGGCGCTATCGTCGCAGTCGGGCGGCATCGGGATGGCCATCATCGGCTTCTCCCGCTCGGCGAAGATGGGCGTCTCGGCCATCGTCGGTCTGGGGAACAAGTCGGACATCGACGAGGACGATCTGCTGACGTTTTTCGAGCAGGATGACAACACGCACATCATCGTCCAGCACTGCGAGGACCTGAAGGACGGCCGCGCGTTTGCCGAAGTGGCCAAGCGCGTGTCGAAGAAGAAGCCGGTCGTCGTGCTCAAGGCCGGACGCACCGCCCTGGGCTCCAAGGCGGCCAGCTCGCATACCGGCGCGCTCGCAGGCAACGACAAGATCTACGACGATGTGCTCAGGCAATCGGGCGTGATTCGTGCGCGCTCGCTGCGCGAGATGCTCGAGTTCGCACGAGCGCTTCCGATCCTGCCGACGCCCAAGGGCGACAACATCGTGATCATCACGGGCGCTGGCGGGTCGGGCGTGCTGCTGTCCGACGCGGTCGTGGACAACGGTCTGTCGCTCATGGCCTTTCCCCCGGATCTCGATGCCGCGTTCAAGAAGTTCATCCCGCCTTTCGGCGCGTCGGGTAATCCGGTCGACATCACCGGCGGCGAGCCGCCGAAGACCTATCAGAACACCGTCCGGCTCGGTCTCGAAGATGCGCGGATCCATTCGCTCATCCTCGGCTACTGGCACACGATCGTCACGCCGCCGATGGTGTTCGCCAAGCTCCTGGCCGAGATCGTCGAGGAAATGCGAGGGAAGGGCATCGACAAGCCCGTGGTCGTCTCGCTGGCGGGCGATGTGGAGGTCGAGGAGGCGTCAGAGTATCTCTTCGATCACAAGATTCCGGCCTATCCCTATTCGACGGAGATCCCGGTGGACGTGCTCGGCGCCAAGTACAAGTGGGCGCGCGGTGCCGGACTGATCTGATGCGCCGCCAGAGCGCGTCACATCGATTGCCTGTCTCTAAGTGGATCGTGAAAGGCTGATCACTTCACCTCTGCCCCACCCCGGCGGCTGTCTTGCACGAACCGGGCTCGCGCCGGCATGCGCACGCGCGGCAGCGTTTCGCGATTGATCAGGTCGCTCTCCGCGATGATCTCGTTCTTCGCGAGCAGCCATGCGACGAGGGCATAGGTCTCGTCGGCAGTGAGAGAGCCGGGTGCGCCTGCCGGCATCGCGCGCCGCACGTAGTCGAACAGGGTGGTCGCGTACGGCCAGTAGTTGCCGATGGTGAACGGCACATCCGGGCGCGCACCGCGCCAGCGCTCGTACTCGGGGCCGAACGGCGCGGAGTTCTTCGGCTCGGCACCGACGAGGACGTCGGCCGTTCCGCCTTCTCCGTTCGCGCCGTGGCAGGCGGCGCATTTCTGCGCGTACATGGGAGCGCCCTCGCGCGCCGTCCCACCGCCGGCGGGAAGGCCGGTGCCATCGGGTCGCACATCAATGTCGAGTGCAGCGATCTGACCCGGCGTCGCAGGCGTGCCGATCCTGAGAGGCCCAGACGGAGACTGGGCCGCTGCGGCCAGGCTGATCGTGAACACCGCACCGACGACGATCATCAGCCGGTTCACGCGCGCATCCTCTGCAGGCCGAAACGGACGCGTCCATCGGCGGCAATCGTCCAGCCGGTGACCGGGTTGAGGTGATACCGTGTCCGGCGGCCGCGTACTCGTTGCAGCGCTGACATCTCCGGCTGCGTGTAGCCGGTTTCGTCCACGGCACGGCTCAGGATTTCGGTCGGACGTCCGTCCCACTCCCAGGCATAACGGAACCGCGCGTGGGCCTTCGGCAGCACCGGCTGCTGCAGCGTGGCCGGCTTCCACGTGCGGCCGCCGTCCGTGCTCACATCGACGCGGCGGATCGCCCCGCGGCCGCTCCAGGCGACTCCGCGCAATTCGACAAATCCCTTCTCGATCGTCTGCGGGTAGGACGGGGAGGTGATCACCGACCGCGCGTCCATCACCAGGCTGAACTCGCGCGCGGTCCCATCGACGAGCGGATCCGTGTACTTCGACGTTTCCTCGCGCGTCATGAACGGCTGATCGCCGACCTCGATGCGCCGCAGCCATTTGACGCTCGCGTTGCCCTCCCAACCAGGGAGCAGCAAACGCACCGGGTAGCCCTGCTCGGGACGAAGCGCTTCGCCATTCTGCGCGTAGGCGAGCATCGCCTCACCGACGGCGTCCTTCAACGGAATGCTGCGTGTCATCACTGCAGCGTCCTGCCCCTCCGCGAGAAACCAGGTCGCGCGCGGCTGTGCACCAACCTCGTTGAGCACGGTCGACAGCATGACGCCGGTCCATTCGCTCTGGCTCGTGAGCCCGCAAAGGTCCTGTGGGGTGACGTCCTCGCGCTGCCCGCCAAAATTTCCTGAGCATTCGAGAAAGCACGTCCGCGTCGCGGCGGGGAAACGCTTCAGATCCTGCAGGGTGAACGTGATTGGTCGAGCAACCATGCCGTGGACCATCAGCCGGTACGCGATGGGATCGACAACCGGCACGCCGGCATGGTGACGTTCGTAATGCAGGTCCGAAGGTGTAATCGTGCCGTGGAGATCCTGCAGCGGCGTGCGGGAACTCGTTGGCGACGGCGTGCGTCTTGGATTCTCCGCAGACGATCGCAACCCAAGCGCGTTCGGCAACCGGCCCCAGCGCTTCGTCGTGTCGGCCAGCGCCCCGTCCTGACCGCTTGCGAGATCCGGCGTCAGCGTGACTGCGACAGCAGCACTCAGCGTCGTCAATGCCGTCCGTCGCGTGACACCGCCCGTCGGTCGATTCTTCGTCGTCATGCGCTCAATGTAGCGCAAGTCAGCCGGCAGCGAGCGCAATGCCCACTGCCGGCTCCCGACTGCTTTAGAAGCCGACCCTGAATCCGAGCTGCAGCATCCGCGGCTGATACGCGACGTTGCCGTTGAACGACGGCTGCCCGAAGAGCGGGCTGCTCGCGTTGGTCACGTAGGAGCCGAAGTTCTCGTGATTGAACAGGTTGAAGACCTCGAAGATGCCATCGAGGGTCACGTGGCCCGCCTGCACGCGCTTCTGCAGTCGCGCGTCCAAGCGGTGGATCTTCCTGCCGACGATGCCCGCGCGCGGCAGGATGGTGCCGTCGGCGAGCAGCCGCTGCTCGGAGGCCGCCGCAGCGCCTTCGTCGCGGCGATCCTGGCCGGTCGTGGTGGCAAAGCGTTCACCCGAGCCGAAGAAATAGATGCCGCTGGCCTGCACGCCAAGGCCCAGATCCACGACACCGTTGACCACCGCGCGATGACGCTGATCGCCGGCCTGGCCGGCGCCGCCCGCGAACGACGCTCCGGCGTAGCCGTAGTCGCCGCCCAGATCGGGGGCGAGCGCGAATCCGACGGGCCGCTGCGCCATGACGCCATCCGAGCCCAGGTACCACTGCGATCGTGCAGGCAGTCCGTCCTTGAAGAACGCCAGCGTATAGGTCGCCGTCGCCTGCCAGCGGTGGCTGAACCGCTTGGTGAACGTGAAATCCGTGCCGTCATAGTTCGAGTACCCGCCGAGGTACTCGAGCAGCACGACGCCCCAGTCGGGGAACGGCCGGTGGCTGATGTCCGTGAACGGGTAGTTGGCACCGGTGGCGGGGTTGTAGGTGAGATTGGCGTTCTGCACCGTCTCCTCGCCAGTGCCATGCGTGTGCACGTAGTTGACTTCGATCGACGAGTCGGCGCCAATCTGGTGCTGCACACCAACTGACGCCTGTTGGCTGTACGGCGTCTGCCGGCCCTGATACGTGATCTCCTGGTTGATCGCGCGCCGGATGCAACCGGGCCTGCTCCCGTTCAGGTCGCACGCCTGCGCGAGCGACGCGTCCCAGCTCGGCCTCGGCCCGCCCCATTCGCCTTCACCGCTCGGGCCTGGGCCAAACCAGTTGGTGGCGAAGTCGGGACGGCCGTTGTTCGCGATCTGGTACTCGAACCGGTGAATCATCGAGTACGCCTGCTGCACGCCGTCGTTGGGCGCAAACGCGAAGAACAGCCCGTAGCCGCCGCGCAGCGACGTCTTGTCGTTGAGACGCACGTTGACGCCCATGCGAGGCGCGACGTTGTTGCTGTCGTGCGGGAGATCGCCCGGAAGGAAGGGCATCAGCTTCAGCTTCTCGCCGTACGTGTTGTCGTCCCAGTCGTATCGCGCGCCGAGATTGAGCGTCAGTCGGTCGCCGATCTTCCAGTCGTCCTGCAGCCACCCGGAATACAGATGGCGAACGATGTTGTAGCGGTGCTCGGTATCGGAGACGGCGAAGAAGACCTGCCGTGCCCCGGCGAGCGGCGCCAGGTTCCACGTCGAGGCATCGTTCCACACCGGAAACATCGCTTGCAGCTGCGCAGGCGTCAGCGTGGTGACGTTGCGCGCGTCGATTTCGCCCATGCAGCGGTTGCACCAGCGGAAGTCGGCCTGGAAGCGGAAGAACTCGCCGCCGATCTTCACGTCATGGCGCCCGCCCCACTCCCATGCCGTGGTGAAGTCGTCGCGGAGGTTCTGCGTGTACTGCCAGATGTTGAGTGTGTTCGCGCCGATCGCGTAGCCGGGGAGCTGGATGACGGGCGCATTCCCGACGCCGACGGGGTGATAGGGAAACGGTCCGCCCTTCCAGCGGACGGACGGCTGATCGAGCCGTCTGTAACTGGTCACACCGGCTTTGACCTCGTTGACCGAACGGGTGTTGAGGACGTGCGTGAACGTCCCCGCATATTGCGGCGTGCCGCGCTCGCGCGTGCCGCCGGCTGACGGATGGCTCGTCGCGCCGCCACCCGCGTAGAAGACCGTGTGGTAGCCGGACACGCGCACGTTCAGCCGGCTCTGCGGAGTGAACTGATAGTCGAGTCGCCCGAGCGCCTTGTGGGTTCTGGTCGCAAATTCCTGGTTGATGTTGAAGAACGCGTAGGGGCCCGTGTAGGTGTAGGTCTTCGGCTCGCGCTCGAACTCGTACGCGCCGAAGAAGTGGATCCGATCCCTCTTGATGGGGCCGCCCAGCGTGGTGGCCACCTGCTGGTTCGAGTACGGCAGCACGGTGTGCGTGAGGAAGTCCTTCGAATTGAACTTGTCGTCGCGGAAGTAGCCGCCGAACGACCCGGCCATCACGTTGCTACCCGACTTGGTGATGGCGTTGACGACCATCCCCTGCGAGCGGCCCTGCGTCGCATCGAAGCGGTTGGCGACGACCTCGAATTCGGCGATCGCATCGCGGCTGAAGCCCGGCTGCTCCGTGTCGGTCTGCGAGTGATAGTTGATCGTGATCTGCTGACCGTCGACGTTGGTCTGCGCGTAGCCCTGGCGGAACTGCGCCATGCCGCCGCCTTCATTGCGGCGCGCGCCCGGCGCCAGCAGCGTCAGGTCCATCCAGTTGCGACCGTTGAGCGGCAGCTGTTCCACCTGTCGCGGATCGATGTTGGCCGCGACGGTCGATCCCCTGGTATCCACGAGCGGCGCTTCGGCGGTGACCGTGACGGTTTCCTGCACGGATGAGGGCGAGAACTGCATGTCGATGGCGGCGGTCTGGCCGATGAGGATCTGCACCGTCCGGTTGACCGTGGAAAAGCCGCTCAGCTCGGCTTTGATGGAGTACGCGCCGACGCGCACCGGCATGCGAAACTGGCCGCGCTCGTCGGTAACCGTCGTGAAGACGTTGCCGCTCGCCTCGTGAACGGCGGTGATGGTGACGCCCGGCAGCACGCTGCCGGTGGAGTCGGTGGCCGTGCCCGTGAAAGTGGCTTCCTGACCGTACGAAGGTAGTGCTGCAAGGATCAATATCGCGACCGTGATCAGGAGCCCTCGAACCGATGCCGCTGTCATTTGCGACCTCCTTTAGGGATTTCCCAGGGTCCGTTCGTCGTGACCGAGCTAGAGACGCGAGAGGGCGGCAATACTACACCCGTCCGTTCGGTCACGCCATCCTTTGCAGCTGAAGGCATTGATGTTGTTGTTCTTCCTGAGAGATAGACGTCGTCGCCGGTGAGGCCTCGATCGCGAATTTGCGCTGGGGGTGATTTGGGGGTCGAGCAGGGATTTCGAGCGATTCTGTCGATTTGAGAGTGCATCCCGAGCAGCCTCGCAATGCCGTTCGCCTGTAATGGGTACGTGCTTCGGGCGTAGACCCGTTACTTGACAATGCCGCCGTCGCGCAATGCACGGTTTACTATGTGAGTCAGGTCCCTGCTCAGACAGCCATCCGGTCCAGGAGTGATGCACGATGCGATTCTTGCTCGGAATGTTCGTCTTGGCCACGGTGGGGCTATCCACCCAGGCGACCAACGTGCCTTCGGACGCCGTGCCGGCCATCGTCGACCGGCTCGAGCTGGAACGCTACAAGGCGCACATCAAGGGGTTGTCCCAATTCGGGGATCGAATGCAGGGAACGCAGCGCAACCGCGATGCGATCAACTGGCTTGAAAGAGAACTGCGGAGTTTCGGGTACACCAACGTGGAGCGGCATCGGTTCATGTCCGGCAGCGGGCCTCTCGAGAACATCTACGCCACAAAGACCGGGACGACTGTACCCGGAGAGATGTACATCGTCTCCGCGCACATGGACGGCCGTGGCGGCGGCGATGCGTCGGACGACGACGCGTCCGGATGTGCCGTTGTGCTGGAATTGGCTCGCGTCTTGGGAATGGTCGACGTCCGGACAAATCGCTCGGTGAGGTTCATCTTCTGGAACAACGAGGAATTCGGGATGGACGGCAGCGGGACCTATGCGCTCGAACGGGCGCCGCTCCAGGGCACGGCAGCGGAACCGAAATGGTTGGGCGTCATTCAGCACGACATGATGTTGTTCGACCACGGCATGCCTCCGGGGCGGAACCAGAGTCCCAACGCCGATATCAACATCGAGTATCAGGCAAACTCCAGAATGGCCGGCCAATCTGCGCAGTTGGCGTCTGCGCTTCAGGCGGCGAACCGGTTATACGCCGAACGGTATCGCGCGACGATCGGCAACAACATGGCAGGCACCGACTCGATACGGTTCGAAGATCTTGTGGCCTCCGTCAGCGTGCGTGAAAACGAGAGGGTCACGGGAATTGTCGCCCGTTCAAATCCGAACCACCATGAGCCCACGGACAAGTACGACAATTACGGAGAAGAAGACTTTCGTCTCGGCTTCAATTCCGCGCAAACGACCCTCGGGGGTCTTGCGCAACTCGCCGGCCTAACTTTCGTGCGGCCTCGTTAGGGCACTGTCAAGTCAACGCGTACTGGGGAACACGTTGATCCATCTTCTGACTGAGGGCTGACTCTGCCATCCGGTTTTTCTTCATGGTCTGAACCTCAGAAATTCGGCCGGGATTTCGTTTTCGCGGAGCACAGCTGAAGCCGAGCTACACCTTGTGGCACGATGGCAAACTTGTGCCACGAGGAGTACGATGGCCCTGGAAGGAGAGTTGGACGATGCTGCATACCAGGACACGCGGAACAACGAGGTGGGCGTTGATGATGGCCACGTTGACCCTTCTGACCGGAACGGCGTGGGCGCATCACGGCTGGACCGGATACGAGGAGAAGGCGCAGACGGTCACCGGTACGATTCGGGAGTCGAGCTACGAGAATCCTCACGGTTCCGTACGGTTGCAGGCCGAAGGCACCAACGGGAAGACGTGGCTCGTCGTCCTCGCGCCGACGGGACGGATGACCGATCGCGGACTGACACGCGATGCACTGAAGGTCGGGACCACGGCAACCGTGGTCGGCTACGCCCATCGAAGCACTCAAGACGAAATGCGGGCCGAGCGGATCACGATCGCGGGAAAGACAACGGAGCTCCGCTGACCGGCCGTCGGCGCCCGCCGACTACCGCGGCAGCCATTCACATCATCATGCGACGTCGAGGTCGCGCAAACCTGTCGACGTACTTCCGCGACCCCGGCGTGTTGTACTTTTCCTCGTAGGCGAAATTCGATCGCGTCGATCGGTCACTCCTTGCGTGCACGCGCGTCTCGCCATCGCAGATCGAGAGTACACCGCGTTGCTCTTCCAGAAAGCAGGATGCCAGCGACACTGTCACCTCAACTTGACAATGCCTCTCCTGACGGTCACGCTGCGTACTTCTGATTTGGGTGGTCTTATGCAAGCAGATCCAACAATTCCACTTGCCGAGTACGGTGAGCTTTCGGAGCTGTTTCGGTTCTACCTCGGTCTAGTTCTCGAGACCGTGACATTCACACTTGGCGTCGCTGGCGGCATCGTGACGTATGTGTTGAAAGAGAGGAAGTCGAAGGAGGAGGTCTTCGGATTGGTCATTCCGGCAATTCTTTGCCTGGGAATGGGAATCGGCTTCCTTCGCGCCTTGGGATACATTTCGGAGCTCCGCAATCGTCTGGGTGTTGTGGCCACCGCTCTCGGGATTGGTTTGGCGCCACACGTCAGCACGCTGTCAGGTTCGGTTTGGTTTTTCGGACTGGTGCTCACTTCAGTGGGAATTGGTCTGCTCATCCTGATTATTCCCCTCTATAGGCGCCCTCTGAAAACGGCGTGAGCCAGCGCGTTCGACACGCACGGGACACACGTGCGACCGCCACGTGGATCATTCCGAAGTAGAGTTCATCTGCCGGCGTCCCGCTGCCGTGCAGCGTTCGCCTGCGCGATGACGAAGGCGCGAACTGCCTCCGCTTTGTTCGCGTCGAGGACCGGCGCGAACGACGCCATGCCATCCGCCTTCATCGCGCCGTCGAGGACGACGGCGGCCCACCGCTCCTTCGATCGGAGCGCTACGCTGTAGCGCAGGTCCGGAAGAATGCCGTAGTTCGCCGTGTCCGGTCCGTGACATCTGCCGCAGTAGGTCCGGTACTCGGCCTCGCCGCGCGCGACCGTGGCCGCCGCGGCGGTCGCTGGCGGCGGCTCGAGCGTTCGCGTCGGTCGCGGAGGAGCCGCAGGGAGCTGGGCTGCCCCCCCGAGCGCATAGACGAGAAGGCGGGACCTATTCGGCAGAGAGTTCCCTTTCGCGTTCGTCTGCGAACCAGACATCGCCCACGACCCGCCGGTGCCGACCATGATCGCGACATATTGGAGGTTGTTCACCCTGTACGAGATCGGCGGCGCGATCACCCCGGTCTGTGTCTCAGTCGACCAGAGTCGCATTCCGCTCCTGGCGTCGAGCGCCGCGAACTCTCCCATGCCGGTTCCCTGGAACACGAGACCGCCCGCCGTGGACAACACGCCGCCATTGGCGGCGCCTTCGCGCTCGGCGCGCCAGACCTCGCGCTGTCGAACGGGATCCCATGCGATGAGCGGACCGCCGACGCTGGCCAGGGTCGCCTGCAGCGCCGCCGCGCCTGCGGCCGGATCCGTCGCCGCCGCAGCCCGGCGGATGCCAAGGTTCGTGGTCAATGGCGAAGGCGTGAATGCGGCCTCATGCGCGAACGCGTAGTTCTGCTTGTGGATCGGAATGTAGACGAGACCGGTCTGGGGGCTGAACGACATCGGGTGCCACGTGTGGGCGCCGTTGGGGTTCTGCAGCGATGCGAACGGCTTTCCGGTCTTGTAGAACCGCGCCTCCGGCGTCTCCACCGGCCGGCCGGTCTTCATATCGACGTGCGTGGCCCAGCTGATGTCGGTGAACTTTTCAGCCGAAATCAGTGCGCCCGTCTTCGCGTCGAGCACGTAGAAGAAGCCGTTCTTCGGCGCCTGCATGACCACGCGGCGCGCCTGGCCGTTCAGCCGCACGTCAGCCACGATAATGTGCTGGGTGGCCGTGTGATCCCAGCTCTCGCCCGGTGACGTCTGGTAGTGCCACACGTAGGAGCCGTCATCGGGGTCGAGCGCCACGATCGAGGCGAGAAACAGGTTGTCTCCCTTCCCCTCGCTGCGAATCAGCTGATTCCACGGCGAACCGTTCCCGACGCCGACAAACAGCAGGTCGAGCTCGGGATCGTAGGCCATGGAATCCCACACGGTGCCGCCGCCGCCAAGCTTCCACCACTGACCGCTCCAGGTCGTCGCGGCCGTTTTCAGAATGGGGTTCTCGAAACCGTCGGCGGGATTCCCGGGCACCGTGTAGAAACGCCACGCGAGCTGTCCGGTATCCGCGTCGTACGCCGACACGTATCCCCGGACGCCGAACTCGGCGCCCCCATTTCCGATGATCACCTTGCCCTTCACCACGCGCGGGGCGCCGGTGATTGTGTACGGCTTGGTGCGGTCGATGGTGTTGACGTCCCATAGCTCGCGACCCGTGGCGGCATCGAGTGCGATCAGCCGGCCGTCGAAGGAGCCGACAAAGACCTTTCCCTCCCACACCGCCACGCCGCGATTGACCACATCACAGCAGGCATTGACCGCCCATTCGCCCGGCACCTCCGGGTCGTAAGCCCACAACAGCTTGCCGGTGGCCGCGTTATACGCCTTCACCTTGCTCCACGCGGTAGACACGTACAAGACGTCGTCGACGACGATCGGCGTCGCCTCCTGACCGCGACGGGAGTCGAGATCCGCGAACCACGACAGACCGAGCTTTCCGACAGTGGCAGTGTTGATCTGATCGAGCGGGCTGAACCGTTGCTCACCATACGTCCGCCCGTGCGACATCCACTCGCCGGGCTCGGCGTCGGCCGCGATGAGCCGAGCGGTGTTCACTGCGGCAGGACCTCTCGAAACCGCGCCCTCGGCGGGGGGCGCACCGGAAGAACAGCCGGCCGATGCAAGGGCAGCCAGCAGCAGTCCGAATAGAGACGCGCGCTTGGTCATCGGAGTCCTCCGGTCGTGCCGCTTGTTAAGACGGGAACCGAATTATCCTCCAATCCTTCATGTTCTTGTCCTCGCGCGTTTCTTATAGAGTGTGCAGGATAGGGTGCTCCTCACCACTCCTTTCCACTCGCGCACCGCGCCCCTGATTCGCGCCCAAACATGGCGACGCTGGGCGGGATATCAGGTCGCATCCGCGTACGATCCGCATCCCGATCGCGAGTACGCCTCGATCCGGAATGCCGCAG
>Ga0137437_1000580_pt1 | contig 11721 bp, 6 predicted proteins | sample EasRivERMGT138_2_FD_102332 | JGI IMG/M metagenome (GOLD analysis project Ga0137437, IMG submission 102332) | Soil microbial communities from meander-bound floodplain in the East River, Colorado, USA - East River MetaG ERMGT138_2 | ecosystem: Environmental > Terrestrial > Soil > Floodplain ...
CGGCGAGTTCGAGCAGGCGCTCGGCGAGCTGAAGCAGGTGGTGCAGGTGAACCCGCTGCTCGGCGCGTGGGCGGCGATCGCCGAGGCCGACCTCCTGGCGACGACGAGCCACCTCGACGAGGCGATCGCGCGCGCGCGCGACGCGACCCTGCGCGCCCCCGACGACCCCTACCTCCATTACTTCCTCGGCCGGCTGTTGCGGGAGAGCGAAGACCTCGACGGCGCGCGCGCCGAGCTGCGCCGGGCGCTCGATCTTGGGGCGACCTTCGCCGACCTCTTCAACGAGCTCGGGTACCTCGCGCTGATCGAGGGCAAGGCGGTCGACGCGCGCCGCTACTTCGACGAGTCGCTCGCGCGCGAGGACCGGCCCGAGACGCGCCTCTTCCAGGCGCACGCGCAGCTCCTCGCCGACGACCTCCTGCCGGCGCGCGCCACCTTCGAGTCCCTGAATTCGCGCAAGCCCAGCGGCGAGTCGATGCTCGGCCTCGCCTACGTCGCCTACCGCCGCGGCGAGACCCCCGACGCGCAGGCGAAGTGGCAGCAGGTGAAGGAGGAGTTCGCCACCGCCCACGCCGACGACAAGGCGTATGCGGCGAAATGGCTCGCGACGGTCATCGACCTCGAGTCGAAGCAGCAGTGGGACGACCCGATCCAGTGGCGCGAGGTCGGCAACGAGTGGTCCGCGGTGCAGCGCTACGGGCCCGAATACAAGATGCCCGGCGGCTCGTGCCGCCTCGAAGGCAAGCAGAACCAGGGCAAGTCGACCGACGACTGGACCTACATCTCGCGCGACCTGAATCTCGCGCTCTTCGTCGACTTCGAGATCGAGGTCGCGCTCAATCCCGGCAACCAGGGGCGCACCGGATTCGGCCTGGTCCACTTCAGCGCGCAGAGCGCCGGCCAGGCGCCGAACGTCCGGCTCGCGCTGCTGCTCTCGATCGACGCGGACGGGACGCTGCGCGTGCTGCACAAGAACGCGGCCGACTACAACGAATGGGTCGCGATCAAGGACGCGTCGGGCGCGGACGCGAAGATCCCGACGCCGGCCGGAGAGACGATCCGCATGACGCTGCGGCGCAAGGATCGCGGCAGCTCGCAGTTCCAGTTCCTGGTCGACGGCGCGCCGGTCGGCGAGCCGCTCGAGATGACTTCGTGGCGCGGCAAGTCGGCCCAGACGCTTTCGGCGATCTGGTTCGGCTCGGCGCCCGGCGGCAAGAAGCTCGACGTCGAGCTGCGCCACGCGCGCCGCTCGCAGTTCCTGCCGCAATGAAATCGGGAGTCCCCATGCACTCGCGCAGGAATGCCGGCTTCACGCTGATCGAGATCCTGGCCGTGATCGCGATCCTCGGTCTGCTGATGACGCTCGCGATCGTCAACTTCTCCAAGCAGCGCCAGCGCGGCGAGGTGGCGGAGACGCTCGCGCGCATCAAGGAGCTCGAGGTCGCCATCCAGAAGTACAACACGAGCAAGGGCGGCCCGCCCTACGACAAGCTCGCCAAGATCGGCGTGCAGGCGAACAACCAGACGAACGAAGGCGTCGAGGCGCTCTACGCTGCGCTGCAGAACAAGGACTTCCCCGAGGGGCACATCCTCGACGAGAAGTGGCTCTCCAACACCGACGGCGACGTGACGTCGACCGCGTTCCACCGCATCGCCGGCTTCAAGAACGAGCTCTTCGAGATCACCGACCGCTGGGGCAGCCCGTTTGCGTACTTCCACTACACGGGCTACGGCTCGAAGCAGATGGTGCTGCTCGCGGATCCCGCCGAAGGCGAGGAGCCGGAGCAGGTGGTGACGCCGTGGCAGTCGAAGAAGACCGGGACCTACGCGAACCCCGACAGCTACCAGATCATCTCGGCCGGCCCCGACAAGATCTTCGGCAACAAGGACGACGTGACCAACTTCGACCACGACGTCGACGGCGACTGACGGGAAGTGCCATGGACCAGGCGAGGACGAGCGGCGGAAGCGGGCGGCGCGGGACGGCCGCGGCCGGCTTCACGCTGATCGAGATGCTGGTCGTCCTCTCGATCATCGCGATCCTGATGGGCATCTCGGTCGGCGCGCTACGCCACGCCACGCCGGCGCGCGTGCTCGCCCGCCACGCGCTCCTCGACGCGCTGCGCCAGGCGAAGCTCTTCTCCCAGCAGGAGAACGCGCCGGCCACCGTCCGCCTCGAAGCCGTCCCCGACCAGCCCCCGACCGTGACCGCGGTCGGCAAGAAGACGGTCGGCACCTGGCACCTCGAGGGGAGCGACCTCTCCGGCTTCCCGCAGGCCGCGCGCGGCGAAGGCGTGGTCGAGGTCGAGGACGGCGTGATCGGGAAGGCGGTCGAGCTCTCCGCGAACGCGGCGTCCTGGATCGACTTCGGCAAGTCGCCGAGCTTCGCGACCCCGTACGGCGTCGGCTGCGAGCTCTTCGTCCGTGTCGACCAGCCGCGCAGCCAGTCGCTCCTCGCGCAGGGCAAGAGCTTCGTGCTGAAGTGCGAGGGCGACGGCGAGGTCACGCTGCAGGTGCGCCTGCAGGACAAGGACGAGAAGGGCGAGCCGCGCGACGCGTTCGCGTCGGTCAGCTCGGAGCGGCCGGTCCTCGTCCCGCACCGCTGGGTCAAGATCGCCGGGAACTTCGACGGCCTCTCGCTGCGCCTCTCGGTCGACGACGCCGTCGTCGGCGAGCGGCTGCTGCAGAAGCCGCTGCCCTACGCCCTCGACAAGGACGCGACGCTCGTGCTCGGCAGCTTCGAGCAGCCGGGGGGCTTCGCCGTCGACGAGGTGAAGTGGGCGATCTTCATGGGGGAGACGCAGGAGCTGCACGACGTCGAGCTCGCGGTGCCGCGCGCGCTGGTCCGCTTCGGGCCGGACGGCGCCCTCGACCCGCAGTTCCACCAGGGTCCGGCCGACCTCTCGTTCCAGATCCCGGGCGACTCGCCCGAGGCCCCGCCGCTCGTCACCACGGTCCGCATCGGGGTGCTGGGCGACGTCCACTGAACGCACGACCGCCGCGCCGCAGGAAACCAGCAGCAAGGAGTTCACGATGGAATCGCGATGCAGGACGACGACCGCGCAGCGCGGTATCGCGCTGCCGCTGGTCCTGGCGGTGCTGGTCTGCCTGCTCGCGATCGCGGTCCCCTTCGCGCTCTCGATGCGCCACGAGCAGGGGGGCGCCGCGTGGCGCGGCGCCGACGCCGACGTGCGCCGCGAGGCGGCGTCCGTCCGCGACCTCGCGCTCGCCCGGTTCGCGGCGGCGTCGGAGAGCGACACGACGCGCTGGTCCGACCCGCCCGACCGCCTGAAGGTCGACGTCGAGGCGGCGGCGCAATCGCTCGGCATCGCCGACCTCGGGCCGCGCGCGCGCCTCCTCTCCGCCTCGCTCGACGACCAGGCGGGCCGCGTCGACCTGAACCGCGCGCCGCTCTTCCTGATGGCGAAGGTGCTCGGGCTCGAGTCCCACCTCGCGCGCAAGCTCTCCCCCGACGACAAGGAGATCCACCTCCTCGACGGCGACTTCCTGCAGGACGAGGGCTTCCTCTGGATCGACGGCGAGGTGACCTACTACAAGCGCCGCGAAGGCGCGACGGTCGGCGACTTCACGCGGCCGGCGATCGTCCCCGGCGTCTGGGAGCCCGCCAAGATGTCGGGCGACCCGCGCGAGTTCGAGGCGGGGACGGCGGTCGTCGACATGCGCGCCTGGATGGCGGCGGCGTGGGTCTGGAAGTCGCCCGAGATCGCCCGGCCGGGCGCCGAGGCGCGCTTCGAGTCGCCCACGCACGCATTCGCGGTCGCCAGCTTCGGACGGGGCGCGTTCGGCGAGGTCCAACGCGAGCGGATCGCGCGGTACGCGACGATCTTCAGCGCCGACGCCGACCGCAAGCGGTTCGGCAACCCGCAGCGCGTCCTCTCGGCCCTCGTCGGCGGCACGACCGCCGAGCTGCGCATCGAGCAGGGTCAGTTCGCCGGGCCCGGCTCGCTCTGCCGCGTGACCACCTTCGAGCGCAAGGTCGACTACGGCTTCGTGCGCAAGGTCGACATGCAGGACGACGGCGCCAAGCTCACGCTCGAGATGCCGCTGCTCGTCACGGCCGATCCGGGGCAGGCGGTGGCCGAGTTCCTGGTGGCGCGACCGGTCAACGTGAACAGCTGCAGCCCGGAGCTGCTCCGGCTGCTGCTCACCGGGCTCAAGCTGCGCGGCAAGCAGACCGAGGTCGACGAGAAGACGGCCGACCTGGTCGCGACGCGCATGGCCGGCGCCCGTCCCTTCAACGGCATGAAGGAGTTCATGGCGCTGCTCGACGTGCTGGTCGACAAGGAGAAGGTCCTCAAGGACGAGCAGCGCCTCGCGATCCTGCTCAACGCCGAGAACTCCGCGTCGTCGCAGATCGAGGGCGGCACCGCGCCCTTCTGCTGGGCGAGCGACGGCGTCGTCGAGGTGCGCGCCGCCGCCAGCCGCAACTACCCGCTGACCGGCCGGGAGAAGGCGCGCGCCTTCGTGCGCGACGTCGTCGACGTGGGCGGCGTCGGCCGCACCACCCGTCTCTTCGCGACGCAGCGCGACTTCGAGCAGCCGTGGTGGTCGAGCCGCATGGCGCGCGGCTGGACCTCGTTCCCCGAGAACCTCGACGTCATGGACGGACCCTACGGCGCCGGCGCGGCGCTGCCGGCGGGCCGCCTGCCGGCGATGCTCGCGCCGCACAGCCGCTTCCCGGCCGAGGACCTGAACTCGACCGGCGCGCGCCTCGCGGCGTCGCGCATGTACGGCTCCGGCGTCCAGTTCGACAAGACGTGGCACTTCGCCGGCGGCCGCGGCGACTGGGACTCGACCGACCCCGACGGCTGGCGCGTGTCGGACGGGCCGCAGCACGTCAACCCGAACGGCGACGAGAACGGCGTGCAGATCTCGATCAACGTCAACCCCTACGGCGTCGAGCGGCCGCGGCCGCTCGGCGTGTCGCTCTGGTGGACGCCGGGCAAGTCGACGGGTACCGACCAGACGCTCGTCGACTGGCGCTGCAACTCGCAGAGCGGCAATCCCGACTCCATCGACCGCATCCACCTCCAGTTCAAGGCCGGCAAGCTGGTCTTCGAGGTGGACGACGCGTTCCGCCGCGACTCCTCCGACGACAAGTACTCCTCGCGCATCGTCTACGACTTCACCGACGGCCTCCCGCTCGAGGGCGACACCTGGTACCACGTGACCGCGTTCTGCCGCGGCAACCGCGGCGGCCAGATGTGCCTGTGGGTCGACGGCAAGCCGCGCGGCAAGTGGACGCACATGACGCGCACGACCAGCGCCTTCGACGGCGCGGCGAAGAGCGTCGGCAACATCGCGATCGACGGGAAGCGCCTCGCGGAGGGCACGGCGAAGTTCCCGTCGCAGGGCGCCGTGATCGTCGGCGGCCAGGTCTTCGAGTACACCGGCATCTCCGGCTCCTCGCTCACGACCGAGCGCGACGTGGCCAAGCGCTTCGGCGGCGTGCGACCGGCGCCGCCGCCCGACCAGAGCCAGGTCGGCGGCACCAACCTGAAGAAGACGAAGCAGGCGATCTCCAACGCGCAGAAGGCGCAGACGCAGCACCCCGCGCAGTCGGTGGTCGAGCTCTACGGGTACGTGGGCCGGCTGGGGTCCGACATCCCCGCGGGTTCGGCGACGCTCGACACCGACGGGCTCGGCAAGTTCGGCGTCGCGATGATCGACCCGAAGTCGGCGAAGGTGCAGCTCACGCTGAAGGGCGACCAGGGCAAGCCGATCCCGCTCGGGCAGGGGATCGAGAACGACGCGCAGGAGATCGAGCTGCTGCAGCTCGACTCGAACAAGCTGCAGGCGAGCGACAAGGCGTTCCAGAAGAACGGCGGGTACGCGCTGGTCGTGAGCTACGAGTTCGGGCTCATGCGCGCGCAGGACACCAACGACAAGAAGAACGAGGCGAACCTGAAGGACCTGACGCCGCTCGGGAGCATCGTCGGCGGCGCCGAGGTGATCTTCTACGAGGGCTTCAACGGGACGAAGCTCACCGGCGTCGCGCGGGGCCAGAGCCTGACCCAGGAGCTCGGCAAGACCGACTTCGGCTCGAAGTCGACCGGCAACGGCCAGCAGCAGGGCGGCCAGGAGCACTACCTCGAGAAGCACGCGTGGCTGCTCACGCCGTCCGGCATCTGGACCAACTACAAGCCGAAGTTCTTCACGGTCCTCGTGATCCCGATCGGCGTGCGCGCCCCGGGCGCGAACCTGAAGGACCACTTCCTCGAGCCGATCGAGAGGAACGGCTCGCACCTGCCCGAGCTGCTGCAGATCGACTCCGAGTTCGACGGCACCTCCAAGAACGAGACCGAGTGGGTGCGCTACACCGCGATCGTGACCGACCGCCGGCAGGGCACGAACTTCCTGCGCGCGTCGCCCGGACCGATCGGCTGGACGCGCTGGTGGCTGCAGGGCGGCACGATCCCGTCGGGCGACTCGTCGCAGTTCAACGGCAACCAGGGCGTCGACCAGCTCTACGAGATCGCCAACGCCGGCTCGAACGGCACCGGCTGGGCGCCGAACGGCACCGAGTACAAGAAGCTGATCGACGGCATCAACTACGAGCAGCTCGACCCGCTGACCACCGACCCCAACCGCCTCGCGTTCCGCGGCGTGCTCGGCACCGTCAACAGCGAGCACGCCGGCAGCGCGAAGCTGCTCCCCGTCTTCCGCGTGAACCGCCGCACCGGCCGCCTCGGCCACGACGCGCTGCCCGGCCGCTACGACGAGGTCACGGTCGTGTCGTCGCCCGACCTCCCCATGACGCCCGAGCGGTTCATCGTCAACTACGCCTGGTGCGGCCAGTACTGCGAGGGCTGGCAGATCGACCAGTATTCGCACGTCGCCCTGCTCGACCAGGCGCCGAGCAAGCGCGTGCTCTTCACGAAGCGACTCGACTTCGACTTCTCCGATCCGAAGCAGGCCGCGGCGGCGGTGACGAACCTCGCCGACTCGCGCAACTTCGCCCGCATCCTGAAGCACCCGTCCGGCGAGTTGCCGAACCAGTGGGACGGCGCGAGCTCGCTCGCGATCGGCGGCGACGGGAACGGTTCGGCGAAAGCGGGCGGCGCGGCGACGCCCGGCGGCGGCGGCGGGGGGGGCGGCGACGGCGGCGGCAAGGTCGACGAGGTGCGCGTCTTCGGCTGCGCCGACCCCGAGGAGTACTACCCGCAGGCGACCTACTTCCTCCAGAACGCGCTCGAGGTGGGCGAGGAGAACCGGATGCTGCTCGCCGGCGACGCGCTGCGCGCCGCGCACGGCACGCTCGGCTTCGGCATCCCGAACGCGGTCGGCCTCCACGGCGACGCGTGCGTGGTCCAGATCGGCGACGACTTCGTCGAGTGCGCCGAGCGGCAGACGGGCCTGCCCATGACGCAGAACATCGCCGAGAACGGCCGCCACGTCTTCGTGACCGACCCCGCGTACCACTCGGCGGGCGAGCCGGTGCAGGTGCTGCCGTGGCTCGTCCAGTCGCGCCTGTCGTCGGCGATCTCCGCGACCGAGTCGCGCCTCTCGATCGCCGACGGCAAGGGCTTCCCGCACCGCGGCTACGTGATGATCGACCAGGAGATCCTGGCCTACACCGACCTCGCGGGCGGCGACGGCGGCGTGCAGCTCTACTGCCCGTCGACGATGCACGCGCTCGGCACGGGCTCGACGCAGCGCCAGCACGGCGAGGCGGTCTTCCGCGGCCGCTTCGGCACCGGCGCGCAACCGCACGCGGCCGACGCGATCGTGACGTGGTGGCCCAACCGCTACGACGACGGCTACGCGCCGCGCTGCGACATCCCGGAGATGGCGTCGCTCGGGCTGCCGGTCGCCGCGCGCCGCGCCCTCTTCCACTCGGTGGTCTGGCGCACGCAGCCCGGCGACGCCGGACCCGACCTCGTGCTCACCGCGCGCGTGATGGGGCGCGGCCACTTCGCTGCGGACACCGACACCGACCCCGACCTCTTCTTCTTCGAGCAGTCGGGCACGCCCGACAAGCCCAACCTGATCGACCGACAGGGCGACCTTCTGCTGCTGCGATTCAACGTCCGCTACCGCGCGGGCGTGCTCAACCTGACCGACTTCACCGGCAACGGCTGGAAGCGGGCGCCGCTGCTGCAGACCGTCGGCGTCGACTACATCGCCGACCGCGTCACCGAGCTCCACGAGGAGTCGCGCTGATGCAGCCGCGCGCGACCCGCGGAATGACGCCACCGCCCGTCTCGACGCGCGGCATGACTCTGGTGGAGCTGATCGCGGCGCTCGCGATCTTCATCGGCATCGCCGGGCTGATCATCCAGGTGCTCGGCGGCGGCCTCGACCTCTGGAGCACCGGCGAGCGCACCCGCGACGAGTCGGAGCAGGCGACCGCATTGCTCGACCGCGTCGAGCTCGAGCTGCGCCACGCCGTGAGCTGCGACGGCGGCGAGGGCGAGCCGCGCATCAAACTGTTCTGCGACGTCCTCACGATGGACACCAACGGCGACGGCACCCACGACTGCCGGGCGCAGCGGCTCCTCTTCGTGCGCCGCCTCTTCGAGGAGCGCACGATGGTCGCGCTGCGCGAGGCGGGGACGGCGGCGGGCGCCACGCAGACGTGGTTCGGCGAGGCGAGCGCGAAGGGCCCCGATCTCTTGGCGACCGAGGGGCTCGTCGAGTGCGCGCTCGTCCCGCAGCCCGACGGGCGCAAGGGCTACGAGGGGCGGCTCGTCCTGTGGCGCGGGCTCAAGAGCCCGATCGGCGGCAAGCAGAGCCTCTTCGAGCGCGCGCGCCGCGACGGCAGCGGGCTCGAGGGCGCGCTGCTCGAGCCGCTCGCCGAGGACGTCCTCTACTTCGGGCTCTCCTTCGTCGATCCATCGGTTCAAGACGGGACGGCGTCGGCCGACAGCGCCGGCGCGGTGGTCGTGTGGGACTCGACGCGCGGGATCCTGCCGCAAGGCGAGGGCTACAACGGGTTCCGCCACGCGCGCGGGCCGTCCTCGCTCGAGGATCCCGACGACGACGTCTTCCCGCAGGCGGTCCGCGTGACGGTGATCCTCGCGCCGCCGCCGGGCGAGGCGCCGCAGGCGGCGCTCCAGAACGAGCTGCAGGCGTCGACCGGGACGGTCCGCGTCGACGTGCGCAACGGCCAGCACCTGCGCAAGCTCGGGTCGGCGCTCACCCTGATGAAGGTCGGCCACGAGTGGGTCGAGGGGGGCGACAGCGACGGCGCGCTGCTCACTCTGGGCCGGCGCGGCCTGCTCGGGACGGCCGCGACGCTGCATCCGCCCGGGACGCCGATCCTGACCGGCCGCCGCTTCGAACGGGTCGTCCCGCTCCCGTCGCCGCGCAGCGACCTGACGAGCCGCGAAGTGCAGGAGCGCAAGCGATGAGCCCGCCGCGCGACGCTCGCCGAGCGACGCAGCGCGGCTTCACGCTCCTCGAGGTGATGGCGGCGATCGCCGTCTTCCTGGTCGGCGTGGTCGGCGTGATCGGGCTGCTCACCTCGGGCACGCGCCTCCATCAGGAGTCGCAGAACCTCGTCGTCACGAGCGACGTGGCGGAGGAGGTGCTGCTGCTGGCGCAGCGCGACGTCGCATCGCGCGTGAAGAACCGCTCCGATCCGCTGCCCGAGCCGCCGCCGCCCGCGCCGGTGCCGAGCCGGCCGGAGCTCAAGTACGCGTGGCGGATCACCGCCGCCCCCGACGACGGGATCTTCCTGCTCTCCGTCGACGTCGTCTGGCTGGAGAACGGCCAGCCCCGCAAGACCACGTTCGAGCGCGTGCTGCCGCGGCTGACCACGGCCGACGTCGAGGCGCGCCGCCTGCTCGGCGGGGGCGGGCCGTGAACCCCGGACTTCGAGCCTAAGATCGCATCGCGGGCCGCCGTCACGCACGGCGACCCGCCGGGAGTCGAGCCATGACGCACGTTTCGAAGCTGCTCGCGGGCCTGCTCCTCGCCGGCTCGATCGCAACGTTGCCGGCGCGCGCCGCGCCGGGCGAAGGCGACGGCGAGGACGTCCAGGTGATCCGGCTGCGGGTCGGGACCGAGATCGTCGGCGTCGTCACGCCCGACGGCTTCGACGAGGCGCACGGCGTGCGCGTGCGCCGCGTCGACGACGACGCGCTGCTCGACATCGGCTTCGACCAGATGCTGCCGGAGGACGCGCGGCGGATCCGGGCCGCGCACGGCTACATGCCCGACGACCCCGACCCGATCCTGGTCGACGCGATGCGGATCAAGTTCCTCGACGGCAGCGAGCTGACCGGCGTGATCCTGGAGCAGGACACCGACACCATCAAGTTCAAGCACGGCGCCGGCGCGCCGACCGTGCTCAAGCGGTCGGGCGTGCGCAGCGTCGAGCCGGTGAAGGTCGACGCGCTCGAGGTCTACGACGCCGAGGAGCTCTACGGGCGCGAACTCGCCGCGCGCAACCCGGCGACGGCGCTCGACCACTACAACGTCGCGCTCTACTGCGAGAGCCTGCAGCTCTGGGCGCACGCCAAGGAGCACCTCGCGAAGGCGGTCGAGATCGACGCGTCGTTCAAGGAGCCCGGCGTCGTCGCGCAGAAGCAGAAGCAGTACGAGCGGCGCATCGAGGCGGGCGAGGACTCGGAGCTGATCAACAAGGCGCTGCGCATGGCGCGCCACGACCAGTACGACGCCGCGCTCGCGAATCTCGACGAGTTCCTGAAGGCGAAGTCCGGCTCGGCGCTGCGCCCCGACGCGGAGAAAGTGCGCGGGCGGATCGTCAAGCAGCGCGAGCACTGGCTCGGCGAGCAGACGATCGTCTACTTCTTCACCCACGTCGACCGCGCGATCCGCAAGATCGCGGCGGAGCCCAAGGCGACGCCCAAGGAGGACCGCAAGCGCGTCGAGACGGAGGTCACCAAGGCCGCGATCGACACGACGGCGAAGTACCTGAAGGTCGCCCCGTCCGACGTGCAGCGCGTCTGGGAGGACATGAAGCGGCAGACCGCCTCGCCGCACTTCGGCTCGTACGGCTCGGGCACCTGGACGCTCGGGCTCGAGGCCGCGATGAAGGGGCTCACCCCCGAGGACCCGAACAAGAAGGCCGACGCCGCGGCCAAGCCCGCCAAGGACGAGTCGCTCGAGGACCGCATCAAGAAGCTCCTCGAGGAGAAGAAGAAGGCGCAGGAGGAGGCGAACAAGAAGGGCAAGAAGGGCGGCCCGCAGCAGCAGGCCAAGAAGATGGCGTCGGGCCCGCAGATCGCCGACATCCCGCCCACCGAAGAGGAGTGGTGGGCCACGCTCACCATCGACGAGAAGACCGGGTACCTGACCGCGTGGTGGGCCGAGCACGAGCCGAACGCGAAGGTCTACCGCGTCGACCAGACGCCCTGCGCGGCGTGCAGCGGCCTCGGCTCGCTGCGGTACGTGAACCCGGACGGCCAGGAGATGGCGAAGCCGTGCCCGCGCTGCAAGGGGCTCCAGTTCGACCGCGTCGTCCGCTTCCATTGACCGGAGGGCGGCCGGTATCCTGCCGGCCCAATCGTCCGGGCGCCGCGGCGCGGCGCGTTCCGGGCTCGAGTCGGCGGTCCTGGCGGTCCGCCGGAGCATGTCCTGGGAGGGGAGTCGTGGCCGGAGGGCTCGCGCGCCCACGCGGGAGCGGTGCGCTCACCGCCGGTGCGCTCGCGGCGATCGTCGCCGCGGGCTGCGTCGGCGAGGGCGCGCAACCGCTGCGTCCCGACGACCCGGCCCGCTCCTCGAAAAAGGACG
>Ga0137437_1000581_pt1 | contig 11714 bp, 9 predicted proteins | sample EasRivERMGT138_2_FD_102332 | JGI IMG/M metagenome (GOLD analysis project Ga0137437, IMG submission 102332) | Soil microbial communities from meander-bound floodplain in the East River, Colorado, USA - East River MetaG ERMGT138_2 | ecosystem: Environmental > Terrestrial > Soil > Floodplain ...
GGGACCCTCCAGAAGACGCCGCAGAAGGCGACGGCGGTCACGCCGAGGGCGATGACCATTCCTGGCCGCAACAGACTTCCTCCGTCGGCTCGCCCCGCGGACTTGAGCTGGCCCAGCTACCGCGCGGAAGTCATCAGGAGTTCGAGTTGGTAGGGGCGCCGGGGATCGAACCCGGGACCGCCAGCTTAAAAGGCTGTTGCTCTACCAGCTGAGCTACGCCCCCATCGCAATGAAGCTGGACGAACACGTGGCGGCGGTTCGATCCTAACGCGGCGACGAAAAGCGCGATGTGCAACGGTGGTCGTTCGAGCGCGCTTGCCCGGACTTCTCAGCGCCCCACAACCCCTCGGCCCGATGACCTGCGATGGTCCGTTCGAGAACCGTCCTTCGCCCGACCACCGCTCCCGGACCGTCGTCAGGTCCATCGTCATTTCGACAGCGAGGGCTCCGCCCTCGCTGAGCGATGGCGCCGATGACCTGCGAAGGGCCGCCCTGATCCCTCGCGACCTGCCCCGCCGCGACCCCGGCCCTTCGGCAGGTCCATTGGCATATCGACAGCGACGGCCCCGCCCTCGCTGAGCCATGGCAGTGGTGACCTGCGAAGGTCTTCCCTGATCTGCTGGCTTCTGCCCCGCCGCGAACTCGACCAGGCGCCAGGTCCGTGAACCTGAAGGCACGTCCCCCACCCCGAGGCCGCGCCTGCCCCCCGCTCAGCTCTCCATGATCTCTTTGGTCTTGGTCGCCAGCGTCTTCTCCACATCAGCTTCAGACTGCTTGAGGAGGTTCTGTACGCCCTCCTTCGCCTTCTCGACCTGGTCGTCCGTGAGGTCCTTGGCGTCGTCGAGGTGCTTGTTCGCGTCGCGGCGGGTGTTGCGGAGGGCGACCTTGGCCTGCTCGGCGATCTCCTTCAGGCGGCCGACGAGCTTCTTGCGCTGCTCCTCGGAGAGCATCGGGACGGTGAGGCGGATCAGCTTGCCGTCGTTCTGCGGGTTGATGCCGATGTTGCTGGCCTGGATCGCCTTCTCGATCTCCTTCAGGGCGCCGGCGTCGTAGGGCTTGATGGCGAGCTGGCGCGGCTCGGGGACCTGGATCTGCGCGAGCTGCCCGATCGGAGTCGCGCTGCCGTAGTAGTCGACCTTGATGTTCTCGACCAGCGCCGGCGTGGCGCGGCCGGAACGCAGCCCGCGGTACTCGTTCGCGAGATGGTCGAGGCTCGCCTTCATCTTCGTGCGCGCGTCGGTGACGGCCTTGGGGTCCACTCGTGTGCTCCTCTTCTCCGGATTCAGCGGCTCGGCGCCGGCTTCGCGGCCGGCGCGCCGTCGTCGATGATCGTCCCGATGGCCTCCCCGCGCATCGCGCGCACGAGGTTGCCCTTCTTGTGCAGATCGAACACGACGATCGGGATGTCGTTCTCCTTGCAGAGGACCACCGCCGCCGTGTCCATGACCTTCAAGTCGCGCTCGATCACCTCCCGGAAGGTGAGCCGCGTGTAGCGCTCCGCCTTGGGATCGAGCTTGGGGTCGGCGGAGTAGACGCCGTCGACCTGGGTCGCCTTGAGCAGGCAGTCCGCGCCCAGCTCACTCGCCCTTAGTGCAGCGGCCGAGTCGGTGCTGAAGAAGGGGTTGCCGGTGCCGGCGACCAGGATCACGACCCGCTTCTTCTCGAGGTGGCGGATGCAGCGGCGCCGGATGAACGGCTCGCAGAAGTCGGCGATCGTGACCGCCGACTGCACGCGCGTGTCGACGCCCTTCTGCTCGAGCGCGTCCTGCAGCGCGAGCCCGTTCATGGCGGTCGCCAGCATCCCCATCTGGTCCGCGACCGCGCGGTTGATGCCGGGGAACCGGTTCCCGCGCAGCCAGTTGCCGCCGCCGACCACGATGGCGATCTGCTTGCCGAGCGCGAGCAGTTCGCGGAGGTCGTTGGCCAGCGCCTCGACGATCTCCGGGTCGAGACGGCCGTCCTTGCCGGCGAGCCCCTCGCCCGAGAGCTTGAGGACGGCGCGGCCGAACGGGCGCGCGCCGGTCGTCACTCGCCGACCTCGATGCGGGCGAAGCGGCCGACGCTGATGTTCTCGCCGATCGAGGCGACCAGCTCCTTCACCATGTCGGCGACCTTCTTCTTGTCGTCCATCACCCACGGCTGCTCGACGAGGCAGTGCTGCGCGTAGTACTTCTGCAGGCGCCCCTCGATGATCTTCACGCGCGCCGCCTCGGGCTTCTTCGCCATCTCCTCGGCGCTCTCCGCCGCGATCAGCGCCTTCTCCTTCTCGATCGCCTCGGCCGGGACCTCCTCCTTCGTGCCCCAGCGCGGCTTCGACGCGGCGATGTGCATCGCGAGGTTCCTGGCGAACTCCTTGAACTTGTCGTTGCGCGCCACGAAGTCGGTCTCGCACTTCACCTCGACGATGACGGCGGTCTTGCCGTTGTGGTGGAGGTAGTGCCCGATGCCGCCCTGCGACGTGGCGCGGCCCGACTTCTTCTCGGCCGTCTTCACGCCCTTGATGCGGAGGTTGTCCTCGGCCTTGGCGACGTCGCCGCCCGCCTCGTCGAGCGCGCGCTTGCAGTCCATCATGGCGGCGCCCGTCTTCTCGCGCAGCGCCTGGACCATCGCCGCCGTGATCGGCTTGCCCATCTCGTCGTGCTCCTGATCGCGACGCGCGGTGCGCGTCGTTCCTCGCGGTCGTCGCTCGCATGCCGGGAGGCCGTCGCGTTCGACGGCCTCCCCGCGGCGTCACTCGGCCTTCTCGGGCACCTTCGCGTCGCCCTTCGCGGCCACCTCGGGCGCGGCGCCCTCGGCCGCCGCAGCCTCGGCCGGCGCCTTCTCGTCGCCGTACTCGTCGACCTTCTTCGGAGGCGCCGGCTTGCGCGGCGCGCGCCGCTCGGCGCTCGTGCCCGCGCGGTAGCGGACCGAGCGGATGTCGGGGTCGACGGTGGTCTTCGCCGCGTCCGCGGGCGCGCCGCGCTGGTTCGCCTTGCCCTCGACCACGGCGTCGATCAGCCGCGAGAGGAGGAGCGAGACGGAGCGCATCGCGTCGTCGTTGCCCGGGATCGCGAAGTCGACCGAGGTCGGGTCGCAGTCGGTGTCGAGGATCCCGACGATCGGGATCCCGAGGCGGTTCGCCTCCTTGACCGCGATGTACTCCTTGCCCACGTCCACCACGATGAGCGCGCCGGGCAGGCGATCGAGGGTGCGGATCCCTTCGAGATTGCGGCGGATGCGCTCGAGCTCGCGCGTGTAGTAGGCCTGCTGCTTCTTCGGCAGCGTGGCCAGGCGGCCCGACGACTCGAGCGCCTCCAGCTCCTCGAGCCGGCGCAGGCGCGAGCGGATCGTCGTGTAGTTGGTGAGCGTGCCGCCGAGCCAGCGCTCGTTCACGTACGGCATGCCGCCGCGCGTCGCCTCGACCTGGATGACGTTCTTCACCTGGCGCTTGGTGCCGACCAGGATGATCTTGTGGCCGGCGGCCACGAGGCCGGTGAGGAAGCGCTGAGCGCGCGCGAGACCGCGGACCGTCGCGACCAGATCGATGATGTGGATCAGGTTGCGCTTGCCGTGGATGAACGGCTTCATCTTCGGGTTCCACCGGCTCACGTGGTGCCCGAAGTGGACTCCGGCCTCGACCAGCTCCTCGATCTGCGGAACCGCCACGAACTCGACCTCCCGGGCCGCGAAGCCCGCTGCCGCCGGTTTGCGTGAGTCGGCGGCGCGCGAGGCGCCGTCCGGCCAACCGGCGAAGTCGGGGGACGGTATCCGGCGGCGGAGCGACGAACGTCGCCCGCTGCCGCTCCGCGACGCGCCGGCACCATGCCGGACCCGCGCGGACGTCTCCCGGCGAACAAGGGCGGAGAAGTGTAGGGATCGGCCGGGGGCGGTCAAGCGAAGCGAGGCGGTCTCGCCCGCGTCGCGCTCAGCCCCTTCCCGCGGACCGCGCCCCATGCGAAAGTCCTGTCTGCCCTCCGCGTTTCCGAAAGACCGGGATGATGACCGATCGCCCTCCCCGCCTCCTGCTGGCGAACCACCACACCACCGCGCTTCCGGCCCTCGAACCGCTCCTGCTCGAGCGCGGTTGCGCCGTCGAGACGACGCGCCACCTGATCGAGACGGTCGCCCGCCTCGCGGCGCAGCCCCCCGACGTCGTCGTCTTCCAGCCGCTGACCAACAACCTCGACGGCTTCGAGATTCGCCACGTCCTCGAGTCGGGAGGCGAGGAACGCGACCACCCGATCCTGCTGGTGCTGCCGGAGCCGCCGGACGACACGGCGCTCGCCATTTCGCGGCTGGGGCCGTTCGACGACTTCGTGGCGCTCCCCTGCCCGATCGACGCCCTCCTGGCGCGCGTCGACCTGCTGATCGCCCGCAGCCGCCGCTGCCGGGAGCTCTCGCGCACCGCCCGTACCCGCGAGCGCGACTCGGTCACCGACTTCAAGACGGGGCTCTGGAACGACCGCTTCTTCTTCCAGCGCCTGGGCGAGGAGGTCGCGCGCAGCCGCCGTCACCACCTGGCGGCGGCGCTGGTCCTGCTCGACATCGACCACTTCAAGGCGATCAACGACCAGTTCGACCACGTCTTCGGCGACTTCGTCCTGTTCGCCTTCGCGCAGAAGCTGCGCACCGTCGTGCGGCAGATCGACATCCCGGCGCGGCTCGGCGGCGACGAGTTCGGCCTGCTCCTCCCCAACACCGACCTCGAGGAGGCGGCGCTGCTCGCGACCCGCCTGAAGGCGGTGGTCGCCGCGAGTCCGTTCGAGAAGGACAGCCGCCGCACGGTCATCACGCTCTCGATCGGCATCGACGCGCTGCAGGGCGACGAGACGGTCGAGCCCGACCAGTTCCTGCGACGCGCCGACGCGGCGCTCTTCGAGGCGAAGCGGCGCGGCCGCAACCGCATCTGCCTCTGGCCGGAGATCGCGCCGCCCTCGACCGCGGCGCGCGCCGACGGCGGCGCCGGGACCGGCTCCGCCGCGCCTGCGAAGTGACCGCGCGCGCTGTGCGCCTACGTCGCCGTGCGGCGTAGGGTGACCGCGAGCTTCTCGCCGTCGACGTCGTAGTCGAACCGCTTCGCGTCGGCCGGCGCGGCCCCGCCGACCTCGAGCCGCGTCGCGAGCACGTCGCCGGCGATCTTCGACTTCCCGTCGCGCGCGGCGGCGAGCAGCTTCTCCGAGCCGTCGAGCCAGAGCTCGATGCGGTCCTCGACGCGCAGGCCCGCCTCCTTGCGCGACTGGTTCACGCGCTTGACGACCTCGCGCACGGAGCCCTCGGCCAGGAGCTCGGGGGTGAGGCGCGTGTCGAGCGCGACCAGCGTGCGGCCGTCGGTCTCGACGTCGAACCCCTCGCGCGCCTGCACGACGACCTCGATCTCCTGCGCCGTGAAGGTCACCGGCTCGCCCGCGATCGGGAGCGTCACCTTGCCGTCGCGCTGGAGCGCCTCGATCGCCTCGCTCGGGAGCTCCGCGAGCGCCTGCTTGGCGGCGTTGAGCTTCGGCCCGAGCTTCGGCCCGAGCAGGCGGAAGTTCGGCTTCGCCTTGAGCGTGCGCAACGTGCCGAGCTCGTCCGCGGCGACCACGACCTCATGGACGTTCAATTCATCGGCAATGAGGGCGTTGCAGCGAGTGCGCAGCACCTCGTCGGCGCGCGCGTCGGCCCCCTTGACGAAGATGCGCGCCAGCGGCTGGCGCAGGTGGATGTCGGCGGCGTTGCGCGCGCGCCGGCCGAGAGCCACGACGTCGAGGACCGCCTCCATGTCGCGCTCGAGCTGTTCGTCCCGCCTCTCCGGCCGCACCCCCGGGAACGAGGCGAGATGGATCGTCCCGGCGTCTGGCTCGAGCCACGCCCAGAGCGCGTCGGGGAAGAACGGCGCGATCGGCGCCAGCAGCCGCGCGACTCGATGCAGGGCGTCGTAGAGCGCGTGGAAGGCGGAGAGCTTGTCGCCGCCCGTCTCGCGCCCCCAGAAGCGCTCGCGGCTCAGGCGGATGTACCAGTTGGAGAGCTTGCGGTCGACGAAGGCGCCGATCAGCGTCGCGGCGCGCGTGAGGTCGTAGCGCTCGTAGGCGGCGCCGACGTCGGCGACCAGCCGCTCGAGCTCGGCCGCGAGCCAGCGGTCGAGCTCGGGGCGCTCTGCGAGCGGCGGCTCGGGCGTCGCGGCGGGGTCGAAGCGGTCGATCTCGGCGTAGGTCGCGAAGAACGAGAAGCAGTTGAAGAGCGTGCCGAAGAGCTCGCGCCCGGCCGCGCCGACCGCCGCCGAGTCGTAGACCTTCGGCAGCCACGGCTGGCTCTGCGCCAGGAAGTACCAGCGCACCGAGTCGATGCCGTGCGCCTCGATCTCCTTCCACGGGTCGACGGCGTTGCCGCGCGACTTCGACATCTTCTGCTTCTTCGCGTCGAGCACGAGGTCGCCGACCAGGATGCGCTTCGACGCCGGCTTTCCGGTCAGGAAGACCGAGAGCACGTGCAGCGTGTAGAACCAGCCGCGCGTCTGGTCGAGCCCCTCCGCGATGTAGTCGGCGGGCGTGCCGGCCGGCGGCGCCTTCCCCTCCTCGGCGAGCCAGCCGTGCTGGGCGAACGGGACGCCGCCCGAGTCGAACCAGCAGTCGACCACCTCCGGCGTGCGGCGCGCCGTCCCGCCGCAGCCCGCCTTCGCGCACGGCAGCGTGACCTCGTCGATGTACGGTCGATGCAGGTCGAAATCCTTCGGGAGCGACGGCGCCAGCTTGCGGAGCTCCGGCTCGCTGCGGACGCACCGCATGCCCTGGCACTTCTCGCAGATCCAGAGGTTGAGCGGCGTGCCCCAGTAGCGCTCGCGCGAGATGGCCCAGTCGACGTTGTTCGCCAGCCATTCGCCGAAGCGGCCGCTCCCGGTCTCGGGCGGGAACCACTGGATCTGCCGGTTCTGCTCGACGAGCTGGTCGCGCAGGCGCGTGGTGCGCAGGTACCAGCTCGGCCGCAGCCAGTAGAGGAGCGGCGTCTTGCAGCGCCAGCAGTGCGGGTAGGAGTGGACGAACGAGTCGCGCCGGAAGAGCTTCCCGCGCCGCTCGAGCTCGCGCACCAGCTCCGCGTTGGCGTCGCGCACGGACTGGCCTCTGAACGGCGCCGGCAGCGAATCGGTGAAGCGTCCCTGCGCGTCGACCGGATTCAGCAGCGCGAGCTTTTCCTTCACCCCCGCGGCGTGGTCGTCCTCGCCGAACGCGGGCGCGAGGTGGACGATCCCGCTGCCGTCCTCGGCCGAGACGAAGCCGGCGGCGACGACGACGTCGTGACGTCCTTCCGCGAACGGGACGTAGTCGAACGGCCGTTCATAGGTCGCGCCGACCAGCGTCTTCCCGGCGAACTTCTCGACGACCTCGAACTTCTCTTTGGCGAACACCTTCGCCGCGAGCGGCTCCGCGAGGATCAGCTCCTCGGTCGAGCCGTCCTTCTTCGTCACGCGCGCGCGGACGTAGGTCAGCTCCGCGTTCACCGCGAGCGCGACGTTCGACGGCAGGGTCCAGGGCGTCGTGGTCCAGACGAGGAACGACGAGCCGGGCTGGTCCTTGCACGGGAAGCGGACGAAGACCGCCGGGTCCTGGACGTCCTGGTACCCCTGCGCGACCTCGTGGCTCGAGAGCCCGGTGCCGCAGCGCGGGCACCACGGCAGGATGCGGTGGCCCTTCTCGAGCAGCCCCTTCTCGAAGAAGCGCGCGAGGATCGACCAGAGCGACGAGATGTACTCGTTGTCGCAGGTGACGTAGGGGTGGGCGTAGTCGAGCCAGTAGCCCATCCGCTCGGAGAGGCGCTCCCACTCCTCCTTGTACTTGAAGACGCTGGCGCGGCACTTCTCGTTGAACGGCCCGATGCCGTACGCCTCGATCTCCGGCTTGAGCGAGATGCCGAGCTCCTTCTGGACCTCGATCTCGACCGGGAGCCCGTGCGTGTCCCAGCCCGCCTTGCGCGGGACGTGGAACCCCTTCATGGTCTGGTAGCGGCAGACGACGTCCTTCAGCATGCGCGCGAAGACGTGGTTGATGCCGGGGCGGCCGTTGGCGGTGGGAGGACCTTCGCAGAAGACGAAGGTCGGGCGACCGTCCTTGCGCGAGAGCACTTTTTCCCGCGTGCCCTCCGCCTTCCAGCGCGCGAGCAGCTGCTCTTCCAGCGCCGGGAGGTCGAGCGCCCCCTCCGGCTTCCTGAACCGCGGCTTCCCGTCCAACCCGTTTCCTCCGACTCCGTGCCGGAACGCGAAACGGGGCAGACTACCAGGGGCGGCTGCGGATCTGGTCGAGCACGGCCGCCGCCGCCTCGAGCGCGCGCAGCGCGTCGTCGGCCGAGACCTCCGGCGGCGAGCCGGTCCGCACCGCGCGCACGAACGAGGCGAGCTCGGCCTGCAGCGGCTCCTCGTCGTCGAGCGCGAGCTCCTCGAACTCGATCAGGCCGCGGAAGGCGGTGGCGGCGATCCCGGGCAGCTCCTCGTCGGGCGTCGCCGCGATGCGCGCCCACTGCGTCGCGAGGCGCGCGTCGAAGTCGCGCGGCCGCCTCGCGAGGAAGGCTCGCTTCTTCCCGAAGTCGAGCGAGAGGAAGACGTCGCGCGAGAAGACGCGCGTGCGGCGCATCGGCGCGAGGCTGACGCGGCTGGCGGTCAGGTTGGCGACCGCGCCGTCCTCGAATTCGAGCCGCGCGCTCGCGATGTCCTCGTGCGGCGAGAGCAGCGCGCCCCCGACGGCGCGCACTTCTTTCAGCGGACTGCGGATCAGGTGCAGCACGATGTCGAGGTCGTGGATCATCAGGTCGTGCACGACTCCGACGTCGGCCGACCGGAACGAGAAGGGGGCGAGGCGATGCGCCTCGATGAAGCGCGGCTCGAGCGAGAGGCGGCGGGCCGCGCGCAGCGCCGGGTTGAAGCGCTCGACGTGGCCCACCTGCAAGCAGACGCCGCGCGCGCGCGCCAGCGCCGCGAGAGCGCGCGCCTCGTCGAGCGCCGCGGCGAGCGGCTTCTCGACCAGCACCGCGACGCCGCGCTCGATCAGGGGGGCGGCCACCTCCCGATGGAGGCGCGTCGGCACGCAGACGCTGGCGAGGTCGACGTCGGCGTCGAGCTGCTCGCAAGACTCGAGCGCGCGCCCGCCGTGGCGCCCGGCGACTTCCCGCGCCCGCGCGAGGTCGACGTCGACCACCGCGGCGAGCTCGACGCCCTCCTGCGCCATCCCGGCGTAGATCCGGGCGTGCTGCCGGCCGACGTGCCCGGCGCCGACGACCGCGGCGCGCAGCCTCCGCATCCCGGACCTCCCGCGCGTCAGTCCGAAGGCGGTACCGGGCGGTCGGTCCGGAACTGCTCGAGGTAGCGGCCCGCGGGCGACGAGGTCCACTCGCGGACGAACCCGATCAGCTCCTCGGCCAGGCTGCCCGCGGCCGCCTCGACGGTCGGCAGAACCTGCGACAACGCCGTCTTGCGGCGGAAGAGCAGGTTGTAGACGCGCTTCAGCTCCTCGATCTCCTCGTCCTTCACGCCCGCCCGCTGCAGGCCGACCAGGTTGAGCGCGCGCACGCGCACGCGGTCGCCGGCGACCTTCATGAAGGGCGGCACGTCGTGCACGATGCCGCTGCGGCCGCCGACGTAGGTCATGCGGCCGATGCGCACGAAGTGGTGGCAGGCGACGGCGCCGGCGAGCACGCAGCGGTCGCCGATCTCGACGTGGCCGGCGATCAGCACCGCGTTGGCCATCGTGATGTCGTTGCCGACCTTGCAGTCGTGGCCGATGTGGCTGCACGCCATCAGCATGTTGCGGTCGCCGATGACCGTCGCGCCGCCGCCCTTCACCGTCCCGCGGCTGATCGTCACCGCTTCGCGGATGATGTTGTGGTTGCCGACGGTCAGCGTGGTCGGCTCGCCGCGGTAGGTCTTGTCCTGCGGCATCCCGCCCACGACGGCGCCCGGATGGACCTGGTTGTCGGTGCCGAGCGTCGTGTAGCTGCCGACCACCACGTGCGAGAGGAGCTTCGTTCGGTCGCCGATGCGCGCGCCGGGGTGGACGTGGCAGAACGGCCCGACCTCGACGTCGGCGCCGAGCTCGGCGCCCGCCTCGACGATCGCCAGCGGGTGGATGCGCGGCGCGCTCACGTCGCGTCCACCAGGGTGAAGGTGAGCAGCGCCTCGGCGACCTTGTGGTTGCCGACCTTCGCGACCGCGGCGCCCTGCCCCATCTTGCTGCGGACCTTGGTCGCCTCGATCTCGATGCGCAGCTGGTCGCCCGGGACGACCGCGCGGCGGAACCGGACCTGGTCGATCGACCAGAGCATCGCGAGCTTGCCGGTGTTCTCGAGCCGGCGCAGCAGGAGGAGCCCCGCGAGCTGCGCCATCGCCTCGAGGATCAGCACGCCGGGCATGATCGGCTGGCCGGGGAAGTGGCCCTGGAAGAACGGCTCGTTGATCGTGACGTTCTTGATGCCGACCGCGCGGCGGTAGCCCTCGAGCTCGATCACGCGGTCGATCAGCAGGAACGGATACCGGTGCGGCAGGAGGGTGAGGATCTCCTTGATGTCCATCGCGGACGCCGCTTCGACCGTCTGCGCCGCTTCGTCGGCCTCGAGCTGCTCGAGCAGGCGGCCGACCAGCTTGCGGTTGGCGGCGTGGCCGGTCTTGGTCGCCACCACGCGGCCCTTCAGGTCGGCGCCGAGCAGGAAGAGGTCCCCCATCAGGTCGAGGACCTTGTGGCGCACGAGCTCGTCGCCGAAGCGCAGCGGCGGGTTGCCGTCGGGGGCGGAGCCGTTGTTGCGCACGACGATCGTGTTCTCGGCCGACGCGCCCTGGCCGAGCCCGCGCTTGCGCAGCTCCTCGATCTCGCTCTCGAAGCAGAAGGTGCGCGCCGGCGCGATCGACTTCGAGAAGGACTCGGCGTCGACCTTGAGCGCGAGGTACTGGCTGCGCACCGACGACTCGGGATAGTCGAGGGTGTAGGCGAGCGAGAGCCCCTCCTCGTCGCTCGGGACCGCGCTGATGAAGGAGTCGCCGATCGTGATCGCGACCGGGTCGCGCACCTCGAGCTGCTTGCGCAGCGACTTCTGCTCGACGATGCCGGCTTTCTGCAGCGCCTCGGCCCACGGCAGCGCGCTGCCGTCGAGGCCGGGCATCTCGACGCCGTCGATCTCGACGTGCAGGTTGTCGACCCCGAGCCCCATGAGCGCCGCGCACAGGTGCTCGACGGTGTGGACCTCCGCCTCCTCGTTCTTGAGCGCCGTCCGCCGCGGGTTGTCGGCGATGTAGCGGTACGCGGCCGGGATCTCCGGCGCGTCGGGCAGGTCCTTGCGCACGAACACCACGCCGCTGTCGGCGTCCCCGGGGGAGACCTTCACCCTCGTCTGCGCGCCGGAGTGGAGTCCCACGCCGGAGAGCTCGAAGGCGGTCTTGATCGTTCGCTGGTTGCGGCGCATGTCCTGCCGGGAGGGGGTTCCTGGGTCGCGGGGCCGGGAGAGCCCCCGATCTTACTTCGTGTCGAGGACCCCGAGGATCGCGTCGGTCACGTCGAGCGCGGCGCGATGGGCGACCACGCTCCGCACCACGATCTCCGGGATCACCTCGTTGCGCGTGTTCCCCGAGACGGGGCCCGAGGTGAACTGCAGGATCGCGTCGAGGTCGTGCCCCTCGAGGTAGGTCTTGCAGGCGGCGGCCACGCGCGCGTGGGCGTCGATCAGGGAGCGCGCCACCTTGGCGTCGAACTCCTCGTCGAGCCCCTTCGCCTTCTGCGTCAGCTTGA
>Ga0137437_1000582_pt1 | contig 11707 bp, 11 predicted proteins | sample EasRivERMGT138_2_FD_102332 | JGI IMG/M metagenome (GOLD analysis project Ga0137437, IMG submission 102332) | Soil microbial communities from meander-bound floodplain in the East River, Colorado, USA - East River MetaG ERMGT138_2 | ecosystem: Environmental > Terrestrial > Soil > Floodplain ...
CCACCGATTCAAAGACGACCGTTTCGCTCTCATTGACGCGCGCGGGAATTTTGCCGAGTATCACGTCGCCCAACTCACCAGCGATCTTTTCCGCAGACCAACTGCCGTCGGCGATCATCGCCATATAAGGCTGGCGCGGCGCTTCGCCGCCGAGCACTTCTTCTTTCCACGAAACGATCACGCGCGAGTTCGCCACCGTTTCGCGCGGCAGTTGGCCGCTGGTGATTGACACGACCAGCGCGCCGGGCTGGATCCACTGCGGTTCGATGACTTGCGATCTCGAGCTGGTCGCCAAACTGACCAGCGGCATGTTCTCGACCGCCACCCGCGCACTGTCCACCGCATTGACTTCAACGCCGAGCCACGCCGTCATTTCCTTGGCGAAAGCATCCCGATGTTCTTTGGTGGAACTGAATACTTTCACCTTTCGCAGCGACGGCAGCGCACGCCGAATCGCCACGAGCTGCCCGCGCGCCTGTCGGCCGCTGCCGATGATACCGAGTTGATCGGTGCCCTTGGGCGCCAAATATTTGCACGCGACGCCGCCCGGAGCGCTGGTGCGCCAGACGTTGAGATCGCGACCGGCCACGAGAGCAAGCAAATCGCCGCGCTCGCCGTCGAAGAGCAAGATGAAATAGGCGTCCTTGACGCCGCGAAAAAGCGCGCTAATGCGCATCCCCTGCCCTGCGTTCGGAACCGCCGAAGTCATGATGCGATATTTTTTCTTAGCATCGAGCAGGCTGGTTTCGACCCGCGCCAGACCCGCGTTCGCGCCGCGGCTCTGTGCCCGCAAAGAATCTTCAATCAGCGGCAACAAGTCATCCATCCGCGCCGGCTCGGCATAGAGCGGCGCCAAATCTTTTTCACTCAAAATTATGGGCATGATTTACTCCCGCATTTTCTTCTAGCCCATGCTCGGAGGTAGCTCTAACCGCCGCGGACCGCTTCCGCTCTCGAGTGTTAATTATTGGCAACGGAACAACAAAAAATGCTAGTCTCCGGCATTCACCGAGGAGGAGCCGCCATGAGTACGCTCGACCAACCGATTCTGATCGCCAACAGTAACTATCACGTCGGCCATCAGGTCGCCATCGCCGTCGCTAAGGAACAAAATTATTTCAGCGAAGAAGGATTGAAGCAATACGACTACGACTCGCGCGGCTTGATCCCCGGCCCGATCGAAAAAGAGGGGCTGGCGATGGCGATCAAAAATCACGGGGTCGACATCGCCCCCGCGGTGGACGTCGAAGCGGCGATCCAGCAGCGCGCCCTGGGCGCCGATGTCTACATCGTCGGCGGCTGGCGCTATACGCCGTTTCTCAAATGGTACGGCGCCAAGCATGTCACCGACATGAGCAAGCTCAGCGGCGGCAGGATCGGCATGCGCGAAAAAGAAGGTTTGGTCGAAGTCTTCATCACCGACGCGCTGCGCGCCGCCGGCGTCGAGCCGTTCAAAGACGTTACCTGGGTCTACGACCCGGTCTTCGGCTACCGCAACAATCCCGCCCATATGGAAATGCTGCGCTCGGGCAAGATCGACGCGATCACCTCGCAACCGCCCTTCGCCGATCAACTGGAACGGGAAGGCTATCCGATGATTCTCGATCCCAACAACATCTTTCCGCGCCGTCCCGGCAAACTCACGGTGGCGACAGGCCAAATGATCGACGAACGCGGCGACGAATTGAAGGCCTATTTCCGTGCCATCATCCGCGCATTCTGGTTCATGCGCGATGTCGCACACTTCGAATACCTGCGCGACCTCGAAGCGCGGCTCCGGAAGACCAACACGCACAATGAAGACGAACGGGGCACGGTGGCGATCGTCACCTCGCCGGACCGTTGCGACAGCTGGGCTTTGCCCATAGATGGCGCGGTCGCGCCGGCGGCCATCGAGCGGATCGTCGCGGAGATGGTCAAAGCCGAGAAGCTCGCGCGAGCGATTCCCGTAGGGGAAATTCTTCGCGACGGGGCCGTGAATGAAGCCTACCGCGAAGTCAGCGCGCGGAAAGAATTGAAGCCCGCCTTCGACATTGCTCTGGCCGCGCAAGCGAAGTACGGTTTTTAGCGACGGTGTGATGATGACAAGAAAAACATTCGTGCTCCTAACTTTGGCGTTACTTAGCATTGCGTTTCATCGACCGTCCTTCGCCCTCGATACCGTCAACGTCCATGTCTCGGCTGGCATCAGTCCGAACACCTTGCTCTATCGCTTCACCAAGGAGAAGGGCTTTTACCGCGAAGAAGGTTTGGAGGTCTTGCTCATCCAGGCGGGTATGTTGCCGGGAATCCAAGGACTAGTCGGCGGCAGCTTCCACGCCAGCCAAATTCTCGGCCAGGGCGCTGGCGCGATCTTGCGCGGCCTTCCCTTGAAAATCCTGATGGTTTTCGACACCCGTCCCCTCAATTGGCTCTACGCCGCCAAGCACATCAAGACGCTTCAAGAGCTCAAAGGCGGCAAGCAGATCGCGGTGTCGAGTTTCGGCGCCGCCCTCGATCAAATGACCCGCGAACTATTACCCAAGCATGGCATCGATCCACAAAAAGATGTCGTTCTGCGCGCCATCGAGCCGACGCCCAACCGGCTCGCTGCCCTACTGACCGGCGTCGTCGACGCTACGGTGCTCAATCAACTCGATCGCCTGATCGCCAAGAAGAACGGCTTCAATGAGCTGTTGTTTTACGGCGACGATCTGGAATTCGTCACCGCCGGCGTGGTCGTGGCGGAAAAAACCTTGGCGCAAAACCCTGACATGGTGCGCCGCTTTCTGCGCGGCACGCTGCGCGGTTTTCTCTGGCTGCGCGCCAATGAAAAGGAAGTGGTGCCGCGCTTCGCGGCGGCGATGAAGCTCAGCGAAGGCGAGGCGGGCGATGTCTACAAAGGCGCCACCCGCGTGATGTCTGTTGACGGCATGATCGGGCGCGCCTTGCAGGAAAAAATGATCGCCTTTCAGCGCCGCTCCCTCAAGATCGAGCGCGAGGTTGCGCCCGAGCAGGTCTATGACTTCACCCTGATCCGCGCCCTCAACGAGGAGCTGAAGAGAAGCCGCTGAGGCGGTACCGGAACAAACGCCGCCGCTCAACCAACCCGCTTGCCACGACAGATTCCACAGCATTCGCCGCGGGATGGCGCTCGCCCGTCACCGGGGACGCGGGCGACACGAACATCCTGTGTGAACGTCTCGGCACGACGCCGGTCCCGAGCGAGCCAAAAGCTTCCGGTAAATTTCATTTACGAAGGCACGATAGAATGATAAATTGATTGAACTCGGGTTGAAATGATGGGATATCACCGATAATTTTTTCGAGCTTTGCGACACCCTTTCTAAAGCAAAACCAAGAAGCGATGGCGACCGCCGACGAAACCAAGTCCCGCATCCTACGCGGCGCGGTGCAGGATAATATCGATGTTCTGCAGGGCGTCAAACTGCAGCGCCGGCACCAGTATAAATATTTTATCAAACCCTGGTGGCTGACGGGTTTGTTGGTGCTGGGTTCCGCCTATCTTTTACGACCGGCGTCGTTGGTGTTAACCGGGCGCGCACCCGCGGCGATCGCCAACCAATCCATGGCGGTGGTCAATATCGAGCAAACCCCGGAGTCGGCGGCGTCGCTTGCCAACCCGCGACCCATCGATCGTGACACGATCCCGCTGGCGATCAAACGCATCGTTCTCGATCCCGGCCACGGCGGCGAACCAGGTGCAACTTCCGCATCCGGGGTTACCGAGAAGGAAATTACTCTGGATGTGGCGCTTCGGCTGCGCCGTTTGCTCGCCGACGCGCCCTACGAGGTTCTGCTCACGCGCGAGTCCGACCGCCTAATTCCGCTCGACAAGCGCGTCGCCTTCGCCAATGAAAATAAAGCCGACCTGTTCGTTTCGATCCATGTGAATTGGCTCGAGCCGCACAGCATCCGCGCTCTGGAGACCTATTACGTCGGGCCCAGCGACGATCCGGCCACGATGAGATTGGCAAGCATGGAGAATAAGGATTCCGGCTATTCACTGTCGGATTACAAAAAAATTCTCGAAAAGATTTATGTCGACGCCAGGCACGACGAATCGCGCGCCTTGGCCAAAACGATTCAAACCAACCTCTATCGCGCGCTTAAACCGGTCAATCCGGTGCTCGAAAATCGCGGCGTCAAAAGCGCGCCATTCGTCGTTCTGATCGGCACCCAAATGCCCGCCATCCTCGTGGAGATCTCCTGCTTGTCCAACGACGACGAGGTTAAGTTGTTGACAAAAGAAGATTATCGCGAAAGTATCGCGCTGGCTCTGTTACAGGGTATCCGCGGTTACGCCAAGAGCCTCAATGGGCCCGAGAGGAAAGGTAGTTAACTCATGGAAGAATCCAACGAAACACTGTGCGTCGGCATCGACCTCGGCACCTCACGCAGTTCCATCTCCGCCTCCAATGGCGAGCGTCATGTGATCGACAGCTACGTCGGCTGGCCGGTCGATATGGTCGCACGCAAGCTGGTGAAGAAATCGGTGATGGTCGGCCGTGAAGCGCTCGACAACCGCACGATGCTCGATCTGCGCCGGCCCCTCGAACGCGGCATCATGAAAGAAGGATCGGAAAAGGACCAGGAAGCGGTGCAGGAAATTCTCCGCCATTTGATCACCGTCGCCGGCATCAAACAAAAAGGCAAGAGCAAATCGCGCGTCCGCGCCGTGGTCGGCGTGCCCGCCGAAGCGTTCCGCGTCAGCCGGCAAAATTTGCGCAACACCATGGAGGGCATCGCCGACAGCGTTATGCTGGTGTCCGAGCCGTTCGCTGTCGCCTACGGCCTCGAAGCTCTGCTTCACGCTCTAGTGATCGACATTGGCGCCGGCACGGCTGATTTTTGCGTCATGCAGGGGCGTTATCCCACGGAGGAAGACCAGCGCACGCTGCCCAATGCCGGCGATTCGATCGATGAGCAGCTCGACAAGCTCATCCGCGAGCGCCACCCCGAGGCGCAGTTCTCTATTCACATGATCCGCCAGTGGAAAGAACGCTGGAGTTTTGTCGGCGAACCGCGAGACCGAGTGGTCATCACCGCGCCGGTAAAAGGTAAAGCGACAGAAATCGATATTACCAACGAGATGCGCACCGCCTGCGAGAGCATCCTGCCGCCGATTTGCGAGACGATGATAGACTTACTGTCTAAAGTCGAACCGGACTTTCAGGACAAAGTGCGCAACAACGTGATCCTCGCCGGCGGCAGCTCGCTGATTACAGGCTTAACCGACGCGTTTCAAAAGAGCCTGCTGGATCTCGGCGGTGGGCGCGCGATCGTGGTCAAAGATCCGGTATTCGCCGGTTCCGACGGCAGCCTTGCCATCGCCAACGATGCGTCCAGCGCCGATTGGGAGAAGCTTTCGCTCTAGCGGCGAATAACCATTCGATCGGAGGAGTGCGCTTTGAGCTGACATTTAACCAATCATCCAGCGAAGCGCCGGAAGCTTAAAGCGGGAAGCCTAAAGATTTGACGTTGATCACGCTGCTTGTAGCGTGGAACCATTAAATGGGGTTTCCAAAGGGGGCGAGCATCCCCTTTGGTCAACACCGGGGGCAAAACCCCGGTTGCGAAGTGGCTGCGTTTATGGATGACTGGATTTCCGATTTGCTGATTTTTTGCGCTGGCCTCGCCGGCGGAGTGCTTATCGCCAGCATCAAACCCTATTTAAGCGCCGCCCAGACCCGGCGCACCCAGCTAGTGGCGGCGCGGGCGCGCATGCTCGCCGATATGAAGGAGAAACACGACGAAGAAATTCTCGACCAAGCATTCCGCACCACCGAGGCGATCCGCGGCGAGATCGACAAGTCGCTCGATACCTTGCGAAAAACTCTCAACACCGTGCTGCCGGTCAACGGCGCGCCGGAGACGAAACAGGATAGACCGGTAATTCAGCTATCCGAACCGGTCAAGCCCAACTGACTTAACCTCGCGGGATATTATTCGCGCAGGTGCGATTCGATAAAATTCCAAAAGGGGGGTATTGGCGGCGGCTTTCCTGCTGCTACCGATAACGCTTATGGCTGAAGACGTCATCAAGATAGGCCTGTTCAATCCGGACGCGGCGATCATCGCCGCCAATCAAAAAGGCTTTCTCAAACAGGAAAACATTCGCGTCGAGATCGACACGGTCACCGACTCGCCGACCTTGCTGCGTAATTTAATCAGCGGCAGGTACGATTTGATTTTGAACAACGCCGACAACGTCATCGCGTGGGCTGAGGGCCAAGGCGAGGACCCACAGAAAAATGATTTCGTGATTTTCCTCGGCGGCAGCCAGGGCGTCGACCAAAAACTAGTAGTCGCACCGGGCATCAACGACTACCAAGACCTCAAAGGCAAAGTCTTAGCCGCCGACGCAGTCACCACCGGGTACGCAGTTGTCGCCATGGCGATCTTAAAAAAGCATGGTCTGGAGTGGAAGCGCGACTACGAGGTGAAATCCTTCGGCAACACCACGGCGCGCGCCGACGCCATGAGCCGCGGCGAGGCGGCCGGAGCGATGATGAGCATGGCCGACGAAGAAATTAAAAAGCGCGGCTTCAAAATCCTCACCGAAGCCAAAGATCACGTCAAGCACTACGCCCGCGGCCTCGGCGCCACGCGCCGCGAATGGGCCAATGCCAACGAAGATCTGGTCGTGCGCTTCAACCGCGCGATGATCCGCGCCACGGATTGGCTGCAAGACGGCAAGAATAAGGATGAGGTTATCCAACTGCTGCTGGGCGAGACCAAGAATAACAGGGCGCGCGCCGAAGCGATGTACGCCGCGACGCTCAATCCGACCATGGGCCTGACGGCGCGCAGTCGCCTCGACATGGAAGGCATCCGTACCGTCATCGAACTGCGCGAAATCGCCGGCTTGATGAAACCGCCGGTGCCGAAACCGGAGAAGTACGTCGACGAGCGATTCTACAAAAAAGCTCTGGCGACTTTGGCGCGGTAATCACTCGCGCGAATTCTTTCCGCACCGATGCAAGGAAAACCCTGTGCGGTTGCACTCCGAATTCCGGGCGGGCAGGGGGGCCTCCCCATACCAGGATGCATCCCGATCACTGGTCCGGGTTTATTTTTCCCTTGCGCTTTCATCCCCTATTTCGCTAACCTCTACACCTCGATCAATAGAACTCATGGAGGTGACCTATGTTCGAAGTCGGTGGCAGAAAAATCGCGAATACCTTGGCGGAACTAGTCGATCCCGCGCGTGCGGCGTTGCTCCTGTGGGATATGGAGTACGGCATCGCGCCCCACGCTTTTAACTACCAAGATATTTTGCCCAATTTGCAAAGCCTGTCAGCCGCGGCGCGCCGCGCCGGTGTGCCGGTCTTCTATTCAATCCAGCAAGGTTTCGATCTGGCCAAAGAGGAAGCCGGCGTGTGGGTGCGCATTCGGATGAAGCGCGCCAAGGCGAGCGATCCCAGTCAGCTTTTGAGTCAGAAAGAAAATCCACACGATAGCGAGATTGTCGAAGCGCTCACGCCGCAGCCGCAAGACAGCGTCTTTCACAAACGGCGCCCTGACGGTTTCATCGGCACCGACTTCGACCTCATGCTGCGCAGCAAAGGCGCCAAGACGATCGTCATCGGCGGCGTCGCCACCGAGGGCGGAGTCGAAGGCACGGCGCGCAGCGCGCGCAATCTCGGCTACGACGTGGTGGTTCTCAAGGATGGCGTCGGGTCACGCAACCGCGAGCTGCACGACATGGCCTTGAAGCTCATGGAGCAAACCTTTTTCGAAGTGGTTACCACAGCGGAGATCGGCGCAATCTGGGGAAAGTGATGACCACAAAGCGTAGAGCGACAAGCTGTTTGACCGCGACTTTGCTCTTCGTGCTCGCCGCCGTTCTCAGCGCTGCGCCACTTTACGCGGCCGACGACAAGACCATCGAACTGGCGAAAAAAGAAGGCCGCGTCAGCTTCTACACCTCGATGGGCGCGGACGAGAGCAAGATGGTCGTCGACGCTTTCCAAGCCAAATACCCGGCGATCCGAGTCGAGATCACCAGGCTCGGCAGCGAAAAATTACTGCAAAGAATCATCACCGAGAGCCGCGCCGGCAGTCATCTCTTCGATGCCGTCACCAACAGCGGCATGGAGATTCACCTGCTCGGTAAGATGAAATTGCTCGGGCGCCATCTGCCGCCGGAGTTTTCCTCATTCTTGCCGGATTGCCGCGACGCTACTTTCGGTTGGGCCGACATGTATTCCAATCTCCGACTCGTAGCGTTCAACACCCGCATGGTGCCTAAAGACAAAATCCCCCGGCGCTACGAAGACATCACCGACCCGATGTGGAAAGGCCAGATAGGTTTTCCCGAGGGTCAGTTTTCCTGGTTCGCGACGATGTTGAAAGTGATGGGCGAAGAGCCCGGCAGAAAATTTTTCCAGGGACTGGCGCGGCAGAATCTGCATTTTCGCAATTCGCAAGTGCTGGTCACCCAGTTCGTCGCCGCCGGCGAGTTTAGCCTCGGCTTCGTCTACGACACCCAAGTGCTCCGCTTCAAGAAACGCGGCGCACCGCTCGATATCGCGCCGATGCCGTTCATTACTAAGAATATTCATCCCCTCGCCCTGGCCGCCCACGCGCCCCGTCCCAACGCTGCCAAGGTATTCATCGATTACGTGTTATCCAAAGAAGGGCAAATGCTGATCAAAAACATGGGCCGGGTGATCTCACGCAGCGATATTCCACAGGAAGAGTTCGCCAAGGCGAAGATCATACCCGAGGACCCAGCCATCGCGGATCGTCTCAATCCGGTCATCGAAGAATATAAGAAGTATCTGCACTAGCGAGGACGATCGACGCCGACTTAATACGGAAAGGGTTGGATCACATCGGCTTTCACGTCGAGAACCTGCAATCGTTTCAGAACGATGTCGAGATTCTCAGCAAAGCCGATCCCGAATGGCTCGCGCCGAAATCGCCGAACTTGGAATCGGAATACGCCGTGGTGCTCGGCCTGTTACAATCTTGCCGCTACGGCGAACATCAGCTATCCGATCCGGAAGGCAACCTCTTGGACGTGTCAGATTAGCGGAGAGGATGCGTAATCAGATCAGAATTTGATCCAGGAGGTGGAGAACAGTTACCATTGGCGCAGAGGCCGACCTTTCTGATTTGATCCCATCGAGATCTTTAGTTTTTGCCGCTTCTGTAAAACCGAATCTGAACCCTTTCGACGGTCGCCATCCCGTCCGAGATCGCGCCGTCGATGACGGGAAGAAAGGCATCGATCTTTTCGAGGGTATCGATAATCTCAATCACAATGGGCAGATCCGTCGACAGATCGAGGATTTTTGCCGTACGCACGCGGCTGCGCGCGCCAAAGCCTTCTACTCCGCGCAGTACCGTTGCTCCCGCGAGGCCATGCTCCCTTGCCGTGCGGACGATCCACTCGTAAAGCAGCATGCCGGCATGTCGATCGCTTTCGCCGATAAATATTCGCAGCAGCGAACCTTCACTCGGAAGTGTCATGGTCAACCTCCTATGATATGGGCCATCACATTGCCGATCCAAACAGCCGCTAGGCCGAGCGCCAACTGAAGACCGATATTGAGCAGCGCGGCCGCGCTTTGAGTATCGCGGGCCAACGAGAACGTTTCGAGCGCAAAAGATGAAAACGTTGTAAATCCCCCAAGGATTCCAACAAAGATGAACAGACGGGTTTCAGACGTAAAAGCCGACCGACTCTCAGCCAGGCCCGCCAAAAATCCGATAACGAGGCAGCCCAGCCCATTGACTGCGAGCGTACCATACGGAAACCACGGATGATCGAGCACCCGATGGACCCAGGTGCTCAGACTGTAGCGCAGCACCCCGCCGATCAAACTCCGCACGCCGACTAGAACGACTGATCGCATAGACCTCCCGATCGCATTAAAATAAAAACCCCTACTTCATTTCTCTCGAAGTAGGGGTCATCAACTCGCAGCCGCGAATGGTTTAACTGGCGAACCCCATCGCCTTTACTGTCTTTCCTAATATGAATACAGAGCCGGCGCAGAGTCAATCGCTGCGCGAATCACCGCTACTGGGTCAGCCCTAGAGTCTGTAAGAACCGCGCGCGCTTTCGATAATCCGCGAACGAGTTGTCGCTAGACTCCACCGGGCGGGCGTCTTTGGACAGAGCCGACCCATTTCAATTCTGCTCACGCGCCTCGTCTGTCACTGGGGCCGTTTGGAGTCGTCGAAATTTTTCGCCAGCACCGTAATCGAATCCATCAGTAACTGCACGGCGTAAGTGGTGTTGTGTATGCCCTTGCTGCCGTCTTCCTTGACGAACTTGTAATTGTAAAGAGCAGCGACAACTTCAATCGGATATTGCGTCTTGGAATTGATAAACCGACCCTTCGCGTCGTAAGGCGGATCCTTGATCGCCTGCAAAAGGCCACTGCCTCGCTCGTTGATCAGCTTATCGAGAAGTCCTTGAACTTCCTCTTGAACGGATTCGAGCTTGCCGTTGCCATCGAAATCGGCGGCAGCCTTGCGATCGTAGAAGGGTTTATTTGCCACCTGTTTCATTTCGCCGTGGCATCCGGAGTTGACGCAGCCGGCGACATTCACCATGGGACCCTCGTGCACTTCGCCAGCCAGTCTCATGCTGTGACCGCCGATCGACGGCGCGAGCGAATAGCGGCCGGCGGGTTGAGTCATGTGGCAAGTGACGCAATTGGCCGCCGGCAACACGCCATGGGCGGAGTTAGAATATTTCTTGCCGGGAAACTCGTAGGCGTTGCTTCCGGAGAGCATGTCGGATTGCGGCCCGTGGTGCGCGCCCCAGCTCTCGCTCGGAATATTTCGCGCCCTGACCTCGTCCTTCGGCGCGCGCCGAGCGCGATGGCAACTGGCGCAAAGATTACCCTTATCTCGATCGAATACTACCCCGTTGGCCAGGGTTACTTTGGCAATTGTGCGCAACGAAAAATTGCCCTTGTCGTGGGGCGCATGGCAAGTAAAGCAACCGATCTCCGATGGATTGGCGACGAACTTCTTAACGTCGACTTTGCCGGTTTTGACCCGCTCGATGAAGCCCTCGTGCGTGTGGCAGGCCTGACAATCGTCCGCATTAGCGTAATGGGCGTTGCCGAGTGTTCGGTGCCCCGAAGTCAAGTATTGCGTGCGCACTCCGCGCACCGGATATTTGGTCTCCGAGCCATGACAATCGATACAAGTCTTCTGAAGAATCGAATCTTGTGAGAAGGAATTCGAAGGCCAAGGAATCACGCACATCACAAACGCTAGCATGCCGAGACCATACTTAATTGTCATCTTAAACGGTGCTCCCTGGAGAACGATTTTTCACGCCACTAGGAAACCGATTATCATGCCCAGGTTCCTGCCTGTCAAGATTTTTTTGAAATCAAAATGAGTCTTGAAAAATCGCCGGGGAGCAAATTGAACTTACGCCGACTCCACCGGCCTACTTTGCCAGCCCTAAAGATTGCAAGAACCCCGAGGTCTTTAGATGATCGGCGAACGAGTTGTCGAAAAAATCGGCGGGGCGGGCGTCTTTGAGGCGGGGAAAATCTTTTTCGTCGAGATACATCAGTTGCCCTTGAATCGGCGCACTGCTCACGGCGAGGGCCCCGTCCCAGTAGGGCGCGAACTGTTCGTAGGTGCCGTCGATGATCTTGGCGTCGTCGGTGTCGGTGTATTTGGCGATCGCCTTCTTTGCGATCGGCGGATTTTGTTTTGCCAGCAC
>Ga0137437_1000583_pt1 | contig 11696 bp, 9 predicted proteins | sample EasRivERMGT138_2_FD_102332 | JGI IMG/M metagenome (GOLD analysis project Ga0137437, IMG submission 102332) | Soil microbial communities from meander-bound floodplain in the East River, Colorado, USA - East River MetaG ERMGT138_2 | ecosystem: Environmental > Terrestrial > Soil > Floodplain ...
CCGTGCCGAACATCATGCAGAACACGATGCCGATGAAGTTGAGCCGCGCGACGTTCTGCGCCGCCTCGTCCTTGCCTACGAACGGCTGCGCGTGCGGCCGCGGCGGTGCTGAGCGTGCAGCCAGGCCTTTTTCCCGGTTCCACAGAGCCATGGCAGCGGCCTCGTCTTTCGGATAGGCGGCGAGCGCCTTTTCCGCCGCGGTTAGCTGGTCGGCGGGGGCATTGGCTGCCTTGAGATCGGCTACCCGTTTCTCCAAACCCGACTTGCCGTCCGCGTACGCCTTGTTTGGTTCCTTTAGCGCGGAGTTGGCAGCCGCGGCGCGGTCACTGAAAATCTTGCGAACCTCCTGCTCCTTGGGATCGTTGGTGATTTTCTTCTCGAGCTCGGTCACTTTTTGGATGGTGTACCCATAGGCAAGCTGGGGCACGGGTATGCCCGTGTGCTTGATGCCCAGCCAGACCACCGGGGTGAGGTAGGCGACAATCAGGATGATGTATTGCGCCACCTGCGTCCAGGTGACCGCCTTCATGCCGCCCAGCATCGAGCACACCAGTATGCCGCCCAGGCCGACGAACACCCCGACGCCGAACTCCAGACCGGTGAAGCGGCTGGTGATGAGACCAACGCCGTAGATTTGCGCGACGACGTACACGAACGAGCAGGTAACCGCGGAAATGATGCCGATGGTGCGGATGATGTTGCCGCCGTAACGCTCGCCGAGGAAGTCGGGGATGGTGAACTGCCCGAACTTGCGCAGATAGGGCGCAAGAAACAGTGCGACCAGGCAGTAGCCCCCGGTCCAGCCCATGACCCAGGCGAGGCCGTCATACCCGGTGAGGAACAGCGTGCCGGCCATGCCGATGAAGGAGGCCGCGCTCATCCAGTCGGCGCCGGTCGCCATGCCGTTGAAGAAAGCCGGAACCCGGCGTCCCGCGACGTAGTATTCCGCCACCTCCGAGGTGCGGCTCATGATGCCGATACCGGCATAGAGGCCGATGGTCGCGAACAGGAACCAGTAGCCGATCCATTGCCGGGACATGCCCACCTGCTCGGCAATGGCGAGCGCCACGATGAAGCCAATGAAGCCGAGCGTATAGAAGCTGTAATACTTCTTCAACTGCGAGTTGAACGTCGAGTGAGAGAAGGTCTGGCTCATGTCAGGTCTCCTTCGTCAACGTTGTATTCCTTGTCCAGCTTTTTCATGTACACGGCGTAGATACCGATGATGATCACGTAGATGGCAAGCGAACCCTGCGCCGACATGTAGAAACCGAAGGGGAATCCGAAGAACGTGATGCTGTTCAGTTCACGCGCATACCAGGCTTCGACGAAAGTGACGACGAACCAGACGAACAGCAGGATCGCGGTCACGACGAGGTTCTTGCGCCAGTACTCATGATGCCTCTGGGTTAATTCCATGAAGCCCTCTCCTTTTCTTGGTGAGCCGACGCGGCAAAAAGTGTAGCCGCCAACAGGGGAATCGGTTTGTTGTATTTTTTTTACCGGTTAATGCTATTGAAAGAAGCTTACAAAATCCTGAATCGGCATTTACAATGGACGGGCTTGGGGCAGGTTGTACAGCAGGCTTTGTACCGCACTGCAACATAAACAGCGGGCGGGATCCGGCAAACGGCGCTGACGGCAAGTCGTGACCGGAAAGAGGACGCGGAACGCCGCGTCGGGAGGGGGCGGCCTTGAGGATACTAATTACCGAGGACGACGCCGCGCTGGCCGAGGCGCTGCAGTTCTCTCTCGGCCAGGCTGGTTACGCGGTGGACTGGGTGGCAAACGGCGCTGCCGCGGACGACGTGCTGAAAGACGACGTGTTCGGATTGCTGATCCTCGACCTCGGGCTGCCCAAGCTCGATGGCTTCGAGGTGCTGCGGCGCCTGCGCCGGCACAACGCCTCGCTGCCGGTGCTGATCCTGTCCGGCCGCGAGAAGCCCGAGGAGAAAGTACTGGGCCTCGATCTCGGCGCCGACGACTACCTGGCCAAGCCGTTCAGCCTGAACGAACTGCAGGCGCGGGTTCGAGCGCTGCTGCGCCGGGGACAGCAGGGCGGGGTGACGCCGATGATTCTCTACGGCGAGCTGGGATTCGACACGGTGGGCCGCTCGGCGAGCATCCATGGCAAGGCGCTGCCGCTGTCCATTCACGAGACGGGAGTGCTGGAAGTCCTGCTGCACCGGTTCGGGCGCGTGGTGAGCAAGGAGCAACTGGTCGAGCAGCTCTACAGCTACGACAAGGAAGTGAGCCACAACGCTATCGAGGTCTACGTGCACCGGTTGCGCAAGAAGATCACCGGGGCGGGCGTCACCGTGCGCACCCTCTACGGGCAGGGCTACCTGCTCGACTACGTGAACCACTAGCCGCGAGGCGTTCCAATCAGCCTGGCGACGGTATCCACCAGTTCTTTCGTGGCGAACGGCTTGGTCATATAGGCATTGGCGCCGGCCGCCACGCCTTTTTCCATCTCGCTTTCCCTGCCGCGCGCGGTCAGCATCAGTATCCGGGTGTCCTTCGTCGCCGGGTTGCTGCGTATCCGGCGGCACACCTCGAAGCCATCGAGCAGAGGCAGCATGACGTCGAGGACGACCAGATCGGGATGCATGCTCGCGGCGAGTTCGATCGCTGCCGCCCCGTCACGCGCTACCGCAACCTCGTACCCCGCGCCCTTCAGCAGGAATTCGAGCGAGACGACGATGTTCGGCTCGTCTTCGGCAATCAGTATCTTGCTCGTCATCGGACGGTCCGTGCGAGGGTCAAGGCGCCCGTGGCCCAACTAGCGCTGCGGAGGCCTCCAACTCCAGGGCCGTCCAGGCGCCGGGCATGACGGGCACGGTGAAGGAGAACGTCGAGCCCGCGCCGGGCCGGCTTGTCACCCACAGGCGGCCGCCGAAATGGTCGATGATCTGGCGCGAGATGGCGAGGCCGAGGCCGCTGCCTTTCGGCTTCTGCGTAAGCGTGTCGCCGACCTGCCGGAACTTGTCGAAGATGACCGCCTGGTCGGCAGCGCTGATGCCGATACCGTTATCGGTTACGTCAACGCGCAGGAATCCGTCCTGCCGTCCCAGGGCGACCGTCACTTTTCCGTCGGGACGCTCGCAGAACTTGGCGGCGTTGGATAGCAGGTTCAGCATCACCTGCATCAACCGGTCGCGGTCGGCCACAATCCGCGGCGCCTGCCGAGGCAGCTGCACCCTCAGTTCGATGTTGCCGTCCTTGAACAGCTGGCTCACCGCGGTGACGGAGTCCTCGATCACCTCGCGCATGTCGATGTCGCTGGCGTGCCATTCGGCGTTCCCGGACTCGATCTTGGCGAGATCCAGCACCTGGTTGATGAGCCGCGTCAACCGCTCCGATTCCTTGGTGATGATACCGAGGAACTTGGCGCGCTGTCCGTCCTCCAGGCTCGGGTTGTCGTTGAGGATCTCGGAAAACGCCCGGATAGAGGTGAGCGGCGTGCGCAGCTCGTGCGTTACAGTCGAAATGAAGTCGTCCTTCAACCGGTCCAGCTCCTGCAGCCGCTGGTTGGCGCCGCGCAGTTCGTTGGTTGCGGCCTCGAGTTCGCGCGACTTCTGCTCCAGCTGGCGGCTGTAGGCCAGCACCTGCGAAGCCTCGTCGAGGATGTTCATCACCTCGTCGAGCCCGAGCGGCTCTTCCTCCACCACGGAAGCGACCATCACGCGGGCCGAGGCGCTGCCGATGGCGCCCGCGAGCAGCGATTCGGCGTAGTGCACCAGGTTGGCATCGGCGGCGAGCGCGTTAACCGACTTTGCGCCCCGGCTGCGGGCGTATGAGGCAAAGGCTTCCTGCGCCCGGTCCGGTCCCAGGAAACGGCCGAGCAGTGCCAGCAGGTCGTTCACGGAAGCGCTGCCGCGCCAGAAGCGGGAGCCGGGCGCCGCCGCAGGGTGCTTGAGGGCATCCACGAACACGGTGGCCTGGCCGTGCTCGGCGGCGCTCGGGCGCTTGATCAGCGAGACGCCGATATAGCAGCCGATATTGGCCAGCATGCTCCAGAACAGACAATGCGTGATGCCATCCAGGCCGGCGAGCCCGAAAAGTTGCTGCGGCCTGAGCAATTCGGTGCCGAACGGGCCGTGGGAGAGAAACGTGATCGGCAGCCAGCCTGATTTGGCAAAGGAGGGCAACAGCAGCGTGTAGATCCATACCAGGAAACCCGCCGCGAGGCCGCAGACCGCGCCGCTGCGCGTGCCGCCCTTCCAGTAGATGCCGCCGATGATGGCGGGCGCGAACTGGGCCACCGCCGAAAACGAGATGAGCCCGATGGAAACGAGCGCATAGGCCTCGCCCGCGAGATAGAAATAGAGATAGCCCAGCACCAGGATCAGCACGATCGCGCCGCGCCGTATGCCGAGCAGCAGCCCGGAGAGGTCGCGCCGCTCGGTCAGCCGCAGCGCCCTCATGCGCAGCAGCAGCGGCATCACCAGGTCGTTGCAGACCATGGTGGAGAGCGCGATGGTCTCCACGATGACCATGCCGGTCGCAGCCGACAGGCCGCCGATGAAGGCAAACAGCGCGAGCCATGGCCGTTGCTCGGCGATCGGCAGGGTCAGCACGAAGGTATCGGCATCGACCGTGCCGCCTGCAAAATGAAGAAGGCCGCCGAAGGCGATCGGCAGCACGAAGATGTTGATCGCCAGCAGGTAGAGCGGGAACAGCCACAGCGCCTTGTTGAGGTGGCGCTCGTCCACATTCTCCACTACCGCCACCTGGAATTGGCGCGGCAGGAACATGATGGCGGCCATCGACAGGAAGGTGAGCGAAGCCCACGCTGTATAGTTGCCGCTGTCGCCGCCGACCGTTAGCAGCGCGCTCATCTCGGCCACCTGGCCGGCGCGGCTGAAGATGTCGTCGAAACCGTCGTACATCGCAAAAGTGACGAACAGGCCCACCGCGATGAAGGCCAGCAGCTTGACTACCGACTCGAATGCAATCGCCGCCACCAGGCCCTCGTGCCGTTCGGTGGCGTCGAGGTGGCGCGTGCCGAACAGGATAGTGAAGGCCGCCAGCAGCATGGCGATGTAAAAGGTATTGTCGCCCAGGAACAGCGGTGCGCTCTGCTGGTCGGGCATCACCACTTCGGGGTAGCGCAGCACGATCGAGAACGTATTGGAGATCGCTTTAAGCTGCAGCGCGATGTAAGGAATGATCCCGACCACGGCGATAATCGTGACCAGGCCGCCCAGTGCCTGGCTCTTGCCGTAGCGCGAGGCGATGAAATCGGCGATGGAGGTGATACGGTTCTGTTTGCTGATGCGGATGATCTTCAGCATCACGTACCACCACAGCGCCGCCATCAGGGTGGGGCCGAGGTAGATCGGCAGGAAGCCGATGCCGCTCGTCGCCGCGCGACCCACGCTGCCGTAGAACGTCCAGGAGGTGCAGTAAACCGCGAGGGACAGGACGTAGATGTAGGGGTTGGCGATGATGCTGCGGCCTTCGTCGGCGCGCTTGTCGCCATAGTAGGCGATCGCAAACAGCATCCCGACGTAGGCGAAGGAAGCGACGACGATGATAGGTGCTGTGAGCATGGCCGGGCCGCCGCGGGAGTGGCGGCGGTCGCGTCAGTCGTCGCCGCGAATCTCGACCACGAGCGCCATGGCGCCGATGAGCAGCGCCCACACCGCGAAGACGTACGCATAGAGGACCGGTATGCCCAGCAGCTGGCTCGCGCTCGCGAACAGGTTGAGCAACGGATAGTTGAGCAGGAATAACCCCAGCAGGAACAGCGCCGCCAGGCGCTGTCCTTTGAGGCTTGGTCTTATCATCGGCGCTCCGCGCGGAGAGGAGTGAGGCGAGAGGGGAGAGGAGGAAAAAGCCGTTCCGTCAACATGATGCTCCGCCTCTCTTCTCTCTCCTCTCGTCTCTCGGGCAGTTCAGCCCGCCTTCTCGCCCAGTTGCGTCAGGATCGCCGGGTTTTCGAGCGTAGTGACGTCCTGCGTGATTTCCTCTCCTTTGGCGATCGAGCGCAGCAGCCGTCGCATGATCTTGCCGGAGCGGGTCTTGGGAAGGTTGTCGCCGAAGCGGATGTCCTTCGGTTTGGCGATGGCGCCGATTTCCTTGCCCACCCAGTCCTGCAGCTCCTTGACGATCCTCTTGGCGTCGTCGCCGCCCGGCCGCGCCTGCTTCAGCACGACGAAGGCGCAGATGGCTTCACCGGTAAGATCGTCCGGGCGGCTGACCACCGCGGCTTCCGCGACCTTGGGGTTGGAGACCAGGGCGGATTCGATTTCCATGGTGCCGAGGCGGTGGCCGGACACGTTCAGCACGTCGTCGATGCGGCCCATAATGCGGATGTAGCCATCCTCGTCGAACGAGGCGCCGTCGCCGGCGAGGTAGTACTTGCCCTTGAAATCCTCGGGGTAATAGGTCGTCCTGTAGCGCTCGGGATCGCCCCAGATGGTGCGCAACATAGCCGGCCACGGCTTCTTGATCACCAGAATGCCGCCCTTGCCCTTGCCCACGGAATGGCCGGTCTCGTCCACGATGTCGGCGATGATACCGGGCAGCGGAAAGGTGGCGGAGCCGGGCTTGGTCGGGGTGGCGCCGGGCAATGGCGAGATCATGTGGCCGCCGGTCTCCGTCTGCCACCAGGTATCCACGATCGGGCAGCGGCCGCCGCCGACCGTCTCGTGGTACCACATCCACGCCTCGGGATTGATCGGCTCGCCGACCGTGCCGAGGATGCGCAGCGAGGACAGATCGTATTTTTTCGGCAGGTCGCCGCCGGCCTTGATCAGCGAGCGGATCGCGGTGGGTGCGGTGTAGAACACCGACACCTTGTGATCCTGAATCATTTTCCAGAAACGCCCGGCGTCGGGGTAGACCGGCACGCCCTCGAACACGACCTCGGTCGCACCGCAGGCCAGTGGTCCGTACGCGGTGTACGAATGCCCGGTTACCCAGCCGATGTCCGCCGTGCACCAGAAGACGTCGCTGGACTTGTAATCGAACACCCATTTCATCGTGAGGATTGTCCACAGCAGGTAGCCGCCGGTCGAGTGCTGTATGCCCTTCGGTTTGCCGGTCGAGCCCGAGGTGTAGAGGATGAACAGCGGGTGCTCGGCATCGACCCAGGTTGGCTCGCAGGAGTCGGGCTGGCCGGCTACCAGATCGTGCAGCCAGATGTCGCGCCCGGCGTCCCATTGGCCCTTGGTGCCGGTGCGTTTGTATACCACCACGGACTTGATTGATTCGCAGCCGCCGAGGGCGAGGGCCTCGTCCACGGCTGGCTTCAAGGAGATCTCCCGGCCGCCGCGGAATTGCCCGTCGGCGGTAAGCACCGCGACAGCGCCGGCGTCGATGATGCGCTCATGCAGGCTCTTGGCCGAGAACCCCCCGAACACCACCGAGTGTATGGCGCCGATGCGCGCGCACGCCTGCATGGCAATCACGGCTTCGATTGACATCGGCATGTAAACGATGACGCGGTCGCCTTTCTGGATGCCGCGCGACTTGAGCCCGTTCGCCATCATGCACACCCGGCGGTAGAGCTCCTGGTAGGTGATCTTCGTGATCTTGCCGTCATCGGCTTCGAAGATGATCGCCACCTTGTCGGGCTGGGTCTTGAGATGGCGGTCGAGGCAGTTGTAGGAGGCGTTCAACTGTCCGCCTTCGTACCACTTGAAGAACGGCGCCTTGCTTTCGTCCAGCACTCTGGTGAAGGGCTTGTGCCACAGCACGTGCTCCCGGCCAAGCCTCCCCCAGAAGCCCTCGAAGTCCTTCTCCGCCTCAGCGCACAGTTTGCGGTAGGCGTCCATGCTGGGTATGGCAGCCTGTCTGGCGAGCGCCGGGTTCGGCGGGAAGACACGCTTTTCATGGAGAACTGTTTCGATCCTCTTCGAGGCCATGCACTCCTCCGGTCACAGTCGGCAGATCTTCGACAATTGAAGCGGCAGCGCTGTCCGCACAGGATTTCCGTTTTCCGGCAAATGGAAGCATTAATCCGGGCGCTTGTAAAGATTCTAGCGGAAAGGTTCCGCAGCGGGTGGTCGCCGGGGCCAATAATGCTTACAATTCACTGATGGCGGGCCTCCCCGCATTGCATGGTAGTGAACCTGGTCAGGTCCGGAAGGAAGCAGCCACAGCTATTTTCTGCAAGTGCCGGGGGTAAGGCTCGCCACCCGTTTTAGATGGATGGTAAGCGGTAAGCGGTGAGCGGTGAGCAGTAAAATGCCGCAAGCTCGCTGGTGGCCGCTTACCGTTCACTGCTTACTGCTTACCGTAATTCAATGACTCAGGTTCTTGCCCGCAAGTGGCGCCCCCGGAACTTTGCCGAGCTGGTGGGGCAGGAGCACGTGGTGCGGGCACTCGAGAACGCGCTTACCCTGCAGCGGCTGCACCATGCCTATCTTTTCACGGGCACCCGCGGCGTCGGCAAGACCACGCTCGCGCGCGTCATCGCCAAGGCGCTCAACTGCGAAACCGGTGTTACCGCGGCCCCCTGTGGCAAGTGCCCGGCGTGCGCCGAGATCGACGCGGGCCGCTTCATCGACCTTATCGAGCTCGATGCCGCCTCGAACACGCAGGTGGACAACATGCGCGAACTGCTGGAGAACGCCATGTACGCGCCTACGGCGGGGCGCTACAAGGTGTACATCATCGATGAAGCGCACATGCTGTCGCGCAACGCCTTCAACGCCATGCTGAAGACGCTGGAGGAGCCGCCCGCCCACGTCAAGTTCATTCTCGCCACCACCGAACCGCAGAAGATCCCGGTCACCGTCCTGTCGCGCTGCCTGCAGTTCAACCTGAAACAGATACCGCGGCAGCAGATCCAGGCGCGCCTGCAGCAGATTCTGGAGGCGGAAAGCGTGCGTTTCGAGCCCGCGGCACTGCCGCTGATCGCGCGGGCCGCGCAGGGTAGCATGCGCGATGCGCTCTCCCTGCTCGACCAGGCCATCGCCCACGGCGGGGGCAGCGTGTCCGGCGATTCCGCGCGCGCGATGCTCGGCGCGGTAGGGCAGGATCACCTGCACGCGCTGCTGCGCGCCCTGGCGACGCGCGACGGCGCCGCCTTGATCGCGGAGGCCGACCGCATGGCGGAGCGCAGCCTGTCCTTCGAGGCGGCATTGCAGGATCTGGCCTCACTTATGTACCGTCTCACGCTCGCGCAGACGGTGCCGGACACCATTGGCGCGGACGACCCGGATCACGCGGTGCTGGGCGAACTGGCGGCCGGCTTTGCGCCGGAGGACCTTCAGCTTTATTACCAGATTGCGATCCAGGGACGCGGCGATCTCGGACTCGCCCCGGACGAGTACGCCGGGTTTACAATGACGCTGTTGCGGATGCTGGCGTTTGCCCCGACGGAGCCGCGCGCGCCGGCCGCGGTGCCGTCCCTCGCCGCAACCCGGCCTGCCCCCCGTACAGCATCTGCCGTGCCCGTTCCGGAAGCAAAAAAAAACCGCGGTGATGCTGCGTGGCCGGAACTGGTCGAGAAACTCGGATTGTCCGCCATGACGCTGGAACTGGCGAAGCACAGCGAACTGGTCGCGCGCGATGAATCTCGGATCGAGCTGCGCATCGCGCAGACTCACCAGCAGTTGCTCGACGGGCCGTACCAGGAGCGGCTGAAGGCGGCGCTGGAGAAACATTTCGGCGCCAGGCTAAGGCTCGTCATCCGGGTCACGGACCATGCCGGCGGTTCGCCGGCAGCCATCGCCAGCCGCGAGAAGCAGCGGCAGCACTCGCAGGCTTCCGCCGCCATCGAGCAGGACCCGTTCGTGCGCGAGTTGCTGGAGAATTTTGACGGACGCGTGGTGGACTCGTCGATCAAGCCGGTGCAATGAAATGGTGAGCGGTAAGCAGTTAGCTGTTAGCGGAAGCCTGGATAACCCAATGAGCCTGTTTTCTCTGCTCACTGCACACCGCTTACTGCTCACTTCAAGGAGAGAAGCATGAAGGGCGGACTCGGCAACCTGATGAAGCAGGCGCAGCTCGTGCAGGACAACATGAAGAAGCTGCAGGAGCAACTGGCCGTCATGGAAATCGAGGGCCAGGCCGCTTCCGGCAAGGTGAGAATCGTCATGACCGGCCGTCACGAAGTGAAGCGCGTGACCATCGATCCCGGCCTGCTGTCCGACGACCGCGAAATGCTGGAGGACCTGATCGCCGTGGCGGTCAACGACGCGGTGCGGCGGGTGGAGGCTTTTACGCAGGAGAAGATGGCGGGCGCGACTGCGGGCCTGCCGTTGCCGCCAGGTTTAAAACTTCCGTTTTAAACCTAATGCGGAATGTTGAATGCGGAATGATGAATAAGAACAGGCCTTAACGTGCTTCTGCCCATCATTCATCATTCATCATTCATCATTTGGCGATGAGGACTCCTTCCTCCCTCGAAGAGCTGATCGCTGCCCTGCGCTGCCTGCCGGGCGTGGGGCCCAAGTCGGCGCAGCGCATGGCTTATCACCTGCTGCAGCGCGATCCCGAGGGGGCGGCACGGCTGGCCGCGGCGCTTACCGCGACGCTCGCCCGCGTCAGGCGTTGCGAAAAATGCAATAACTACACCGAGGAACCGGTCTGCAGCTTGTGCAGTTCGCCGCGGCGCGATCCGGCGCAACTGTGCGTGGTGGAAGCACCCGGCGACCTGCTCATGATGGAGCAGGCGCAGTGCTACCAGGGGCTGTATTTCGTCCTGATGGGCGTGCTCTCGCCGCTCGACGGCATTGGGCCCAAGGAGGTTCATCTCGACCGGTTGATCCAGCGCGCGGCCGACGGCGTGGTGCGCGAAGTCGTCCTCGCTACCAACTTTACCGTGGAAGGAGAGGCCACCGCGCACTATATCGGCGAAGCGTTGCGCGCCCGCGGCCTGAAGGTGACGCGCATCGCGCGCGGGCTGCCGGTTGGCGGGGAGCTCGAGCACGTGGACAGCGGCACCCTGGCGCAGGCCGTGCTCGAGCGGCGCGAGGCCTAGAACCCGCAACATGATGAAGCATAAGCAGGATCAGCGGCCCGCGGCGCCCGAGGGCGTGACGTTCAAGCTGCAGAAGACGCTCGCCCAGGCCGGCCTGGGATCGCGCCGCGACATGGAGCAATGGATCATCGCCGGCCGCGTCACGGTGAACGGCACTACCGCCAGGATCGGCGCGCGCGTGGGCGCGCACGACGAGGTGAAAGTCGACGGGCGTGTATTGCAGGCAGCGGCGGCATCGCAGTTGCCGCAAGTGCTGCTGTACCACAAACCCGAGGGCGAGATCGTCAGCAGCGACGATCCCGCCGGTCGCCCGACCGTGTTCGACAAGCTGCCGCGGCTGCGCGGCGCGAAATGGGTGGTGGTCGGCCGTCTCGACTTCAACAGCTGCGGGCTGCTGGTGTTCACCACCTCGGGTGAGATCGCCAATCGCATGATGCACCCCAGCTACGAGCTGGAACGGGAGTACGCGGTGCGGGTACTGGGCAAGCTGACCGACGAGCAGATCGCCGGGCTGCGCTCCGGCATAAAGCTGGATGACGGCATGGCGCGCCTCGACGCCATTGCGCCCGAGGGCGGCGAAGGGGCCAACCGCTGGTACCGTATCGTGCTCAAGGAGGGCCGCAACCGCATCGTTCGCCGCCTGTTCGAGGCCCTGGGACTTCAAGTCAGCCGGCTGATGCGGGTGCGATTCGGCCCTGTCGGGTTGCCGCCGCGGCTGCGGCGCGGGCAGTTCCAGGAGCTTGCCCCCGAAGAGACC
>Ga0137437_1000584_pt1 | contig 11687 bp, 12 predicted proteins | sample EasRivERMGT138_2_FD_102332 | JGI IMG/M metagenome (GOLD analysis project Ga0137437, IMG submission 102332) | Soil microbial communities from meander-bound floodplain in the East River, Colorado, USA - East River MetaG ERMGT138_2 | ecosystem: Environmental > Terrestrial > Soil > Floodplain ...
CAAATACTATCGCGATAAACGGGCGAAAGGACAGCGTCATCCCCAAGCGCTAAGGGCTTTGGCGGCGAAGTGGTTGAAAATAATTTTCATCATGTGGCGAGACGATAAGCCGTACGATGAAAACTACCACTTGGCTAACATCACTCGTCAGAAGATACGCCAGGCGGCATAAAAAAATAAACAGGGGACTTGACAACTCTCATAGAAAGTCTGTCCTGAGCAACGTCGAAGGGGCGCAAAGTTCGCCAAGGACGACAATTAAGAAGACCAAGAAGGCAAATCACTTTGGACCAACGGTTGCGGCCGCGCAGAGCGCGTCAAGTAGATTGTGTAAGCCATTGGTGCTCATTCTTGAAAGTTCAACGAGCGAAACTTGCCCGGCCGATAATCGATGATTCGGCGATCGGTCCTTCAATTGCGCCCAGGCTTGTTGCATGGTCTGGCGCAAATATGGCTGATCGGTGGTCTCGTCGATGGCGAAGACCAAGCGGCGGAGTGGCACGAGATTGAAAAGCTCGTTGATCTCAGAGACGCACCCCGGGTTTTTCTGCGAGAAGCCCCTGAGATCCATCAACACCGCGTTACTCTCGTCGGCTAGGCGCGCCAAGGTTAGCTTCCAAGTATCGTCGTGACAGAAGAATTCGGTCGCGCGAAATTGGCCGTCCCGATCCGGCGCCAAATCCATTTGATCGATACGCAGATCCAGCGTCCGCCCGGAGTCGATGAAGCGGCGCGCCAATTTGCCGCTGAGAAAATCGAGAAATTCGTGCGGCGCGATGGCCGAGGTTGCTGAGTCCGCGCCGGCGATTAACTGTATGCTGCCGACGGAGCGCCACGATTTGCTTAGAACGTCAAAAAGAGTTTCGCTGCGCTTACCGAGGGAGAAGACGTGGAGCAGTAGCAAACGCGGGCCGGATCGCTCCGCCACTTTGTTCCGGCCAAACGCTCGGAAGCCGGCTATCACGACCAGTTTGAATAGGACGAAAGCAGCCGGTCCGCTCAGCATCCACCACGGATTTTGAACAGCCAGCCCCGCGGAGTTGACGATACCGAATACCAGCCAGATCGTATCGGCGAGCGCCGATTGCTCGCCGATCTGCTTGCGCTGATAGAGTACGCGTATCGAGCCGACGACGAACCATCCCAAGACCGCGAACGTAAGGAAGCCGATGAGGTGAACGGCCAAGACCGTATCGATGGAGCCCATGCCGATCGAGATGCTGAAGTTCCTGATGGCGCCGAGGAGTTTCGTATTCTTCTCAACCAGCTTGACGATCAGGTTGGCGCCGGTGACACCGGTGATCATGAACAGGAGAACCAGCGGGCCGACGGCGCGAAGGCGGCGATGCAAGAAAATCAGCAACAGAATCGATGGCGGAATGTTAGCGCTGACCCAAATCACAGCGAGTCGGCCGGCGGTGGCGTCGGGGCTGTGGGCTAACAGCAGCGCGCCCAGGCCGATGCCGAGAACGAGATACGCCAGCGCAACGATGAGCTTGGCGCGACGGCTAAGACCCGCGGCGCAATAAGTCGTGAAGACGATGGGCCAGCTGTTGACCCAGGTCAGAAATAAAAAGCGCAGCGGCAGGAACCCTATTTTTGACGAGAGCAGAAAGGCTGCGGTCATCACGGCGGCGAAGCCGCAACCGGCGATGCCGTACACCGATGCGCCGAGCCAAGGCCCGCGCATGGCGCGGTTGTAGAGCTGCTTTGCCGCGCCGGTGCCGCGGCTCGGATCGGCGCTGTAGAGATTGAATTCAAGCGGCGCTTTGGGCGACTTAAGGTCCGGCTCGGGCGGCAAGAATCCCTTTAGCGCTAAGATATCGCTTCGGCTGCGCCGCCGCATCGATCGGATCACTGCCCTCCGGTAACGGAGCAAAATAATCAGCGAAATGACCAGGGCGAGCAGCGCCGAGACGGCAAGGACTAAAGGGAATTGACCCGTGAGAGCGACGGTGAGGGGATCGGACCGTTGACTCATGCGATCAGGGTCAAGGTTTGCGAGACGAAAAGCAAGTCTGGGCGCCGAGCTATTTTTCCATGAAACCAGCGCGTCGCCTCACCGTCCGTAATGCTGTTCATTCATGTGCTCACAGTAGGAATCGAGGTTTCCAAGCGACATCGCGTGGGTCTTGAGCGGCGAATGGAACGGCGGCACCAGGATGTTGGCAAGAAATGCGCATGCGGTTGCGTCCAGCGATGAGGCACGTCTCCCATGAAACGATGATTTTGGCTTTGTCATCGATATAAGGAAGTTTCATCTATTGGCTACTTTTCCTGAAGAGCCGAGCGCCACTCTTTTTCCAAAATCTCCAGAGACTTGCCGTAAACTTTGTCATAGTCTCCCGTCTCATAAAGTTTCTTGAACCGTGGCAAACCATTTCGATCAATCAAAAATCCGACAAATGCTCCACCCAAAATATATGCCGTGGTCCGCTCATCCCCCGCGGTGCTCCAAGGCCTTGTCGTTCCTCCGGTGTTGAGATTTTCTAACGAGTTGACTTCGGGGAACCGCCGACGAGCTAAAACATTCAGGTTGTCACTAAAGTTGGGAAAGGCTCGGTTGCTGCCGATTTTAGCCTGCAAATAAACCGCTAAGCCCTCTGCTAGAAAACGATTGTTATTGGGGGCGTAAATATGGACGATCTCATGCAAAAGCGCCCCATCGTTGTTTCGTACTCTCTGTACAGGCATCTCCATGAACCCTCGGTTTCCCTGATATGCAGGAATCAGAGCTCTGGAGATTTTGTATGAGCGGTCTACATGAATACGAATCGGCTCCTTCCATGTTGTGCCCCACAAGGCCTCGACTTTTTCCTGCTCGCCAGTGGCATACCGGCAATAAGCGTCTGCCTCTTGTGCTGTCAGTTCACTGGAAAGGATACGAACATTACCGCAATCAGACGCGACTTTCAGGGCTACTGCACACTGAATCACTAAGACGGATAGGGCAGCAATGGAGAACGAATAGAGCAGCCATCTTCTCTGAGATGTCATCAATGCTTCGTCCCATCTCTTGCCCATGGGACCTCTACGTGTCCAGTGTATTACCAATCTCCTTGCCGCAAGAATCGCTTACTTGACTACAAGGTGTCGTCATTCGGTCGGCATCAACAGTTGCAGCTGGTGCCCGTCGGGGTCGTCGAAGTAAATGCAGTGCGGATCGCCTTTGCGGCCGTGGACGGTGATGCCGGCGTTTTCAAGCGTCGCTTTGACGCGGGCGTATTCGCCGGCGGCCAGGCGCAGCGCCATGTGATTCACTTCGCTGCCGCCGTGGACTGCTTCATTATCTTCGACTTCGAACAGTGCCACGCCCTGGCTGCCGCATTTTAGAAAGCACTGCCAATCTCTTTCGTGGTCGACTTCCATGCCGAGGAAGTCGACGTAAAATTTTCTCGCGCGCGGGAGATCCTTGACGTGAAACACCACGTGGTCGATACCGGTAACTTTTAGCGGCGATTCCATATTTCACCTCCTGTAATTAATGCCGAAGGAAAATCCGAAATCCGAATATCGAAAGAGGCCCCGCGGACTGAAACAAGCCGGGAAAAGCTAAATCCGAAATCCTAAGCTCGAAATCCGAAACAAACCGCAGCCAAATAAATTCCAAACTCGGAAAATTCAAAACGCCGATTTCGGTCCGTTCTGTTTGGAACATTGAATTGGTTTTGTCTTTCATCGTTTTGAAATTGTTTCGAATTTCGGTATTCGGATTTCGTGCTTTCCATTTTGATCATTCGAATTTGTTTCGAATTTTGAATATTTCTTTAGTCTACCACGGCGACAGCCTGGATCTCGACCATCATCTCCGGCCGGGCCAGCTCTTTTATCCCGATCAGCGCGCTGGCGGGGTAATGGTTCTCCTTGAAAAATTCCTTGCGCAGTTGGGTGAAGCGCGTGCCGTTGGCCATGTCGGTGATGAAGACGGTCATGGTGACGATGTCGTCCAGTTTGCCGCCGGCTTTTTCCAATGTTTTACGAATGCGCTCGAAGCTCAAGCGCACTTGGCCGTCGAAATCCCCCGCGTAGCTTTTGCCCGCTTCATCCTGAAACGCGCCGTAACCGGCGAGATAAAGCGTCGTGCCGCCGTTCACTTTGACCGCGGGTGAATAGGCGCGCTCACGCTGGCGCGCGTCGCCTGGCAAAAATTCTCGTGTTGCCATGATTCCTCCCTATTTAAAGAACGCCTTTCGGAATTCTTCTCGTTTATCGGCATAACCCTTTGTATCAAGGTCGTCCATTTCGACCGGCTGGATCTTGTCCGCGTCGGGCAGCAGTTGCGGGATGCCCTTCATGGTAACGAACTCGCCGGCCTTGGCAAGCAGCTTCATGCTTTCGGCGGTGAGGAAGAAGTCGATGAACGCTTTTCCCGCGCTCGGGCGGGGCGCTTTATGGCTGAGCGCCAAATATTGTCCCGTGCTGAGCATCTTGCCCATCCTGACATAATCCACCGGCGCGCCGGTTTCCGCGAACGTGACAACGTAACGCACCAAGCTGATCGCGATCGGCGTTTCGCCGGTGGAGACTCGTTCGGCCGACGGAGCGAAGGACTCGGCCAATATCGGTTTGGTCGCGCCGAGATCGCGAGTGAATTTGTCGGCCCTCTCTTTCCCCATGATTTTATACAAGCTCGCCAGCCATTGTATCGTCGTGGTGTGTTGAGTCGGATCCGGCATCACCACCTTACCGCGGTACTTGGGATTGAGCAGGTCGTCGAGGGATTTGGGCGCGTCAGCGGCGCTGATCGCCGATTTATTGTAGATGATGCCGATGGGCGTATGCCGATAGGCCGGCCCGAGTTGGGGATCGATTTCGTCCTTGGGAAAGCCGGCGGCGGACGGCGAGACGTACTTGGCGAAAATATTTTCCTTGCGCATGATTTCGATGGCGCCGCTATTGTTCACCATGACGTCAAAGGTGGCCTTGCCGGCGCGCAGCTCAGTCAACGCGCGTTCCATGGCCTTGGTTGCCGAGGCGCGGAAGTATTCCACTTTGATGCCGGTCTTCTTTTCGAAAGCTTCAGTGATGGGATCCATGGCGGTGTTTTCCAATGACCCGTAAGCGACAACTTTTCCGCCTTCTTTTTTCGCCGCTTCGATGAGCTTGGCATCCTGGGCGGAAGCGGCGGGCGATAGAAGCAAGTTAGCCAACAGGACAATGGCTGAGTGGCGAATCATCGATTGTGCTCCTTAGGGAAGTCGTTTTCACCACGAAGATCACGAAGGACACGAAGGGTTCGGATGTTACAACTCCGAACTTCGAGCTCTTCGTGTCCTTCGTGATGAATTGTGCATTTTTATTGAATTGCAGTGCTGCTATTACAGGTGAATCAGGTTCAACGCGTTGTCTTCGAGGATTAATTTTTTCTGCTTCGGCGAGATGTCCGGCCGCTCACGGATGCCGCTGACGGTTTTCGGAAAGGTCGAATCGAAATGAGGATAGTCCGTCGCCATTACGACGTGAGTTTCGCCGACTTCCGCCAGTGCCATGGGCAGCCATTTTTCGTCGGCTTCACAGCTGATGTAGCAATTGCGTTTGACATAGTCCGACGGCAGCATGCTCAACTGCGGGCACATGCCGGCGTCCTTAATGACTTCGTAGTCGTCGTCCATGCGGTGCATCCAGTAAACCAGAAATTCCGCGGTAACTTCGAAGAAGACCACTTTCAAGCGCGGATATTTTTCGAACACGCCGCCGAGCACCATGGCGACCAACGGCGCGACGCAATTCAATGGCCGGCCGAGGATGTGCATGGGAAAGAAGTGGGTTTGCCGGTTGATCAACGTTCCCGCTGCGCCAAGCGTGCTCGGATGGCAGAACAGCGGGATGTCGAGAGCTTGCGCTGCTTCGTAGAATGGGAAGAACGCCGGGTCATCCATCTGTTTGTCGTTGGTGTAGCTGACCAGATGGGCCGCTTTGGAGCCGAACTCTTTTACGCAGCGCCTCAGCTCGCCGGCCATCGCCTCCGGGCAGCCGGCCGGCATCATCGCCACCGGAAATAGTTTGTCGCGGTAACCGGCGACCAGCTTGTGAGTCCAATTGTTATAACTGCTGGCCACCACCGCGCCTAACTCGCCGGGATTCTGCGAAGGGATTTCAATCGAAGTCGGAAAGATCAATTGCACATCGATGCCTTCCCTGGCGTTGTCCTTCATGCGGTAATCCATGTCGTAGCCGCCCTGTTGCCAGCGCATGACCTCGTTGCCGCGTTGGTTCGCTTCCGGGTTATAAAAAACCTGGTGGGTCACCGGCTTTTTAAAATTGGCGTTCGCCACCGGGTCTTCCATGGGCGACAGGTCATGCTCGAACTTCGAGTAAAAATATTTGCCGTCGCCGATGCGTCGTGGCGAATATCTCGCATAGGGCTCGGGCAGTTGATAAATTTCGTCGAGCAGCCAGCCGTCGCGCAAGTGGGAGTCTAAATCGATAATGGCCATGGAAAGGCCTCCTGAATGTTTGACTTGAGTAGCGCGCTGAACAAAAATCGCGCCGCTGTTCGGAAGCTATTACAGTATCCGGCGCGGCGTCAAGCGGATCTCGGGCACGTAATGAAATGAGGTGCTTCAGGCTTTCGTATGGATATTGTGTCACAGTGAGTTTGTCTTGTTCACCACGAAGAGCACCCTTCGACCGCGCTCAGGACAGGCTACGGACACGAAGGTTCCAGATAATTAACACTTTCAACTTCGTGCGCTTCGTATCCTTCGTGGTGAACATTTCTATTCTTTTTTGGTTGCGGCAGCGCCGAGCTGGGTCCATTGTGGTGGCTTCTCGTCCACACTTAACCCAGCCGATGCAAAATTAATTTGCAGCGCGACGGTACGCGGTGTAAGACTGGAGTAGAGACAGAGCCTGGGAGGGCAGTTGTCATGATGATAAGAATTGGCACTTCGGAACTGGGCGGGACGTTTTACACTCAGGGTCAAGCGATTGCCGAGCTTTTCAATCGCGAGCGCGTTGAAACCGACAGCTCCGTTGTGCAAACCAGCGATGCGAGCATTCACAACGCCGAGCTGCTCGACCGCGGCGAGTTGGAGTTCGGCTTCATGGCGTCCAACTGGATCGGCCGAGCCAAGAACGCCACGGCACCGTTCACCAAGCAGATCGCCATCCGTATGGTCGCACCGGCCAACGCCGGCCCGATGTGTTTTGTCAGGCTCGCCAGCGCCCCGATCCAGTCGGTCGCCGACTTCAAAGGCAAACGCATCGCCATCGGCACCAAAGGCAGCGGCATGGAGCAGCATGTCCATACGATCTTCGACGTGCTGGGAATCCCGTTCGACAGCTTCACGCCGGTGCACATGGGTTTTGCCGACGGCGCGGCCGCGTTGACGAACGGTAACATCGACGTGCAGTTTCATCCGCCGATTCCGAATAAAGTATTAACCGATCTGAGCCAGAGCGCCGAGATCAGAGTGATTCCATTCGGCGCGGGCCAATTGGACAAATTATTCGCCCAGGTGCCGTTCTATCGTCCGGTCGTCGTCGAGAAAAACGCCTTCCGCGGCGTGGTCGAGGATGTGACGCAGGTCGGGGTCATCAACGTGATCGTCACGCACGAAAGAATCCCTGAAAGAATCGTCCACGGCATGGCAAAAGCGATCGCCGACAACCTCGACACGTTGCCGCAAATGAACCCATTGTTCAAAGGATTGAAAAATCTATTCGAACCGCTGCGCACCCAAGGCGCCGCCGCCTTCGAGTTCGGCGGCGTGCCGCTGCATCCCGGCGCGATCAAAGCCTACGAAGAAGCGGGCTGGTTAGGATAAAAGCATTAGCCGCAAAGAACGCAAAAAAGGATAGGGGGCGGGTGTGAAACCCGCTATCTTGGCTACGGCTTCCAGCCGCTCTGCGTCACTTCGGCTTGTGCATTACGCAGGTAGGAAAAATCAAAGATCTCTTCCGGCCGCACCTCACGAGTAACTCCCGTTAGGCGTTTGCTGCGGTCGATGACGATGCGCTGCAGTCGTTCCGGGACCGTCCCATCGCGCGCGATGGTTTTCATATGGTCGTCGTACACTCGCGCCATAAGCTCGCGGTCTTTGTGGCGCGTGAACTCCATGATCGCGGTAATGCCGTCCTGTCGATTGGCGAGGTAAACACGCAGCCCCTTGACCGTCGCGCGCATGAAGCGGCGAATCATCTCTCCTTGGCGCGCCAAACGTTCGTCGGTGGCGACAATCGATGCCTGGATGTCTTCCAGATGATCGGCGGTGCGGAGTAGCACGGGGAAGCCGGCGTCTTGCGCCAGAAAATTTGCCGGCGGGCTGAGCGGCGATGCGTCGATCGTGCCCGCTCTTAGCGCTGTTAAGCGCGTGCTGGTCGATCCGACCGGGACAAAGGTCACATCCTTCTCAAGCTGCAGTCCAAACTTTGGCAATAGTTCTTTCATCCAGCCGTATTCCAAGCTGCCAACGGTCGACCCGCCGATTCGTTTGCCGCGCAGCTCCGTAACGCTCTTGATGCCGGGCTGGGCGACCAGCATGCCCGGCGGCTTGTCGTTGAAGACCATTAAGATTTTTAACTTGGCGCCTTGCACCGCCGCCGTTGGATTGCTCGCCGAGCCGAGCTCGACGCTGTTGCCGATCAGCGCGCGCGTGCTGGTAAGGCCAGCCATAAGAATGATTTCTACAATCACGCCTTCTTCGGCGTAGAAGCCGCGCTTCTGGGCGATGGGCATGGAAATGTACGACGCCGAGAAATTAGAAATCGCGACATGGACTTTTTCCTGAGCAGCGAGCCGAACGGCCGACATGTGGCAGACGCATAGGAGAGCCAAACAAAAGATCCGTTTCCGCCGCGTCCAATTTCGCTCGTGGCGACAGCGTGTAATTTTCATAGCTTTGGAATCCTCAGCGTTTTGCTGATCATGGTACAACCGTTGGCAAAAAATAGCAGCGCAAACGGATGCAAGCCGAGGCTCGCGATCTCAATTCTGCCCAAGGGTAGTTGGTCGCCGGCGCGATCGAAGTGAAAGCACAGAGCCAGCAGTGCCACCAACAATAGACTCGACGGGATCGGCGTGCCTTCGAAGTATTTCACTGTGCCGCTCTCGTCGCTCAATTGACCAGCTGTGACGTTGTAGCGGGCCAGCCGGCTAATGCCGCAGGCGACGAAGAAGATTAGAATGATGATATCAATCCCCCCGCGCAGGCCCAATCCGTAGCCGAGGGCGGCGGGCGCGACCCCGAAGCTGACGATATCGGCGAGAGAATCCAGCTCTTGGCCGAAGGGCGAGTGCTCACCGCGCCGGCGCGCGACGCGGCCATCCAAGACATCGAAGAACAGGGCGACCGGTACCAAAGCCAGAGACAAGTAGACACGCCAGTCTTCCGGACGCGCCAAGTAACTCATCATGATCAAGACGGCGCCCATGCCCGCGCCTGCATTCGCCAAGGTGATGAGATCGGCGGCGCGATAATCACGCAGCATGGAGAAGTGGACGCGTTTTTTCTCTGGTTGTGATCGAGCCATTGGGCTTTCTAATTCCGTCTCGATCCGGCACGCTAGCATAGCCGCCGAGAGAGTGTCCACTGACTTGGGCAACGCCGCATTGACAGGCCGCGGTGGCGCTGCTTAGATGCGTCCAGCGTTACTTGGGCGCAATGTGAAGGAGGGCATATGATTGCAACTCAAAGCCGGCGGGCGGACCATTGGCCGGTCACGACCAAAAATACCGCGCTGATCGTCGTCGATATGCAAAATATCTGGGTGCACCCGCGCGGCGCGCGTTACTTGCCGTCGTCCGAGGACATCGTGCCGAAGATTCGCCGGCTACTGGATTTTTGCCATACCGAGAAAGTTCCGGTGATTTATCTCCACACCACCAAGCGCAAAGATCTGGCCGATGTCGGTATCTTCGCCGATATCAAACCGCAGACCCACGACGCGGACGATGAGTGGAGCAATTTTGAAGGCAGTCCGGGCGCTGATATTTACGAGCCCCTCAAACCGACGGTCGAAGATATTCTCGTCAAGAAGTTCCGCTACAGCGGCTTCTATGGCACGCAGTTGGAGAATCTCTTGCGCGCGCTCGGCTGCGATACCATCGCGATCACCGGCGTGGCGACCAACGTTTGCTGCGACAGCACGGCGCGCGATGGCGCCATGCGCGATTTTAAAGTTTTGTTTCTGTCGGACTGCAACGCGTCGTTCTCACAGGAGGAGCAAGAGGCGACGCTGAGCAATTTCGCCAAACATTTTGGCGTGGTGATGGATTCAAAGGCGCTGCTGGCGAAGCTGGCGGGTTGAGTAGAATCGGACGATCGGAGTGCTGGAGTAATGGAGGACTGAAGTGTTGGGCTACAGAAAACCCATCAATCCAAGACTCCATTGCTCCAACGGTATAGGGCTTGCGTCTGCCTTCCTGTTGGTTTCTGTTCGTACAGACTTTGTTCGATCGAATCCCTGGAGGTTAGCGATGAATTCAACCTTATCGATTCTTGCAACTTTCCTTTTCACACTTAGCTGGGTCGCCGGAGCGCTGGCGGGCCAGGCCGGCTACGATGAAAAGAAAGTCGCCGAGTTTTACCGCGGTAAGACCGTCACCATCGTGGTCGGTCATTCGGCAGGAGGCGGGTTCGACCGCTATGGCCGGGCGATCGCGCGTCATATTGGCAAGTACATTCCCGGCAATCCGGCAATTCTCGTCAACAACATGGTAGGCGCGGGAACCATGGTTTCGGCAAACTACACTTACAATCAGGCGCCCAAGGACGGCACGGTGATCAATAGTTTTGACGGCGGGCTGTTGCCGTCGCAGCTTTATGGCTCGTCGGCGGTGCAATTCGATCTGGCGAAATTCAATTACATCGGCGCGCCAGATATTTTTAAATACATCATGGTGGTCACCAAAAACTCAGGCATCACCAAGATGGAAGATTTCATGACCGGCGCAAAAGAGGTAGTCGTCGGCGCCGTGCCCAATACCAGCATCCAGTTCTCGGCGCTGTTCCTCAAGGAAGTGCTGGGCGCCAGGGTGAAGTTGGTCGCCGGTTTCAAAGGCACCGCGGAGATTCGACTCGCCATGCACTCGGGAGAAGTGAACAGCGTGATCACCGGCTGGGAGACGCTGGGCGTGTCTAATTTCAAAGACTTCGAAAGCGGCGAGTGGCTGATTCTGTCGCAGTGGGTCGACGAGCCGCTGACGGATTTGCCGCAGAAAAACGTGCCGTCGATCTATCAGTTCGCGCGCAACGATGACGAACGCCAGATGCTGAAGCTCGGCCTGGTCAAGCCCAATAGCTACGCGCGCCCATACGTGATGCCGCCGGGCGTGCCGCTGGATCGCGTGCGCGCGGTGGAGGCGGCTTTTCTGAAATCGCTACGAGATCCGGAATTTGTCGGGGAAGCCGAGAAGACGAGGATGACCGTGAGCCCGATCGCCGGCACGGATCTGCACAAGATGATCGTGGAAGGCCTGTCCATGCCGGCCGCGCTCAAGACGAAGCTCAAGCCAATCCTGGCGCCACGGGGCTAGGAATGAAAAATTAACCGCCAAGGGCACAAAATTCACAAAATGTTTTTACCCCGCCGACGGGGGAGAATGAAAGACGGGGGAATTGAATTGCGGCTAAACGAAACTCAGTCTTCTGCTTCTTCCTACTGAGGGCGCGATGAATCGCGCCCCTACTTTGTGACCTATGTGCGCTTTGTGGTTAATTCTCATTCCTCAATCCTGCGGAAAC
>Ga0137437_1000586_pt1 | contig 11681 bp, 19 predicted proteins | sample EasRivERMGT138_2_FD_102332 | JGI IMG/M metagenome (GOLD analysis project Ga0137437, IMG submission 102332) | Soil microbial communities from meander-bound floodplain in the East River, Colorado, USA - East River MetaG ERMGT138_2 | ecosystem: Environmental > Terrestrial > Soil > Floodplain ...
GAGAAAGTCATATCAGAGGCGTGCGCGTATCTGGAATCAATGTCTGCGGCACCCGTTGCCCCCACCGCGCAGCCGGGGACGCCGCTGACGGATGCGGCAGAGTCCGAATTCATGAGCGGCCGATCTCTTAGCTGGCTTGAAGTCGCGGCTAAATCGCACAAAGTGTTCGCTGCCATGCGTACCCTCGAACGCCAGCTCGCGCAGGCGCGGAGGGAGATTCAGCTACTGAAGCACCGCGAGCAATACGGGCGACTGGCGAATCCGCCTGCCGAAAGGAGTGAGCCGTGATTGGCAAGATATGCCCGCGCACCGATCGGCAATGCGAGAACAGCGGTTGCACTGGCGCGGGCTGCGCGTTCGATGCGCCGCACCACTACACGCCGCCGCAGGGATGGCAATGCCCCGGCTGCACCAGATGCTACGCGCCGAGCGTTCAGCAATGCGGCTACTGCGGGCCGAAGTCAATATCCAGCACAGGGACGGGACTGATATGACTGACGAGACACCGGGCGGGGTGGAGGAGCTGGAAATACTAAGCGCACTTGACCGAGCCAATGAAGGCGGATGGGGACACGAGCTTTCGCACGGAGACATCACGCGGCTTATGCGCTACATCGACGCCCTCAAGCAGCAGTGCGCCGAAGCCGAGCGGGAGCGGGATGCGGCAGTAAATCAGAAACTGGCTGAAGTGCATACATGGACAGTGCGCGGTGATTTCTGGAAAGAAAAGGCCGATGCCTCGAAACTTGAACTCGACGCATCGCTCAGTACAGTAGACCGCCTGCGTGCCAAGCTTGATAAGACGCAGAACATAGCCATTGAGCGAGGCGATGCGTTGATAAAAGCCTACAACAAATTGTTTCTGCTTCGCGACCTCGCCTGCGACAGGGTGAAGGAGGAGAAGATATGAGTAAAGATAGCGGTCCCGCGTTTCCTGGCGACATGATGTGGTCAGAAGCGGGCATGTCCCTGCGCGACTACTTTGCGGCGCATGCTCCTGACTCGGAGATAACTGTCTCACACAGCCACAACAATTATCTAGGCGAGGTAGCTAAGAAACGCTATGAATGGGCCGACGCCATGCTCGCCGAGCGCGACAAGGGCCCGGCATGACAGATCAAGCTGTAACTGTCGCTGTGAGCGATGGCAAAGTCGTTGTAGTGCTACACAACGAGTTTGTTATCTCTTTCCCACCATCCCAAGCACGCTATTTAGCAGAGCTTCTACTTAAGCACGCCACACTTGCCGAGCTTCCTAAACAGCCATGACCCCGGAAACTTTCCTCTCAAGTGCCCCTCCAATCCGACTTGAATACTGGATAGAGGGTCGTCGGCTTGCAACGCGAGATGTTCCTGCCCTGCACGAGCGCTTTGAAGAGACCAGTGAGGTCTTTTCCTGCAACGAGTGCCAGTCCGTCTGGGCCTGGATATACTACCCCAACCGGCACTGGTACTACGTCTACCAGGATTGCCCTCGGCACAACACCAGGCGCTATGCCGAGGCTAACATTCCCGGTTCTATCTTGTCTCCCGCTGGATGGGAGCTCGACAGTCTACCCCTCTCCGTCCTCAAGTGGGAGTTTGAAGTTCACTTTAACGAGACAGTAAGGAGATACAATGGTAATCCTGATTCAAGATGATCAAGGCGGGTGGAGTCAGCTCGTCGACCGAGGGTTTACAAACGAGGAGCTTCAAGACCTCGAGCATGGAAGCTTCGAGGCTATTCGATTCTCCGGAAACCGCTTTGAGCAGGCTCGCATGGTTGAGAAAAAGCTCACTTGGGAAGTCCTCCCGGAGATAAAATGAGATTCGTCCAGATCCAGTGGTCTACTCGGGATGTCAAGCCCCTGGACGAGATCGAGTTTAAGAATCTCATCCCTGCCTTGTCGAAGGACTTATCCATCCTCCGCTGGGGGGAGGAACTCGAATACCTCTCCGCCCTCGATGCACAGGGTCATATCACTTGGGAGCCCGTCAAATGAGCGCCGTCCTCGCCGCAGTCAAGCAATCCCCTATCCCTGCCCCCAACATCCTCCTTATGGGAGCCGGGGGGACGGGAAAGACCTTCTCCATCCGCACCCTCGTCGACCAGGGAATCCATCCTTTCGTCCTCTCCCTCGATCCAGGCGGCCTCCCTACCATCGGAGATGTCCCGGCGGATAAGCTATCCTGGCATGTCATCTCCCCCGGGAAGTCCTCCTGGACCGACTTGATCAAAAAGACGAACGAGCGAGCTGCCCTCACGATGGAGGGTATCTCCAGCGAGAAGGACTACACGAAGGCTAACCAGAAACGCTTCGTAAACGTGCTAGAAGCCCTGGCGAACTTCAAGGATGACCGGACTGGGCAGTCCTTCGGCGCGGTTGATGACTGGGGGACGAACCGAGCAATCGTCCTAGACCATCTCACTGAGTTGGGTCAGGCAAGCAAGGAGTGGACAGTGGGAAGCAAGCTCGTCCTCCACCAAGGGGAATGGCAAGTCGCCCAAAACAACGCAATGGCTCTCCTCCGAAACCTCGTCACAGTGTGCCGATGCTGGGTAATCGTCCTTGCCCATATCGACAGGGAGACAGATCAAATCCTCCAGTCCACCCGGATCATGGTCCACGCCCTTGGTCGAGCAATGGCTCCCCAGCTCCCCCCTCTCTTCTCCGACGTAATCCTCTCCGCCAGGGAGGGGATAGAGTTCCGCTGGTCCACCGCCGAGCCGAACACAGACCTAAAGACACAAAACCTTTCTATCCACGCCAAGCTCCCTCCTTCCTTCTCCAGCATTGTGGAGAAGTGGAAGAGTCGTGGAGGGATAATCGAGTCATAAGAATTTACTGAGTGGAAACTGGCCCACCCAGTATCTCATGAAGCCAGCATTTCAACTAATCAAGGAAACAAGAACCATGACTATCTTTAATCCCGAGCAGTATCTGAATGCCACGATGGAAACTCCCCTCGAGAAGCGCGATCCGCTCCTCGCCTCTGGGGCTACTCCAGACGGCTGTTACTACGCGACGATAAAGGAGGTGAAGGCTCGGCAGTGGGAAGGGAAGACGGAGAAGACCGCCGGGAAATCCGGCATCGCTTGGGATGTTCAACTCGAGGTGGATGTGCCAGAGGCCCAGCGCTCCACACAGGGCACTGACAAGCGAATTGTCTTCGATTCAATCATGCTGGACCTCACCGAGCAGGGGATGATTGATGCGGGGAAGGGAAAGAACGGGCGCCTTATGATGTATCGAGAGGCGCTGGATATGAATAAGCCTGGTGATTCTTTCTCCGCCTTAAAGATGGTCGGTCGGCCTGTTAAGATCAAGATTGACCATCGTCCTTACAACAATACGGTTCAAGAGGATGTAAAGTCGGTCCTCCGCGCGTCGTAGCCAGAGAGGGGAATCCTGAAAGGGATTCCTTTCTCAATCCTCGGGTGGCCGGGGAAGGGGAAAGGAAATGGTCGAGATAAATGAAATCCGCTGGCACGCTTTAACGGGAGGGGCAATGAAGCTAAATGCAGCAGAGATCATCGACGGTTGGCACTTCTGTTGGGAGTGGGATGGACTCTTGATCCACCCCTCTCACCCGGAAGCAGAAACCTGTCAATGCATCCCCCACGCCCTCCTCGAGAAGTATGCTGCCCAAAGGGAAGTCGCGTTAAATGAAAGGAGACCGAGGAGTGAATGAAGACATCACTGAAATCCTCTTCGTCATCTTCCTGGTTGCAACAGTAAAGGGAGTCCTCTGGTGGCTATCAACATAAAGAGAAAGGAAAAACGTGCGTCTCGTACCCCTGTCCGAAATCATAATCCCTCCCGATCGTCAGCGGCAGGACTTCGACGCGGAGAAGCTTCACGACTTAATGACCTCGATTCAGACGGTTGGATTACTCCAACCGATAGTAGTGAGGGACTCTACCGAGGGACCTGTCTTAGTGGCGGGGGAAAGGCGGATTCGTGCGATTAAAGACATCTCGTCCCTCGGCGGGACGTATTACTATGAGGCATCTCTCTCAGACCCTAAAGTTCGTTCGGAGGTTCCAGAAGGACAGATCCCGGCTATTAACCTCGGGGAGCTCACAGAGCTGGAATGGAGCCAAGCCGAGTATGACGAGAACTCCGCCCGTGACAACCTCACCTGGCAGGAACAAGCTGCTGCTACTGTGCGCCTTGCACGGCTTCGTGGAATCCAGGCCGAGAACGCAGGTCGGCCAGCCCCAACTGTCGCGGAAATCTCCCTTGAACGGAGGGGGTCAGATGAGGGGAGTCAGCACAATAAGACAAAGCAAGAACTCATCGTCGCGAAGCACTTCGCCGACCCAGAGATCGCAGGAGCGAAAACACTCAGTGACGCGTTCAAAACCCTTGTCCGGCGGGAGGAGGTTAAGAAAAGGACAGAACACGCTGCCCGTGTCGGGGCTGTATTTACCTCTGCAACCCACCAGCTATACAATACCGATTCCTTCACCTGGCTTGCCCAGCAAGAAGAGAACCAGTTCGATGTGATCCTAACCGATCCCCCTTACGGGATGGGGGCGGATGAGTTTAACGACGCAGGAGGGGGAGCTCATGCTCACTCTTACGAGGATTCCCCCGACGCTTTCCTCTCTGTCCTCAACCTCGCCCTCCCCCACTTCGTCCGCGTGGCGAAGCCAGCTGCTCACCTCTACTGGTTCTGTGACCTACTCTGGTTCGAGGAGATAAAGAAGAGGCTGGACGCGAGTGGCTGGAAGTGCTTTCGCACTCCCCTCATCTGGCACAAGCCAAATGCCTTCCGTGCTCCCTGGCCAGAGCACGGACCGCGGAGGACTTACGAGCTGATCCTCTACGCAATCAAAGGCCAGCGTCCTTGCAACGTTCTAGCAGGAGACGTCATCACCGTCCCGACAGAGCCGGGAACGGAGGGAGCGCAGAAGCCGGTTGAACTTTTCAAGGAGCTGTTAAAGAGGTCTGCGCGCCCAGGGGACACTGTGGGAGACTTCTTCTGTGGAAAGGGCGTCATCTTCCCCGCAGCAGACTCCCTAAAGTGCAAGGCCGTCGGAGTAGAGAAAGACCCCGCGGAGTATATCCTTGCAAGGGAGCGGTTAGATAAGCTGGTAAAAGGAGAGCTGAAATGAAATGCGCTACCTGTAAGTTCTGGACTGGAAATCGCACAGACCCTGCACAAGGCCAGTGCCGCCGGTTCCCCCCTGCGACAGCGGGGAACGTAGTAATGCAAGGGCCTGGCACGATTGCTAACCCCCAGGGTCAACCCACCCCTGTCCCAATCTATACCACTCCTACTACGCCGGGAGATCACTGGTGTGGTGAGTGGTCAGTTGTCCTCGCCTTATGACTCCCCGTGAACTCAGGATTGCCTACCTCCTCCTCAAAGTAAACGAGGAGGACTGGCAGGGCGTCTGCAACGCAGCGAATGACCTCCGGGAGATTGATGCGAAGGAGAAGGAAGCGCGGAGGATTTTTAGAATGTATTCCTTATACAACGGGACAACGAAGCCTGGGAAGGAGAGGAAAAATGCTTGAAATTGAAACGCCTCGTTTCACCAGCTATCAGGAGGAGTACACAGAAAGTCTTCACCTTCACCTTGTTATCCCAAAGTCCTGGCTGCAGGATAATCTAGACGCAAAGGAGCAGATTATCGAGATAATCGCGAAGAGCTTTGGTGTAAAGATAAAGGTGGAAAATGCCAGGTAACGGCCCAATCCCCGCTCGAATCATGATTGTTGGGGAGGCTTGGGGGGCGGAGGAGGAACGCTCCGGTCAGCCCTTTATGGGAGCGTCGGGGCAGGAATTAAATAGAATGCTCCACGAAGCCGGGATCATGCGCTCGGAGTGTTATGTTACGAATCTGGTAAACGCCCGGCCTCCGAATAATGATATAACAGCCTGGATACCTCTCAAGAAGAAAGACATCACGCCCCGCCACGTATCCCTACGAGATAAGCAAGTCCTCCCAATAGTCCTCGAGGGATTTAACTCTCTCAGGGCAGAGATAGCTACTGTTCAGCCTAACGTTATCCTCGCATTGGGAGGTACTGCGTTATGGGCCTTGACCGGGAGGTGGGGTATCCTACGCTGGAGGGGAAGCCTCCTCTCAGCCGACCTCTACGTCGGGGGAACTCCCGCCGGCTCGCCAAACGGAGGGATGAGCTTCCCAAAAGTCATTCCCTCTATCCACCCTGCAGCGATCCTTCGTGAGTGGAGCCTCCGCTCTGCTGCGGTAAATGACCTGCGCCGGGTGAAAAGCCACTGCGACAGCCGGGAATACACTCCCCCAACCTGGTCCTTCCTCATCCGCCCTTCCTTCGAACAAGTCTTAGGAGTCCTCCATGATCTACTGCGGCGCCTTGCGGTTGAAGCAGTCTGGATTGATTTCGACATTGAAACGGCCTCGGGCCATATCACCTGTGCGGGGATCTCGTGGAGTCGCACCGAGGCCTTGTGTATCCCCTTCACCTGCTCGACGAATAAGGAAGGCTACTGGTCCCTTGAAGAAGAAGCCGCCATCCTCTGGCTCCTGCGAGCTGTGCTCACTCATCCGCAAGCAAGAGTACGAGGACAGAATTTATTATACGACAGCCAGTATACTTATCGTCACTGGCATTTTATTCCTGCTGTGGCTCAGGACACTATGATCTCGCATCACTCTATCTTTAGCGGGATGAGGAAGTCTCTCGACTTCCAGGCATCCCTCTACGTGGAGCACTACGTGCAATGGAAACCGGAGAAGGGAACATGGAAAGAGGGCGGATAAATACAATTGGAGAGACTCTGTTAATAATCCCGGATGGCTGCACGCCAGGAGAAATCACTAACATTAAAGACAGCCAAGGCAATCCTGTCATCTCGCTGACTTGGACAGGCAAAACATGGGTCTACTACTGGAGGGAAAGTGACCAACAGACATGGCGGGGACGATGAGCTGTGGAGGTACAACGCCCAAGATTGCGTTGTCACGCGGGAGTGCGGAGAGGTTGAGGCAGAGACGATAAAAGCTCTCGGCCTTTCCGAAGTAGAGGCCTTTCAGCAAAGCATGTTCTACCCCGTTCTCCGTGCAATGAACCTCGGAGTCCGGATCGACAAAAAGACGAGGAATGAATTGGCGGAGGAGATTCAAGAAGCAATCTCCCTTCGGGAGGACTTCTTAACCGACATCCTTGGCCATTCCATCAACCCCCGCTCCTCTGCCCAGATGTGCAAACTCTTCTACGAAGACCTTAAACAACAGCCTAACATGACCAGGGCGAAGAAGGGAGTCCCCGGTCACCTCACCTGCGACGACGAGGCCCTGCAGAAGATTGCCTCGCGTGAGCCCCTTCTCAAGCCCATCGTCAACGCTATCTCCGACATTCGCACCCTTGGTATCTTCCTTAACACCTTCGTTTTAGCCAAACTGGATTATGATGATAGAATGCGCTGTTCGTATAACATATGCGGGACGGTCGCCTACCGGATGTCCTCTTCCAAAAATGCTTTCAGGTCTGGTTGCAATCTTCAAACCGTCCCGTCCGAGAAGTCAAAAAGTGTTGGAAAGTCTGCACAACGCGGGGGAGTGGGATTGTTACCAGAGTTCCCCCTCCCGAATATCCGGAAGCTTTTTATTCCCGATCCTGGATTCACCTTCTTCGACCTCGACCTCGATCGTGCTGATTTACAAGTAGTCGTTTGGGAGGCTAATGATACATACCTCAAATCCGCTCTACGTGCGGGCGCAGATATTCACCTACTCAACGCCTATATCCTGGAAGGTAAAGAGCCGCCTCCGCTTGAAGAACTGGTGGCGAATCATCCAAAGTATGGAGATTATCTCGGCCCGAGAAAGCACCTACGAGAATTCGCTAAGGTATTCTGTCATGCAACTAACTACGGAGGATCTCCTCGCACAATATCCTCACATACGGGTCGTAGTGTTACGGAAGTTGAACGTGCTCAACGCTTATGGTTCGGAGCTCATCCTGGAATTAAAGCTTGGCAAGAGCGCGTGCGTACTCAGGTGGTGTCCCGCAGATACATGGAGAACAAGTTTGGCTACCGCTGGTACATTTTTGACCGACCCGACTCTATCCTCGGTGAGGCCTTGGCTTGGGTACCCCAGTCAACCGTTGGAGTCGTCATCAACCGAATCTGGCGAGCCTTCTACGACAACCTTCCCGACGTTCAGGTCCTCCTCCAGGTCCACGATTCGCTTGCGGGCCAATTTCCGACTTGGAAAAAAGAGACTGTCTTGACTCGGATGAGGGAGTGTGCTAAAATCACAATCCCGTATGATGATCCGCTTATCATCCCTGTCGGAATAGAAACGTCGGAAAGCTCCTGGGGTGACTGTACGTAACATGGGGGAGGAATGCGCAATTTCCCGGACTGGCTGCAAGCCTTTGTTGACTACTCTGATCACCTTGAATCCCCGCGCTTTATGCGCTTCTGGGGTGGGGTGTCTGCCCTGGCGGGAGCGCTTAGGAAGAAGGTGTGGATTGAGAATTTCTACTTCCGCTGGACTCCGAACTTCTTCATCATCTTCGTTGCTCCCCCGGGCATTGTTACGAAGTCCACCACGGCAGACGTTGCAATGGAGCTCCTTCGGCAGATCCCCGGAATCCACTTCGGGCCAAACTCGGTCACTTGGCAATCCCTCGTATCCTCCTTCTCCCAAGCAGGGGAATTCTTCCAGTACGGCGATGAACACATCCCAATGTCGGCTATCACGCTTGTCTCACGAGAGCTCGGTTCCCTTATCAATCCGAAAGATAACGACGTAGTGAATCTCTTCATCGAGCTCTGGGATGGGGCGAAGACGTATGAGAAGCAAACAAAGATGTCGGGTAACGATCTGGTGGAGGGGCCTTGGGTTAACCTCATCGGAGCAACCACCCCTTCCTGGATCGCTAACAACGTCCCCGCGCAGATGCTGGGGGGAGGCTTCATCTCCCGCTGCGTCTTTCTCTATGCGGATAGGAAGGATAAGTTTGTAGCCCATCCAGGCCGAAACCTCCCGAAAGGGATAGACCAAGTCCGCCTTGCCCTGATCCAGGATCTGGAACACATCTCGCTCAACCTCGTCGGCCCCTACTCCCTCACGCCAGAGGCGGATGCATGGGAGGAAGAGTGGTATGAAAAGATGTGGAGGGATGCAGAGAAGAACTACACGGATGACCAGGTGATGGGATACCTAGCGAGGAAGCAAACCCACGTTAACAAGCTCGCTATGATTCTGTCCGCCAGCAAGGGGGATAGCATGGAGATTACCTACGACACCTTCCGCCTCGCCGAGACCATGATGGCCGACCTCGAGCCAGATATGCAGAAAGTCTTCGCTAAGATCGGGCGGACGGACACCTCACTACAGGCAGAAAAACTACTCGGCCTAATCGGGAAGAATGGAGGGATGACCTACGAGCTGGCCTACCGACAGGTCCACACCTTCTTCCCAACCTTCTCCGACTTCGAGGGAGTCCTCACCGGGTTGATTCGATCCGGCCAGGTGACGATGAGTCAGACGGATAAGGGATTCTGGTTGAAATCCAATGGAATTACCGACGGATAACCCCATTGAGAATCTCCCAGCTAATCACTGACGGCCTTGGCTATTGCTGTGAATACGCCTTCTTCTCCCGCTTCCATCACGGCCCCCTTATCGCCGCCCGCCTTGGAGTCTCCCTTCGCGCGGTTCGGTACCACCTGGCAGACTACCAAGCCGGATGCCTAACCTGCGAAGGGAGGGAGAAGTGCCTCGAGAAGAGACTAGCGAAGGTGCGGAAGGGGACCAGCTAGGCCAAGAAGGAAGTAAATACAAATAATCACCGCTACCACCGCAAGGATAACTCGAGCTACTTTGTTGAAGGGCTCCGGCAGCCCTACATACCCAATCAGCCACCAGAGAAGCCAAAACACCAGCCCAATCACGATGATGTAAACAAGGATTGCTACAAGTTCCGTTACTGACATAGAACCTCCAAGGTTAACCCTCCCTCGCTACTTCTTCTTTGTCATGGCCTCTACCTGCTGCCATTGTCCGACTGCATCTACATAAAACCCGATCCCCGCCTTATACGCGACAAGCATAGCGCCGAGGAGGAGGGTGATTACCTTCAGCACATTAATCACCCGGTTGACAATCTGGTCCTCCAGGCGCCTTCCCTTCGAGCGCTTGGGGAACTTAGCTGACGGCACCCTTCACCTGAGTTGAGTTATTCCCGGCAATCCAAGTCACCGATCCACCACCCAGAGCAATCGCCTTCCCCGCCGCTCCTCCACTACCTGGCGTGAAGACGTCATTGGCATTATAGGGTGCAGCACTTGTCGAGGTGGCTGCTGCGCCAGCACTTCCTGCTGCGCCGAAAGCTCCCCCATCTCCTCCTGCTCCACCATAGCAGACAAGACTATTCGACCCAGTTGCAAGAGCGGGTGCTCCACCGCTTCCCGGCCCAGCACTCGTCCCTGCCGTTCCGTTCGTACCAGTCTGAGAGATAGTCGCAGAGTACCCTGCCTGCGAAACAGAACCTGTCGTATCAAAGAGCTCAGTCGTCCCTCGACCATAAGATTTAGTACAGCTACCTGTCAAGGTATTTATATCCTCTCGGGTACCCGCTGCCGCCGTTAATCCTCCAGCTCCCCCGCCACCAGGTCCACCAATAGCAAATACATCGATAGTATTAGAGGGGCTTGAGTTTGTTCCCATTGCGGTGTCTGCTAGGCCGCCAAACCCTCCACCTCCACCTCCACCCCAGATATTCCCTGCTGAGTTGTCTATATCAATATCGTTCCCACTCAGCGTAATAGCATCTTCCCCAGGTGCTCCGTCTTGCGCAAAGTCAGGAAAGGCGTCGTTATCATCACCACCTCCAGCTCCTCCCCTCCCAAAGATCGTCGCTTCGTTTACAAGGGTAAACGTCTCGAGGTTGGGGAAGGTCGGCGCCCAGGGCGAGCCCCAGATCAAATGTGTGACATTCCCTGTAACCGTGACAGTCAGGTCAACAATCGCCTCCCTCTCATCCACCGTCGTCCACTCTGCTGCGGCCTCCATCAGGACATTCACATCCGTCCCCCCGGTAATCTCCAACTCATCTCCAGCTGTCTCAAGGGACCCGCCTGGGAATACGTTCACTGTGAAGGCAACCCCCACCGTATCATTCGTGTAGGAGAGAACGAAGGCCCCCTCACCCACATTAATAATAACTGTCGTCACCCCGGAGGGCCACCCTGTCCCCGTAGTAAGGGAATCTATGATGACCTGATTCGTCTGACTCCCCATCCCGCCACTTCCAGTCCCCGCTCCAGTCGAAACAATCGTTACGATAACTGTCGTGATCCCGTCTGTACTAAGTTGACCATCTACCCCAGTATACGTGTCGGTGAAGAGCTCGCTCAAGTCAATCGCGGTATCCGACTCTTCTATCTGCAGGTACCCGACCGAATTCCCTGTATCCGAGGGGTGCTGAATCCAAGGAGGCGTTTGTATATCCGGAATCCCTCTGACGAAGTCTTGAGGTTGCCTCGGCTCGTTATGCTCTGGACATCTCCACATCCCCTGCCAGTTCTTAACCAGCTCACTCGCCTTCCTCTTCCTGTTACAGAGGGAGCATCTTGCATTCCAGTTGCCTTCGTCAAGAAAGTCTGCAAGCCCGCTCATTGCCGCATCTCCCTTCTTCTCCGCCGAGCCTCTTCAGCTTCCCCAGATTCCTCCCTCTCCTTCTGCCGAGC
>Ga0137437_1000587_pt1 | contig 11678 bp, 11 predicted proteins | sample EasRivERMGT138_2_FD_102332 | JGI IMG/M metagenome (GOLD analysis project Ga0137437, IMG submission 102332) | Soil microbial communities from meander-bound floodplain in the East River, Colorado, USA - East River MetaG ERMGT138_2 | ecosystem: Environmental > Terrestrial > Soil > Floodplain ...
CCGTCATGATCTACGACAGCATGCGGCAGCACGACAACGCGATGCTCGTCGCGCGGTAGCCGGTTCAAGCCGGTTCAAGCACGAGGCTGGCTTGACGACGTTGCGTTGCTTGCGTACGGTCCGAGCCGCTCGTGACCGCCGCCGACTGCGCTCGCTTTGAAGCCCTGCTGGAGAGCATCCAGACCAGCGTGCATGCGATCGCTAAAGGGCAGGTCACGATCATCGAACGCCTCGATCGCATCGAGACCCGGTTCGATCGACTCGAGGGCCGGATCGAACAGGTCGCTATCCAACTCGCGGCGATCGACGTGAAGCTCACCGCGATCGACACCAAGCTCACCGCGATCGATACCAAGCTCGACGCGTTCTCGGTCACCACCCAGTCCCGGCTCGAGCGCATCGAGGCACACTTCGGCCGCAACAGGGCACCCCGTCGGCCGGAGCGGCGAGATCCAGCACCTCGAGGTACGCGCTGTGATCGCGGTAGAACAGATCCGAGAACGCGATGTAGCGCGTCTCGCCGACGCGGCGCTGCGACAGCACCGTCCGGGACGCGGTGACGCGCCCGGCGAGCTCGACGCGCTGCGCCGAGGCGGACGACGAGAGCGCGAGCGCCCCCAGGACGATGGCCAGCGCGAGGTGGGTGGATCGCATGCGGTCAGATCCGATCCCGAGCGAATGCGGCGGTGGACAGCCGTCCGCTCCCTCGCGCCGCGCTCAGTGACCCTGGATCGGGGCCTTGAAGAAGTCCTCCAGGGAGAACGTTCCCTGCTCGGCGACCGGTGCCACCGGCTGCGACACCAGTTCGACCGGCAGCGGTCCGCCGTCGAACGCCTTCTGCACCAGATCCGGGATCGCCGCCGGGAACGCCAGGCAGATCGAGTTGGCCACGCCCACCAGGTCCGACTGCCGCCGGGCCAGATCGTTGAATATCGTGGGCGGCGCACCGCACGCCCTCGGATCGGGCACGCTGATGCCGGTCAAGAATCCGGACAGCGCGGCGGGGAAGCCGAGCGGCGTGGTCGGGCTGATGTGCGTGAACGGCGTATGGGTCTCGCCGGTGTGGCACGCGTTGCACGTGTTGAGGCTGAATTGCTGGCGCTGCTGAACGAAGCCGCAACCGAGCGTGCTCGTATCCCAGATGTAGTTGAGGTTGTTGCCGGTGACCGGCGATGCGCCACCCAGAAACGGCGTCGCGCCGAACGTCAGCGGCACGGTGGTCCCGGGCGGGAACGCGGTGATGAACGTATCGACCAAGGTCGAGAAGTTCCAGCCCGGATCCTGGGCATTGAAGCGGTTGTCCGGTGTCTGGAACACCGGTGTCTCGCGGAGGAAGCTTATCGGCGTCGTCAAGTTGAACTGTCGCAGCTCCCACGGCGACCCGATCGCGATCTCGTTGGTGCGCAGCTGGTTCAATGCGCTGCGGTTGGGCTTGCCGGGCGCGAGGTTGCGTAGCACGACCTGATCGGTGATCGCCTGCAGCGCGGCGTTGTAGGCGGCAGAGCCGAGCACGAGCGAATTCAGGTTGACCCACTGCTGCGCCCAGCTGCGAACCGGGACACAGCCCTGGATCGGCACGCCGTACTCGAGGATCACGGTGAACGGCAGCAGCTGGCAGGTCCGACCGGACCCCTTGACCGCGCCGAACACGAACCGGAGCTCGCCGGCGTTGCCGGTCGACCCGCCGTAGCCGCCGGAGCCGGTGCGGAGGTCGAGGCGGTTCACGATCGCGAGCAGCCGGAACGGCGCGATGCCGAGATCGAGGCTGGCCCCGCCGCTCGCTGCCAGCCATGGATTGATGATCTGCGTGTTGATGTTGGGCCGCGCCGGCACGTTGAACGTGTTGATCGTGTGGTTGATCTGCCAGGTCTGCAGCCACTGCATCACGAAGCTCGAGGGGTTGATCCCGGTCAGCGGCTGATTGGCCATCTCGGTCATCAGGTGGCCGAACGTGAACGCACCCATCTTGGTCCCCACGCCGGTGCACGGGTCCCAGGTGCGGGTCGCATCGCCCGTTTTTACCACGCTCGGATCGTTGATCAGCAGCGACTTCGACGGCGCCGGCGATGCCGGGGCGAAGATGATCGACGGGTCGAACGCGACGGTGACGCCCTTGTTGAAGCTGGCGATGTCGAACGGTGCCGGCGGCACGCTGCCCGACATGGCGCGCCCGTCGAACGTCGGCACGCTCTGGATCTTGAGCCCGCTGACCAGGTCGACCTCGTTGCGATTGCGCACCGCGAGCGCCGTGGTGTCCGCGTTCGCGAAGCCCGAGTACACGTGATCCTGCGCCCTGACATCGGCGCCGAGGCCGTCGTCGCGAAGGATGATCGGGTTCTCGGTCTGGCCGACGACCAGGTACGGCGGCGCGCTGCCGTCCGGTCCTGGCGCCTTGAGCACCGTCACCCGCGCATTGCCGGCGACATCGGGCTTGTCGAGCAGCTGGATGCTCAGCCCGTTCGACGCCGTGGCGGCCTGCGAGACCGTGGTCACCGGAGCGGGGTCGTCGGGTGCGGACGCGTCGTCGCCGCTGTCGACACAGCTGGCCAGGAGCATCGCGCCCAGCGCCGTCGCCGTGCCTGCCCACCGCGCCCCCCGCCGCCGCCGTGCCTCGAGGTTTTCGATCGTGTCAGATCCATGGTTGTTCACGGGCTGCATGTTGTTCACTGCTCTCTTTTGTTGGGTTTCGCCGGCCCCGGAGGCGGGTGTTCCGCCGCTGTCTCGTCCCGAACGCCGCATCGTCGGTCCTGATAGAGTCGGGTCGAGCCGATCCGTGACACGGAGCGTGACGTTTTCTCGGGACCGGCGACGAGGTGTCCCCCGACGCGCCGCTCCAGCAGCGGTGCAAGGCGGCATGATCGAGCCTGATAGCCGTAGCCCTTACGAATGACAGGAGGACCGCGCGGACCGACCTCGCCCGCAGCCTGGGCTGCGCGGATCGAGGCGCTGCCTACGGAGTGAAGCCCGTGATGGAGAACGAGGCGCCGTCGAGCGAGGTGAAGCACTGGGCGTTGGAGAACGCGCCCTCGGCCTGGACGGTCACCACGCCCGTAGGCTGGATGACCAGGCATGCCCGCTTGTTCGTCCTGACCGCGGTGACCGCGCCGTGGCTCACGGCGGCGCGAGGGTGAGCTCGAACGGCGCCGCCGTGATCGCACCGGTGAATCCGCGGAGCCCGAATGCGCCGCCGGCGTCGTCATTGGCGTACGTGACGGCCACCGTGTAGCGGCCCGGGAGCCGCGTCGGAAACCACAGGGTGAGGTCGACGCTGGCGCGGAGGCTCTGCTGGGGGCCAAGCTCGACGAAGTCGCCGCGACCCGGCGGCGAACGGTGGGCATCGACGCGTTCGGTTTCGGAAACCTTCACCACCGCGCCGCCAGCGTCGTGGACGGTGACATAGATCTCGCGCAGGGTATCGTCGGGATAGCCCACGCTCATGCGCCGGTTGATCCATACGGGCTCGCTGCCCAGGTTGGCAAGGGTGAGCTCGACGCGGATCGGGGAGCCGACGGGGATCGCGGAAGGCTCACTGTGCGCGGCAAGTGCAAGAGTCGAAGCAGGCATGGGCAGGGTTTCCTTGGAAACAGCGTGGCGATCGCAGGCTGTAGTGGCAAGCGAGAACCAGATCACGAGTCCGAGCCGCGATGGCACGACGAGCGTCACGGGTTACCGACGCCGCCCGCGACGATCAGCGCTTGCAGCTTGTCGTAGGTGGGCTTGTAGGTGAGCTTCTCGGCATCGGATAGGAGGTTGTAGCGCCCAATCGCGATGTTGCAGTGATTCACTCGCTCCGCGGCAGTCAGCGCAGGAGTCGTAGTGTCGAGCGCCTCCCACGCATACGACAGGAATTCGCGGGCGTTGGCGTTGGTGATCGGGGCAGCGCCAGTGGGGTCCGAGGAACACGTCGTTACCGTACGTGAATGCCCGAGCGCCCATTGCAGAGGTCGCGCCTTGCGAATGCGGATCCTGATGAACGCGCACTCCCGACAAGTCTGCGCCCAGGTGCGAGCCGACCCGGTCGGCGACGCCGGAGTTGACCGCTGCACCGCCCGCTTTGTGCTCGACCGCCGCCGCAGCGGCATCCTCGGCTGACACGTTCGGCTGGCCGGCTTGACGCTGCAGCGCGACAGCGCTCGCCTGCGTGCCAAGCTGTTCCGTCAGCGTCCGCTTGCCGGGTGTACCTGAGCCACCGTCGAACGCACCCTCGATGAGGGTACTCGCGCCAAGCTTTCTCTCGAATCCGCCACTCATGCTGGTTGCCCCCATCCAGTTTCAGTCGGCTCGCCCCACGCCGAGGGCTGAGCCGAGCTCGGTGCTGACACAATAGCGTGAGCGGCTGGGACCAGCCAGGGGTGAGCGGTGGTAGTGGTAGCGTCGGCGCTACGGGCGTCCGCGCCGCGATGCGGCTGGGCCGGTGTGCGGGAGCCGGCGCGGCGGCTGGGACACGGCGACCGCGGCTGCTGCCTGCAGCGCCTGGACCGCCGCGCGGATCGCCGGGCGGCGGGCGGCGTCGGCGCGCCAGATCGCGTAGATGTGGCGGCTGAGCGCGGGGCGGACGGCGACCGTACGCACACCGTCGGGGAGCTGGCCACGTCCGAGCCGCGGCACCATGCAGAGCCCGAGGCCGGCGGCGACGAGCGCGAGCTGGGTCTGCTGCTCGCCGACGTTGTGCGCGATGGTCGGCTCGACGCCCTGCGAGCGCAGGGTGATCAGCAGCCAGTCGTGGCAGATCGACCGGCGGTCCCAGCTGATCCACGGTTCGTGCGCGACGTCGTGGAGCTCGATCACCTCGCGATCGACGAGCGGGTGAGCGGCGGGCAGCGCGAGATCGACGACGTCATCGAGCAGCGGCGACTTGACGAGCCCGTCGGAGATCGTGAACGGCGCATTTACCCAGTCCTGGACGATCAGGAGGTCGAGATCGCCGCGCGTCACCAGCGGGAGGCCCTCGTGGGGGTCCATCTCGGACAGCGTGACGTGGACCTGGGGATGGTTCACGCGCAGCGAGGCCAGCGCGTGAGGCCCCAGACCGCGCGCGGCGGTCGGGAGCGCGGCGATCGACAGGCGACCGATGACGGCGCCGCGGTGCGCCTCGAGGTCGGCCTCGGCCTCGGCGACCGCCGACATGATCCGGTCGGCGTGCTGAACGAGCCGCGCCGCGGCGTCGGTGAGCCGCACGCCGCGGCCGTTGCGATCGAGCAGTCGCTGGCCGAGCTCGGTCTCGAGCTTCGACATCTGCTGCGAGATCGCCGAGGTGGTGACACGCAGTGCGTCGGCCGCCGCGCGGACCGAGCCGTAGGTCGCGATCGCATGGAGGGCGCGCAAGCGCTCGAGGCTCAACATGAAGCAATGCTACACGAACCGATGAACGACTGCTAACTTGTCCTTAACGATCGCCAGACGCATCGTGGGAACATGCGCACTCGCTACTTGCTGTTGACCGCAATCTGGGGCGCGAGCTTCTTGCTCATCAAGGTCGGGCTCGAGGCGCTCGCGCCGCTGCAGATCGTGCTCGGGCGGCTGGTGTTCGGCGCGCTCGCGCTGATCGTAGTTGTGGCGGTGGGCCGCGCAACCGCCCGTCCGGCTATGCCGGCGCGCCCCCGGCGTGCTCCCACCGCAGTACGCACCGCGCCCTCATCGCTGGTGCCGAGCTGGCCGAGCTGGCCGCGCGGACCGAGCTGACCTCGACGGCTCGCTCCCGGGCGTCCACTCGCCGGCTAGCGCGGACAGCTGTACTCGAACGTGCGGCTCGTCGTCGAGGGCGCATCGCTGCCGAGGGACGGCGAGTCGATCGTGGTCTCGCGGATCAGGCGATCGCTCGTGTCGTAGGCGAGCGCGATCTTCTGGTACATCTTGCCGTAGGCAGGATCCTCCGGCATGTCGACATCGACGCGAGTCAGCCGGCCGGTCGCATCGTAGGCGTACGTCGTTTGGATCTCGTTCTCGATCCGCTCGCTCGGGCGTCCGTCGTCGCGGTAGCGCCACGTCACATGCGTCGGATCGACGTACTGGTTCGAGTCGAACGAGATCAAGCGGCCATGCGCGTCGTAGCCGTAACGGAACTGCTTCTCGTCGACGTCGATCTCGGCGACCCGATCGCCCGACCGGTGGACACACCGACTGGACGGCGGGCAGTCGCTCCGGTCCGGCATTGTTCGAGACCGGATTCGGCGTGCTCTGGGCGCCACACGACGACACCGCGACAAGCCACAGGTGACGGAGCACGCGCCATCTTACACTACAGGACGATCCACGCCTCCGCGGATGGGGTTCGAGCGGTTCGGCTTCGAGCGCGTACCGACGAACTGCTCGAGCCATGACGCGCTCGCCAGGCCGCGGATCGTGCGTTGCTTAGCCACCGACCCCTGCAATTACGACGGCCTGGACGCACTGTTTATCACCCGACTCGCGCAGAAGGGCCTCAGTTCCTCCGACGGCATGTGTGAGGTTCCTGTTGTCCAGCGCTCGGAGGGTTTCACTACGGACGACAAGCTTGCGGGTGATTTTCTTCATCTTGCTACGATACCGCAGCGCTCGTGGTCGCTGCACGCCTCGATCACTTGTTCGAATTTGGGCAAAGTCCATCGCGAGATGTCACCGGAAAATCCGCGAGTTACGATGTCGTCGCCCTCGACGCGGATCCCGACAAGGAGGGACTTGTGCGCTGGCATCGTCCACAGCGGCCGCCCGGAGGCAGCGTCCCAGAATCGCAGCAGGCCATCGCCACCGCCGGCCACGATCATGGAGCCGTCGGGCGAGAGCGTGACGTCGACGAGGAAACGCGGGCCTCCGGGATAGGTCTGACGGAGCTGTCCCGTCGCGCCATCCCAGAGCCGGGCCGCGCCGTCGCGGCATGCGGTGACGATCTGCCCTCCCGCGACGAAGCGGGCCGAATATGCCTGGCCCTCACTCTCGAGCTGGGCGACCAGTCGGTAGTGCTCGAGGTCCCACAGCTCTGGCGGAGCGACCTTGCCCAAGGAGCTAGGGACCGTGATCAGGCGACGGCTATCTGACGACATCCGCAGCGTTCTCACGCGCGCCGAAATCTCGAGGTCTGCGAGGACCGCGCCGCCTGGGTCATAGACCCGCAGCCGTCGTTGCGCATCGGCCGCGACCACCCGGCCATCGGGGAGGAACCCCGCGGCGTCGATACCTCCGGAAGAGATCGGAAGCGCAAGCTGCGCACCGTTGTCGCGCGTGACGAGCAGGGAACCATCGACCGCGCCGCTGACGAGATCGCGTCCGCCGATCGCGAACGCTACCGCATTGACCGCTGCGCCGTGCGCGATCGTACGCAGCAGCCGGCCACCCGGCAGCTCGTAGACCTCCACCGTGTTAGCGCGGGCGATCGCGGCACGGTCCCCCGCGGCGGACACCGCCGGGAATGCGGACGCGAAATCGCCGTCAACCTGGGTCACGCTCGGCAGCTCGGCGAGCAGGTGACCGTTGGCCGTATCCCAGATGCGGGTCGGGTGGTCAATGCAGCCGACGGCGATGACCCGCCGGTCTGGCTCGAGGCTCGAAACAACACCGCAGTCGTTGCTGATCGGTGGCGAGCTCCAGCGGCGATACGGCGCCGTCGCATCCCAGACCCGTGCAGTACCGTCCCAGGAAGCGCCGATGACCCGATGCGCGCTCGGATCGAAGTGCGCAACCCTGACGTCGTTGCGAGGTCCGTCAAGCACCGTGACCGGCATCCCCAGCGCGGCATCGGCGACAGCGACTGAACCATTCGCACTCGCCATAACCACGAGCGTGGAGGTCCGATCAAACTCAATGGAGCGGATCTTGCCGTGGAGGTAGTTGCCCTGGCTCCGCAGCTTACCCGACGTCGCATCCCAGATCTGCTCCGCGCCGTCTTCACTTGCCGCAACGACGAGCTCACCGTTGGGCGAGAACGCGACCTGATTCACCTGCCCTCCGAGCTCGCGCAGGTGTCGGAGTCGCGAACCACTCGGGATCGCCCAGATCGACACGTCACCCTCAGCACTACCGGTCAGGAGACGCGGCTCCGTTGGATCCCAGCTCAGCCGGCGGCCGGCGAGCGTGCGAACCTGCGTCCACGTCCACACGTCGAACACGCGCACATCGTCGCCCCCGCTCGTTGCGAGCCAGTGGCCATCAGCGCTGAAGGCGATGGATGGAAACCCCGACGCGTCGTTGCGCAGCTGCGTGAGTGGAGCGCCGGTGACAGAGTCCCAGACGTGCGCCGAGCTTCCTGCCGCATCGATCGCGGCAACGAGTTTGCCATCGGGGGACATCGCCGCAATGTAGTAGTCGGATGGCTTGCCATCGCTGCGCTTCTGCCTCAAGTCGTGCACGAGCGCTCCGCTGGCCGCGTCCCAGATCCTGACGGCATCTTCGGCGGCTGTGACGACCTTCCCGCCGTCGGCGCTGTACACCGCATGGTAGACCTCGTTGCCATGTGGCAGAGTGAACAGTAGCTGGCCGGTCTGCGCATCCCGCACCTGAGCGTTCTTGTCGTCTGTTGTGACGATCTGTCGGCCATCCGGGGAGAACGTCGCCGACCACATGCGGCCGGAGGTGCTCGTGAACCGCGCTTGCTCGGCTAACCGCGGCTGTAAGGCGCGGGCAAACATGAACTCCGTGCTCTTCGAGCGCTCGCCGCGCTTGTAGGCCTCGGCCAGGTGGGGCAATGCCTCGGGCTCGCCGTGGAGCAACGCTGACCGGCCTTGCTCAAGCTCTGCTTGCATGACGGTCACCTCTGCAAGTTGTCGGGCCGAGCGGAGCTGCATCGCTGCGACGCCAACCACGGCCACCGCAGCAAGCGCGACGAGCGACCGAAGAAACCACCTGATACGGCGAGCAAGCCGCTGGCTATTCACAACGAAAGAGCACTCCAGATCGCTGAGAGCCTCTTCGCCCACGCGGTGCACGTACCGCTCAACCTCCTTGAGCACCTGGCCGCGCGCCAGTAGATCTGGCGACCTCCCCCGCTCGTGCCATCGCCGCGTCCAGGTGCGGATCTGTTCGCGTGGATCCGCCTGCAGCACTGCCCGCAGATCCGCGGCCAGCTCCAGCACGTTGCCATGGCGATTCTCCGGGACCTTGGCAAGCGCTCGGAAAACGACCCGGTCAAGGTCCGGCGAGAAGCCACGACCGAGCACCGGGACCGGTGCCTGGCAGTGATACCGGAAATAGTCGTCGGTGCTCTCCGCGGGGAATGGTAGCCGTCCGGTCAGCGCCTCGTAGACAATGATGCCGAGCGAATAGACATCGGCCGCGGGACCGACGCCAGACGCATTGCCCCACTGCTCCGGTGACATGTATGGCCGAGAGCCCACTGCGGAACCGGTACGGGTGATCCGTGCCGTGGCTTGAATCAGCGCCGTTACTACCTTGTCACCGCCGGAGACGTCGATGGGCTCCTCGTCTTCGACGAGGGGCGCCACTCTACCCTTGGCGACCCCGAAGTCGAGCAACTTCGGGACCAGCAGACCGTTGCGCTCCATCACCATCACGTTCGAGGGCTTCAGGTCGCGATGTATGATCCCAGCTGAGTGCGCGGCGTGGACCACCTCGGCCACGTATTCGAAGAACGGCACGAGCTCCTCAAGGCCCATCGGACCATGCGTCTCTAACCATTCACCGAGTGTGACTCCGTCCACGAGCTCCATCGCTATCCAATGAAGTCCATCCTCGTCTGTAACCCCAAAATCGTAGACATGCGCCGCATACGGATGACGGAGCTGTGATGCGAGCTGCGCCTCGAGCAAGAATCGCACCTTCGCGTCATGACTGCACTGCCGCTCCCCGTTCAGAACCTTGACCACCGCCACCCGCTTGAGCAGCCGATGGTCAGCGCGATACACATCACCGTAGCCGCCTCCTCCGATCTTCTCTCGGACAATGTAATCGCCCAGTATACGCCCGGAGAGATCTGCCATCGGCTCCTCGTGTCAGACCGCAGACGGTACCCCCTTATCGGGGCACGATTGTGCACGCGAGCTACGTCTCACGGATGAAGTGCTGTACCGCGCCGGACAGAATGGCCGACGTGTCGACACGACGTTGGGCAACTCGCGAAGCTTCGTGCCGAGACCAGGATCGATGATGCGTCCGAAGCTACGACCCGGGCCGCGGCTAATGGTCGAGGGCTCGATCTCCCGCCCGTCCGCGGTGTCCAGGGTTTTGGATGAAATCGGTCAACTCTTGGACACCCCTTGCAGGTCGTGCCCCCGGAGTGGTGTCGTCAAGCCATGGCCAAGTCACCCCCGCGAGGGTCGTTTAGCACCGATGCAAACCTCTCGCTCACCGGAGCCAGCTCGCCGAAGACCCCCGCTCGTACGGACCCGCTGGCCGATGCGCAACGCGGCGCCTGGTTCGATGAGACCGACATGGTCACCGCGCTACGTGAGTACGACGGCGCCCTGGAGCTGGAGCTTCCGCGCGAGGTCCAGCGGGCCACGATGGGCGCATCCCGCAGCTGCGATCTCTCCCTACCCGGGCGCGGGCTTTCGGCCATGCATTGCCTGCTCGAACGCCGGGGCGATCGGCTCCGGCTCCTGGACCAGCACAGCACGCACGGCATGTACTTTCAGGACCGCCGGGTCCAAGACATCAGCATTGCGCCTGGCGACGTGTTCACGCTCGCCCCGGTGACATTCATCGCGATGAATGATGAGATGCGCGAGCACCGACCAGCGATCGTCGACGTCATCGGATCCGGGTTCGTGCCGTCTCCCGACAAGCTCCTGATCGAAGCCGCAAGGGGGTCATCAAACCTGATCCTGACCGGAGAGGCCTCCTGCGACCAGGATCGGCTCGCGCGGACGATTCATGCGGTCTCGCTGCGGCGCAGGCAAGACATCGTCGAGATCTCCGAGCTTCCCGAGGATCGCGTGAAGCAACGCGCGATCCTCGATAGCGCCGTTCGCTCGACCCTCGTGGTGCCCATCGCGGCCGGGCAGCATCCGTTCGATCCCACGTTCTGTTCGATGGTGTGCTTCCCGACCTACCATGTCCGGGTGATCGTCCTGGCGCCGTCGATCGACGCGGCACGGGATGCCCTGAGCCGAGACGTCGTCGATCAGATGCAACACGTCTGGGTGCGCCCGCTCGCCCTGCGGTCGACCGAGATCGATCGTTTACTCGATCGGGTTTTCGTCGAGCGGCGCGCGACATTGCGTGCCTCGAATCTGACCCCCGCCAATCTCGCAGCGCTTCGGGCGCATGGCTGGCCCGACAACCTCACCGGTCTACGCCGGTTCGCCGATCAGATCCTCGCACACGCAGCCCACCGCGGACTTCGCCCCGCCGCCAGGTCCCTCGGGATGTCCCCGTCGACGCTTCACAGCCAGCTCACTCGTGTCGGGCTGTCGTTTCCGCTCTTCGCCGGTTGAGCCCACCGCGGGTGTTCAGGAAGTCGCGCACAGGACCGGAAAGCTTGGACACTCCCCACTCGGTGGATATCTGGAAATTCCAGGACATGTCACGATCAAGGCTTCTCAGGGTGTTCGTCATTTCTGCGATCGTGAGGTCAAATATGGACACCCCTTTGCTTCTCGTTGGATTTCGTGTGAAGTGCGCTCGTGGCTCAGGCACTCTCTCGAGTTGCAGTACCCAAGTCCAATGCGGATCTCATAGGCGGTGCGCTTCAGCGACTGGAACAGCAGCTTCCAACCCTTCGCTGTCGCGCCCTGAAGCTCAGGGGAAGC
>Ga0137437_1000588_pt1 | contig 11677 bp, 9 predicted proteins | sample EasRivERMGT138_2_FD_102332 | JGI IMG/M metagenome (GOLD analysis project Ga0137437, IMG submission 102332) | Soil microbial communities from meander-bound floodplain in the East River, Colorado, USA - East River MetaG ERMGT138_2 | ecosystem: Environmental > Terrestrial > Soil > Floodplain ...
CAGGAGAATGCCGCGATCGTCGTAGACCCGCGCCGCTTCGGTATCGAGCGGGACCGGCTCGCGCATGAGCAGCCCCTGCAGACGGTCCTCGGAGTACGTCCACACCTCGGGGACGCTGGCAATCAGCCCGCTCAACGCCGTGGCTTTGACCTTGGCCTTGAATTCGAGCTGGTTGCTGAAGTCGTTGTACGCGATGATCCAGTAGACGAGCGGCAGTGCGAACGCGACCGCCAGCGCGACCAGCGCCGCCACCCGGCTGACAACGGACGTTACCTTCTTGCCGGTGGATGGCATCTCGATGCGGCGCTCAGGGTATCCAGTTTCCGGAGCGCATCAGGATATCGCGCCCGGGGGGAGAGCGCATGAAGGCGATGAAGCTTTTCACTGCCGCCGAAGGGTCGGGCCGGGTGACGAGGAAAAACCCCTTGAGGTGTGGGTACTTGCCGGAAGCACTATTGGCGGCAGTCGGTTCCACACCGTTCAGCGTCAACGCGCGCAACGGACGGTTTTCAGAGAGGATCAAACTCAGGGTCGTGGCGCTCAACGCCCCCGGTACGCTCTCCGTCTTGTCGGCGGCTTCCTGGTCGGTCGCCGCGAAGGGCATGCCCGGGCGTAGTTCCGCCGCGGACAACGCCTTGTCGAGCGCCGGAGACATCTGTTTTATCTGCCGTGTAATGTCTTCTCCAATCGGGCGCAGGACCGGGCGGATCTGGGTGCCGTCCGGAAAGTTCGCCAGCTTGCCGCTGTAGATGTCGGCGACCTGGTCCAGGGTGAGCGCCCTGACCCCGGTCTTCGTTGCAACGGCGAACACCAGCGGCGAGCGCGCATACTCGAACGCGGTCGAGCCGAGCTTGAGTTCCTCCGCCGTCAGCGGCCGCGCGCTCAACCCGATGTCGAGAGCGCCTCTGGGGACTGCCTTGATCGCGCCGCTGGTGCCCACGCTCGGCAGCACCGTCACCTGGATGGCAGGGTTCTGCTTGCGGAATGCGTCCGCGACCAGCCGCATCGCGCCCAGCGCATTGCCGGTGCCCCCGATCCTGATTTGTTCTGCTGCTGCGGCCCCGCCAGCGCACAGCATCGCCGCGCTTGCGAGCGCGAACGCAAGCAGGCGGCCGCGATGGAAGACGCTTGCAACCTGTTGCCACATTGGAACGCTCCTTTTCCTGCAGGCGTCCGCGCCTGCCAAGCGCTCAGGCTACGAACAATTGCCCGTCCAGGATGTACGGTTGCGCACGTACACACGCGCGGTGCGGCGCGCCACATGCATGGCGGCGCGAGCCTCTACGCCGCGCTCCTAAGCAGGCCGCCGGCCGCCTGCTTGGCGCCGTACATGGCGGCATCGGCTGCCGTGACGAGCGCGTCCGCGTCTCGCGCGTCTGCCGGATAGACCGCGATGCCGATGCTGGCCCCGATGCAGACGGTATGCTTCTGACTGCCGAGCTGGAACGGTGCGGCAAGAGCAGCCTCGATTTTCCTGGAAACGATTTCCGCCTCCTCGCGCCTGGCGATTTCAGGCAGGATCACGGTGAATTCATCGCCCCCGACGCGGGCCACCGTGTCGGATTCGCGCACCTGCTGTCGGATTCTCGTGGCGACCGCTTGCAGCAGCTCGTCGCCCGCGGCGTGCCCCAGGGTGTCGTTCACCGGCTTGAACCTGTCCAGGTCGAGGTACAGCAGCGCGCACTGGCGGGATTTGCGTTTGGCAAGGCTGAGCGCCTGGTCCAGCCGGTCGTCGAACAGCAACCGGTTGGGCAGGCCCGTCAGGCTGTCATGGTGCGCGACCTGCTGCAGGCGCTCCGCAGCCAGCTTGTGCTCCGTGATGTCTGTCGTCACCGCGAAGAAGCCGAGCACCTGCCCTTGCTCTGCGATATCCGGCAGGAGACGGGTCTCGACGTGGCGCGACGTGCCGTTGGGCGGCTTGTGCACCCTGCGGAACGTGACGGGATATCCGCGCAGCACCTCGGCGGCATGCTCCTCGACCTCGCGGAACACTTCCTCTCCGAGGAGTTCGCGCTGGTGCTTGCCGATGATGTCCTTGCCCGCCAGGCCGTAGAACTCTGCCCAGTCCCGGCTGGCGAAGCGGCAACGCAGATTGTTGTCCCAGGAGGTGGTCATGGCAGGGACGTTGTCGGCAAACAGGCGCAGCTGGCGCGTGCTGTCCCGCAAGGCACGCTCCGAGCGCTTGCGCGTCGTAATGTCGGTGCCGACTCCCCTGTAGCCCTTGAATACGCCGGAGGCATCGAACATCGGGTCGCCGCTGATCGACATATGTCGCTCGGTGCCGTCGGCCCCTGCGCGCGAGAACTCGAAATTGCGGAACGGCTGGTGCGCATCGCGCATCGCCCGGTGCGCCTGCCATCCCGCCTCGTCCGGCGACAGATAGGGCAAGTCCCAGATGCGATCGCCGAACTGCGCGCCGCGCCGGAACATCGTGGCGATACTTGCCTTGCTTTCGGCCGAGTCGCCTTGCGAGAGGCGGTGCCCGGCGTCGCTCTCCCAGTAGAAGTCCGAGGACATCTCGGTCAGGCTGCGAAAGCGCGTTTCGCTGCTGCGCAGGCTCCGCCTGAGCTTGTTGATCTGTCCGCTGATGATGACGAAGCAGGGCAGGAATCCTGCCAGCCCCAGCCAGCTCATCCATTCCCCGGGGACGTCGTGGATCGCCTGCGGCCGCCAGTGCATCAGCAGATTGATGACCAGGGCGTATGCCGCCAGCGTGACGAGCGTGACCAGCGTGAATTCGCGCACGTTGAGGCGGAAGACGCCGAACAGGAACACGATGAAGCAGGCGAACAATGCAATGTTGCGCCCATCGGGCATGTGATAGACGACGTACATCAGTACGGCGATCGCCGCCAGAATCTGGAAGCGGGTGAGGCTGGGATCCGCGAAGCGCAGGTTGAGTCCGGAGCGAATGGCTGCGTAAAGGCCCAGGGTGATCGCGAGAAACGCTGCCGCGGCCTGCAGCATGATCGATGCCGGAAGATCGCCGAACGCCCAGGCAACCGCCATCATCGCCGTCGCCAGCACATAGCTGAGCGCGGCGACGCCGAAGCGCCGCAGACGCAAGGCCTGCTTCGCATCGAGCGAGGGCGGGATCAGGATCGCGGCCAGAGGCATGCTCTTGTCGGGTTACGCGGCGGCGGGCGGGGCCAGGTATCTTGCCTCGAAGAGTTCGCCCGGCAACGGCTTGCTGAACAGAAAGCCCTGCATTTGATCGCAGTTCAGCACGCGGAGCAGGCGCGACTGCTCTTCGGTCTCGACGCCTTCGGCCACCACGTTGAGCCTCAGCGAATGCGCCAGGCTGATGATGGTGGACACCAGCGCCAGTCCCTGCGGCCCGGCGGTCATTTCGGTCACGAACGAGCCGTCGATCTTCAGCGTGTCCACCGGCAGCTTGGACAGGTAGCTGAGCGAGGAGAAGCCGGTGCCGAAGTCGTCGATGGCGATGGTGACGCCCATCGCGCGAATCGCCTGCAGGCTGGTGATACTGCGCTTGACGTCCTCCATGATCAGGCTCTCGGTGATCTCCAGTTCCAGGCCGCCTGCCGCATGCGCGTGCACACCGATGACCTGCTGCACCTCGGCGATGAATCCGCGGTTGCGCAATTGCAGCGGCGACATGTTCACTGCAATGCGCACGGCAGGCAGGCCCGCAGCGAGCCAGCGCAGGTAGTCCTGCATGGCTTTGCGCAGCGCCCAGCGCCCGACGTCATAGATCAATCCGGTGGCTTCCAGGATCGGGATGAAGCGGCCCGGCGGCACCAGGCCCGTGCGCGGATCGTTCCAGCGGATCAGCGCCTCGACGCCGACGAGCTTGCCGCTGGCGAGATTCACTTTGGGCTGGTAATGCAGCACGAATTCCTCCTGGTCCAGCGCCTGGCGCAGCTGATTCTCCAGGGTGAGCTCGCCGGCCACGGTTTCGCTCATGCGCTGCGTGTAGAACAGGTATCGATCGCCGCTCGCCTTGGCTTTTTTTAGCGCGGACTCGGCGTTCCTGAACAAAGCGTCGGCGTCGACACCGTCGTCCGGAAAGACCGCGACGCCCACCTTGGCGGCGATGCGGAACACGGCGTCGTTCAGACGGAACGGATGCTCGAGAAAGACCTCCAGCGTGTTCTCGAGAAGCCGCGCCACGTCGCCATCCTTGCTTACTTCCGGCAGCACCACGGCGAAATGGTCCGCACCCACCCGCGCCAACAGGTTGGCGTCCCCTGTGTTGCGCCTCAGCCACTCCGCCACCTGCCGCAGGAGCGCATCGCCGGCCGGTCGGCCGAGGCTATCGTTGATGTTCTTGAATCGCTCCAGATCGATGAGGAACAGGGCCAGCTTGTGCCCGGCGCTGGCCGCGCTGCGCATGGACTGTGCCACCCGCTCGAGAAACAGACTGCGGTTCGCCAGTCCAGTGAGCGCATCGTAGTAGGCGAGGTACTCGAGCTTTTTCTCCTTGTCGATGTGATCCAGCGCAAACCCGATGTCGCCGGCCAGCTCGGTCAAGAGCTTCATCTCTTCTTCATCGAAAAAGCCGGCATCCCCGGCGTACAGGGCGAGGACGCCCACCGCGTCATCCGCAATCAGCAAGGGCAGAACAGCCAGCGAGGCAATTCCGCGCTCGAGGCGCTGCTTCGCGAAGAAGATCCTCGGATCCACAATTATGTCGTTGGATACCATGGCCTTCTTTTCCCTGACCGCGCGCGCGGTCAGGGTGTTTCCCAGCGGCGCGTCTTCGCGCAGCGAGAAATGATCCTTGATGAGCGTCAGGAACTCCGGTTCCGCGCCCGCGGAGGCAACCGGGACGACCTGCATCGCGCTGCGGTCGACGACACCTATCCACGCCATCTGGAAGTGGCCGTGATCGACCGCGATCCGGCAGGCTTCCGTGAAAAGCTCCTCGCGGTCGCGCACGCGCACGATGAGCGTATTGATGCCGCTCAGCACCGCGTATACGCGGTTGAGGCGCCTGATCCTGACCTCAGCCCGCTTCTGCTCGGTGATGTCCTCGCCGATGCTTGCCGTGCCGATCACATCGCCGCCTCCCGAGCGCAGCACCGAATTGTTCCAGCGAATGAGCCGGCGCTCGCCCGAGCGTGTGAGAATCTCGTTCTCGTGATGCAGTGCTTCGGGCTTGTCGGCGAGGAGCGCCGCGTTGACTTGTCTCAAATCGTCCACTTTGGGCGGTATGAATAGCTCGAACCAGTCCCCGCCCATCACCTCCTCGCGCCGCCAGCCGGTCAGCCGCAGCAGGTAGTCATTGCAGTAGGTGATGCGGGCGTTCGTGTCGAGCATCAGCGAAACCAGCTCGATATTGCCCAGCATGTCGCTGAACCGCCGCTCGCTCTCGCGCAGACTCTCTTCGGTCTGCCTCTGCGCGGTCACGTCCTGCAGTGTGTTGAACCACCGCGAGCCGCCCGTCGCGTCGCTCTCGTTCTTGAGCGGTTCCATGGCTTGGCGGATGCGGATCCATCGGCCATCGCCGTTTCGCAAGCGGTATTCCAGCTCCACGCGGCTTTTGCTGACGGCTGCTTCGATGGACTTCTCGCGAAACAGCGAGCGGTCCTCCGGATGCAGGATCTCCAGCCAGGCACGCGTGGACCGGGGCAGGTGCGCCGGCTGCATGCCGACCAGCGGCGGCAGGGTATCGGACCACCGCTCGAACGACCCGTCCGCACCGGTAATGACGTGCGCGAGCTTCGCCATCAGCTGGGCGCGGTGCAGTCCCGCCTCGCTCTGCGCAAGTACGTCGAGAACTGCGGCTTGCTTGGCGGCCTCGCTGGCGCGCAACTGTTCCTGCGCGTGCCGCAGCAGGAACGTCCGGCCGTCACGGTCGGCCACCGTATCCACCTCACCGCCGGTCAGTTCCTCCAGGCGTTGCTCGGTCTGGTGCAGCGTTGCGATGAGCGCGGCAACGTCGTCACTCGCGTGCGCCAGGGGCGGTGATCGTCGCGTTTTCACACAGCCGCGATTTCCAGCCCCAGAGCCAGCAACACGGGCCGCACCTGGCTGAGCGTGCCGACGATTCTTCGGGGGGCGGGCAGTGGCGCAAGCTTGACCAGCGTCGGTGTCATGAGCACGCCGTCCGCCAGCGCACGCTTCGGTTCCCGGAACACGTTCACCACTTCGATGGAGTGCCGGTTCTCCAGGTAGGCCTTGCACAGCGCGGTCAGGTTGGCGATTGCCTGCGCGGAATTCTGCGCGTCGCCTGCCACATAGAGCCGGAACTTGAAATCCGCCCCGGTCTTGGGAGGGGCCTTGGTCCTGGCGCGTCGCGTCATGGCTGGCTCACTTGCGCAGCGGCAGCGCCGCGTCGGCGCCGCGCAACTCTCCCATCCGCGTGCGGCCTTGCGACAACTCTCCCGCGCGCGTCTCCGTGGTGTGGGCCAACAAGGCCTTCTCCACCTGCTTCGCCTCCAATTCCACCTGCAGCGCCTTCACGCGCATGCCCAGCTCGGCCTCCTCCGCATCGAGCCTGACGCGCTTCAACTTCGCGGCGGCTTCGGTGACCTTGCTCGCGACACGCTCGGCACTTTCCTTTTCCCAGCGCAGCGTGCCCATCAGGACCTCGCCACCGGCAGTGTAAGTGTCGCTGAGCGTCACGCCTGCGTCGCTGAGGACCAGCTCGCGCACCTGGTTCGAATGCGCCGTGCCGCGCGACTTGATGATGGACAAGCCCCGGTTGCGCTCCCCGGCCTGCACCACGTAGTTGAGGTCGATCCAGGTGTCCGCGAGCGTCGAGATCTGCAACGACGAGCCGCCTTCCGTCTGCCTGGACATCTCGTTCAGCAGGCTGGTGCACACGACGGTGATGCCCTCGCACTTGGTCCAGTCGATCAACCGTTCCGCCACGCTGTGCGCGCTCGAGTCATTGCCGGACTTGGACCATGTGGACACCGGGTCGATCACCAGGCAGCGGGCTTTATGCTCCTGCGCGAGCGTCTTGATGCGCATCAGGTAGGACTCCGCACTGCCGGTGATGGTGCGGGCCGAGGCCATGCGCAGGAGCCTGCTCTTCAGGTAGCGATCCAGGCGGATGCCCACCGAGGTCAGGTCACGGATCACCTCGTTCGCATCCGAATCGAAGCTGACGAACAGGGTGCGCTCGCCGCGCCGGCATGCCGCTTCCGCGAATGCGCCGGCCAGTGTCGTCTTGGCCGTGCCGGGGAAGCCGGTGATGAGCACGCTGGCGCCGCGGTAGTAGCCGCCGCCCAGCATGGTATCGAGCCGTTTCACGCCGCTGGAAACGCGCTCGCTGCTCACCTTGGTGCTTCTTGGGACGAGTGTGTGCGCAACGGCGACCTCAAATCCGCCGTTGCCGATGAGGAACGGCATTTCATTCTCGTCGAAGCTGGAGCCGCGATACTTCTGCACGCGCAGGTTGCGTTGCGACACGCCCAGCACCACGCTGTGATCGAGAATGACCGCACAGTCCACCATGAATTGCATGAAGCCGAACGGCTGCTGGTTGATGGAATGCGCCTCATCCGCGCCGGCCTTGGCGGTGATGAGGCCCGTCAGGCCGCGCCCCAACAGCCATTCATGCAACCGGTAGATCTCCCGCCTTTTCGCCGCCGGATCAGGCAGCAGCGCCAGTACGACATCCAAGGCATCGAACACGATGCGCCGCGCCCCCATTTCCCTGATCTGCGCTTCCAGTGCCGCCAACATCCCGCCGAGATCGAAATTGCCCAACTGGACCAGGTCGGGAATCGGCTGGGCATCCAGAAAAAACAGTTTTTTGCGCTGCAATGCAGCAATTTTCCAGCCGAAGCTTTCGGCATTGGCGACGATGCGCTTCGAGGCCTCCTCGAATGCGACAAAGATGCCTGGCTCCTCGCAATCCTGCGCGCCATGCACCAGGAATTGCAGTGCGAAGATGGTCTTGCCGGAGCCCGGTCCGCCCACCAGCAGCGTCGTGCGGCCGCTTGGCAATCCTCCGCCAGTGATTTCATCGAAACCGGCAATGCCGGTCGGCGTTTTGGCCAGGGTCTTGGTGAGCAGTGAGTGGGGGTATCTCATTTTGTGATCTGTAATCAGCCAATTAGTGTCCGCTTGATCGCTGTGGCGCTCTGTGCGATAGGGCACGCAGCGGCGCTCGCGCGCGGCGGCCGGATCGCCCGGTACTGCTGCTTCAGTCTGCTAGTGAAACCGGAACCACAGGATCGCGGCGTTGGCCGCGACAAACAGGGCGGCAACCAGGATGATCGAGCCTGCCGCGCGGGGAAACGCCTCGACCAGTTTGTCGAGCGTCGGATGCATCGTATCCACGCCGACGGTGAGCTTGCGGACCGAAATCCAGCGGTTCGCCTGTGCCTCGAATCTGCCCAGGGCACGCGGGAAATAGCCGAGCATCACGCCGACGACCAGCGCCAGCACGCTGAACACGATCAGCGACCAGCGTGCGCTTTCCAGGACCGAGAAGACCAGCGGGCGCGGATAGCGCAGGTTCAGGGCGGCAGCGATCGAGGAACTGTCGAACCATGCGACCAGGCTGTAGAGGGAATAGGCGGCGCCCACGACAAAGAAGGCCCCGATCAAGCGCCTGTGCCGGTTCACGGTCTGCCCGATATCGTGCGCCATCGCCAGCGGCTTCAGGGCTTGCCGGGTGGACACGTAGTGATTCGTCAAGCGGAACAGGCGGAACATCTTCGCGCTGGAAACGATCAGGCCTGCCCCGATGGCGGCGCCAACCAGGCCCCAGACCAGGAAAAACATGACAACCGCCGAGATCAGCAGTTGATTGAGCAGGTGGTCGCTATTCAGCGGCATGGGCGAGACAATGTTTAGCTGCTTCCTGCCTTCGCCTTCTGTTCGCTGCCACCCACAACAAGAATCTTTCCATATGTGCGCCAACGCACGGTCCAAGCCATCGCATTGTGGTCCGGGAGCCAAAGGAACATACTCGCCCTGCAGCGGTATGCCGTTGAAAGTACGCGGGAGTATGCGGGTCCATGGGGGGAGCCATGAAGACGTGTGTCGCGGTGTTGCTGTGGCTGTGCGGCGGGGTTTGCCTCGCCCAGGTGCCGCCGGACGGTCGGCCGCAGAGCCATGCGGCCTACCCGGCCTCGGAAGCCGCAGCGGCATGGCGGGCGCTTGCGGCGGGCTATGTGCGCAAGGCCCTCAAGGACCGAACGGTGGACGCGGACCCGGCGCTGAACGCGCGCGTGGACAAGGTCATGGCCGCGGTCGGCGCGGCGGTGGCCGCCGTCGATGCTCGGTTCGCCAAGTCTACCTGGAGGGCCATCCTGATCGAGGACTTCGGCCACGGCGCCGCGGCGTTTCCCGGGGAGACCATCCTGGTGGACGCGAAGTTCGTCCGCGCGCTGCAGCTCGACGACGATGAGCTGGCCCTGGTCTTCTCCCACGAGGCGGCGCACGTGGTCGCCGGTCATGCCGCGGCGAAACTCACGTTCATGGCGCAGTTCCTCGGCAAGGAACGGGTTCCCACCGCGCAAATTGCCCTGCTGGAGTTTCTTGCCACGGATTCCTACGCGACCGTGTTCCAGCATACGGCACTGCAACAGGAGCGCGAGGCGGACAACATCGGAGCAGCCATTTTTTATGTGACCGGATATGACCTGCAGCGGGCACTGGCCCTGTTCGACAAGCTGGCGGAACTGGAGACCGACGAGGACCAGCAGAGCCCGAACTCCCACGACGCGGCTCGAGAACGCAAACAGGCCGTTGCCGGCGCAATTGCAGAACTGGAGCGCCGCCACGCACGCCGCGGTTCCGAGGCGCGCTAGGCGCCTGCGGCCGGGCAGGCTACAGCTTGCCGAGCAGGAGCAGGATCACCACGATCAACAGCACCAAGCCGACGCCGCCGCTGGGACCATAACCCCACTTGTTGCTGTGGGGCCAGCTGGGAATCACACCGAGCAGCGCCAGAACCAGGACCACCAGCAGCACGGTGCCCAAGGTCATTACTGCTGGCCTTTGACAATCATGACATTCTTGACGGATGTCACGCCCTCGACTTTGCGTGCCACGGCGACTGCCTTGTTGATGTCGGCGCGCGACCGGACGAAGCCGCTCAACTGGACCATGCCTTTGTAAGTCTCGACGTTGATTTCGGCCGACTTCAGCGAAGGCTCTTCAAGCACGGCAGCCTTGACCTTGGCAGTGATGAGGCTGTCCTCGACATATTCCTTCGCGCCCTGTTTCTTCGACGTCGCGACCGTGGCGGTGCCGGCAGCGACCTTGGCTGGCTTGCTTGCATCCGCGGACTTCAATTTCGCCTTTGCGTCCGCGATGGCGCGGTCTTCGGCAGCCTTGGCTTGCTTCACGCAGGCCGCCTTGTCATTGGCGCTCTTGTCGTCGCATTTTTCCTTGGCGACCGAGTAGTCCGCCTTGGCTTTGGCGACGCTCACCGCGTAGCGGTGCTTGCTGCTGGGCGCAAAGCGTTCGTCGAGCTCGGCCGTGGCGACGTTTTTTCTGCCCTTGGCTTCAGCCTTGCAGATGTCCAGCGCATTGCCGGTCTTGGATGCACAGGCGGCGCCGGCGGATTTATAGTCGGCAGCGATTGCGTCTTTGGCGGACTTGTATTCGGCTTTGGACATGCTTTGCGCCGCCGCGCCGCCACTCAACGCGAGGCCGATCGCAACTGCAAATGCGGGAATTGTGAGCTTATGCATGGCCGTACCTTTGCTTGGGTTGGTAACGTGCAGAACATACGCGAAGCGCTAAGCCGGTGCAGTGCGTTGGCGTACATAACCCCGGGGATGCTCCAGCCTCAAAAAAAAGGCCCGGCATGAAACTGCTGCTGCCGGGCCCCGTACATGCTCTGCGTGCGACGTTACGCCGGGGGCAACGGCGATTCTGTTCGCTGGCACGCTTTGCGCGGGCAGCCCGGGACGGGCGGGCTCATGGCGCGCTGCCCGAGAACGTATCGCAGTCCTTTGGGCGGCCCGAGTCCATGCCGCGCTTGAACCAGCGCACGCGCTGCTCCGACGTGCCGTGCGTGAACGATTCGGGCACGACGCGGCCCTGGGTCTGTTTCTGCAGGCGGTCGTCGCCGATCGCCGTGGCGGCGTTGAGCGCTTCCGCGATGTCGCCGGCGTCCAGCTGTTTCATGGTGCCCGCGTGGTGTCCCCAGACGCCCGCGTAGCAATCGGCCTGCAACTCCATGCGCACCGAAGCCCGATTGTTGTCGGCCTTGGAAGCGCGCTCACGCGCCGCTGCCGCCTTCTCGAAGGCGCCGGTGAGATTCTGCACGTGGTGGCCCACCTCGTGCGCGATGACGTAGGCCTGGGCGAAATCCCCCGGCGCCTGAAAGCGCGCTTGCAGGTCGCGGAAGAACGCGAGGTCGATGTAGAGCTTCTGGTCACCGGCACAATAAAAGGGGCCCATCGCCGATTGCCCCATGCCGCAGGCCGAGCGCACTTGTCCGTCATAGAGCACCAGCGTCGGCGGGCGGTACTGGCTGTTCGACTGCTGAAAGACCTTGCCCCAAACCACTTCAGTGCTGCCGAGGACCTTGGCGACGAACTGCCCCATCTGGTCCGCGGGCGCCCCCCTGGGCACCTCGCGCGTTTCGCGCTGGGCGGTGACCTGCTCGGCCACATTGATCGCGGTGCCGGGGTCGAAGCCCAGAAAGTAGGCGATGACGGCGATCACGACGCCGCCGATGCCCAGGCCGCCCCCGACCAACCGCGCTCCGCGGCGGTCCTCGACGTTGCCGCTGGCC
>Ga0137437_1000589_pt1 | contig 11668 bp, 8 predicted proteins | sample EasRivERMGT138_2_FD_102332 | JGI IMG/M metagenome (GOLD analysis project Ga0137437, IMG submission 102332) | Soil microbial communities from meander-bound floodplain in the East River, Colorado, USA - East River MetaG ERMGT138_2 | ecosystem: Environmental > Terrestrial > Soil > Floodplain ...
GCTCGGTGCCGGCGCCCGCGGCGCCGCGCGCGTCCCCGCCGCGCACGGAACCCGCGATCGAGGTGACGCGCGAGGCGCCGCGGGCGCCGGCACCGAGCCGCGTGGCGCCCACCGCGGCCGCCGAGCTCCCAGCGCAGGAGGTTGCGGGGCGTGGGGACCACGACGGCCGGACCGGCGGGGCGGGGGAGCACCCCCGTGGGATCAATAAGCGAAGCGGAATTGCGGGGGGTGGGGACCCCGACGGCGTTGCCGGCGGGGCGGGGGGGCACCCCCGTGGGATCACCTTGGCGCGCGAGGTCGAGCTGCTCGATGGCGCGATGACCGCGCTGCGCCGCGGGGATGCTCGCGGCGCGCTCCACGCCGTGCAGCTCCACGCCGCGGAGACCGCCGGCAAAGGTCAGCTCGCCGAGGACGCCGCGGCGATCGAGATCGAAGCGCTCTGCCACCTCCACGAGCCCACCACCAACGCCAAGCTCGAGGCATTCGACGCGCGGTTCCCGCGCTCGGCGCAACGATCGCGGCTCGACAACAAGTGCCCGTGACCATGCAGCTCACCGCATGCCTGCTCTGCGCGTCGCTCGCCGCCTGCAATACCCCCGACATCGTCGTCGGCGACCTGCAGGAGGTCACGGTGATGCGCGCGGTCCCCAATCGCGATCTCGATCTGCTGTTCGTGATCGATAACTCGCCGTCGACGGCGGACGAGCAGGCCTCGCTCGCCGCGAGCTTCCCGCGGATGATCGACAGGCTCGCCCAGCTCGACGGCGGCCTGCCGAACCTCCACATCGGCGTCGTCACCTCCGACATGGGGACGCAGGGCTCCGCGGTCGCGACGCCGGGGCCCGCGATCGGCACGCCCGGGCTCGGCGGGTGCGCCGGCCTCGGCGACGACGGCGCGCTGCAGCACGGCACGTCCCCGCGGATCCAGAGCTTCATCGTCGACGTCGACGGCCCCACGGGGCGCGTGCGCAACTTCGACGGCGACCTGCACGACGAGTTCTCGAACCTCGCGCGCGTCGGCGCCGGCGGCTGCGGCTTCGAACAGCACCTCGCGGCGATGCGGCGATCGCTCACCAACCCCGCGAACGCCGACTTCTTCCGGCCCGATGCGAACCTCGCGGTCGTGATCCTCGCCGATGAGGACGATTGCTCGGCGCTCGATCCCGCGCTGTTCGGGCCCGACTCGGCCGCGCTCGGGCCGCAGGTCTCGTTCCGCTGCTTCGAGTACGGCGTGGTCTGCGATCCGGACTCGCCGCGCACCTCCGGAGACAAGCGGCGCTGCCGGCCGCGTCAGGACGGAAAGCTGGTCGAATCGGTCGATTCGTTCGTCGACGCCCTGCTCGCGGTCAAGCCCGATCCGCGCCAGGTGATGGTCGCCGGCATCGTCGGCAACCCGACCCCGGTCGCCGTCCAGCTCGTCGCCCCGCCTGCCGGCGCCCCCAGCCCGGGCCTCGTTGCGTCGTGCGAGTTCGACGGCCTGGGGGGGCCCGAGCGCGCCGATCCTGCGGTCCGCCTCGCGGCGTTCCTCGACGGCTTCCCGGGCCGCACCCAGCTCACCTCGATCTGCAGCAGCGATCTCAGCTCCTCGCTCGACGCGATCGGCGCGACCGCGAAGCAGCTCATCGGCGATCCCTGCATCGACACCACCTCGCTCGCCGACACCTCCGTCGATCCGGGCGTCCAGCCGGCCTGCGAGGTCACCGACGTCAGCGACGCCGCCCCCGATCGGCCGACGTCCTTGCCGGCCTGCGCGCCCGGCGCCGCCGGGGCCGACTGCTACCGCTTCGTCGCGGACAGCGTCGCGTGCCCCGCCGGCGACGATCACCTCCGGGTCCGGATGCAGCGATCGCGCTCCATCACCTCGGATATCTGGACCCACGTCCGCTGCCAGCGCGTCCAGTAGCAGGACACCACCGAGATCGATCCCCTGGTCGTCGGTCACCCCAGCTGGGTAACTACAGGTTGCTACTGGCAGGCTTGCCACGTGGCAAGTCTGCCAGCGCTCCACCGGCGCCGGCGGTTGTTCGGGTCATTCGGCGCTCGGATCGCGCTCGCTCGACTCGTCCGACGGGGACGCCTCGCCGCGTGCCGGCGGCAGCGCGCGCGGCGGCAACAGCTCGGGCTCGGTGACCACGTTGCAGGCCATGAAGATCGCCGCGTCGAGCTTCTTGAACGACCGCTTCTTGTACCAGTCGAGCGCTCGCTCGTTGTTCTCGGCGACCTCGAGCACCAGGTGGTTGAGCCCGTGCACGCGCGCGAGGTGATGCAGCTGCTCGAGCGCGAACGAGCCGACGCCCCGGCCGTGCATCTCGGGGTGGACCGCCAGCTCGTCGATGAACAGAGGCCGCATGTCGCGCTTCTCGAAGTAGCGCGGGTTGATCCAGTTGTCGGATCCGACGACCTCGTAGCTGCACTCGGCGTATGCGACGATGTCGCCTTCGACCTCGAACACGAGCTGCTCGATGCCCTCTTCCTCGTAGACCTCTTCGAACCGGTGCTTCGAGCGCGGCCGCTGGTACTCCACGGTCTCGGCGTTGACCTCGCGGAAGCTGATCTTCAGGAAGTCCCACACGCGATTGATGTCGCGGCGGGTCATGTGGCGCACCGTGATCAGCGGCTGCGGCGGCTTCTTCTTTCCCGCCCGGCCGCGGACGGCACGTTTGGCCGCCACGGCAGGCTCGGCCGCTTCGGCAGCGACCGTGGTCTTGCGTGAGGTGCGCTTACCCGCCATCGACCACAGCAAACCGCACCGGGGGGCGGCGAGCAAGGCGCAGCGCGCAGAACTACGAGTCACGACGCGGAGCTCGACGCCGGTCGCGCTTGCGGGGCGGCGCGGCTACGACCCGACGCGCGCGACGAGCTGGGTGACCTGCTCGACGAAGCCGGCGCGGTGGTGGCGCTCGAACTCGGTCCACGTGGTGAACGTGCTCGGGTCGGCGCGATCGACGAAGATCTTGCCGTGCAGGTGGTCGACCTCGTGCTGGTAGGTCGCGGCCTTGAGGCCGTGGACGACCTCGTCGATGGCATGGCCGTGGCGATCCCACGCGCGGACCTGGAGGTGGACGAAGCGCTTCACCATGCCGCGTAGATTCGGGACCGACAGGCAGCCCTCGTAGTTGTCGAACTGCTCGTCGCCGACGGGGGTCAGCACCGGATTGACGAGGATCGTGAGCGGAATGTTCGGCTTGTACGGGTAGCGCGGGTTGTTGCGAACCTCGATCGCGCAGATCTGGATCGGCTCGTACACCTGGATCGCGGCGAGCCCGGCGCCGTCGGCGTCGTGCATCGTCTCGACGAGATCGTCGATGAAGCGCTGCGTCGCCGGGAGCGCGAGCTCCTCGCGGCTGATTTCGCGCGCCACCTGGCGCAGGACGGGGTGTCCGATCTGGGCGATCTTGCGGATGGCCATGGCCGACTCTAGCAGGACCCGGGCGCCGCGAGCGCCGCGTCAACCATCGGCGCCGATCGCCTGCTCGATCGACGTCAGGTTCGCCGCGCGGACCCGGGCGGCGAGCTCGCGATGAACCCGGCTGGGCCAGCCGGGGCCGCCGTAGATGAACCCCGTGTACGCCTGGACCAGCGTGGCGCCGGCGCGGATCCGCTCCCAGGCATCATCGGCGGTCTCGATGCCGCCGACGGCGATCAGCGTGACGCGCGCGCCGACCCTGGCGCGCAGGCGCCGGAGCACGGCGAGCGCGCGGGCCTTGACGGGCGCACCGGACAGGCCGCCGGCGCCGAGCGCGGCGACCGTGGCGCCGGGCGTGACCAGCCCGGTGCGCGCGATCGTGGTGTTGGTCGCGACGATGCCGTCGAGGCCGAGCTCGAGCGCGAGATCTGCCACCGCGTCGATGTCGGCGTCGGCGAGATCGGGAGCGATCTTGACGAGCAGCGGGACCCGGCGCATCGGGGACGCGAGGCCGGCGGCGGCGCGGACCGCGGTGAGCAGCGGGCCGAGCTTGTCGACCGCCTGCAGGTCGCGCAGGCCGGGGGTGTTCGGCGAGCTGACGTTGACGACGAGGTAATCGGCGAACGGGGCGAGGCGCTCGGCGCTGGCGGTGAAGTCGGCGACCGCGTCGGCCTCGGCGACGCGCTTGGTCTTGCCGATGTTGGCGCCCACGGTTCCACGGCCGCGATGCGCGAGCCGGCGCGCCGCGGCGGTGGCGCCCTCGTTGTTGAAGCCCATGCGGTTGATCAGGGCGCGATCGCGCGGCAGCCGGAACAGCCGCGGCCCGGGGTTGCCGGGTTGCGGTTCGGCGGTGACGGTGCCGATCTCGACGAAGCCGAACCCGAGCGCGAACAGCGCGCGGATGCCCTTGGCGTCCTTGTCGAAGCCGGCGGCGAGGCCCAGGGGGCCGGGCAGCTCGCGGCCGAACGCGTGGACGCGGAGCTCGGGCGCGCGGGGTGCGAACAGGCGGTGCATCACCCGCGCAACCCCCGGCAGCGCGACGAGGGCGCGGAGCAGCGCGAACGACACGCGGTGCGTGCCCTCCGCCGGAAGCCGGCGCAGCACGAGCCAGTAGAGCAGGCGGTACATCGGCGCGAAGCGTAGCCCGAGATCCGTACCCGGGCTTGGTGGCAAGTTGGCGCTTATACTATACGTGCCGCGTGGCAGACTTCGTATTCGCGACATGCCTCCCGGGCGTCGAGCCGGCGGTGAAGCTCGACGTCGCGCGGGCGCGGCCCGAGCTGCGGTTCGCGTACTCGCGGCCGGGCCTGGTGACCTTCAAGTCGGCGCGCGCGGTGCGGCCCGACGACGCGCCCGGATCGGTGTTCGCACACGTCTGGGGGCGCTCGGTCGGCGCGGCCAGCGATCCGGCGACGGCGGCCGTGCAGCTCGCCGCGCTCGGCGCGACGCGCGTGCATGTGTTCGCGCGCGAGCCGGAGGCCGGCCCGGGGGCCGCCCCGGGGGCTGCCGTCGATCTCGCGCCGTGGCAGGCGCTGGGGCCCGGTGGACCGGCCGAGCTCGGCGAGCTGGTCGCCGACGTGATCGTCGCGCCGGCGCCGGGCGAGCCGGCGTGGCTGGGCGTGCATCGCCACGATCGCGCTCGCCTGCCGCACCCCGGTGGGGCGATCCCCGTCGAGTTGCCCGGCGACGCGCCGTCGCGCGCGTACGCGAAGATCGAGGAGGCGATCGCGTGGGCGGGGCTACCCATCGCCGCGGGCCACGTCGCGCTCGAGATCGGCGCCGCGCCCGGCGGCGCGGTGCTCGCGCTCGCCCGCCGCGGCCTCGAGGTGTGGGGCGTCGACACCGGCGAGCTCGCGCCGAACGTGCGCGCGCTGCCCCACGTACATCACGTCGCCAAGAAGATCGGCGCGCTGCGCTGGGAGGAGCTGCCGGCGCGGATCGACTGGCTGCTCGTCGACATGAACCTCGCGCCGCAGGTCGCGCTCCACGAGGTCGCGCGGTTGATGCCGCGCCTGATCAGGACGCTGTGCGGGGCGGTGTTCACGCTCAAGCTCAACGCCTGGACGTTCGTGGCGGAGCTGCCGGCCATGGCCGAGCGGATCCGCCAGATGGGCTTTCCGGACGTCCGCATGCGGCACCTGCCGTCGAACCGCCGCGAGATCTGCGCGGTCGCGCTGCCGTGACGCGCCGGGCGGCGGCGTGCGCGGGCTACAGCGGGCTGTTGCGGGGCTCGCCGCCGGCGCTCGGCCGGTTCGGGCGGCGATCGCGCTCGGCGTACGCGCGCTCGAGCTCCTCGGGGGTGTAGCGCGCGCCGAGCGGCGGCGGCGGATCGATCTGGATGAACGCGTTGTCGCGGATCCGCAGCGCCCGGATCCGCGCGAGCACGGCGTCGGGCTGCGTTGCGCCGACGCTGCGCGACAGGATCAGGAGGGCACCCTCGAGCGCGCGCGGGGACACCGGGATGCCGCTCTCGTCGCCCGAGCGCAGCTCGCAAGCCGCGAGCGCGACGCGCGCGATACCCCACGACGGCGATGACACCGCGGTCACGAGCGAATCGAACTTGCCGGCCTCGAGCTCGCCGCAGGCCTGCCGCTCCATCGAGAGCTCGATGCTCGGGCGAACCGGCGGCGCCTGCTGCGCGACGATCCGGTCCATGGTCAGGGCCAGCTCCGCGCCGTGCTCGCCGTCGGGACTCAGCTCGGCGGCGGCCTTCGCGTAGCGGTGGGCATCGACGTGGCGGCCCTGGCCCGCCAGCGCACGCGCCATCGCGTGCAACCCGACGACCTTCGCGGTGCGATCGCCGCCCTCGGCGATCAGCTGCTGCGCGACCCGCTCGCACTCGACGAACTCCCCCATGTGGTAGAGGCTGGTCGCGAACGCGATCAACAGCGCGTGGTCCTTGGCACCGAGCGCGATCGCGCGCCGGGCGGCGTCGACCGCGACCGCATCGTTGCCCGCCCGGTGCGCCGCGCGGGCGAGCATGGCCCAGTCCTCGGCGCCGTGGAACCAGCGCGCGGCGTAGCGCAGGATCGCGACCGCGTCGGCGTCGCGGCCGCAGTCGATCAACACGCGGCCGATCAAGCGCGGCGCGTCGGTGCGCTCGTGGTGCGACAGCACGCGGATCGCCTCGTGGGCCTTGCCGAGCCGCCCGAGCGCGACCGCGAGGCTCTGCACGCGCTTGGCGTTGGCGGGCTCGACCGCCGCCGCCCACCGCAGGTGCGCTACCGCGACCTCGAGCCGGTCTTCGGAGGCCGCGGTCACGCCGCGCTCGAACGCGACCGCACCGTCGAACGGGATCGTGACGTCGGCCGCCCGCCAGACCTCGGCGAGCTCGGCCATCGCGCGCGCGCGCTCGTTCACCGAGGTGGCGGCCATGCCGTGGCACGCGGCCTCGAAGCCGTCCGCGCGGTGGCCCGCGGCGAGCAGGGCCCGCGCGAGGCGCAGCCATGGACCCGCGACCCCGGTCGGGTTCGCCAGCGCCGCGAGCCAGTGGACGTCGAGCTGCGCCGCTGCGGCGGCGCGGGCGGCGGCGCCCGACCACGCGCGTGACACGGTTCCGGCCTCGACCGCGCGGGCGGACCGCGCGAACAGCGTCGCGGCCGGCTCGTACTGCGACGGGTCGCCCGCGAGGTCATGCGCGAGCCGCAGCTCCCAGCCGATCCGCTCGTCGCCGCGCAGGAGGCGCGCGATGGTCGGCATGTCGGCGATCATGCCGTCGAGGTAGGCGCCGTGCTCGGCCTCGAGATCGAGCGCGCGCTCGACGCGGAGCAGCCACGTATCGAGCAGCCACTCCGGCGCGTCGCCGAGCCAGTCGATCATCCGCAACAGCGCGGTGATCGCGAGGGGGTCGATCTGGTAACGCGAGCGGCGCACGAGCTGCAGCGCCTCGGTCGCGATGTGGCGGTACGCGCCGGCGATCGGCGAGGGCGGCCCCGACGCCGCGACGAGGTAGTTCGCGAGCGCGAGCCCGAGCGCGAGGATCGTGCCCGCGGCGTGGGCATCGCGATCGCGCGCCGACGGGACGAGCACCGTCCACCAGTCCTGCGCGAGCGCATCGGCGGCGGCCAGGGTCGCGTCTCGCGGCGGGGCGAGCCGCGCGATGATCGTCGGCGCCGAGGGCTGTGCCGCCGGCACCGCCGCGATCAGCTCGGCGATCCAGACCGGATCGATCGCGAGCCGGCGGCGCTCGCCGAGCGCGCGCTGGATCACCGGCGTGTCGAGGCCGGGCACGAAGTCGCACAGATCGCGCGCGGCGAGCTGCGCGAGGGTCACAGCGCCGCGCTCGAGCCGGTGCTCGATCACGCGCTCCCACTCGCTCGCCGGCCGGATCGCGGCGAGCCGCAACAGCCGGTTGATCTCGGCCTCGAGCCGGCTCTGGCTGCGCCGCAGCTGCACGATCTGGATCTGCTCGAGCGCCTCGTCGAGCTTGCCGGTCAGGATCAGGGCCTTCGCCGCGGCGAGCCGCGCCTTGCCGTCGCCGAGGATCCCGGTGCCGCCGTGCCCGGCGCACTGCGCGTACGCGGTCTCCGCCTGATCCGCGCGGCCGATCGTGCACAGCGCCTCGATCAGCATCATCGCGTCTTCGTCGTCGGCGATCCCGCCGCGCGGAAGGCCGACGAGCACGCGGCCGACGTCGGCGCGGTGGTAGCCTTCCCACGCGTAGGCGCGCGCGAGCAGGCCGGGGTCGGTCTTCCAGTGCGCGATCCGCTTCTGCGCCCACGCGAAGGCCTCGCGTGACGCTGGATCATCGGGCAGCCGAGCCATCACCTCGTCGGCGAGCTCGATCGCCTCGGTGAGCCGGCCGACATCGAGGTGGACGAACGCGATGAGCAGCGCGGCGTGGTGGGGCGCTTGCCAGTCGCTGGCCGACAGCTTGCCGGCTTCCGAGCGATCCAGGATCTCGCGGCAGCGATACTGCGCCTCTGCGAACGCCTGGCCCGGCCGGCCGACCTGGCGCAGCCGGCGGACGCAATCGAGGTGCGCGGCCCCGAGTTGCGGCGCGGCCACCGTCGCGCGGTCCGCCCAGCGATAGCTCTCCTCGCGGCGGTTCGTCTCGGCGAGCTGCAGCGAGTAGTTGTGGCAGGCGTACGGGTTGGCCGGCATGAGGCTCGCGGCGATGCCTTGGTGCCGCACCCCCATGTTCTCGAGCGGACGATCCGCGGCGAACGGTTCGCCCCAGATCGACAGGTGCGGCTTGGCGTACATCGGGGCCTCCTCGATCAGCGGCAAGATCTCCCGCCGATCGGTGTCGCCGTTGACGAGGCCCGTCACATAGAGGTTGCGCCGCGCGACCGGATGCGTCGGATCGAGCTTGAGGATGATCGGATCGAGCGTGCGCGCGTCGTCGCGCGATAGCTCCGACAGCACGCGGAAGAACGGCACCGGCAGGCGCTGCGGCGGCTGCGTCAGCGACTTGGGAACGATGCCGAGCTCGCGGCCCTGCAGGAGCAGATCGTCGGCGGTCACCAGGCGATCTGCCACGCTGCGCAGCTCCTCGAGCGTGAAGCTGGGGAGCGGCCCGACGGGCGGCAAGCGCCGCGCCGCGAGCCACTGTGCGAGGCATTGCCCGAGCTGCTGGGACAGCGTCAGGTCGGGGCTCGCGCCCCACTCATCGGCCGGACCTTGCGGCCGGCGCGATCGCAAGATCGGTGCGCGAGGTACCGGGTGGTCGAAGTTGAGCTCGAACCACAGCACCTCGTGGCGTCGCGACACCCGGAAGAACCAGTCGATCGAGTCCTCGAGCTGCGGATGCTGGGCGTCGAGCAGCCGGCTGTTGTCGTCGGTCAACCGCTCGTCGTCATGGTCGCCGAGCGTGACGACCGGATGGCGCACCAGGTGGTCGAACACGATGACCGAAATCAATCGCGCAAAGTACGGCACCAGCGTGTTTTGCTCGACGGGCACGGTCAGCGTGCTCGCGAGGAACGTCGCGCGATGCGGGTAGGGAAGCGCCCCCATTGACCGCGCACAGGATACGGCAAGACCCCACATCCGGTGCCGCGCCCCGAATCATTTCAAGGCACAGGACTCGGTGGGATCTCGAGGTGCTCGGCGAGCCCGCTAGCTGCGTCGGTGCGCTTGCAGGCCGTGAAGGCTCTCCAGGCCATGAACTGCTGCGCGCGCGTGCCATGCGCGAGCGGTGACGCAAGTTCGCAGGCGGAGGCGGCGGCGCCCGCCGCGAGCGCGGCTTCGACGACCAGCATCCGCGCTTCGGCCGTATCGCGGTTCGCGTGGTCGAGCCGCGCGAGCTCGAACGCGCGCGCGGGGTCGTGGCCGGGGCCGAGGTAGAACCGCGCCGCGTGATCGGCGAACGCCCTGGGCAACGCCGCGACGTAGCGCTCCCACGCACGCTTCGCTTCATCGACGTTGCCGGCGAGCGCCAGGAGCTCGGGGTGGCGATTGTCGGCGAGCGCCGCGGTCACCAGCGCGCTCGGGTCGCCGCCGGTCGCCGCGATGGTCTGGGCGAGGTGGACCGTGGCCTCGAGGGTCGGCAACCGAGCGCGCGCCGCCTCGTAGAACTGGCGGGCGGCGGCGGGCTCGCTCTTGCCCTCGTAGATTCGCCCCCACTGGAACAGGATCCACGCCAGCAGCTCGGGAGGGTTATCGTGAATCAGCGACGGCACGCGTCGCATCACGGCGAGCGCCTCGTCAGGACGGCCGGCCGACGCGAGGTTCACCGCCCACTGGGTCAAGGTCGTCGGATCGGGGTAGTCGCGCGCCATCTGCTCGCGGTACGCCGCCGCCGCGACGCCGGTCGCCTCGTCGATCGTCGCTGCGAGGCCGTCGACCTCGCCCGGATCGCGCAGCAGCGGGCGCAGCTTGGCGAGCGCGGCGCGCGCGGCGGCGAACTCGTGCACGCGGGTCAGTACCTGCGCGCGGGTCTGCCACGCCCGGCGCTGGGCCGGCGCCTTCGCGATCCAGGCCTTGGAGCGCCCGAGCGCGTCCCGGTAGTCCTCGAGCCGACCGCGGATCGAGGCGCGCTCGAGCAGCAGCATGATCTCGAGCTCGGGTTCGTCGCGATGGAGCTCGATCCGCCGATCGAGCACGCGGAGCTCGTCCTCCCCATCGGGGCTCGCGGGCAGCTTCGGGACCAGCGACGCCGGCGCGCGCGGCGCCCCGGATCCGGCGCGCGGCGTGGGCGACATGGGCAACGCTGAGCCGGCGCCGTCGTCCGGGCGGTGGTCCGCGCGGCAGCCGACCAGGACCGCGGCGGCGAGCACCGCACCGCGCGTCACGCCGCTCGCTCCCATCGCGTTCCTCGATGCCCCTCAGTGCGGGGCGCCGAGGAACGGGAACGCATCCTTGACGTCGCCGTGTGCGGGCACGCCGTCGTGGAGCTTCGGGCCGAAGTCGTTCGCCTGGTCCAGGCCATCGGTGCCGGCCGCGAGCACCGAGTAGGTGACGTCGATCGCGTCGTGGGTCAGCGTGCGGCCACCGCACTTGTCGTGGATCAACGAGCCGCCGCTCGCCGCCTCGAGCTCGAGCTCGAGGTAGATGGTGCACGAGGCCTTCGAGGTGTCGACGTACAGCTGGTCGTCGGCGAGGATATCGGCGCCACCCTTGTAGGAGGACAGGCTCGGTGGACCGGAGTATTTGAGCGCGTTGCCGCACCCGGCCACGCTCTTGGGGAGCGCCATGCCCCTGTCGAGCGCATCGAACACCGCCAGGTTTGCCTCGAGCTCGCGCTCGACGCTGAGGGTGGCTTCCAGCATCGTCGCGTTCCACATCGCGGCGTCCGACGCGTGGTTGTAGGCGTCCTTGCGCGCCGTCTGGGCGGCCGGCGGGGTTGCGAGCAGCCCGACCAGGATCGTGCTGATCGCCGGGCGCCCAAGCCTGTCGATCTGCGCGCCGAGCGCGGGCGGCGGTGGGAACCCCATCGCATCGGAGTCGCCGCCGTCATCGTGAACCGTGTTGGTGCCCTTGTCGCCACAACCGGCGAGCACGACCGTGGCGAGCGCGAGAGCTTTGAGGAGGCTCATAGATCTTCTCACGATCCCAGGTGGGTCGAGCCCCACACGGCCACGGTCGTGTTGGTGCCGGTGTTGACGAGCGATTTGTCGATCTGGACGACGATCGCCATGACATCCGCGTTGACGAACGCGTCGGGGCCGGTGGCGAGCTGGTTTCGTAGCCCGAGGGCCTGGGCCGGATCGATCGCCATCGGGCAGCCGGCAGCGTCCGGGTTGAGTGTCGTCATCCCGAGCGATGTCGCGGCGGTACGGAAGCCGGTGGCGTTGAAGAAGAACGGATCCGAGCGCCGCC
>Ga0137437_1000590_pt1 | contig 11656 bp, 9 predicted proteins | sample EasRivERMGT138_2_FD_102332 | JGI IMG/M metagenome (GOLD analysis project Ga0137437, IMG submission 102332) | Soil microbial communities from meander-bound floodplain in the East River, Colorado, USA - East River MetaG ERMGT138_2 | ecosystem: Environmental > Terrestrial > Soil > Floodplain ...
CCCGGCGGCACGACGTTCTACTTCGTCAACGACGGCATCGAGAGTGCGCTTCGCCAAGCGCGCGCGGTGGCGGGCGATCACGACATCCGCATCGCCGGCGGCGCCGACGCCATCCAGCAGTACCTACGCGCCGGGCTCGTCGACGAATTCACGCTCGCGATCTCGCCGGTGATGTTCGGCGGCGGGCCGCGACTGTTCGCGGGCATCGGCCGCGAGGTCGGCGTCGAGCTCGTCGAGACCATCGCGTCGCCGCGTGTGACCCACGTGCGCTACGCCGTGCACAAGCCGTAGCCGCGGCACTCGATCGCGCACAGTCTCTCCGGGGGTACTCCGTCACAGCAGGATCAGTGCCACCAGTCTCGCGCCGCAGCGGTTCCCGGTCTTGCGCCCGCGCTGGATCCACCTCGCGCGCCTGGCTCCCGGTCTTGCGCCCGCGCTGGATCCACCTCGCGCGCCTGGCTCCCGGTCTCACGCCCGCGCTGGATCCACCTCGCGCCCGCGCTGGATCACCTGCCCGGGTGGCTCCGGATCCCGCCGCCTCTCGCCCGGTCGCTACATGAGCCGCTGGCTCTGGATCCCGCCGCGAGTGGATCCGCCTTAGAGCGCCGCCAAAGCCGAGGCGCGCCCCAGCGGGTCGAGGTCGCGCACGCACGGCGAGTTCCTCGCGGTGGGTCGTATCACGAGGGCGAGAGACCGGCTCGGCGTCGCTCGAGCTGGTGGCGAACCGCATCGCGTCGCCGCCGGTGCTCGTCAACGTCAAGTGAACAGCTGCACGCTCGCTTTGAGCAGGGCCTGGCCGAACTGCCACTGGCCGTCGGGCGTGCGCGCGCTGATCGCGCCGGCGCGCATGCGCTCGTGGACGTCGCCGAGCGTCGGCGCGAGGTCGAACGTGTCCTGGCCGCGCGCGCCCGCGTGGCCGCCCGCGCGCGCGATGTGCAGGAAGAGTGATCCGCACAGCGCGGCGACCATGCGGCGCAGATAGATGAAGCGCGCGGTCAGCTGCGCGGCGACCGGAGCCTGGTCGTGCGCCGCGATCAGCTGCGCGCTGGTCTCGTCGTCCATGCGCAGGAACACGGCGACGGCGGCTAGGTCGTAGAACGGGTCGTTGGCGCCGGCGCTGTCCCAGTCGAAGAACAGGAGGCGCTCGCCGTCGTAGACGAGGTTCGATGGGTTGACGTCGTTGTGGCTGAGCACGGGCGCGCGGTCGGGCGGCGGAGGCGGCTCGTCGAGCGCGCGGCGGACGGCGTCGCCGATCCACGCGGGCACCGGGAAGCCGGCGAGGCCCGCCCAGATCGCGCCGAGGAACACGCGCGGCTCCTTGCCGGTAGCGCCGGCCGGGATCGGCAGCGCGTGCACGCGGCGCAGCGCGGCGCCGAGCTCGCCGATCGCGGCGGCGCGCGTGGCCGGATCGACGAAGCGCGCGATGAACGAGCGATCGGCGACGAGCTCGGTGACCACCGCGTGGCGCGTCTCGTCGACGTGCACGACGCGTGGCGCGACGCCGGCGTCGGCCGCGGCGCGCAGGATGCTGGCGCGTGCGCGCCAGCTATCGAGCGGCTCGTGCGGCGGCGCGACCTTGAGCACGTACGCGCGGCCCGCGACCTCGACGCGATAGACGCCGGCGCCGGACAGGCCGGCCGCGATCGGCGCGATCGTGGTGTCGGGGCCGCGCAGCTCGGCCGGCAGGCAGGCTTCTAGCTCGGCGCTCATCGCGGCACGTTACACCTTTTCAGACGGACCGAATCGTTTCGGCTGCGCCGATAGCCGAGCACTCGGCGACCCCGCGGAGACGCTATCGGGCGGGGCGCGCGAGTTGTTCCCGAAGAGGCGCGAGCGCGGTGCATCCATCGACTTGCGAAGATCCGAATCCAGGGACTATTGTGCTCTCCCTCCCCTACTACTCAGATAGATAATCTGGTCGCAGAATTTACGGACTGTCAACTCTGCCTGTTGACGTCGGGCACTCCGCGGCCCGGCCGCGCGGCAGCAGCTTCCGCGAGCGGGGCAGGGGGCGGCGAGCTGCTCGCACTGGTGGGAGCGGCACCGGCCGGCGGCGGCAGTACCGGGCGGCGAGGGCTCGATCGCGCGGGTCGTATGACCCAGGCGATCTGAGCCTATCTATCTAACGAAGAACAGCCACAAACGTCGTGGTCGGATGTCGCTCCTTGTTGGTGCTACCGTGCTACCGTGCCGACACAGGAGGGTCGAGCGATGACTGTTGGCTATGACGAGGCGTGCAAAGCACTGGACCGCGGTGAAGTGCTCCGCTTACAGCGATGGAAGAAGAAGTTGCTGGACCAGAACGGCAGGGCCATCGAAGTCTTCGAGACAGTCGTGTTGTTTCCGGCCAGGATTCTTACATCCGGAGAGAAGCCTCCAAGGGCATCGCGTGAGGTTACGGACCATGAAGCAGATGAGCTGGCGAAGCTACCGAACGTGCTCGATGAACGTGACGGCCCGGTGGACGACGGAGGTTGATATCCGGCGAGCTGGTCGCACTCGGCGCCCACCGCGGCGGCGACCGCGAGCAGCGACACGGCGCCGATCCTCGCTCAGCAGGTTGACGCCGGCGAGCTCGGCTGCGACCGCCTCCGACGCCGCGCGTCGGTGTTCGGTTGGGGAGCTCGAGCATCAGGTCGGCGGCGAGCGGCAATCGCGGTGGTGGCCGCGCCGCGGCGAGCGGTGTAGCGATCGCGGTGGCCGAGATCGGGTCGCCCGCGTCGCCCTAGTCGACGAGCTCGACTGAGGGACGCGCGCCGAGTGGGAGACGCGGCGATCGGCGCGGCCGAGGTGGTGGCGTTGGCCGGGCGAGCGAGCTGGGGAGCTACGAGAATCGCGGCGCGAGCGTGTGTAGCGGCGGCGCGAGGAGCGCGGCGCGAGGCGCCGCGAGCGACAGGAGCGCGCGCGGCAGCCGCGCGCGGCAGCGGCCGCGATCGCCGGCGTCGACCAGGGCGAGAACCTTGAGCTCGGCGATCACCGCCGCGGCGGCCGCGATCGCCGGCGTCGATCAGGGCGAGAACCTCGCGCTCAGCGATCGCCGCCGCAGCCGAGCTCACCGGCGTCGACCAGGGCGCCGCAGGGCGCCGTAGCCGAGCTCACCGGCGTCGACCAGGGCGAGGTCTGCGGTCTGGGCGTGAGAATGCACTAGCCCGATGACTGCTAGAGTCTTACCCTATGTCGCTGCTCAAGAACGCCATCGACTCGATCGAGCTTGGCGTCGAGGACTACAAACAAACGAACGCGGACACGCGTCGCGCCGCATCCGCGATCCGGAACTTCTTCGCCGGGGTTCTACTGCTGCTGAAAGAGAAGTTACGGGAGGTGTCACCAGCTGGCAGCAACGAAGCCCTTCTGTACGAGAAGATCATCTACCAGCGCGCCCCGGACGGGACGATCATCTTCGTCGGCTCCGGCAAGAAAACGGTCGACGTTAGGCAGATCCAAGAACGTTACAAGAACCTTGGGCTAGCTCTCGATGTTGGCCCGCTCAACGAGTTGCAACAAATGCGCAACGACATCGAGCACCACGACGCGTCGAAGCACCCGCACGCCAAGGTTCAAGCTGCGATCGCGAAGACGTTCGTACTGGTGGCGCGCATGCTCGAGGATCACCTCGGCCAGAAGCCGAACACCGTCTTCAGCGGCGACGTCTGGCAGACGATGCTGGATGAAGCACAGACGTACAAGGAGATAGAAGGCCGCTGCCGGCAGTCAAAGGCCGATCTGGTGGGCATCCTTGATGCCGCTGAAGATCTGCTTGATTCGCTCGAGTGCCCTGACTGCGGCTCGACGCTGCTAGAGGCTACGACGGGTGACTACATCGATAGCGAATACGAATGCCGCGTCTGCGGCAAGGAGTCATCGCTCGCGATCTTGATGCCCGCTGTGCTGAAAGTGGCCCATGCAGGGGCCGCGTATGAAGCTCTCAAGGATGGGGGACCAGCTCCAATCGGGACATGCCCAACCTGTGGCGCAGACGCGTTTCACGACGAAGACGACGTCTGTCTCGTCTGCGGTGAAGGCCGCCCATATTCGAACTGCGAGCGCTGCGACGCCAGCCTAAGCCTGGACGAACAGGAAACCGGGATGTGCAGCTACTGCCAGCACATGTACGACAAGCTGATGAACGACGACTAAATTAAATTAGTTAGTTCCCGCGTCAAAATCGCGATTCCGGTCGCCGCAGGCGAATCTCCGACGAGAAATCGCCGCGCGCCACTAGGATCGCTCGACCGTGAGCCTAATTTAGTGGTCGACGCGGTCGTTGAGCTCGATCGCGGACAGGGTTGTCCAGCGCGGTTGCATGAAGCACCGCTTCGACGTGGCGAGCCCGCCGCCTGCCGGTCAGCTCGGTTGACGACGTGCGATCAGCAACAGGTTGGCGGTCACCACCGACGCCCAAGCGTAGGCAGCGAACGAGCGAAACGACCGCCATGCGCAGCGAGTCCAGCCCACACACCGCTTGAGGAAGGAGATCGTCGCTTCGATTCCCGCGCGAAAATTGCGGAGCGCTCGGAACGTAGCTTTGTCGCCCGCCATCTCGTCGACGGTGATGCCCTTCCCCTTGGTGAAGACGACGTCGCCAACCTCGAGCCTTTTGATCTCTTCGAAGTTGGCGCGCGACGAGAATGCGCCGTCGAAGCAGGCCTGTTGCGGGGCACGCCCATACCGTTCCATGTGTCGCTCCACCATGCCAACAGCGAGCGTAGAGTCCGCGGGGTTGCCCTTCTCGACGTGACAGTCGGCGATCAATCCCGATACTCCTGTGGCGAGACAGAGCTTGTGGCCGTATAGCGTGTCGCGTCGATCTTTGACGATGATGTCAGTGTGGGTCTCGAAGATCGAGACCAGCTTCTCACTCGAGGGCACAGTTTCGCCGAGCACGACGCGGCGATGGGTTTGCGTCACGACTCGCCGAGCAAGCGCAACGTAGTGCTGCAACGAATCAAGTAGCCCGAGGATCAGGGGATGCGTGAGCTCCTGCGGCGAGTACTTCGACGTGAACGCCGCAATGACACGGTCAACCGCGGTCACCGTCTTGTTCGTGACCTTGAGCAGATCCTGGTACAGCGGCACCCGGTCGTCCTGCGTGCGTGCATTCAGGATTCCGATCGCTCGACGCTTCGCTCGTCGGTGATGGTTCGTGAACGGAGAGTCGACGTACTCCTGTGCGCGGTCCGGAGACCGCACGGCGAAGGCCAACGGCCACGCGACGGCTACCTACGTTCGTTCCATGCTGTGTAAAGGCGACGACGACGAGATGTGACGTCACTCGAGGTTCGCACGAACGCGCGCGGCAGGCCGCCATCATCGCGAACGTCACGGTAACTGGTCATGCTGATCGTCGTCGGTGGCTTCGTTACCTGTTCGGCGGCGGCCCGGCCGGACGACCGCTGGGAGACAGCGCGGTGAGGACCTCGAGCTCGGCGATCGCGGCGGCGGGCGTCTTCAACCACTCGTCGTCATGAATCGCTGCAGATCCGAGCCCGGTGGAAGACCTGCGAGAACCCGCAGGCACGTGCGTGCGATCGCCTGCAGGCGTTCCACGTGGTCGCTCACGGTTGAGCGCTCATCCGACGTAACACTCGCTTTTCCCCCATGAACGATCTCAGCTCGAAAGCCACAGATCCTTCCGAGATTCAGCCTCGCCTTGACGTCCTTGGCCGATAATCCGGCAAGCACACGGTCCGAAAGGAACCTGGCCACGACGTTAGGAACATCGACGTCGCCGAGCGTCGGGTAGATCTCCAACACCGTGTAGTAGAAAACGATGCGATCGATCGAGTTCGTAGCGTCAGTCGCACGCTGGAACCAGCGTGCCGCCAACGCGAAGCGCGCCGAATCATGCGTGGACAGCGCTTGCACGCGATCAGGCAAGCCTGCAGGCTGGTCGCGACGTCCGAAGGTGCATAGCTCCGGCGTGGAGAGAATTGGAAACCCTCCTCCCACGTGACGTGCATCGGCGTCGCTGGCGTTAGCATGAGACCTTCGTAGACCTTCTCGTGCGCAAGGCCGGGGAACTCAAGATCGAGGACGGCGACGAGCTGCGCGATCCGATCCTTCGCGGCGCTCCAAGCGCTGCCGTTCGCCGTGGCTTTTCGCGTAGCGACGATGACATACGATCCTCGTGGAAACTCGCGGCGCTCCTGCCCAAGTGTGATTGTGTTTACTGGCGACCAAGGGTCCGCCAATCCCGTCGAGTAGGAGACGGCCAGTGGTCCGGGATGAAGATGCACTGCGTAGTCGTCTCCGCGTGCGACCGTCATCGCGTCAGTCGGCGGGGCTGAGAGCGCACGGTAGATCGCGACGTAGTTCATGCGGCCAGTAACGTAGCGCCTTCGGCGTTCCACGACGAACGGCAGGGTGCGCACCGAGGGCTATCGTGTCACCACCGGCCTCCGAGGGATCCACGGCGACCGCGATCCCTGGCACCGTGTGTCGACAGCTGGAAGGTCGGCTGACCGCGACACGCGCCTCCCTGCGCCTGGTGCTCGCGAACCGGCAGCAAGATCTCCGGCGCGGATCTCTACGCGCAGGTCCAGAGGCTGCACGACAAGGGACGCGTCACCGTGACGGCGACCCCGCACCCGATCGTGGGGTCGCCGATGACGACGGGATGTCGTTCCGCGGCAAGGCGCTGCTCGCCGGCCTCGTGATCGGCGCGCCGCTGACGTTCGGCGTCGCGAGCTGCGACTTCGCGGGCTGCCAGGCGCTGTTCGGCGTCCCGCTCGTGCTCGACGTGTGCTTCCTCGCGCTCGCGACCCTCGGTCCCGACTGATGGCGGCGCCCGTGACCGGCTACGGCCGGCGGGCGACGACGACCTTGGCGACGAACTGCGGCTCGCTCGACTCGACCTCGAAGCCGACCTCACGCAGGAGGCCGGCGAGATCATCCTCGAGGTAGTCGGCGTAGAACGGCTCGTGGAACTCGCCCGGAAACGAGCGCAGCGCGGCCTGGAGCTCGGCACTCTCGGTCAGCTGGGCCGAGTCCTCGAGGACGAGCAACCCGCCGGGGCGCACCACGCGAAACATCTCGCGCACGACGTTGCGGCGCGCGTTGCGCGGCAGCTCGTGGAACAGATAGACGCTGGTCGCGACGTCAAACGTCGCGTCGGCATACGGCAGCGCCTCGGCGTTCTCGACGGCGAGCGCGACCTCGGCGAGGTCGGCGAGGCGCTTGCGCGCGATCCGCACGTAGGCGGGCGACAGATCGACGCCGTAGAGCCGCAGCTCGGGATGGGCCTGCGCCAGCTGATGCAGCGTGCGGCCGGTCCCGCAGGCGACGTCGAGCAGGCGCACGTGCCCGGCGCCGCCCGCCGCGCGCACGAACTGCGTCACCGGCGGGATGATCTGACGGCGCATGACGTCGGCGGTGCCGCGGAACAGGAGCTCGACGCCGAGCTCGTAGACCACGGCGGAGTGGTCGCTGAAATAGCCGTCGGTCTGCCAGTGAAACGTCCGGCGGTAGTATGCCGGGTAGCGCTGCTTGTCGACGGCCGGGATGTCGCGGAAGTCGCCTGCCCGCCGGCGGCGCACGACGCCTGGCGTGTCGCGCAAGAGCTGCGGGAGCTCACGCAGGTAGCGCCGCACCGGGATGTCGAACAACAGCTCGCGCGGATAGAGCCCCGCCTCGACGTTGGCGAGATCGTGCGCGTGAAGCGCGGCGCGGCGGCGGAGCAGCGTCCGCAGCTCGGTGACTGAGAGCTTGGGTTGCGGCATGCGCGATACGAACCGCGCGGCCTCCTGCACGAGAGTCGCCTGGATCAGGAATGACCAGTGCTGAGAGCGATACGCGAACCGGTCGAGCGGGCCCAGGATGGATTGCATCTAGTGTTCTCGACGACGCCTAGGTCGTTTGAGAAACATACCAACCGATAGTCCAAGCGCCAGGGCTCCCGCGCTGCCCGCGCCGCTGTCGCAGCATCCTCCGCTGGGCGGCGTGACCGGTGCCTCGGTGGGGGACGGGCAACTGTACGCCGGGGAGGGCGTGCATCCGAGTTGCACGCAGGCCGCGCACCACATCGCGGCACAGGTATCCTTCTGGATCGTGCCGGCGGCGCACGACACTGCCTCTGTGAGATCCTGGTAACGCAGGACCTTGGTCCAGGTCGCGAGATCGGTGGACCTCATGATGCCGGCCTCGTCGGACATCACGACGGAGGCCCCGTAGTTCTGTGTGCACGCCCACAACTCGCCCGCGGCGTTCTCGACCAGGCAGTTCATGTGCGGCGCGCCCGCGAGCGGCGCCCAGGTATCGCCGTCGTCGTGCGAGACCTCGGCCCCGGCGGTCTTGGTACCGACAATCAGATCGTGCTTACCCTGGCCGTTGAGCGCAGCGCGCACGGCGAAGGCGCCAATGGGCTCGGGCTTGGTATTGATCTGCTTCCAGGTGAGGCCGCGGTCGGAGCTGCGCCAGATCGCCTCGCTCTCCATGTTGTCGATGGCCGACACGCGCACGTACACCTGATCTGCGTTGTCCTTCGCGATGCCGACGATCTCGATCACCGAGTTCGGCGCCACCGTGAAGGCAGCGGTCGGGAGTGGCGTCCAGTCCTTGCCACCGTTGTCGCTCCGGAACAGCAGCTGCTGCTTCACCGTGCCGACGCCGCCGGGGCCGGGCATGAAGGCGTAGCCGCTGAGGTACAGCCGCTGCGCGTCCGACGCGGCGACCTGGAGCGACTGCCACCAGTTGACGGCCGCGGGCGGGGTGCTTCGGGCCGCCACCGGAAACGTCATGCCATCATCAGTGCTCTTGTAGATGTGGAAGTCGGCGACCACCCCGTGCGCGGCGTCCGCGACCTGGGCGGCCGCGAAGTAGATGGCGTGGTCCGGTCCCAGGGCGTCGGTCGACGCCGCCGTGGTTCCCACCGGCGTCGCGCCGAACGTGCAACCGTCGCGCATGACCTTGAGGCCCTCGAAGCTGGTCGCGACCACCGCACCCGTCGGGCTGAACGCAAACCGTGGATCGTACATCCCGCTGTAGGGGACCGCGGCTTCGCACATCCAGGCCCACGTCTTGCCGCCGTCGTGCGAGAGCACCAACCCGAACGTCAGGCCGACCGCGATGTCGGTCTCCTGGCCTTGACGAAACGTGATCGAGGACGTCCCGGGCGGCCGGCCGTTCGCCGACGCGCCACGGGGCACGGCGACGAGCACGAGGCATGCAAGCGCAATACGCCAGGTCATGGCGGCGAGCGTATCCGTGGTCGGGCCTGTGCGCGAGCGCCATGCACGTGGCTCATCTCACGCTCGCTGCCGGGGTCGGCTACCTGGCGAGGATCCCAGATCTGCGGCGAGGCTACCCGGAGCGCGCCCTCACGGCGATCGGGCGTCGTGATCCGGTCCGGGGCATGCGCAGGCGGCCCAGCCTGGCGACCCGCGCGGGCTCGGCGACCAGCGCCTCCTTCTGCGCCCGCGACAGCTGCTTGATCGCGTACTCGAGCCTGAGCGCGCGGCCCTTGTCGCGGCACCGGCGCACCAGCACCGCGATCAGCGGCCCGCGGCCGCGCGTGTAGCGCGCGCCCGTCCCGGCGTCATGCGCCGAGATCCGCTGCGCGACGTCGCGCGCGATCCCGCAGTACAGCGTGCCGTCGGCGCAGCGCGCGACGTAGACGTACCAGATCACGGTCAGCCGATCTTGTGCTCGATCTCGGGCGGCGACGCGAAGAACCGGTTGCGCCGCGGATCGTTGAACCGCTGGTAGTCGATCAGCCACGGCGTGACCTGCGCGGTGCCATTCTCGAGCCGGATCGTCGCGGCCATCGGGGTCGCGGTCCGGTAGCTCGACTCGGCGGGCAGATCGTCGTTGTCGGCGCCGCCGGCCGAGAACAGCGTGATCAGCGACGCCGGATCGCCGTACATCGGGCGGAACCCGGCGTCGATCTTCTCGTGGCCGCGCAGCATCATCGAGCAGCCGAGCTTTTGCATGAAGGCCTCGAACTGCCGCCTGCCGAACGGGAACCGCGCGTTCTGCGCCTGGAGGTCTTCGGGGATGAAGTCTGCGGTCGACGGATCGGACCACAGCATCTGGAACCGGAGATCCGAATCGTTCAGCGACGCGAAGTCGTGGATCTTCGCCTTGATGTCGACGTCGCGCGGGATGCCGGCGTGCACGAACATGATGTCGTCGAAGAACAACATGTTCGGCAGCTCCTCGAACAGCCGCATGTACTCGGCGAACATCTCGCCGGGCATGTGATTGACGAGCGTATTGATCGCCTCGGCCGGCTTGACGCCGCCGTAGATCCGGCCGCGATACTCGATGTAGTACTCGTGGTTGCCGCGCAGCGGGAACACGTGGTCGGGCGCGGCGAGGAACAGCTCCATCATCGCGCGCAGGACGCCGTTGTACGAGAACCGGCCGCGATCGATGTAGTCGCCGAGCAGGACCACCTTGGGCTCGGGCCTGCGGTGGTCGAGCTTCCACGCCTCGAGCTTGGCGAAGAAGTCGGCCTGGAGCAGCGCGCCCTTGAGGCAGCTGTAGCAGCCGTGCAGATCGCCGAGCACGGTGAGCTCGTAGACCTGCTGGGGCTCGGCCGGATGGACGTAGACGTAGCCGTCGAGGAACGGCCGCTCGCCCGCGAAGTCGGCGACGGTGTGCTTGCCGGCGAGGCGGTTAAGCCCCGCGAGCCGCTGCTCGCTCAGCTTGGCCACGAACCGCCGCATCAGATCCAGGTCGGTCGCGACCTGCCGGCGGATCAGCGCGGGGTTGGCCGAGTAGTGCTGCTCGAACGCGGCGAAGAACGGGTGATCCTCGTGACGCGACCTGAGCGACGACGGGCCTTCGATCGCGATGCGATTGGGCTCGCGAACGATCTCGAGCTCGCTGGTGACCAGCCCGGGCGTGACGTTGTGGAGCAGCCCCTCGAGCTCCTTGCGGAACTTGTCCTCGGCCGGGTGGACGCTGCCGTCGGCATAGACCAGCTCGTCGACCGTCGCGAGCAGCTCGTGCTGGTTCGCCGCGTCGAACGTCTGGAAGATCTCGTAGCTCTTGAGCTTGAGCTTGGCGTAGACGAACGTCTCGACGTCCTCGCCGTCGGCCACCGCCTCGTCGAACAGATCCTTGACGCTGCGATCGATCTGCTCGAACACCTCGAGGAAGTGCGCGACGAACCGGCCCACGACCTCGTCGCGCGTCTTGGCGTCGGCGTCGGGCATCGCCGCCTTCGCGCGCGCGGTGACCAGCTGGCGGATATAGATCCGGACGAACGTCTTCTCGGTGAAGTCAAATTCTCCATCGATGTACCCGAACGCCGTCAGGTAGAAGATGATGGCGTTCATCTGCTGTTCGGCGACGTCGGGGTTGGTACTGAAGGTAAGCATCGACCCGGCCAGCTTGCCCCTTTCGTGATTGTCGGTGCAAGCGCTGCTATCATGCGAGTCGTGCGCGTTCGAGCGTTCGCCGCCGTCGGAATGCTTGCGTCCGTGACCACCACGGCGCACGCCGAGCCGCGGCTCGAAGCGAGCGGCTTCGTCGGCATCGACTGGTTCGGCGCGCACACCGAGCTCGGCAACTCGTGGGCCCCCGAGCAGGTGCCCGGCACCGCGCCGCTCCTCGGTGGCCGGGTCAGCTGGCTCGCGCTGCCCCGGCTGCCCGCGGATCTCCAGCTCGCGATCGAAGCCGAGCTCGCGATCGCGCCGGCGTTCACCGGCGGTCA
>Ga0137437_1000591_pt1 | contig 11652 bp, 12 predicted proteins | sample EasRivERMGT138_2_FD_102332 | JGI IMG/M metagenome (GOLD analysis project Ga0137437, IMG submission 102332) | Soil microbial communities from meander-bound floodplain in the East River, Colorado, USA - East River MetaG ERMGT138_2 | ecosystem: Environmental > Terrestrial > Soil > Floodplain ...
GAGCTCGGCGATCGCGTCGGGTGCCCACTCCTTGCGCTCGTCGTGCGCGTCGTTCAGCTGCGCGAGGAAGTGGCGGGCGAGCAGGGCGACGTCGCCGCGCCGGTCGCGCAGCGGCGGCACGATGATCGGGAATACGGCGAGGCGGAAGTAGAGGTCCTCGCGCAGGCGGCCGGCGCGGATCGCCTCCTCGGGGACGCAGTTGGTGGCGGCGAGCACGCGCACGTTGACCGGGATCTGCTCGGTGCCGCCGATGCGCTGGATCAGGCCGGTCTCGATCACGCGCAGCAGGTTCACCTGCAGGCGCGCCGGCATCTCGGTCACCTCGTCGAGGAAGAGCGTGCCGCCGTCGGCGCGCTCGAAGAAGCCGCGGTGCATCCGCTCGGCGCCGGTGAAGCTGCCGCGCTCGTGGCCGAAGAGCTCGCTCGCGATCAGCGTCTCGGAGATCGCGCCGCAGTTGACCGGGACGAGCGGGTGGTCGCGGCGCGGGCTGTTCGCGTGGATCGCCTCGGCGAAGAGCTCCTTGCCGGTGCCGCTCTCGCCCTGGATGAAGACGCTCGCTTCGGTCGGCGCGACGCGCGCGATCTCCTCGAAGAGCGCCTTCATCGCCGGCGACTCGCCGACGATCGCGCCGAAGCGGCCGCGCGCGACCAGCTCGCTGCGCAGCTCCTTGAGCTCGCTCTTGAGCGCGCGCGTGCGGACCAGGTGGGCGAGCGTGCTCTCGAGCCGCGCCGGGTCGAGGGGCTTGGTGAGGTAGTCGTTCGCCCCCTGCTTCAGCGCGTCGACGGCCGAATCGACGCTCGTGTTGCCGGTGATGACGATCACGTCGGTGTCGTGCTCGCGCGGCCGCTCGAGCAGGAGCTCGACGCCGTCGCCGTCGGGGAGGGTGCGGTCGACGAGGATCGCGTCGAAGTTCTTCTGCGCCAGGGCCGCGCGCGCCGCGGCGAGCGAGTCGGCCGCGGCAACTCCGAAGCCTTGGGTGCGCAGCGCGCCGAGGAGGCTCTCCGCGAAGTCGCGGTCGTCGTCGACGACGAGCAGCTCGAGCTTCTCGGTGGTGCGGCGGCGCGGCGCCGTGATGTTGCTCCGGGCCATGGATGGGAAGCGGACTCCGTCGAAGTGGGACGTTCGAGGCGGGAGCCCATGCATCGGCGCGGAGGGGGAACTACCAGGGTGCGGCGCTCGCGACCGAGCAGAGTTCCGAAGGCGCAGCCTACTCGACGCCGGCCGCCGTCGGGAAGTGCGGCCGCCGCCGGCGGAGTCCCGGGCGGCTCGCGCTCAGGAAGGCACCGGGCCCGGGGATGCGCCCGACGCAAGAAAGCGCCTGCGCGAGCCGCGCGCGGATTCCCATCCGATCAAGAGACGTTGACGGACGTCTCGATCACTGCGGCTCGCGCAAGCTTTTTCGTGTCCTTCACATGACGGCGATCAGCCGCGCTGCGTGCCCGGCTTGCGACCGGCGTCGCGCTCACCCTTGCCGGGTGTCGCGGGCTTCGGGCGGCCGAACGGATCTTCGGCGTCCGGGTCGTCCGGACGCGGGGCGGCGGGTCCGGTCCTGCGGCCGCCGGCGGCGTCTTCCATCTCGCCCGTCGTATCGCGGCCGCTGCCCGGCGCCTCGCTCGGGCCGCCGCGTCCCGCGCCGCCGCTCCCGCCGGACGGCGGCGGGCGCGAGCCCGACGAGCCCGGATCCGGTTTCGGCGGGCCGCGGTTCGGCGGCGGGCCACCCTGCTTGGGGTCGTTCTTGGGTTCGAATCCCATGGTGGGACTCCCTTCAAACGGGGAAGAGGACGGGAGCCGGCTCGGAGGCCGGTTCGAGTCCTCCCCCCCCGTCACTAAGGAGGAGACTCATTTCGCGTCACGGCGCGCCTTCGCATCCCAGTAGGGTTCCTGCCCGTAGTACTTGTGGATGTCGAGGCCCCAGCGGCGGTCGGCCATGTCGGGCCAGCTCTTCTTGTCGAAGCCGGGCGCCTCCTTCAGCTTCTCCTTGGGGACGTCGAGGATCATCTTGTCGACGTCGCGCGCCGAGGGCTTCAGCGCGTGCCACGGGATCGCGAAGAGCTTGTCGCCCACGCCGAGGAAGCCGCCGAACGAGAGGACCGCATAGACGATCCGGCCGTTCGAGTCGTCGAACACGAGGTCGTCGACGTCGCCGAGGTTCTTGCCCGCCGTGTCTTCGACGTCCATCCCGATCGCGTGGGTCGCGCGGCACATGCCGTGGTCGCGCAGGTGCTCGGCGTCGAGTGCGTCCTTCCCGAGCGCCTTCGCCTCGGTCGGCGTCTTGTCGGACTTCCAGTACGGCGTCGACTTGTAGTGCGCGTGCACGCGCTCGCCGTAGGTGCGGTCGAATTCCGGCCAGGCGTTCTTCTCGAAGCTGGGCGCGTTCTCGAGCTGCTCCTTGGTGAGGTCGACGACCACCGCGTCGTCGCCGGAGCGCGTGAGGTTGCCGTACGGGATGGCGAACCGCTTCTCGCCGATGCCGAGGAAGCCGCCGAACGAGAGGACGCCGTACGCAACGACCCCCTCGCCCTTGTCGATCACGAGGTCGTCGACCTCGCCGATCTTCTCGCCCTTCGCGTTCTTGACGCTCATGCCGATCATCTTGGTGGAGCGGCAGACGCGACCTTGCAGCTCGTCGCCCTTGCGCTCCGCCTTGACGGCCGCGCCGCCGGCCGGATCGGCGGGCTTCGGCGCGTCCTGCGCCGTGGCCGCTCCGATCAGGAGCAGGCCGGCCGCCGCCGTCGTGAATGCGTTGCATCGCGGTTTCATGGGGGGATCTCCGAAAGCTGCGGCCCGCACCCTGGCGCGCGCCGCGACGCCTCGGGCTCGGCAACCTCCGTGCCCGCGTGACGCGCGGCGCGTTCTCGTGACGCGCGAGCGGACGCGGCTCGGCGAGCGGCGCGCGCAACAGGCTTTGTAGAAACGCGCAGCGGTCGCGCGCAGCGCGCGGGTCGCGAGCGCGCGCGCCGGTCACGCCATGCGACGCGTGCATGTCCTGCGTCCGTTCCGCTCGGGCGCGACCTTTGCCGTCACGGTCCCGATTCGGCGAGGGAAGACCGGGCTTGTCGAGGACTTGCCGAGGAGAAGAGGAATGAACGCATTGCACGCTCCCGCGCTCCGGATCGTCCGACGACTCGCACCCGCGCTCGCGCTCGCGACCGCCGGCTGCGGAGGAGGAAGCAGCCACCACCGCGGGCCCGCCGCTCCGACGGTCACGGCGGTGAGCTCGACCGAGCCCCCCGCTTCCGCGACCGACGTCGCGACCAACCGCAAGATCACCGTCACCTTCGACCGCGACATGGATGCGTCGACGATCGACACGTCGTCGTTCCAGGTCGCGACCTCCGTCGTCGGAGTGCCGGTGTTCGGCACGGTGAACTACGACGCCGCCAATCGCACTGCGACCTTCACGCCGAGCGGCGCGCTCGCGGTCAACACGAACTTCACGGCGACGCTGACGACCGACGTGGCCGACTTCACCGAGGCCCACCTCGCCGTGCCCTACGTCTGGAGCTTCCGGACCGGCGCGACCGCCGACGTCTCGCCGCCCGGCGTGCTCGGCTCGATTCCCGCCGACGGATCGTCGGGCAGCGACCTCAACCACATGGTGGTCGTGAGCTTCGACGAGCCGATCGACGCGGGGAGCGTCTCGACCGCGACGTTCACGCTCGCCGCGCCCGGGCCGACGTTCGTGACCGGGAACGTCGGGACGGCCGGCTCGAGCATCGTCTTCCAGCCCGACGCCGACCTCTCCCCCGGCGTCGTCTACACGGCGACCGTCTCCGCGGCCGTGTCCGACCTCGCCGGCAACGCGCTCGGCACCGACCACGTCTTCACGTTCACGACCGGCGCGACGTCGGACCTCGCCGCACCGACCGTTCTCGCAACGACTCCCGCCGACGCGGCGACCGCGATCGCCGTGAACGGGAGGATCTGCGCGACCTTCAGCGAGCCGGTCGACCCGAGGACGCTCACGACCGCTGCGCTCACGCTGATCGGCACCGGCGGCGCCGAGGGCGGCACCGTCTCGATCGGGCCGGACAGCGACCTGCTCTGCTTCACGCCGCTCTCCGACCTCGCGGGCGACGCGACCTTCACCGCGGTCGTGACGACGGCCGTGAAGGACCTGGCCGGCCACGCGCTCGCCGCGCCGCACTCCTTCACCTTCACCACGCGCCTGACGCGCGACGACACGACGCCGTGGGTCGTGATGAAGTCGCCCGACGACGGCGCGACCAACGTCGCGGTCAATCAGAAGATCGTCGTCAACTTCAGCGAGGCGGTCGATCCCGCGACGGTGAACTCCGCCACGTTCTCGCTCGCGTCGCTGTCGTCCAATGTGTCCGGCAAGATCGCGACGAGCGGCGCGACGGCGACCTTCACGCCCGACGTCCAGCTGCCCGCGGCGAACACCTTCACCGCCATGCTCACGACCGGCGTGAAGGACCTCGCCGGCAACGCGCTGCCGGCGCCGGAGGTCTGGGCGTTCTCGACGGGCGCGACCTCCGACACGACCCCTCCGACCGTCGTCTCGACCAACCCGGTCGACCTCGCGACGGCGATCGCGATCGACCAGGCGGTCAACGCCACCTTCGACGAGGCGATCGACCCGGCGACGCTCGACGGCGCCTCGTTCACGGTCGTCGCACCCGGCCCGATCGCCGTGACCGGCGCGGTGAGCCTCGACGTGACGAGCACCATCGCGACCTTCGTCCCCGACGCGAGCCTCCCTGCCAACACCCAGCTCACCGCGACGCTCACGACCGCGGTGACCGACCTCGCGGGCAACCTGCTCGCGGCCGACTTCGTGTGGACCTTCACGACCGACGCTCACACGGGCGTCGCGACCGTCGACCTCGCGTCGGCGGAGACGTTCGGGGTGATGGCGACCGAATCGACCGTGGAGGTCGGCACCTCGACGGTGAACGGCGACGTGGCGGTCGGCTCCGGCACGGGGCAGGGCTTCGCGCCGGGGGACGTGAACGGGACGATCCATGTGGCCGACGAGGTGGCGCTGCACGCGCAGGCCGACCTCTCGCTCGCCTACGCCGACGCGGCGGGGCGGATCCTCGGAGCGAAGCCGCTCGCCGCCGACCTCTCGGGGCTGACGCTGACGGCGGGCCTCCACAAGAACTCGAGCGACGTGACGATCAGCAGCGGCGCCGTGACGCTCGACGCGCAGGGTGACTCCAACGCCGTCTTCCTGCTGCAAGTGGGCGGCGCGCTCACGACGGGCGCCTCCACGCAGGTGCTGCTGGTCAACGGGGCGAGCGCGGCGAACGTCTTCTGGCAGGTCGGCGGCGACGCGACGCTCGGCGCCTCGTCGACCTTCGCGGGCAGCGTGCTCGCGGCGCAGTCGATCACGGTGAACGCGGGGAGCTCGGCCGAAGGGCGGCTGCTCGCGGGCGCGCTCGGCGCGGCGGCCACCGTGACGCTCGACTCGAGCGTGGTCACGGTGCCGGTCCACTGACGTCCGCTGCCGGACGCGGCGCGGAGCGATGTCTCGAAAGCGGTCGAGGCGGTCGGAGCTCGGGCTCCGGCCGCCTCGATCGATCCTTCAGGCTGTCCACCGCGTCGGGTGCCGCGGGTCGTCGGTCCCGTTCAGGCGTGCGCGTGCATCGCCTCGCGCTCGGCCGGCTCGACGGCGACTTCGACGTGCTCGGCCGCGACGGGCGCCGCGCGGTGCTCGCAGATCGCGGAGATCGCGAGCATCAGGTCGCGCGCCTCGCCCCACTGCCCCGTCGGCCGCAGGTTCGCCGTGGTGCGCGCGACGTCGTTGATCGAGACCATCCCGACCGCGTGGCCCTCTTCGTCGACGACCGGGACGCGGCGGACGCGGTGCTCTCCCATGACGCGGGCGAGCGCCTGCGTCGACTCGTTCGGCCGGCAGCTGACCAGGTCGTGCGACATCGCGACGCGGACGGGGATCTCGTGCAGCGCCTTCCCCGTCGTCCAGGCGGCCATGCAGATGTCGCGGTCGGTGATGACGGCGACCACGTGCTCGTCGCCGTCCACGACCGGGAGCGCTCCGATGTCGTGTTCCCACATGCGCTCGGCCGCGCAGCTCATCGGATCGTCCGCGTGGCAGGTCACGACGGGACGCGTCATCAACTCAGAGATCTTCATCGGGTACTCCTTTTATGGATGAGGCGCAGCGGCCGGTCGGACCTCAGCGCGGGCATCTCTCGAAGCGAAGCGCAGGACCTTCCGTGACGCGGGGGCCGCCGCTCAGGTCGCCGGAGGTCCGCGCCGCCCCATGATGAGAGCGATCACGAAGAGCGCGAGGAAGACGAAGAAGAGGATCTTCGCGAACTCGGTCGCCACCTGCGCGATGTTGCCGAAACCGAAGATGGCAGCGACGATCGCGACGACGAGGAAGACGACGGCCATTCGAAGCATGGGAGGTCGCTCCGGGGGTTGATGGGCGCGGGCGCCTTTGCCCGGTCGGAACGGCACCCTGTACACGGGTGCAGGAGCGAACCCCGCGCTTGCTCAGGCGACCGAGTCGCTCAGCGCGCCCCGGCGGAGAGCCGCAAGTCGAGCTTGCGCGCCGACAGGAAGCGCGCCGCGACGTCCTCCCAGTTCCACAGATTCCAGAGCGCAGCGAAGAAGTCGGACTTGCGGTTCTCGTACTGCAGGTAGTAGGCGTGCTCCCACGCGTCCATGACCAGGAGCGGGACGTTGCCGGGGCTCAGCTCCGACTGGTGGTCGTGGATCTGCGTGACGAGGAGGCGCCGCGAGAGCGGCTCGTAGACGAGCGCCGCCCAGCCCGAGCCCATGATCGACGCCGCGACCTCGTTCATCTGCTGCTGGAAGAGGTCGAAGCTGCCGAAGTCGTTCTCGAACGCCGCGAGCAGCTCGCCCTGCGGCCGGCCCCCCGCCTTCGGGGCGAGGTTGCGCCAGAAGATCGAGTGGAGGATGTGGCCGGAGACGTTGAACGCGAGCGCGCGCTCGAGCGACGCGACGCGCGTGAAGTCCTCCATGGCGCGCGCCTCCTCGAGCTGCTCGAGCGCCTCGTTGGCGTTCCTCACGTAGGCGGAGTGGTGCTTGTCGTGGTGGAGCTCGAGGACGCGCGCCGAGACGTGGGGCTCGAGCGCGGAGTAGTCGTAGGAGAGCTCGGGCAGGGTGTAGATCGCCATGGCTTGCTCCGGCGGTGCGCGGTCGGGGTGGGACGTCGGGCGGAGGCGGAGTCGTCCGCCTCCGCCCGGATTCCGCGGCTGCCCGAGATCGTCCGATCGCGGGCTCGCGCGGTCAACGTTCGGCAAGGATGCGTGCCACGTCTTCCGGCACCGTCACCTGCGTGCCGCCGAATTCCGAGAGCATGAAGTGGCAGAGGATGCTCGGTCCGCCCGCCGCGGCGGCCGACGGCTGCGGGTCCGAAGGCGCCCGCTCCGCCGGGTGGCGCCAGTCGATCTCCGCGATCCGGCCCTGCGTCACGGTGAAGCGCAGCGCGCAGTTCCTGCCGTCCGACTTCCCGTTCTTCCTGTCTTCGGGGCTCGGGCCGAGGACGCAGTCGTAGGTCGCCATGCCGCCGGTGACGTCGGCGCCCGTCGAGCGCTGGCAGCTGACCAGGCGCGCCTCGAAGTTGCGGAGCAGGTCGTCGGGGAGCGGCAGGTTCGCGAGCATCGCCGCGACGCGCGTGTCGTCGGCGGACTTGTCGCTGACCGCGGCGACGGCGTCGCCCTCGCCGCCGAGCTTGACCGCTTCGGAGCCGGAATCGGGCCGCGGCGGCTCGCCGATGCGGGCCGGAACCATCGACCACTCCTTCTGCTCGCGCGAGCGCCAGATCAGCTTGCGGCTCGAACGGAACGCCTCGAGCCGGTCGCTCTTGAACTGCACCGGCTTGTCGCGCTCGAACGCGCCGGTCCCGTGGAAGCTCTCGCGCTTCACGGGCGCCTCTTTGGCGAGCGCCACCTTCTCCTCGCCGGCGCCCGACTTCTCGCCGCCCTTCTCGCCACCCTTGTCGCCCTGCTCGTCGCGCTGCGGATCGGGCTTCTTCGCGTCGCCCTTCGACGCGACCGGACTGCGGTCGCCGCCCGCCATCGTGCCGTCGATCTCGATTCGGTAGCCGTTGGCGCGGCGGAGCTCGTCGAGCGCGGCGCGCAACTCGACGTCGATCTGGGCGGCGCCCTTCGACGCATCGCGCGCAGCGTCGCCCGCGCGCGGAGGTTCGGCCGGCGGCGGCTTCGGCGGATCCTGCACCGCAAGCCAGCTCGAGAGAAGCAACGTCGTGAGGACCATCGTCGCACTCCTTCGAACGGGGGGCCCGTGCGCGCGACGCGAGCGTCGGTCGTCGAGGTCCCGAGAATGAAAATGGTCCTGCGAGCTCTCGGAGAAACTTCAACACGGAAGCGAGGCCAGGAGAGCTCGCAGGGCCAAGGGGGATCGGAGTCGCCGCGACATCGGCAAAGCGAGGACCGCCGCGGGCGCGCCGCGCGCGCGTTCGGAAAAAACCGAGGCGGCCTCCCCCGCCGAAGGAATGAGGGAGACCGTCTCGGCGACGGCCCGCGTCACGAGCTCCGGGGTTCACTTCGAGGCTTGCGCCCCTGCCGGAGTCCGCGGCCGCGACGTCGATGATTCGTCCTAGTCCCGGGATTCACCCGTGCGCCGTGCGTCCGCGCAGCGACTTCGCCAGTCCGATCGCGGCGACGAGCGCGCCGCCGATCATGAGCCAGATCGCCTTGTCGCTCGGCACACCCTGGAACAGCTTCGAGAACTCCGAAGAGATCGATTCGCTCGCGTACAGGCCCGCGAACAGCAGCGCGACGCCGACGACGAGCAGGCTGATGCCGATGATCCGTTGGGTCTGCACGGCTCCCTCCATGCGGCGTCGCGAGCGGCCCGGCGTGGGCCCGCGCGCGATCGCGTGCGTCCTGCCTTGGCAACTGACCTGCCGCAACGCCGTCGCCGCGGCGGCCGTGCTCCGTCCGCGCTGCGCGCTTTCGCGGTTTCTACAAAGCGTACTCCGGTCGATGGGCTGGATCAGAACGGACCCACGAGTCGCGGCAGGATACGGAGCGCTCCCGACGCGACTCGCACGAGCCCGCCGAGCACGCGGCGCGACACCTCGGCGGTCGTCGCGGCCCCGACGAGCCCGGCCGCGACGCCGCCGCCGAGCCAGGCGAGCGGGTGCTCGCGCGCGCAGGCGATCGCGAGCGCGGCGATGTCTTCCGCGAGGTCCGCCCGAGCCGCGGCGATCTCTGCCTGCAGCGCCTGCCGGCGCCGCTCGAACTCGCGGTCGATCGCGTCGCCGCCGGCCACGTCACGGCTCCGGCGGCGGCGCGTCGCCGCGCGGGCGCGGGGCGTCCGCGAGGACGGCGCGCCGCGCGCGCCGGCGGACGAGGCGCGCCGCGACGATCAACGCGACCAGCACGGTCGCGCCCGCGCCGAGCTCGCCGACCCACGGCTCGCCGGTCCAGCGCGCGAGCGCGTGCTCGAGTCCGGCGACGACGCGCAGCGCGGCGGCGAGCGCGAGCACGACGCCCGCGAGGAGTGCCACCGCGGCGAGCGCGACGGCGAAACCCGCCTCGACCAGCCGCGCCTGCAGCCGCTTCCAGCCGAGCGCCGCGAGGTCGCGCGTGCTCTCGACGAGGCGGCTCGCGTGGTCGGAGAAGGAGTGCAGCGCCGCGGCGAGCTCGCGCTCGGCGCGCGGAGCGGGCCGCCGCGACGCGCGCGGACGCGGGATCGGTGCCGATTTCACGAGCGGCGACGCAGCGTGAAGCCGAGCAGCGCGCCGACGCCGATGGCGATCAGCAGCGATCGCACCGGGTGTTCGGCGACGGCGTCGACCAGCCGCTCCTGCGCGCGCTCGACGGTGCGCTTGCCCTCGGCGACGGCATTCCGGCCACGGGCCTTGATCCGGTCGGCGGCCTCGCCGACGTTGTCGACGGCGATCGCACCGAGCCCTTTCACGTCGCGCAGGATCCGGCGCGACTGCTCCTTCATCGTGTTCGCGTGTCGCGAGTTGCCGCTCATCATGGGGGTTCTCCGTTCGAGGGGATCGGTTCGAGCGGAGGGTTCGGCAACGGACATGCCCGCGCCGCGTTTTGGTGCGCGCGCAGCGCCCGGCCACCGCCAGCGCGGTCGCCTCCCGACCGGGGACGGGATCGGCTCTTCCTTCCACATATATGGGCCCCCATTCCGGGGGAGGCCGCCGCGGGACGGGCCGCCGTCCTCGGCGAGCGGACGCCACGCCGTGATCCCCGCTCGAGGCATGCTTGAGCGGAATTCGGGAGCACTCCATCGTGACTGCGCGGGCCGCTCGTCCGGACGTGAAAACGGTCGTTGCTTCGCTGCGCAAGCTCGGGAGCGCGAGCGTGCGCGCGAGCTACGCCCGCTACGGCATCGTCGCGCCGAAGTCGTTCGGCATCGCGATGAACCGGATCCACCGCCTCGCCAAGGAGGTCGGGCACGACCACGACCTTGCGGAGGAGCTCTGGACGACCGGCTGGTACGAGGCGCGCCTCCTCGTCGCCTTCGTCGGCGAGCCCGCGCGGCTCACGCCGGCGCAGATGGAGCGGTGGGCCCGCGACTTCGACAACTGGGCCGTCTGCGACACCCTCTGCTTCCACCTCTTCGACCGCTCGCCGCACGCGCTCGCGATGGTCCGCAAGTGGACGCGCCGTGACGAGGAGTTCGTGCGCCGGGCCGGCCTCGCGCTGCTCGCCTGCGTGGCTCTTCACGACAAGGAGAGCAGCGATGGGAAGCTCACGCCCCTCCTCCCCCTGGTCGAGCGGGTCGCCGGCGACGAGCGCAACTTCGTGAAGAAGGCGGCGAGCTGGGCGCTGCGTTCGATGGCGCGACGGAGCGCGGCGCTGAAGGCGAAGGTGGCGGCGCTCGCGAAGCGGCTCGCCGCCGAGAAAGGCGCCGCGCCGCGCTGGATCGGCAAGGACGTCCTGTGCCAGATCGGGCGCTGACCGGGGCCGATCCGCACCGGAACGCGGTCGGAGATATGTTCCGCGCAGAGCGTCAGTTACGGGCGCCGTCGCATTCCGCTGATGGCTGAGAGGCCTTCTTCCACGGGGTGCCCATGTCCGACCGCCACGACGCGGATCCTCAAACCCGCAGTCCCGTTCCGACCGACCGCGCGTTGAACGACGCCGTCGAGCGGCTGCTCCTCGAGTACCTCGACGCTCTCGACGCTCTCGACGCCGGGACGGAGCCGGGGCTCGAAGAGTTCATGCAGGGGCAGCGCGCCGACGTGCAGGAGGAACTGCGCCGCCGCGTCGAGCCGCTGCTGCGCGTCCGGCGGGCGCTGCGCGCGTCGCCGTCGCAGGACGCGGCGACGGCGCCGGGACCGACGCTCGAGGGGACCACGCTCGGCGACTTCGAGCTCCTGCGCGAGGTCGGCCACGGCGGGATGGGGATCGTGCTGCTCGCGCGGCAGAAGTCGCTGAAACGCCTGGTCGCCGTGAAGGTGCTGAACGCCACGGTGGCGGCGACGACGCGCGGAGTGAGCCGCTTCCAGCACGAGACGACCTCGGCGGGCCGCCTCAGCCATCCCAACATCGTGCAGCTCCTCGAGGCGGGCACCGACCGCGGGATGCGCTTCTTCGCCATGGAGTGGATGGCGGGCGGCACGCTCCACCAGCGGAACGAGCAGCGCCGCCGCGAGCGCGCGGAGGCGGTGCGGCGCGCCGACACGCCCGCGGTGCGCAGCGC
>Ga0137437_1000592_pt1 | contig 11652 bp, 13 predicted proteins | sample EasRivERMGT138_2_FD_102332 | JGI IMG/M metagenome (GOLD analysis project Ga0137437, IMG submission 102332) | Soil microbial communities from meander-bound floodplain in the East River, Colorado, USA - East River MetaG ERMGT138_2 | ecosystem: Environmental > Terrestrial > Soil > Floodplain ...
AATTCGAGTTGCGTCAGCAGGATCGGCGGACTCTTCGACAATGATTTGAGAGTTAGCTGTAACTGCCGTTGTATTTACCTGGCAAGTACCTGCGCTAGCGTTAGTCGCACAGGAAAAGACTCCGGATGATGCAGAACTACAAGAAGCCACACTTGGGTTAGCAGCTGTTCCTGTGGCATGACAGTTGGTGGCGGTTTGATACGTTGCTGAATTGGTGAATGTAGTAACAAATAAACTGTTACCACTTAACTGGCCAGTAGCACCCAAAACTCCTACATTTAACGTTGCAGAAGAATCTCCGACGGTAAAATTTCCTATACTTAACTGTTGACTTCCAACTCTCCAAATACAGGTGTCAGGAGTCCCTGAGGTAACTCCCCAACAAACACCTCCTGAGTCATCGACAATCTGAGCTATATCGACCGGACCTCCGGTTCCACCCCCGTAAATGTCGAATCTTTCATTACTCGAGGTGGAAAAGGCTACTGCGGGCGATTGAAAAAACATACCTACTCCGCCGCCGAAAGAATAGCTCGGAGCGGCTGCAGTTCCAACAGGGGCAGTTAAAGGAAAAGCTACTGTTGGATTTCCACGTGAGGTACGATAGTTTGTACCGTCTGAAGAAATGAACGTACCTTGGTTTGTGGTGATTGATAAGTTGGATGCCACACCATCGATTGTAAGAGAGTTACGAGAGACTGTAAGATTGGTTGCGGCTAAGTTTTCAACGAAGATCGCCCAAGTTGATGAAGGCACTGGGTTGGGTAGAGTCAATGTTAAACTCGCCCCGTTCATTGAAACGATCTTACCTGAATCTCCGGCCACTGCTGCGTAACTAATAGTTTGTGAATTTACCCCTCCAAACGCAACAGTACTTACAGAGCAAGTTGGACAGCTAATAGCTGGGGTTGCGCCTCCTGAAGATACGATAGGAGATGTTCCCGAAACGTTGGTTACAGTACCTCCACCTGCAGCAGGGTTGAAGGACCATTCTTTATAAAAATACTGGACTGATCCTCCACCACTCAAGGCAGTAAACGTCATTCGGATATAAACAGCCTGTGCTGCTACGACTACTGAGTTACCGTTTGAGGTGCAGGTTTGACCTGCGAGAATTCCTCCAGGGGTGTAAGTTACCCCATCTGGACTTGAATCAATTGCGAGGGTACATCCTACCACACTCCCGGTATTAACCCACGAGATTTGGTGGTAGAGACTGGTGGTGTTTTGTCTGATCGCAGCACCCGAACCAGGAGCAGAGAAAGATCCTGATTGATAAGAGTTGTATCCACCCTGTCCTAAACAGTAGATAGAACTTAAAAACAACGACAGACAAAGCAGACGTTTCATATCGACCCCTTACTTGAAGTACACCCTCAAAACACCAGCTGAAAGAGTTGTTAGTGCGATCCCGTGAACCCATTCGCAGGTGAAACTTTCAACCAGTGAAAGGTCATCTTGACCGGTTGCTGACCAAATCACCTTACCAAAACGATCTTTTACTTGCACTTGATCAGCTTGAGAAGTGTAGTCAGACCATTCAAAATGAGCGTTCTTTACATCAGACTGGTATAACACCGTTGCAGCTGGAGTATCTAACACCCAAGGGTTTGTTGCTAGTTGATTTGCCATATAACTCCTTTAAAATAGGGAGGGGTGAGTGCTCCCCGTTACCCCTCCCATCCTCGAAGGAAAACACATTCATTGCCGTTGAGCAATCTTAACTTCCTCAAATTTTTCTTGGAGGCGCATTCTCAAAACTTGTTCTTCGAAAGTAATTCCTCTCCCCATATGATCACAGATCATCAAAGCGATTTGTGCTTTAACTTTCTTAAACCTTAGGTAAGGAAGAACGTCCGTAAGAAACTTTTGAATGTCCTTACAAGATGAGCAAAACCAACGATCAGTACCTCCGGCGTGAGCGTGTACTCCCCCACCGTAAATACCCTTGATTTCGCAGAGGTAATCCCGCTGGTTTTTCTGAGCGATAGAAATCCTCGGAACCTTAAAATTAGTTCCAGGATTACTGTAAAGGGTTATACACCCTTCTCCATCAAAAATTCCAGCGAGATAAGCTTTGTAAGTTTCAGATTGTTCAGTCATATTATTGACCCGGCGAACCTGCCAATCCATGCCAGTACGTCACGCCAGCTACAAACCGGAAGTACGTACTGTATGACGCACCCTTGGTGAAGAAGTCATCCTGAGAGTCAAACTCAGGCATGATTCTCCAGTAGTACTTCAGCGTCTGATCGGACTTACGTCCGGCGATCCACCATGCGACGGTGGAGCTGAAGTAGTGATTGATGCGAGGCAGGAGACGCCCTTGCATCACGTTGATTTCGTTGTTTCCTGTGTAGGGTTTGTAAGCCGAGTGGAGAATTTCACCAGCTTTGAACTGGAGATCCACCGGCAGCCAAACCTCTTCAGGAATCATACGTTTCAACAGACCACGTTCGTTCACCATCTTCTCGAAGAGAATGATGAGCTCTTGCATTCCGGTGGTGCTGAACGCAACGTTGGTTGCCGACTGGTTGGAGTAAGTGCCTCCGCCCAAGAGTGGGTGAGCTGTGTTGATGAGTGAAACCCCATCGATCGATTTCTGAGAGGCGAAGGAGTTGTTCAGGACTGCTGCTGCGGTCGATTCAATCGTTTGACGGATTGAACCACCGAAGTCCTGTGACACCTTCTTCATGATGCCATACTGGTCATCATCCCACATCTCGCGGGTGACTTGAAAGCCAAGACCGTACGAGACATGTTGATAACGCAGTGAGCCACCCTGAATTGGTTGATCGAGCTTGAGGGCTTCACCTTCTGGTTTGGTTGGAACAGCTCCAAGGCCTGCGACGAGTTGGTCTTCTTCGTATGCCTTGGTTGAGGAGAATACGTTGAAAAATTCCGGATACTCCTCGGGATGCATCGCCAGGTCCTCGTAGATTACCGAGAAGAGACCTGCAGCGAGCAACTGTGCGAATTGGCCACGAGTTACGGGCATTTAGGGCTCCTTAGTTACCTGACAGTTGACAAGCAGCGTGGAGGACTTTAAACTCCAGTTTGCCGTTGAGGGTACCGACTGGATCTACAAAGTCGGTGATTTGAACGCAGGCTCCGTTGGCCACCGTCGTGATGTTCATGTCGATGTACCAGTAGAGGTTTGTTGCGTCTTTGGTTAGGCCGAAGATTGCGCCCAACATTGTTTGTGCAGTGATGGCGAGTGCGGCCGTGCCGGAGTGACCGAGAACACCGACGAAGAGTGTTTCATCGATTGCCTCGTGGAGACCGACCGTACCATCGTTCGGGGCGACTCCAACTGGAATCGGGAATGCAAGAGGCTGGTTTTGGACAGTCCCTTGCGTGAGCGTTTTTGCGACGCCGGATGTGGTGAGATTGCTTGCAAACTCCGATGCGAATCCAGCAATGAAAGCCGTTGCTGCGCTCACGATTGCTGCACACGCGATGATGAAACCCGAGGCAACTTCGATTTGTACCGGGGTTCCGATCAGGAACGTTTGAGTCGCTTTCTCGGCAATCCGACGCATCGCAGCTTGCATGGCGCCACCCGACAATACCCGATGTGGGTAAATCGGTTGTGCGATGTTTACTGATGCGGCCATAGGTTACCTTCCTACTTTGGATTTGTCGACTTCGAAGACGGGTACGCCTGATTTCTCGGCCTCGAATGTGAAATTGTCCTTAGCGCTGGATTGCTGTTGGTTGGACTTTTGTTCAGCATCCATCATTAAGAACTCGTACACTTCTTGATCACAATCGACGAGGATTACGTCACCTAAAACGTAGGTGCCGTCTTCTCGAAGGCCTGCCGCTTTCACTTTTGGTTCACCTTTACCGGCTAAGATTTCCTTCACGTTCGGTTCACGAACGATCCGGTAGCCTAAGAGGTCGAGACGGTCGAGCTCGTTACTGTCTCCCCTCGGTGCCCAAAAATAGTGACGACCTGCTATACCGTGCACCTCAAGGCGTGGTCTTCCAATGCGTTCTCGGAGTTCTGCGTATCTCCTATTGCGTGCCTCTGCTGTGAGAGTTGCGGATGGTACCGCTGAAATTGGTTCGACGACTGTTACGCCGCCGGCTGTTTTTGGAACTGCTTCACTGGTGCCGCTCATTTAATGCCTCCGATCGGAATACGTTTGCCGGAGACGTTCTCTGCTGTGAGAGGCCATTTTCCAGCTGCGATGTTGTCTTGCGCGGTCCGGTATTGCTCCTCGGAGAGGTTAAGTCCGGGAAGGATTTTCCCTGTAACCTCGATTGGCAAAGGCGCGGGAGGCGCTTGTTGGTCGGCTGGGGGGGTAGCACGCTCTGCAATGGTGCGAGCGGTTAAGGCTGCTTTCTCGCTGTCTTCTCGTTGGAGACGCTGCATGTTCATTCCGAGAAGGGTGTGGTAACACGTCTCCCAGATATGGACGGAGACCTGGTTTTCTGGGGGTTGCTCCGCCATTAATTTTTCGATATCGACGGAAAGACGATCCCAGTATTCTTTCCCGACCTTCGCAGCGTTACGAGCTGTAGCCATCAACGTCCCACGGGCTGCGGTTGCTTCTTCGATACTGAAGTTTGCAGGTTGGCGCTCTTCGGGAGGATCTCCTACTGGACGCTCCATTGTTGAGACTGTTCGAGGGGGAGTACGACGCATCTCATCGCGAAGAGCTCCCTCACGTTGTTGGTAGTAAGCTGCGATTTTCAAAGGGTCGGTTACACCCTTTAACTCCGCAGGGAGTTGGGTTGTTGGAACTCGATCGGATTCGTTAAACACCGGATCTGGCATCTGTTACTCCTTTTAATTCGCGTTGTTGTTCCTCTCTTAAGAGGATAGCGTTGAGTTCTTTATCGATTTGTTGAGGGAGAGTGTAAATGACTTTTAGGTTATATACCTCTCCGTTTAAGACGTCTAACTCTTCCTTACTAAGGCCTGCCTCCGTTTTGTGGACTAATGCCGCCCGCAACTTGACCAATTGATTGCGATAGACCCTGTAGTTCGGACTCTGAAACATTTCCTTCAGCCTGTGGCACTCCAGCTTGGTCAGCGGCTGGAGCTCTTTCTTCAGGAGCTCCACCACCGAGAATTGCTCGCACGTCGGGCAACATATGTTGTCGATCGTGGACGTCGAAGGCGAAGAGGAGGCGGTTTGCAAGATCTCGAGCGCCGTCGAGTATTTGAAGTCCAAGTTCTTTGAAAGGCGAACCATCTGGAGCTTGCACGACAGCAGGAATAAGCGACATGAGTTGTTTATAATATGCCGCCATAGTGTTAGCCATGAGAAGGAGGTTTTGTCGGTCGATCTCTTTATTGGCGGAGGAGTCAGAGGCTCCGATTCCAAAGAAGAGTCCTTTGAATCCATCGGGCTCTTTGAGGCTGAACGCTTGTTTAAGAAGATCCCCATTCTTTCCATATGCTTCCCATACCTTTGCGTCGGATGCGAAATCCCTGTAGGATGTGAAGATTTGTGAACCGACGCTGTGGAAAGGACGTCGGATACGTCGGAGGTAGATGTCGAGACGTTTGTTACCTTCTGCGAGGAGGGCGAGAGTACCTTGAGAGGAGTAGATACCTTTTTTACCTACGACTCCGGATCCAAACCCTTGAGCGGCCGGAGAGATACCTGTGTAACGTTCTGCTTCGGCGTCGAGAACTCCTTCTTCATCGATCATCCCGTTATAGTTCCCACCGAAGGTTAGGATTTCGAGATCTTCCATGTTGTCGACTTCGAATACCTTACCTGGATACCATTCGGCTGACGGATTACCAACCTCCGCGAGACGCTTTTTCTTCCATCCGGGAACGTTAGCGATGATGTTACCATCACGGCGTGCGTTGTGGATTTGTGCTTTCTCTTCCTGGCTCTGCTCGAGGATTTCCGGCACGCTATAACCGTAGAAGAGGTTCTCGCGTGGCATGATACGGAAGTCGGTGAAAACACCCTTTCCACGAGGCGTGTAGTCGTATATCGACCGCAGGACACCGTCACTAGTGCGCGAATATGGGTTGAAGGTAACAACCAAAGAGAAGATCTTTCCGGGCTCGAGTTCATATTTCACCCAACCTTCGATTGCGTTGAAGGGACGGGTTACGTCAGAGGTAAGGGAGATACCTGCGGAGCTGGCGGAGGTTGTGCGGGGGTTACCTTCAGACGGGGAGGCTCCCGACTTGAGGAGGAGTTCACATGCACGTTCATCCCATTGTTTTGTAGATTTACGGAATTCGACTTCTTCCTTCGCGAAACGAAGGCGGTGGAAGTTTGCGATCGTTTGATCGAGGGTGCGTGCTGTTATTGGGTAGGGGAAGAAATCGTCGAACGGGATTACGTCAAATGCGAGGCTTTCTTCTTTGAGGGGGGCGTAACCTTGTTTACCGTCGGAGAGGTAAATTTGAGATTCGGTCCAGACCGATTTGAGGATTTGAACACCGGTTTTGACGGTGAGGAAGACTGAGGTGTCGATCGGTTCGTAGAATTCGATCCCGTTGAGGCAGAGATCATCCATCCATTCTCCTGTTGCGAGGAGAACGTCAGCAGGGAGTTGACCGATGAAAGTACGTGGTTTCCAGAACGGTTTGGTTCCGAAGATGAGACCGAGCATTCGGGCGGAGAGGATGTCGGTATGCATCCGAATCAGTTGAGGAACGAAATTTGAGGCTTTGTAGAACGGTGTGGTACGAATCGCTTGTAACGGTTTCCCAGCGTAGTTGTCTAACCACCGTTGGTACATCCCTTGAACTTGATTGTTGCGAGCTGCGACCGACGCCCAGAATTTGTCACAGCAATAGTTTTGCAACGCCTGAAGCTTTGCGTCTGGTATATTTCGAAGTGGGACGATATTTATCATTTCGATAATCTATCCAGTCGTTCTTGCGTTCACGGGGGCACGTTCACTTAAAAGTACTAGTAGGCAGCAGTCTGACACCCTGAACCGAACAGGAACGTACTTTTTAAGTTGCCGGATCCAAGAATATACAGCAGGCATTTGCTGCGTTCTGCTACCCTCGGATAGTGCCTCCGGATCCCACTGTAGATTCCTGTTCGGATCATGATGTCAGTCTGCTTTCACATACGCGCACGGCTTGCCGTTAACGAGCTGATTGTCGTAGCCTGTTATCGTGTTCTTGCCGAGGTAGGTCCAACATTGGTCTTTGACGGGTGCGCTTTTCTTCCACGTGCACTTCTTTGGACATGAAGGCATTGCTCCGCACACGCACCATTGGTTCCGTGGTTGTTGGTTTGCACACGGGGGCTCTTGACTGCAGTCTTTCTTGGCAGTCACTACAGGGACAATGTCCTGCTTTAAAGATGGCGACTGCGACTTGGATTCGGAGGAGTTTGTTTGGGGATGTCTGCACCCCATACTGATGAGCAAGCCGATGAATATGATGCTTGATAGCACGAATACCGATTTGAAGTTTGATGGCCATTTCCTCATAGGTTTTCTCCTCAACCAGCAGTCCGTGAATGATAACCTTATTAACCAAATCACGATAACCCTTCGACCAAACCTTCTTCGACCTCGCCATTAGATGTAACCCCCTACATCATACGTCTGTGAGGTGCGTTGAACCTTCGCCTGGTCACGTTTGGTCTTGTCACGCTCTTGGGCTTCGACCTCGTCGATTGTGGGAGGACGTTTCGAGTAATGTACAGCGTAGGCCAACGCATCGAGACGGTCTTTGAGATCCCCGTGAGGGAAGCTGACGATCTGGGCTTTTGTCTGAACATCCTGTTCGAACAGGTAAATCAATCCATCCTCGAAGTCGGCTTGGAAGAAGGTGAGGATGCGATCATCCTTCGATCCAGCTCCTCCTGGAGGTGTGACGCACACAGGTCCTAGGTGACGATGTCTGACCTTTTTGCCTCCCGCTTCACAAACCCGACACACGTCTTCGGCCTGACGGAGCTCAACGATAGAGCCAACCTCTTTATGAGCCCCCACCCCTTCAAACATATTAGGCCAGGTCATGAACTGGTCGTTGAGTTTGAACCACATTTCTACCGCACCGCGAAAGCCACAGTTAGCCGACCAGATCTTGAACGCGAACTTTCTGTTGTCAGGAGCTGTGCCGACGCATGCTATCGCGTTCTCAGAGCCTGCCTGTTTACCGCCTGCTGATGGGTCATAGAACGACAGCCGCGCTAAATGTGCTAGCTTGATAGGAGCCGTTCCATCACTCGGTATCAGTAGGTCACGCTTACCATCCTGTCCCTTCTCGATCTTGAAGGTCTTGATATGTTCTTCGGCAAACTGTGAACCTTCAGGAGCACACGGAATGTTGAGGTACTGACACGAGAATTTGTAGGTCTTCTCACGCCTGAGGATCTGTTGTAGGATCTCGTGGTCGAATCGAGGGGTAAACCTGACCTCTCCCTCATCATCGTAACATCCCTCAACATCCCATTCGAAGCCTGAAGGACGACCTGTCTCTTCCGTAAAGGCGAGCTCCTCCATGATGTGGCCGTAAAGGTCAGCCTTCCCGTGCTTCCATCTCGTGCCGACGATGAGCTCCTCAACAGTATGAGGATCGTTAGCGTAGCCTGCAGCGTAGTCGAACCACTCTATTGCAGACTGCATCATAGCAGGACTCTTCGCTGCAATCTCCCCGATGATGTCGTCGTAGATAATCACATCATAATGGAAGCCAGTCCCCTTCGCTCCAACACCAATCGCCTTAATGCTCGGCTCGTCAAAGCTCTGTGTTCTCTGCAACTCAATCTCATCCTCCTTCCACGTTACCTTGTGGAAGTCGGGAGGGATGATTTGAGGGAACAACACCTTCAGTAGCTGGTTGTTCTCAACATGCCATGTGGGGTCTTTAATATTTTTCTTAGCTACGGTGTCACTCTCACCCACGATCAAGAAACGGAGATTTCTGGGGTCGGGATGACCCTGTTCCCAACCCCCTCCGCAAAGACGCCATAACGGGTAACTCTTCGACACGAGCGTCGATTTAAAATGTCCCCTTGGGCGGAGATACCCTCGGCGTCGTTTTGGAATCGATGACTGGATTTTGTTCGCGAATGGGAGGTGGTAGTGAGGTACCAACTCTTTATAACCGAGTACGACCTTACTGAAGAAGTACAACCCCCCGATAGGTTGAAGACACTTATTCCTCAGCGTCTCTAGCAGCTCGTCGGCTTTGCCACCTGACGCCAACTGCATGATATCGGAGTTGTCTAGGTTACTCACTGGGTTGTGATCCATCCTGTTCGAAGCTTGCTTCTAACTTCTTTGGTGGGGGAGGGCTTGGACGGTCTGTGGGAGAGTCAATCTCCCTTGCTGTTGCAGCAGCGTGCATTAACAGCACAGGGTCGAAGCTGACATGACCTTGTACGTTACCTTCAATCTTCCTATTCCTTGCCGTCTCGAGCGTGCGGTCAAGAATGCTGTCGGCGGCTTTCAGCACGATCCCTTCCTGCTGGGAGTTCTGCAACAGTTCTTCCAACTTCGTCAACGCTTTGTCGGAGGCCTCAGTCAACCTCTCGGAGAGAGTCTTCCTCTCCGTCTTCATGTCTTGTACAACCTCTGCGTAGATCGAACTGGACAGCTCGCGGAGACGGTCTAGAAACTCCACCTCCGAGGCGTACTTCCGGATGGTAAAATACGAGAGGTTTAACCTCTCCGCACATTGCTTGAGGGGGATGTGGAGGAGCAGCAGGTTCAGCAGCTCCTCCGTCTTTACGAGTTTTGAACTCTCGTGCATGGTTTAACCAGGTAACGCTGCGGTAACTCCACCCGCTAGAACGTTGTAATTCCCGCCCCAGGAGTCGGTCGCTCCACTCTCTTGATACCCACCAGCGTGAGAGTAAGTCCCAAACAAAGCGTTGTTGACAACAATGTTCTTGCCACCGGCAGCTCCCCGTAGGTCAATCCCACCAGAGGAAGCCGCTGCTGTGAACGCACCAATCGTGTTATTCTTCACCACACACGAAGTCATCCCACACACAATCGCCTTCGAGACGTCTGTGAAGAAGTTACCTTCAATCACGCTCTCTCGACAGAAGTCAGACCCACCCACTCCCTTAATCGCAACACCGGTCTGGCCGTTGAAGAGATTTCCCACGATGTGGAGGTCGAAAACGTTCTCAGTGCCAGAGATCAAAATCCCATCCTGACCTCCAGCAAACCGACATCCATACACACCACCATGTGACGAATCACGTTCGAGATCACCCGCTCCAGCATCCCGCATAAACTCCAACGCTGCATCGTCGGTGGGACAAGAAAACAGAATGTTGACAAACCTCCACCCTTGTTGTCTCACCAAACACAACGGAGTTGTTGCCGTCGGAGCCGCTGGCGCCTTCCACGTCGCGGTGTAAAACCCGTTATTGCCCGTGTGAGCGTCAGCATGACGAGGGAGCGTCCCTTCCCCAATCACCGTCACATCAAAAACACCAGCAGGCGTCGACAACTGCTCCTTCACATTCCCAGTGAAGTGGATGACATCGCCCGAGCCAATCATTGCAAACGCTCTAGCCATGGTCTTAAACGCCTGGTCAGGACTTCCGCCATCGTTTGAGTCTGACCCAACGTTTCCCTGCACCCACCATTGGCGTCTGCCATTCATCGGAACAAACCCAGCGCTCGTCGGCATCACTGCCCCAAACGAGCTAAGCCCAAACGGAAAATTCGTTACACTGCCCATATCGGCCTCCACGCCTTGTGTGCGCATTCTTTGCGCGTCATGTATATTATAGCATGCCCGTAGCTTTGAGCTCACGCGGAAAGTCAATGGTCTTACGTTCGTCTCAATGAGCTTCTCCACTGGGTAGGGTATATTTTTATGGGGGTTAACCCCAGCCGTAGGTCTGCTCATTTTTGGGGGGACGGGGGCCCGTTTCCTAGTTAGGAACCCGTTTCTGATTTATGTACTACCTACAACAGTAATGTTGGGACTGGCAATAAGGTAACTCCAACAAAACAAAGGAGATAACACACCATGTCTAAGATGAGAACCATTACACCTGTTGCTACTATCGCGAAGGTACAGCTGAAGGATGATGTTGAGAGCTTGTTGCTAGCTAACGGATTCAATCTAAACGACTTAGCCAGGTTGGAGAAACAGTTGGAGTACAGGAAGCGATATTCCCAACGCCCTGAGGTTAAGGAGAAACGCGCAGCATACTCCAAGCAACGCTACCTCAAGATGAAGGTGTTGAAGGCGTTGTTGCAAGATAGGGTAACCGCGTAGTGGGTAACGAGGTGGAGGGTGGTGCTAGGATGATGGTGCTACCCTCCTCATTCGTTTTTTGAATCTGGATGAGACAAATTTTGAATTTGACGCTTTTTGAAAAGTGTGGTATAATGTTGTAGATCGACGATATGTGTGAGAACACGTTAAACATCTAGGAGATGACACTATGACTGAACTTGAAGCGAAGAAGGTGAACACCACAGAACTGTCGGACGAGAAGTTTGTAAAACTCGTCAACGCGGGGTTCAAAGTCTCGGAGATCGAGAGGTGGTACGCACAGGTCGCGTATCGACACGAGTATAATCTCCGACCTGATGTACAAGCGAAGAGGAAAGCGTATAACCAGGTTCGAAACCAACGCATCTCGATGTTGAACAAATTGTTGAAAGGTGGTGAGTGATGTACATCAAGTCGTTCGCGATGGGGGATGAGTTGTGGTCACGTGTCAAGAC
>Ga0137437_1000593_pt1 | contig 11632 bp, 11 predicted proteins | sample EasRivERMGT138_2_FD_102332 | JGI IMG/M metagenome (GOLD analysis project Ga0137437, IMG submission 102332) | Soil microbial communities from meander-bound floodplain in the East River, Colorado, USA - East River MetaG ERMGT138_2 | ecosystem: Environmental > Terrestrial > Soil > Floodplain ...
CGCGCGCGGCCGGAGAACGGGCGAAAGGCTTGCGTGAATATTATGCAAAACCCGAGGCACGCGACGATTTGCGCGCCCAAATGGTGTTTGAGCGGACTGTTGGTTATTTGCTTGAACGGGCGCAAATAAAAGAAGTCGATCCACCCGTCTCTAAGGTTGATGAGGCGGGTGAAAACAGCTAGAATAGCTTTTGTGGACCAGGGGTTTTGCTACATATGAACTTCATCCCCATCGTGGTTGAGCAAACTGGCCGTGGCGAACGAGCATATGATATTTATTCGCGTCTCCTCAAAGACCGAATCGTCTTTCTCGGCTCAGCCATCAACGACGAAGTCGCTAATCTCATCACCGCACAACTACTCTTTTTAGAATCCGAAGATCCCGAGCGCGATGTCTTCTTTTATATCAACAGCCCGGGTGGATCGGTAACCGCTGGCTTAGCGATCTACGACACCATGCAATACGTGCGACCGCAAATCTCCACGGTCTGTGTCGGCCAAGCGGCGAGCATGGGTGCGGTGTTGCTAGCCGCCGGTGCGAAGGCTAAGCGGTTCGCCTTGCCCCATGCGCGGATCATGATTCATCAGCCCTTGGGGGGATTTCAGGGGCAAGCGACCGATATTGACATCCAGGCCCGCGAAATTCTCCGCATGCGCGAAGAATTAAACAACATTTTGACCAAGCATAGCGGACAGAGCTTAAAGAAAATCGAAAAGGACACGGATCGCGACATGTTTATGACCGGCAGGCAAGCTCAAGAGTACGGCTTGATTGACGAAGTGATCACGAACCGTCCCGAAGGCGCTATTAAGAAGTAGTCGTCAGTTTAACCGGGGGATCTATGGCAAAGCACGGCGAACATGGACCGGGAAATCTCGTCTGCTCCTTTTGCGGTAAAAGTCAGGATGAGGTCCGTAAGCTGATCGCCGGTCCAACCGTTTACATCTGCGATGAGTGTATCGACCTCTGTAACGATATCATCGCCGAAGAGTGCGATCACGACGAAAGTCTCAGCTCTTCTTCAAATGTTCCCAAACCGGCTGAGATCAAACGCGTCCTCGATCAATACGTGATCGGCCAGGAGCGCGCCAAAAAAATATTGGCGGTCGCGGTACACAATCATTACAAACGGATCGACAGCCAAATGGTTACCGGCGATGTCGAATTGCAGAAGAGCAACATCCTGCTGCTCGGTCCGACCGGCTCGGGCAAGACGCTTTTAGCTCAAACCCTGGCTCGTTTCCTACAGGTGCCCTTTACCATTGCCGACGCCACCAGTTTGACCGAGGCCGGTTACGTCGGCGAAGACGTCGAAAATATCATTCTCAATTTGCTTCAGGCGGCTGACTACGACGTCGAGAAGGCCCAGCGTGGCATTGTCTATATAGACGAGATCGACAAGATCTCGCGGAAGTCGGACAATCCGTCGATCACTCGCGATGTCTCCGGCGAAGGCGTGCAGCAAGCGCTGCTCAAGATTATCGAAGGGACCATGGCGAGCGTTCCGCCCAAGGGCGGTCGCAAGCATCCGCAGCAGGAATTTTTGCAAGTGGATACCACCAATATCCTGTTTATTTGTGGTGGTGCGTTCGTCGGTCTGGAAGATTTGATTCGCAAGCGGATCGGACGAAAGCGCATGGGCTTTGGTGGCCAGCTTGAGGAGAAGGATGGTCGAGCGTCCAGCGAAATCCTGCACGGTGTTCAGACCGAAGATTTGCTTAAATTCGGTCTCATACCGGAGTTCATCGGACGCTTACCGGTCATCGCGACCCTCGATGAGTTGGATGATTCCGCGTTGGTGCGCATCCTCAAAGAACCGAAGAACGCACTGACCAAACAATATTCGAAGCTTTTTGATATGGAATCGGTGCACCTGAAGTTTACCGAAGAGGCGCTGCGAGCGATCGCCCGCGACGCCATGAAGCGGAAATCGGGTGCTCGAGGTTTACGTGCGATCATGGAAAATATCATGTTGGATATCATGTACGACATGCCCTCGCAGCCGAATATCAAGGAAGTCGTGATTACCGAGGAAGTCGTGGATAAACATGAACCTCCAATTGTCGTATACACCAAGGCCGCGGAGAGTGCTTAGGAGGGATTATGCTGTTTCGCAATGACAAAAAAGACGACAAAGAGGGAACATCGGGGATCACCCGAGTACCGTTATTGCCGCTGCGGGATATTATCGTTTTTCCCCATATGGTCGTGCCGCTCTTTGTCGGCCGGCAGCGCTCCATCAAGGCGCTCGAAGAAGCGACGCAGAAGCAGAGCCTGATTTTCTTGTCGTCGCAAAAGGACGCCAAGACGAATGAGCCGGCCGAAGACGACATCTATAAGATCGGCACCTTGGGCTCGGTGGTCCAGATGCTTAAGCTTCCCGATGGGACGGTTAAAGTTTTGATCGAGGGAAAGAAGCGTGCGAAGGTGGCAAGATTCGTCGCTAACCCAGACTTTTTCTTGGTTGAGGTGGAAGATGCCCCCGAGGTGGTTGAACGCAGTACGGAAATTGAAGCATTGGTCCGTGAAGTTCATACTACTTTTGAAAATTATGTAAAGCTCAAGAAAAAAATTCCGCCCGAGATGGTGATGTCGGTCTCTTCGATCGACGATCCGGGACGTTTGGCCGACACGATCGTCGCGCATCTTGGCATCAAGTTGGAAGATCGTCAGAATCTACTTGAGACATTTAACGCTGCCGAGCGCTTAGAGAAAGTGCTCGGTCATATGCGCGCCGAGATTGAAATTCTCGAAGTCGAGCGGCGCATTCGTTCTCGGGTGAAAAAACAAATGGAGCGCTCCCAGAAGGAGTACTACCTTAACGAGCAAATGCGCGCGATCCAAAAAGAGCTCGGCGAGAAAGACGAATTCAAGAACGAAATTCAAGAAATTGAAGAAAAGCTTAAGCAGAAAAAACTTTCCGCCGAAGCGAAAGACAAGGTCGACAAGGAGCTCAAGAAGTTGAAAATGATGTCGCCCATGTCGGCCGAGGCCACCGTCGTGCGTAACTACATCGACTGGATCGTCAGTCTGCCGTGGAATGAATTTACCGACGACAAACTGGACATCAATGAGGCGGAACGTATTCTCGAAGAAGACCACTATGGTTTGGACAAAGTGAAGGAACGCATCCTTGAGTATCTCGCGGTTCAGAGTCTGGTGGGCAAAATAAAGGGTCCCATTCTCTGTTTAGTCGGCCCTCCAGGGGTCGGTAAGACATCCTTGGGCCGCTCAATCGCCCGCTCGACTGGAAGAAAGTTTATCCGAGTATCACTGGGCGGCGTGCGAGATGAAGCGGAGGTTCGCGGCCATCGGCGCACCTACATTGGCGCCATGCCGGGGAAAATCATTCAGTCGATGAAAAAAGCCGGGTCGAGCAATCCGGTGTTTTTGATGGACGAAATCGACAAGATGTCGACCGATTTTCGCGGCGATCCGTCGTCCGCGCTGCTGGAAGTTTTAGACCCGGAGCAGAACACAACCTTCAACGATCATTACCTTGATTTAGATTTCGACCTGTCAAAGGTGATGTTTATCACGACCGCCAATTCCTTAGACCGGATTCCCCGGCCGTTGCAGGACCGCATGGAAATCATTCGCATCGCCGGTTACACGGAATTGGAAAAGCTCAGTATTGCGAAAAAATACCTTTTGGAAAAACAGAAGGAAGCGAACGGGCTGACAACGGAGAACTTAGCATTTACCGACAACGCTCTGCTTGGCGTCATTCGTCACTACACGAAAGAAGCTGGGGTGCGTAATCTCGAGCGCGAGATCGCTTCCATTTGCCGTAAGGTTGCTGTTGAAGTCGTGCGCAAGGACCGCAAAGCGCATATCCAAGTCGGCACTAAGAGTCTGCATAAATATCTCGGAGCCAATAAATTCCGTTACGGCAAAGCGGAGACGGAAGTTAAGATCGGCGTTACCACCGGCTTGGCCTGGACCGAGCTAGGTGGAGAGTTGTTGGCTACTGAAGTTACAGTTATGCCTGGTAAGGGCCAGCTGATTATTACCGGAAAGCTCGGCGATGTGATGCAAGAGTCGGCACGGGCGGCCATGAGCTACGTCCGTTCGCGCGCAACTGAGTTGGGCTTGGAGAGGGATTTTTATCAAAAGCTTGATATCCATATCCATGTGCCAGAGGGCGCGATTCCCAAAGACGGCCCTTCAGCGGGAATCACGATGGCGACTTCGCTGGTGTCGGCGTTGCTGAAAGTTCCGGTGCATAACGACATGGCGATGACCGGAGAAATTACCTTGCGCGGCACAGTGCTACCGATCGGTGGTCTGAAAGAGAAAGTTTTGGCGGCCCATCGTGCCGGTATCAAGAAAGTATTGATTCCCTCAGAGAATGAGAAGGATATCGAGGAGATTCCGGCCACGGTGCTCAAAACCGTGGAACTCGAGTTGGTCTCCCATGTCGACCAGGTCTTGAAAAAGGCGCTAATTCTCGACGATCCCGAGAGCCTTTTCAGGCACGCCCCCGTCGAAACTCAGCCTAAAGACGACGCGCCGGGGTTCGCGGAAAAGGTCGAAGACGTTCCCGCATCGGAAATTCTGCCGCAATAACTCGAAAAAATCGAACCAAGACGATGCCGGGTGGTTTGACACCCGGCATCGCGACTGTTATAAAACCGCTTTGCATTCGTAGCGCACTGGGCTGTTGCTGCCGTGGGACAGGCGGAAGGTTGCTTGAATCCCCACGTTTGTGAAATCCCTCGGTCGATCACGAAGAAGTATTGAATGCTAGTGGGACGACCTGAAAGCCGATCCGTTTGAAGCGCTACATTTTATGGCCAAGAAGCTCTTGAGCGTTTTTCTCCGCTAGGCGTTCTGGTAAGAATCAGCGAAGGGGCGGTTAGCTCAGCGGGAGAGCATCGGCCTTACAAGCCGGGGGTCACAGGTTCAAATCCTGTACCGCCCACCATGAAGCTTAAAATTAAGAGTTTCGAGTCTTGAGTTTCGAGTTAAAACGCAGAACCAGAAATGCAAAGCTTAAAAGTGTATTTTGTCGGGGTCGTAGTTCAGTTGGTTAGAACGCCGGCCTGTCACGCCGGAGGTCGCGAGTTCGAGTCTCGTCGGCCCCGCCACTTTCCCCTCGTGGGAGCCGTAAGAAATTGTCAGCCACTGGAGACGGAAACATGAACAAAGAGGAAGCGCTGAGCCAGCGGCAATGGTATGTGATCGATGCTCGCGGGAAAATTCTTGGCCGCATGGCTACCGAAATCGCCAAGGTGCTGAGGGGTAAACACAAGCCATACTACACACCGAACCAGGATGCCGGCGACTTTGTAATCGTCGTCAATGCCCGGGAAATCAAACTCACCGGCGCCAAGCTCGATCAGAAAATTTACTATCGGCACACCGAGTATCCGGGTGGAATCAGAGAGCGGACGGCGGCACAGATGCTTGAGGAGAAGCCCGAGGAACTTGTGATGTTAGCAGTCAAAGGGATGCTGCCAAAAAATCGTTTGAGCCGCAAATTGGTCACCAAGCTCAAGGTTTATCCCGGGCCGGAGCATCCTCATGATGCGCAGAAACCTCAACCGTTAGCGGTGCAGGCGTAGGAGTAAGAATCACATGGCGGATAAAGTTTTCACGGCAACCGGGCGGAGAAAGACTTCCGTAGCGCGAGTCTTCCTCAAGCAGGGCAAGGGCAGAATCACCATCAACAGCCGATCATTGCAAGAATATTTCGGCCGCGAGACCGCGCGCATGATCGTCATGCAACCTTTCGATATCACTCAGACCACCGGCAATTTTGACATCGACGTCAACGTTACCGGCGGCGGCAACTCGGGACAGGCTGGCGCGATCCGCCATGGTATCACCCGTGCGTTGATGTTGCTCAACGCGGACTTTCGTTCACCGCTTAAAAAAGCCGGGTTCGTCACCCGTGATCCGCGTGCGGTTGAGCGCAAAAAATATGGCCGGCACAAAGCGCGCAAACGCCCGCAGTATTCCAAACGATAACCAACCCGGCGGCTTTCGGCGCTGCCACGACTCAACCCTATATTTTTCTATTCCCGGCTACGGTCGCGATGGCCGTTGCCCCGGAATTCGAGGATTCATCGGAATTCCACTTCTAACTATTCTTCCGCGGTGAAGAAATACAAACCGATCATCGCGAAAATAGCATTGGGTATCCAGCCGGCCGCCCAAGACGGCATGGCTCCGCTGTGGCCTAATGAAATACAGAACGCCGAGAGGACCCAATAACCGAACGCGATCAACATGGCGATGCCAAAGCTGAGAGAAATGTTGCCTGTCAATTGTCGTCGAAGCGCGAATGGAATGGCGAGCAAGACCATCAAGGGTGAAATCAATGGGAAGGCTAGTTTGCTTTGTAGATCCACTTCGTAATTCGTCGCATCGATGCCTTTGCTTTTCAAATCGGCGATTTGTCTCTGCAACTCAAAGAAAGTGAACTCCTCGGCGTCGCGCGCCAGCAGTTTGAGATCGTCGGGAGTCTCGGTGATAGGCAACACGGCGGTGATTTCCCGCCGGATCATATTACCATCACCACTTAACTCCCATTCGACCGCCGGACTGGTTTTCCAGGCGTTGAGGTGCCACTGCGCCTTGGGGATCTCCACTAACCCACTTAAGCTGAAATTGCGATTAAGACGAAAGACCGTGATGTTTTCCAGTGTGCTGGTTCGGATGTCAAATGTATCCACGTTGATGAAACTATTTTCTCCCCGTATCCAGATATCATGCGTGCCCAACAAACTTTTTTGCTGTTTGTTCTTAATCTCGGAGCGGTAAATAGTTTGTGCGCGATGGGCGAAAACCGGTACCAAGGATTCATTCCAGACGAAGGTCAAAACGCAGATAAATAAAGAGAGAACGAATAACGGTAACGCGAGTCGCTGAACGCTGATACCGCTCGAGCGCATCGCGGTGATCTCGTAGGTTCGCGCCAACATGCCGAGGCTAAAGAGCGTCGAAAAAAGCGTGGCAAAGCCGACGACGCGGGAGATCAACAGCGGAGCTTTATAGAGGAAATATCGAATCACCGTAAAAAGCGGCGCGCCGGAATCCATCAAGGCGCCGATGCGATCGAAAAAATCGACGGTAACGTAAAGCGACGTGATGATCGCCAAACTAGCAAAAAAGATTCGTACGAATCCCGCCGACAAGTAATGGTCCAAGATGCTGCCCAGCGGCAGAAACCTGACGTGAATTCTGGCCGCGACCATCGCCATCTAGTCCTTCTTTCTTGGCCAAATTTTCCCGAAGCTTTGCCTTGCACGCACCAGCCCATGTTCGAGCTTTGTTGGCAGAGTGAGCGGTGATTCGTTTAGCGCTTTACGAAAAAAATGGAGGGCGATGGTGCCGACGACGAGGTTCGGTAGCCAGAGAGCCGGCAGCGGATGAAGCACGCTTTTCTCCCCGAGCGCCTTACCGAGGGACAGGAGCGCGTAATACAATAACAACCAAAATAGGCAGAGCATAAAGCCTGACGACCGGCTTGCTCGTGAATTCCGTGGCAACAAAGCTAACGATACGCCGAGCAGGCAAAACACAAGTGGCACAAAGCCGAACGCAACGCGCTGGTGCAACTCCATGCGCTCGGCGATGACTTTGGCGCCTTGGCCCTGTTTGAATTCAATGTTTTTGAGTAGGTCGCCGAGCGGCAACTCTTTGGGTCCGGCTTCTTTTTGCCGCACGGTGCCAACTAGCTCGTCAAGGTCAAACTTAAAATCATAGATATTAAACCGTGTTTCGCTGAAACCCGGGCGGTTTTTTTCCCGCTCATAGATTGAGCCGTCAAAGAGCCTCAGCCCCAAGCTGTTGGTTTCTTCGTCCGTACTCATAATACCCACCTTGCCGAGGATGATATCTTCTCGAACTTTATCGCGTTTATCGACGATGAGTATCCCTTGCGCGGTGTTGCCCGGCGGCTTGAGCTCTTCGATATAGATTAAAATATTGGGGAAATCATCGTTAAAGACTTTTTCTTTGAGGGCGGTGCCGACACGCGTCTTGGCAATATTGTAAAGTTCTTTCTTTAGTGCGAAGTTCGCCGCCGGACGTGTGAAAAGAGTGAGCGACAGGGTGATTAGCGCCATGACCATGGCCACGACGGCGATGGGCCAAAGAATTTGCGTAGGGCTGACACCGGAAGCTTTCATCGCCAATAGTTCTTGGTCGTTGGACAATCGGCCGAGTCCCAATAGGATGGCTAATAGGAATGACATCGGTACGGTCAGCTCAAGGAACGTCGGTAATATGAGCGAGAAAAGTTTGACGACTTGGAGAAACGGAACGCCGCGGGTTATGACTAGTTCGATGAGCTTGAGGATCCGCGCGATCAACAATATCAGCGTGAAGGCCAGAAGCCCGAGAAAGAAAGGCGGGAGAACTTCGGCGATGAGATATCGAAATAGAGTTCTTCGCTGCACGGTGCCGGCATGTTAACTGGTGGTTGTGGTATTGTAAAATCCTTTGTCGCGGAGAAGTATTGATATTCGATTTAAGTTTGACCACGCTGTTTGCAGCGTGGAACCATTAATAGGGATTTCTGCAGGAGCAATACCCGGCCCGCGAAGTTGCTGCGTCAATGTCGAATAACGAAAACATCGTCTTTGGCATCAATCCGATTTTGGAAAAGCTCAAAGCGTCGGCTGCCGATGTTTTGGAGATTCTCATCGCCGAGAACGCCGAGGGCGGGGCAGTGCGCCAAATCGCTCACGAAGCCAAGCAACGGGGTCTACGAATGGTGTCGGTTCAGGCAAAGGTTCTCGATCGGCTGGCCGGCGGTTACAAACACCAGGGTGTAGTGGCGCGGGTGGAAGCTTATCGCTACTTGTCGTTCGACGACTTGCTCGAGCAAGTATCGGCTGAGGCTGCCACGAGCTGGATACTCGTCTTAGATGGGCTCACCGACCCAAGAAATTTCGGTGCGCTATTACGAACTGCCGAGGCGGTGGGCGTTCGCCACGTTGTGATCCCGAAAGACCGCTCCGTAGACGTGACTCCTGTGGTCGTCAAAGCATCGGCTGGGGCGGCGCATCATCTCAAAATATCCAAGGTAACCAATCTCCGCCGTGCCATTGGTGAGCTCAAGAATCATGGCTATTGGACCGTCGGTCTGGATGGCCTGAGCCCGGAATGCGTCTACGACAGGAATTATTCAAACCGTCTGGTTGTCGTTCTCGGTGGCGAGGGGAAAGGGCTCCGCCCGGTTACTTTGCGGGAATGTGATTTTGTGGTTTCCATCCCCATGCTTGGCAAAATCGGCTCCCTCAACGTGGCGGTCGCGGGCGCGGTGTTCCTGTATGAGCTGGTGCGCCAAAGTCGAAACATTGACAAGGCCTTGGCCAAACGATAAATGTTTAAAAAATTGATTTTGAATAGCCTTTTGTGTGAATTTATGCCTATTCTGTTGACATGTACCCATGAAGATGGTTTAAATACCCGTTTACAAAAAGGGTAAGCTGCCCTTGCGCCGTCGTTTGCCTTAAAAGCAAAGATTCAGTGACTAAACTGGAATTATAGCCGTCAGTGTTTTCCCGCTGCCCGGGCATTGGTGAGGTGGTGGCATTGGCGCCTGTGTGTGCTGATATTGACGTGGGTAAGCTGGCGTAGCTCAACGGTAGAGCAGCTGATTTGTAATCAGCAGGTTGTAGGTTCAAGTCCTATCGCCAGCTCCAGCTAATCGAATTTCGAAACGCGGGGCGGTTAGGGCTTTTATTCATTGAATGGGGTGAAGAGAGTCAAGGAGAGGTTCCCGAGTGGCCAAAGGGAGCAGACTGTAAATCTGCCGGCGATGCCTTCGAAGGTTCGAATCCTTCCCTCTCCACCAATTTTGCGGGAATAGCTCAGTTGGTAGAGCGCAAGCCTTCCAAGCTTGGGGTCGCGGGTTCGAGTCCCGTTTCCCGCTCCATTTTGCGTGCGGCTGATGGCGGAAAGCACGTGGCCACTGACGGCTCGAAAGGAGCAATCAGCCATATGCTTAGGTCGTCGACTGTTATGCCCAGGTAGCTCAGTCGGTAGAGCACGTCCTTGGTAAGGACGAGGTCGGCGGTTCGATCCCGCTCCTGGGCTTTGCCCGGTCGGTGCAGTAGTTGGGGACGAGTTTTCGATTTACAAAGTAGCTGGCAAATCATTTAGGAGGATGAGATGAGCAAACAGAAGTTCGAGCGTAAAAAACCGCACCTTAACATCGGTACGATCGGTCACGTCGACCATGGCAAGACTACCTTGACCGCGGCGATCACCAAGGTGTTGGCGAAGACAGGAAAGGCCGCATTCCTGGCCTACGATCAGATCGATAAGGCGCCTGAAGAAAGAGAACGGGGCGTCACGATTAACATCGCCCACGTCGAGTATGAGACCGACAAACGCCATTACGCTCACGTCGACTGTCCCGGCCACGCCGATTACATTAAGAACATGATCACCGGAGCCGCGCAGATGGATGGGGCGATTCTAGTCGTCTCTGCCGCTGACGGACCTATGCCGCAAACGCGGGAGCATATCTTGTTAGCGCGCCAGGTCGGAGTTCCGGCTATCGTTGTTTTTCTCAACAAAGCGGACATGGTCGACGATAAGGAGCTTCTGGAGCTTGTCGAGTTGGAGGTGCGGGAGCTGCTATCCAAGTATAAATTTCCAGGCGATGACACGCCGATCGTTATCGGCAGTGCGCTAAAGGCATTGGAGGGCGATACTTCTGAAATGGGCGAAGGCGCCATCTTGAAGCTTTTGGATGCTGTGGACTCCTTCGTGAAGGAGCCGGTTCGAGATGTCGACAAGCCTTTCATTATGCCGGTCGAAGACGTCTTTACGATCAGTGGTCGTGGTACCGTCGTTACCGGGCGAGTTGAGCGGGGAGTCATTAAGGTTGGCGAAGAAATAGAGATTGTCGGCTTCAAGGCAACCCAAAAGACCGTAGCAACAGGTGTTGAGATGTTCCGCAAACTTTTGGATGAAGGGCGAGCCGGCGACAATATCGGCGTTCTGCTCCGAGGAACGAAGCGCGAGGAAGTGGAACGAGGACAGGTTCTAGCTAAACCAGGAAGCATTACGCCGCACACGAGATTTAATGCTGAGGCCTACGTTCTCACCAAAGAGGAAGGCGGGCGGCACACCCCATTCTTTAACGGTTACCGGCCGCAGTTTTATTTCCGAACCACCGACGTGACCGGCGTCGTGAAACTCCCAGACGGAACGGAGATGATTATGCCCGGGGACAACATCAACGTCGAGATCGAACTCATCACGCCGGTCGCCATGGATGACGGCTTGAAGTTCGCGATCCGCGAAGGCGGCCGGACCGTCGGCGCCGGTGTTGTCACCAAAATTATTCAATAGATCGACCCCGAAGCAGGGAGGTTGTTGCCATGCGCGAATTAGTTGGATTTGCTTGCGACAAATGTAAGCGGAAAAACTATACCACTACGAAGAATCGGAAGACTACCACAGAAAAACTATCGCTCAAGAAGTTTTGTGCTTCTTGTCGATCCCACACTCTGCATCGCGAGGTAAAAGTGTAGCAGAGGCAGAGGGGGGTCAGTAGCTCCAATTGGTAGAGCGCCGGACTCCAAATCCGGTTGTTGCAGGTTCGAGTCCTGCCTGACCCGCCATCTCACACAGTCGGGGGCCCCATGGGGGATTGGATTCAAAA
>Ga0137437_1000594_pt1 | contig 11626 bp, 17 predicted proteins | sample EasRivERMGT138_2_FD_102332 | JGI IMG/M metagenome (GOLD analysis project Ga0137437, IMG submission 102332) | Soil microbial communities from meander-bound floodplain in the East River, Colorado, USA - East River MetaG ERMGT138_2 | ecosystem: Environmental > Terrestrial > Soil > Floodplain ...
GGAAAAGTTGTCGGGCTTGAGTAGAATGGGATAACAATGAGAACCGTTTGCCTTGTGCCAGCCAACGAGACCACAGTACAGGCGGCAGCCATATTTCCCATGATATCCAACCAGCCCACTGATATACATCATCCCTGGGCCATCTGCAGTACCCAATGCCAGAAATGCACCACATTCCGTAGCACCGATGCAACATTACCTTAAATTCAAGACCAATTCATCTTGCAGCATTACCTTGAATTCAAGACCCCTTCCCTTGCGGGCAGTTTGCTGCGGCACTGGCACCCTGTTGCAACCGTGACTCAGCCCATACGTGACTCGGATGTTGTCACTGTTGCATCCTATCGGTGTTGCAACAAACACTCACAAGCTAACCCATTCGTTCTGTGGGCCACGGTGATGCAACATCTCTCCCGCCTCATAAAGTAGCCCTGGCTCCATGGTGTGTTGCATCTTATTGGTGATGCAACAGATGCTCACTAACCCTTTTGTACTGCAGCCTACATTGATGCAACATCTCTCCTGCCCTCAGAACGGTCGCTCACCATTTCGTTCCTCTGGCCACGGCGATGCAACCATCTCCTACCTCAGAATGTCATCCCAGCTCCAAAGTGTTGCATCACCGATGCAACATGCAGTCGCTCGCTAACCATTTCGTTCCGCTGGCCACCGTGATGCAACCATCTCTCTCCCACCTCAGATGTTGGCCCAGTTCCATTGTGTTGCATCGGCGATGCAACACACACTTGCTTGCTACCCATTCGTTCCGCTGGCCATGGTGATGCAACATCTCTCCTACCCAGAACGTCGCCCCAGTTCCATTGTGTTGCATCGCCGATGCAACCACACACTCGCTCGCTAACCCATTTGTTTCGCTGGCCATGGTGATGCAACATCTCTCCTACCTCAGAACGTAGCCCCAGCTCCAATTTGTTGCATCGCTGATGCAACACACTCGCTCGCTAACCATTTCGTTCCGCTGGCCACGGTGATGCAACACATCTCTCCCACCTCATGGCGATGCTGCCGATGCAACACACATTTGCTCGCTAACCCATCCGTTCTGTTCCGCTGGCCACGGTGATGCAACATCTCTCCTACCTCAGAACGTCGAACCAGCTCCAAAGTGTTGCATCAGTGATGCAACACACACTCGCTCGCTAACCATTTCATTCCGCTGGCCATGGTGATGCAACATCTCTCTCACCTCAGAATGTTGGACCAGCTCCATAGTGTTGCATCACCGATGCAACACACACTCGCTTGCTGACCCTTTCGTTCTGCGGGACACTGTGATGCAACATGTGTCCCTCAGAACATCAGCCCAGTTCCATAGTGTTGCATCACCGATGCAACACACACTCGCTTGCTAACCATTTCGTTCTGCAGGCCTTGGTGATGCAACATCTCTCCTACCTTAGAATGTCGTCCCAGTTCCATAGTGTTGCATCACCGATGCAACACACACTCGCTCGCTAACCCTTTCGTTCTGCAGGCCAGTGATGCAACATCTCTCCTGCCTCAGAATGCCATCCCAGTTCCATAGTGAGTTGCATCACCGATGCAACACGCACTCGCTTGCTGACCTATTCATTCCACAGGCCACAGTGTTGCAAAATGTCTCCCGCCTCATAACATCAGCCCAGTTCCATAGTGTTGCATCACCGATGCAACACACTCGCTCGCTAACCCTTTCGTTCTGCAGGCCACGGTGATCCAGCATCTCTCCTGCCTCAGAATGATGGCCCAGTTCCGATACAACACATACTCACATGACAACCCTTTCGTTCCATAGGCCACAGTGATGCCTGGTTCCATGGTCGTTGCATCCTATCAGTGATGCCACAAACACTCACTAACCCTTTTTTTTCTGCAGCCCACGGTGATGCAACATACACTCGCTCGATAACCCATTCGTTCCATAGGCCACAATGATGGAACATCTTTCTCACCTCAGAAAGTGGGCCCAGTTCTGTGGTGCGTTGCATCCTATTGGTGATGTAACACACACTTGCTAACCTTTTTGTTCCGCAGGCCACGGCGATGCAACATCTGTCCTGCCTCAGAATGTCGAGCCTGAGTTCCATATTGTGTTGCATCACCGATGCAACACACTTGCTTGCTAACCCTTTCGTTCGGTAGGCCACGGTGATGCAACACCTTTCCCACCTTGAACATCGGCACGGCTTTCATCATGGCAGTTTATCTCTGTGTCCTACATAGCTATTTGAATCTTTTTTATTATAAGTCTTTTGGTAGAAAAGGATGTTTAAATGAGACTGAATTTTTGAATGAATGTCACCGAAAGTCACGCTGGCCAGGTGATGGCACCGAGTTTTCCACCGCTTTCACACACTGTGCCTTTAAATGATGCCATGTACATTTATTAAAGAAAAAGCAACTCAAACGTCATCATTATCATATACATATGTGGACTCCATGCCCGGTACCTTGTTTACCTTAAGCCAAGATTGGACATCCTTCCAAAGCGTCTCGAAGTGATTACGTAAGGATAATCTCAGATCTGCCTGCTTTGCCGCATAAGCTGACAAACCTTCTGATAGATATGGATCGCTAGCCATCGAAGGAACAGCTGCATGAGTGGTCCACCAATCGGCAAACCAGGACATGTACTCCAGGACTCTTCTCATCTCTTCCCGAAGCAACAAGACCTCTTCGGACCATCTCATAGCACGAGCACGAGTGCGACACCATTGAACTCGCAATGCTGTCCAAAAAAAGCTTAGTCGACATCACCATGACTGATATCAGGAATCGCACAACGCACCGTCAATCAATTGTGGCTTATTCATCTCAGGGTTGACGACACCAGGAGCCATCCAAATCCAGGATAGTGTCCTTGTCCCTTCGCCCCAACCTTCTACAGGAAGGCCTTTGATGTGATCGTCTTTAAGTTGCTGAAATTCCATGCTCCAACTATCTCCCTTTACCAGAATTTGCGCAAGGACACATAATGCAGAATGGGCTGCACGATATTTGGCAGTGCAGGCTCGGATTTTTTTCTCTGCTTTGTTGATCTCTGATTGAGAACGTGTATTTTGCTGTACACCACGAGACCAGTTCTTTTTCTTTTTGATCAGGAAATCTCGTAGGCGAAGCAAGTCGCGCAACTTGGTTAGAGAATCCTGGGCTTGAGCTTCACGCAACATCCATTCATACTCCCCTAATCGGAATAAGCGATCGTCCCAATTCAAACTGTTCTCGATTTGTGATGGAAGGAAAAATTCGACCCTGAAAAGGGTTGGATCATTCTCGTCGTCTTTTTCTTTGTTCCGAAGCGTGGCAACAGTGGGAAGATAGAATGCCTGTACTTCCTGCCAAGATGCTAGTTTCCGAAAGAATGAATTTTTTTTCTCCTGAATATGAGCTTTTTGCAAAGATGTTGGATGGAGACCTAAAGATTTTTCTTCTGTTTGAAGTTTGAATCTGAAGTAAATTGGTAAAACATCAATCAGTGCACGGTCTGGGGCTTACAGCGATTCCTCTAATTCCAGTCCCATGTGAATCATATAACTAGCGCTCATGTTACTTCCAGGCGGTGGGCTTAGTTTGGTAAGGTCCTGAGCATCTTCTTGCGCTAATCGGAGACGGATGTCTGCTTGCGACAGATCTAGAATACAAGAATTAATCGAATATCTTAGATTTATTAATGACACACTAGTTGATCGTGATTCAAATGGGTTTGGCTCGGATGAATCCCTCTCCCATCTCTCAACTTCTTCTGACCACTCTGAGACTTGCTCTGAATCCAGGGAAGCTGATTGATCTTCCCAGGCCTGGTTTTGCTCGGCGCATTGCTGAATGGCCACCTTCATCTTTCGCAGGAGGGTAGAGCCTAAGAATTTTCAGTTGTTATAGATCTAGTCAGTTCATAAGTGAAGCTTGCCCATAGACGTAATCTTTTTCCAGTTCCAATCACCCAGATGGTCCTCAATTGTATCCTGTCGTGAACCAGGGCCCATCTCATGTGTGCTATAAGCCAAACCATTCAAGTCGGCCCAGCCACGCTCTGGAGCTTCTCCATCGGTCCGACCTACAAAACGAGCATAATTAAATGAAAAAGATCATTGACAGCTCTCAATATGAGCCAGTAAATGGAATTTAGGGACGAGGAACCGAATATCAACTTCAGACAAGTTGATACGCCACGTTTCAGGGAAGGCAGCTGCCATTCTTGTCCAGAACTTCTTGCACCATTGACAAGCGACGTCGTACGATGCCACAATGGATTTGATTGCAGTCTGCCTCAGACCGCAGAAGAAGAAGAAATCCATATTGATGTATCTAGAATTTCGTAACTTACTAGTAAGTAACAATATATCAAAATGTTTTAATAACATACTTTTCTCCTAATTGCAAGTCACCGATACTATTGGGCCGTTTCATGTTGTGGCGGGCACAATCAACTGTTCCTACTCCCGTCACGGCAAGTCCACGTATATCCCTGGTATCTGCGTTATTCACGGCATTATGGGAAACACATGTACTCCGCTGTCCATGTTAGCTGTCATAACGGATAAATGAGGAATAGTCCATGCTTACCTCCTGGGGCTGACCTTTGTGCGCTTCTAAATGTGCCGCAAGTTCTGCCTTGTCAACGAAGTATCCACGGTTTTGGGTCAGACAAGGGTCTCGCTCATCGCTTGATGCCCCTCTCCGGCTCATTCGAAAATTGCCATCCAGGGCCACAAACAAAGAGTATAACCAACTAAGTAGTGTGATTAAAGTCAGCATGTCAGTAGAAGTGATAATCTAATTTAAATCAAAACCTTTTTTCCTTTGGTGCATTTTCCCAATCGGGAGGAAGATTAATTCCAGGGTGTGGGCAAGCGGGGCAGAGCAAGGCGCATGTATGGCTCTGTGTCTCGGCCTCGTCCTTGAGATGTCCATAACCTGACCGTTTTAACATCTTGAGATGACGCCATTCACGGATCAAGCGAAGAAACTCCTTATAACGTTTCTAGATACATGTCATTAATAAACTAGTGAGGATGAAGGATGAACAAACCTTGACATTCTTGAGGCCAGTATTGTCTGAAACACGTACAAGAGTCTGAAAGTACTCATAAGCTGAACATTTCGATTCAAAGCTAAGCAACTGGAAATAGTGAAGACATCGAAATGTCGCTGCGGTGTTTGGGCTATGAACGGTGGCTGGGTAGAGACGAAAGCGAAGGAGTTGAGTCGCTTCGCTGATACCTGCCCTACACCCACAGTAGTCCAATCCTACTTCATGAACGCCAGATGTATCGATGACTACAAAAGAGTCACCTGAGGCTGGATATTTAAGCAAGCAAGGCTCGCCAATCGGATGGCCAAGTTGAATGCGGCAATTTAACGATTTAAGTGTAACACGTTCAAAAAATCTGCCGTTCCACAACTTTAGAGAGTATATTAGCAAGCAGGTCTCATTTAATAAAATGGTGGATCTGTTACCTCAATATAATGAAAAATATTAGATCTGTGGTTATCAGCGATGCAGCCTGCACAGAATAACGACCCCCCAAGACAGTCGCGACAACGGTACTTTGGCTCTCTTTTCGAGCATCCACTACACTTCAGTTGGTCTTTGTGTTCGCCCCTACCATCGAGTCTAAGGAGTTCAAAAAGAAAGTCTTTGGTGTACTTGAGCCATGCCAGCAATGGGTTATTCTAAGAAATGAAAGGTACACGATTGAGAACTGGAGTTATCGTTGTCAAACGGAAATGAGATACCGATAAGGAATGCCCCCTGGCAGATGGATCATGCTCAGATGGATCATGCTCTGGGCTAATGTCTTCATCAGCATCGTGTAATGTGGATTCGACATTGATATTGTAGTCAAATGTTGCCTGAGTGGTTGAATCATCACTGGCAGTTGCCAAAGCCTGAGGTACTGTAGGGCCGTCAATTGAGGCAAGAGCACTTGTTCCATGGATCCGATCGCCGTCGATATCCCACTGTGAGAAGTTAATCACAGTAGAAGTAGAAGTAGATGAGGCAATCGGGACAGAGGGAGATGGATTAAGATCGATATCCATCATCTGGAAGTCCTCAGAGTCATCCTGAGGGTCACCTTTTCGTCTTCGTTTTTTACCCATATTACTACAGAGAGAGAGAGACAGGAGAGACAGAAGATATGATTCTCGAACAGCTGTAGGACCTACGGGCCTGTCACGAACTAATGAGAGTCAGATTGAAAACAGTTATCTGTTGTCTGTTGTCTTATCTAAATTATATTGATTTTGATTTTGTATGCAATTTAAATTAGTCGGCATTGTATGCACTCGCACATTATAAATTAAGAGGTAAGAACATTCATTCTCAATACAATATCTCCATTGTTAATGTCTACCTAGCAACTTCACGATGGCGCCTACAATAATCTCTCAACAGAAAGAACGAAAACCGCATAGGGATAAACTACCTCCTTCTGAAAAACATACTCGCCATCTGGAAGCGAGTCGTAACTATTATGCCAGGTATACTCTTTCATGACCATTTATGAAAATACTCTAATGCCCTTAACAAGAAACAAAATGCGTATTCAGGAAGAACAACGGCTCCGAACGAGAAAGTAATGATTTCGGACATCTTTCATTTCACATCTCACTATAATTACATTTCTTTTAGACGTCGACAAAAGCTACGAGAAGAAAAACCTGCAAAGCAGATGCCTGGAGTTCATCAGAATATTTGCCCCTTCTGTCAGTGCGGATGTTTGTTCCCTGGACGTGAGGCTCTAGTTAACGACGATGACAACGGGAGTGTAGATATGGATGATGATAGAGATACAGACTCAGAGAGGGGGAACTTAGAGAATTGAGGACGAGCAAAGTATAGTTGCAAATAGTACAGTTGCCTTAGCCATTTTCTTCCAATTTCATATACCCTTAAGACAGGAATAAAACTGGAACAAGAACAAAAGAATAAAAATTTGCGAGTGGGGAGTTCAACATAACGAGCGACACAAATAAAAGATATTCTACTTCAAAACACGTTCTAAGCGATTCTCCTCATACGCTTCTGTGTAAACATGAATTGCATCTTTCTTATTGTACTTCTTGCAGTATACCGAATGTCTCAAACCACGAACCAGGGCCTCAGCCTTGGGCCTACAACAAATAAAGACCATGAATAAAGACCATTACATGTAGGAAAAGAAAAGACTCACCAATCTGTATAGATGCCAGGCTCACGACCCTTCGTAACAATATAGAATGTCCCCATCTCTGAAATAGAAACTAAATCAGCCACAACTTGGTGTGGCGTCTTGATCGAGGGAGAATTTAGGTACGCAGGTGGCGAAGCAGCATGAGAAGGGTTTACAGGGGAGCAGGGAGATGGCGATGGCGGTGGAGCAAGAGTGCCAAAACGGGGAGAGGCAACGGAAACAGGAGATCTACATGTCGGAGTCTCCAGATTATTCCTATTCACTGCAATAATGTGGAAGTAAGTAGAATAGAAATAATAGTTAAGCAATATGTACCCGATTGGTAGCGCCTTGGGGACGTCAAGGCACCTTGAATGGACTGATTCAAGTTCGTTGCGCCTTGTGGTATACCTGAATAAGGAAATCTATAACAAATAGATATCAATAACCTGACTTGTGCTGCGATTATTACTATTGGCTTACTGAGGATGTTGCAACACTAGATTATCAAGCTCTTTTAGTACGATTACTCTGTCTATGGTAAAGGGATACTCACAGGATTGCTCATGACTCGGACAGTTGCAATTGGCATCCCGGTTACCTTGGGCCATAATCGATTGTTCAATTCGCTCAATCGCTCCTTGGACTAGTTCCACCTGTTCTAAGGGTCGCCAGTGCGCATGCATATGTGATTTTCAGTTACTGAATATTTTTGACAAGAAGGCTCACCTTTTAAACAGACAACATGTGATATGATGCTTGATAGATGCTCCATCGACTCCGTTACTTGTTCTGGGGGGGTTCCGATAGGGCATTTTAAGTGAGCATTAAAAATGTGGGAAAAAGATACTGACCGTTAAGTGTAGTAACTTGGGAATAAAGGAGGGAGAGCAGGCCTGCAGTATCGATGTCTCTTGGCGCCAATAGAGGAGGAGCGCTTGAAGCATTGAGTGGGGACTTCATGGCGTTGGTAAGAAGAACAGGAATGGTTTTCCCCTTGCCCTTTTAAGGTCTAATAAAATAAAATTTATTTACTAGGTTTGTTTGCACGGTGGGTATAATGATCGGTTCGTGATCATATCTAGATATATGACTAGATCTATGACTCTTCCGTCATGACCCACGACTCTCTTGCGACCCTTACCTTCTTTTTGGGTCTTATTCGGAGCGGTGGTCTTTATATTTCATATTTGAAGAAAAATAGTGAGTCGACTCCATCCATCGCCCCAGTAATTTTTACATGAATTTCAACAGAATACTCTATGGCAATATGTCATGATAGCAGGGTGTGACAGTATTCTCCTAAATCTGTGAGTCTAAAGTCCGCTGTTTTAAAAAAAATTACTGCTATAAAACGTAGCTGAAATTTTATTCCGTTGTCTGACAGGTTTCTCTCTCGGCCTCTTCTCCTTCCTCATTGCTTTTCCTCCTCGTTTGCCACATCTCTTTATCGTCCTCATGGGAAAATCTTGGTTTCGCACACCTGAGCAAGACAAATATCTCCAGGAGCAAGTCAAAGTGCTCCTCAAAGCTCGTCTGGATGACGCCGTTAAAGACTTTCGCCACCAACTCCATGAAAAATGGGAGGAACGCTGGCCCGAGATCAAAGTCATCTTTCCCCAGCGGACTGATGCGGATCCGCAGCTGACCAAGGAGCAATTAGATGAGCTTTCAAGCGCCATGGCTTTACGAAAGGAAGTATGTCTCATCTCCATTTCTCTTCTGTCTGTTTTCATATTAAGATTCTATCCATAGCGATTATATACTCGTGTCCGCTGGCTCGTCGGTACGAAGCCCATTCGCACAAAGAATCCAAAGACTTTACTCGCCCGCTATCTTCGCAAGGTCCATTCTTCCAAGGACAAGAAGGTGCGCAAACGAACAATACTCGCCATATATAGTGACCTCTACCACAAAGAGAAGATACAACCATTGGTAAATGTCGCTCTGGAAGGAGAGCCCAAGCCGTTGTCTCAACCAGAACATGCCTCACTTCAGTTGAAGAACTACCAACGTATACGTGCCGAGTGCTGGGCCGGTGAATCTCCCGAAGTTCGGGAGGAGGTTCTGAATATTTATAATGCCGAACATAATGGTGACGAAGAAGAAGAAGAGAACGAAGAGGATGAAACTGATGAGGATGAAGATGAGAAGAGTTTACTAGCACGTCAGCAACAGTGAGTTGAGCCGCTTCAAATGTGATTGATTTAAACATATTCTAATTTACTGATAGATGCATTGATATCATTGGCTCAGTTATTAATTCCTTCTTACAGGATGCTAGCGAAGCAACCGGCTTTAGCTTTACATTGATGGGAGGAGGTTTAGACAAGGAAGGAAATGTTAAGATGTGCATGTGCGTTTTTCATTCTCTTTTCTCGCTCCATCATTCAAATTTCCATTACAGGTCTTCTGTGGGCAAAACTGCAGCCGGAAAAACCTTCATGAGCTCTCATAGAGACTGGGAAGAAGGGGTTAGCAAGCCACTCAAGGAATTCTTGTGTCTGAGGCACCGTAAGTTGTATGACTTTTTTGGTTTTGATACCATCCTAAGCTAATTTGGCATTGTAGCTCATGAGGAACGTCTCCATCGTGCATCGCTCTGGGCTGAGAAATCACAAAGCCCAGCTGGTTCAGCTCCTCTGGCTCTGGCAGATGCACAACCACCAACCATGGCAAATTCCGACGTGTCACCCATCATTCAGCCTGAATCATCGCCAACGCAAGTTCCGACTGTGGAATCTCCAAATATCGCGCAACCACCAACTATGGCAAATTCCGACGTGTCACCCATCATTCAGCCGAAATCATCGCCGGCCCAAGTTCCCACTGTGGAATCTCCAAATATCACTGCTCCGAATACTCAGTCTCCTTCTCTAATTCCACAGACCACTCAGTATCCACATTTTTCTCCAAATCAGCCACCATTTTTGAATTCACTCTTCGCTCCAAATTTAACTCAGGCGTTCTCTCCAACCCTGAATTCGAACTTTGATACAAATCCACAGCAGTCTTTAACAGCCCTCATGTCCGAGCAAATGTATAGTTGGCCGATTCAGCAAGTAGATCAAGATTTGTTTAATTTCTCAGGGCTTCAAGATTCGTCGGGAATGAATAACTTTAATAGCGGTACAAACTGTTTTTTGCCAGGCGTTGATGTAAGTTTAGTCCTTCGGTTCTACAGATTATTACTCACATTCGTAGTTCAACACATTTACCCCTGTTGCACATGCAAACGGCAACGATTTCAACTTCAACACTCCTGCAAATTTCAACACACTGTCTCACGTCTTTGACACACCGGCATATGCCAACATGTCTCACGCCAACATGAACATTCCGGCATATGCCAACACCCTGTCTCATGCCAACGTTAACACTCTCCCAGATGCAAACACCCTGTCTCACACCAACATTAACCCTTCGGCGGATGCAAACACCCTGGCCAATATTGACACTCCTGCCGATGCCAACACTGATCAGAACATAGGGACAGCAGCAAAAAAGTCAAGAAAGCGCAAGTCAGACGATGTTGATCTCGTACTCCCCGAAGGAAGCCGTCGTGTTCGCAAAAAGAAGGGTCGTCCTGATGAAAACATACCTGTATCTACAAAGAGAGCCAAAAAAAAGGAGTCCGGCAGGAAATAGGGTAGTCTACCAAAGTATTTACAATCTTCATGATAATGGTTTAATTTTTGGTCCGATTGTGGACTCTTATTTTTTTTGATCAGTGAGTTAAGAAATCTGATTAAATTCTTCTACTCAATAACATAAGTACAAAAGAAAAAAGCTAATGATATCGATGTGCTGCATCATGTCGAGTTACGTTAGTGCAAGAAGAACCGATGGTCATTTGAAATGGGCCCCGGGCGGAGCCAAGGAAGTGATGCATCTGCATGTACAGAATAGAAGGGAGTGGATGCGGGATGAAGCGGGAGGTGTTGCATCACCGTGGCATATGGGTTTACGAGCGAGTGTGTGTTGCATCGGCGATGCAACACACTATGGAACTGGGGCGACATTCTGAGGTGAGAGAGAGATGTTGCATCACCATGGCCAGCGGAACAAAATGGTTAGCGAGCGAGTGTGCATTGCATCAGTGTTGCAACACTATGGAACTGGGCTGTTCTGAGCTGGGAGAGATGTTGCATCCATCACCATGGCCTGCAGAACAAAAGGATTAGCGAACGAGTGTGATGCATTGGTGATGCAACACCAAGGAACTGGGGCGGCGTTCTGAGATAGGATAGATGTTGCATCACCGTGGCCAGCGGAACGAATAGGTTAGCGAGCAAGTGTGTGTTGCATCGGCGATGCAACACTATGGAACTGGGCCAACATCTGAGGTGGGAGAGAGATGTTGCATCACCATGGCCAGTGGAACGAAATGGTTAGCGAGTGAGTGTGTTGCATCAGCGATGCAACAATTTGGAGCTGGTTCGACGTTCTGAGGTAGGAGAGATGTTGCATCA
>Ga0137437_1000595_pt1 | contig 11614 bp, 11 predicted proteins | sample EasRivERMGT138_2_FD_102332 | JGI IMG/M metagenome (GOLD analysis project Ga0137437, IMG submission 102332) | Soil microbial communities from meander-bound floodplain in the East River, Colorado, USA - East River MetaG ERMGT138_2 | ecosystem: Environmental > Terrestrial > Soil > Floodplain ...
CGCTCGAGCTGTGCAAGCTCTTCCCGTAGCTCGTTGCGTGTTACCGGAGTCGACATGTCAGTTGCGCCGGTCATCACGATACCTCCGCTGGATCGGGAGCGAGAAGCAGATCTCGTGGCGATTCGCAAACCAGCGACGTTTGTCGTGCACGCGTCCGACCATGGCGAGGTTTTTCAAACCGAAGCAGCCGTTGCATGCACCGCCGGGTGACCATCATGAGCTGACCGGATAGGCTCTGGTGAAGGGGCATTCCTGCCGATGCGGTATCGAGCGTCGCGCAGCCAGAACGCGCCGCGCGGCTGTCGATCGGCGATCACGATGAGGACGTTCGCCCCACCGACATCGACGCCCGCCCGCGCGGCCACGCCAGCGTTTCGGCGGGTGCGACGAGCGCTTCCTGGCGCCCGCGATATCGGCGATCACCACCGTGGTCGACGCCCGGATCGCCACGCCGCTCGAGGCACGTCTGGTCGATGCACCCGCGTCATCCGCACGCGACCAGCTGCGCGCGGCGTTGCAACGCTGTCTCGGCCGATAGCAACGTCTGTGGTCCGCCGGGTTCTCGGCTTCCCCCTCTTGAGACAGATCGACGCGACCTGCTTCCGCTGCGATCACTTGACAACTCCCGGACGACCGGCCATGAACCCACGAGAGCATGTTTGGTACCTTGGCCGAGTGATAGACTTCGTCGCGCGGCTCGGCGTGCTCCGGGCAGTCGTCGAGCGCGGCAGCATCTCGGCCGCCGCCGCGGGGCTCGGCGTGTCGGTGTCGACCGCCAGCTGGGCGCGCTCGAGCGCGATCTCGGGGTCCAGCTCGTCGCGCGGACCACGCGCGGATGAAGCTGACCGATTCACGCTGCGCGATTTCGCCGCTACGGGCCGCCGCTCGCCAGGGGCGCCGCCGCTCGCCAGGGCCGCCGCTCGCGAGAGCCGCCGCCGCTCGCCAGGGGCCGCCGCCGCTCGCCAGAGCCGCCGCCGCTCGCCAGGGGCCGCCGCCGCTCGCCGGGCCGCCGCTCGCCAGGGCCGCCGGACGCTCGCCAGGGCCGCCGCTTGCCAGGACCGCCAGCCTTGTGCGGTCACCAGGCCCCCTCTTGACACAGAATGCGTCGTGACCTCGGTCGAACGACGTCGCGGCGAACGCAGTTGGCCGCCGCGGCGCTCGCTCCCGAAGGCGGACTCTGGGACCATCGCACCGTCATGCGTGCCGGGGCTCAAGGTCGATCGACGAAGCGCGTATCATTCAAGTGGACTGATCATACCGCCTTTCTCGGCGCCTCAGGCGTTGTTCAAGCGCTCGATGCGCCGGCACATCAGATACACCCTCCGGTATCATTATCATCTTCGAATTGTGCGACGGACTCTTGGTCATCGGGACCTACTTGCCACGTGTCCAGCACAACAATCGACCATCGTGCTGGACCCGCGCACCCCGCTACTTCGATCCGTCGTTTCTGCCATCACGCAGCAAGCGAGAGCGAGCGAGCACAGGCACGGGCTCGAAGTGGTGGTCGGTGGTGCGGTCCATGCGGGTGAACCGCGGGTTGCAGGTGACCGCGTAGAAGCGGGAACACGAGGTAGGTCGGTGGATTCGGCGCCGGATCGGCGCAGCCGGCTAGCGCGATCATCGAAACAACGGCTCGCATGCGCACGCCGGTGTGCAATCGAAGTGCCACGCGCAACCGCAAGGAATCGCGGTGGCGCCGTGTCGCGCGCCACCACGACTACATGACACCGCTGTCGCGCCTTTCTCGTATCGACGCCGACCGCGGCGCGGCAAGCCGACGAGATCACAGTCCCGGCGGTGGCACGTGCCGTGGAATCATCGACGGTATGAAGCTCTTGCCTTGCTTCCTGATCGCCATCGGTGCGTTTGCATCGATCGCTACGTCCAAGATCTCCGGCTGGTCGATGTCGGCGAAACAGAACCTGCCGCCGCTCGTGCTCGACAACCAGACGCCGGTGGCTCGCTATCTGATCCACACCGAGCTCCACGGCCCCGAGCCGTTCGACGGCCTCGACGGCACGCTCGAGGTGAACGTGTTCGTGCGCGCGCGGGTAACGTCGAGCGCCAGCGCGACGATCGTGGTGCACTCGCTGACCCACCCGGACGAAGCGCCGACGACGATGACCACCGGCGTCAACGACACCTTCTCGCACTACCTCGCGATCCAGAGCTTTCTCGCGTGCACCACCGATCCATGCAGCGAGGATTACGAGGTGGTCGTCCAGTGCGAGCCAGCGGCCAGCCTACCGCAGATCGACGTGAGTGGCGACATCAGCTCGTTCGTGACCGGCATGCCACAGCAGGCTCCGCCGGGAACGGCGGTCGACGCCACCGTGATGGCGGAGCCGTGATGGCATCGCGTGCGCTTGCGCGACCGAGCGCGATCGCCGCGATCGCGCTGCTCGTGGTGAACGATCACGTGCTCAAGGCGGCGTACCCGGGCTTCGTCACCGGCAAGCTGTCCGACTTCGCCGGCATGATGTTCTTTCCACTGCTGCTCGCAGCCGCGTGCGAGCAGATCGGCTTTCGCCGCGGCATGACGACGGTCGTCGCAGCGATGATCGCGACGGGACTCGTGTTCGCATCGATCAAGCTGTCGCCCGGCGCAGGCGAGGTCTACCGGATCGTGCTCGCGGCGTTGCAATGGCCGTTTCGGGCCGGGTTCGCCGTGCTCGTCGGCGATCCGGTGCCCGCGATGGGCCACGCTCGGCTCGTCACCGATCGCACCGATCTGATCGCGCTCGTCGCGCTCGCGGTGCCGGTGACGCTCGCGCTACGGGCAGACCCTGGCACCAGAGCTCGCCGCCACGCCCCAGCGCCTCAAGCCAGCCCGAGGGCCGCGGCGATGCGCCCCGGCGCAAAGAAGTGGTTCACGCTGATCGCGGGGTTGTGGCCACCCGGCGGCGGGTACGGGTACACGGTGCGCCCACGACGGCAGTAGCGCTCGAGCCGCACATAGCCCGCGCGCTCGGCGCACTCGGTCCACGAGGCAGGGCGCGCGCCCTCCAGCGGGAGCGGCGGGCGCGCGGTGGCACCGCGCAGGCCCTGCCCCGAGCGCTCGTGCACGTAACGGAAGCCGGCATGGTAGGTGTTCCAGGCGGTCTCCACGAGGTCGTCGATGGCCAGCGCGCTCTCCTCGGTGAACAGCAGCACGATGCCGGCCCGCTCGTAGCCCTCGAACACCGCGATCATGCGCGCATCGGTCTGGCCCCGCACTTCGTGAAAACCATTGCCCACGATCATGACGGCGCCCTCGGCGCTCTCGTCGGCCGCGCGGATCGCGGCGAGCAGGCGCGTCGGCTCCCCGATGTCGGCGCGATCGACGAAGATCATGCCCGGCGGCAGGCGGCCTGCCTGGTGCTCCACGCGTGCTGCGGCGATCGCGGCGTCCTCCAGATCGGCGCCGAAGTAGCACAGCTCCCGATCGGCGCTGCGCGCCCAGCGCTGGCGCGTGGCCTCGCCGCGCCCGAGTGCGTGCTCGATGAACACGCGGAACCGAAAGCCCGTGTCCTGGCAGAACCGATCGAGCGCGTCGTTGGCCTCGCTGAAGGTCTTGGCGTTGGCGGCCTGGCTCGCGGCCACGTTGGCGCCTCGCTCGACGTGGACGCTGCCGCGGCCGTCCTGCCAGATGCGCGGCAGCGCATCGAGGTAGGTCCGGTACGCCTCGATGATGCCGAACGGCCCCGGCCCGCGCTCGAGCACGCGCGCGCCGACATCGGTGAGGGTGGCTTGGGCGTCGAGGACGCCGGCGGCGGCCAGCACCGCCAGCGCGGCCTCGCCGATGTCCGCCCGGCCGGGACACAGGAGCGTCGCCGACAGCGGTGCGCTGCGCCCGGCCGCGAGGATCTCCTCCATGCGCGACGAGGCCGTCATGCCGATGACGAGCGGCACCAGCCGGGCGGCGAGCTCGACCTCGCGCGCGGTGGGCGACCATAGCCCCGGCTCGCGGCGATCCGCAGGCAGCGGTCGCGCGAGCGACGACGACACCGCGACAACGGCCGCATCGCCTGCGCTCCCCCGCAGCAGCTCGGCCCAGGCCGCCGAGGGCGAGGCCTGCACGCCGTCGTCGGCGGGTGGCAGCGAGAGCACGTCGCGCGCGTGGCCGTGCATCCCCAGGCGGTAGCCAGCGTGCGCGCCGCCGCTCTCCACGCGCACGAGCAGGTCGCGCGACAGCAGGAAGCGCAGATCGACCTCGAGCTCCTCGGGGCGCGCAGCCATGCTGGCATCGACGGTCTCGCCGGCGAGCAGGCGGGCCGCCACACCGGTGCGCGCCAGCTGCCCGACGACGTGACGCAAAAGCCACAGATCCGGTGGCGCGCAGATCGCGGCCGTGCGCACCACCTGCCGCACGACATCGGCGGCGGTGCCGAGGTTCCTGGCCGCTGCCTCGTCGAGGCCGGCGTGCGCTGCCGCGTCGACGACGAGCTCGACGGCGTCCAGGGTGCGGGGACCGTCGCCGAGGATGTGAGGCACCCAGTCGCGGAAGCGGTGCCAGGCGCCGGGCTGCAGGTACGCGAAGCCCGACGACGTGGTGCCGGTGGGGCGAGTCATTACCCAGACGAGCTCGCGCGCAACGGGGTGCGACGCGATGGCCGGTTGCTGCAGGAGGTGCTCGGGCAGGCTCGTCGACACGCGCTCGCCACGGGCGGTCACGGCCAGAACTTCTTCGTGGCGATCGCAGCGCCTTGCGCCAGGGAGGCGAGCTTGGCCCAGACCACATCCGGATCGACTCCCCCGGAACCCACGTGGATGCTGAATCCGCAGTCCACGGCGGCCATGAGGTTGTCGCGACCGACGAGATTGGCGTACCGGCCGATGCGCTGCGCGACGAGCTCCGGATGCTCGATGTAGTTCGACTGGCACTCGATGACGCCCGGGATCAGGACCTTCCCGTCGGGAACCTTGACTTGTTCAAACACCGTCCACTCGTGCGCGTGCCGCGGATTGGCCGCCTCGAACAACACGGCGTGCGGCTTCGCCTTCCAGACGATGTCGACGATATCGGCGAGCGGCACGTCACAGTGATGTGGGCCCGGGTAGTTGCCCCAGCACAGGTGCATGCGCACCTTGTCGGCGGGAATGTTGACGAGCGCCCGGTTGAGAGCTTCGATGTGCAGCTCCATCTGTTCCCGGAATCCGTTTACATCGAGGTCGGCGAACTGCGTATGCCGACCCATGGCGAGGTCCGGGCAATCCACCTGCAGCATCATGCCGGCATTCACGATCGCCTCGTACTCGTGGCGCAGCGCCTCGGCGACCGCGAAGACATAGTCCTCACGACTGGGATAGAAGTCGTTGCGAAAGAAGAACGAGGTCACACCTGGGGAGGCCGAGCTCAGGAACATGCCGGTCGGCTGCGCTCCCTTGACCGCTTCCTTCAGGCGCCGGGCGTCGCGGCGCGGAGCCTCGACATCACGCATGCTGACCGGGCCGTTGCACGCCGGCGTCCTGCGATGCTTGCGGCCCGGATCGGCGAACACGCGCGCCTTGGTATTCGGGTACGCCTCGATGTCCGCGAACGTGAAGCTGTTGCCGGTGCCGCCGAAGCCGTTCAGGCGGTCCTTCACGTACGTGGCGTAGCTCGGCTTGGACATCTCGCCGTCGTTGATGATGTCGATGCCGGCCTCGATCTGGCGGGCAGCGACGCTGGTGACCGCCTCGATGATCTTGTTCTCGAGCGCGACCTGATCGAGCGGGATACCGTCCTCGCGGGCGAACATGATCTGGATCAGCTCCTCGTTGCGCGGGAGGCTGCCGATGTGGGTCGTGAGGAAACGATTGTGGGTGGCCATTCGCGGTCCTTGGGCTCGTTGGTGCGTGCGGGGTCTCGCTGCGGTGCTCGGGCCGCGGCGCGCACCCGACATTACTTTGTGTTCGACGGGGCGAACAAGCGCGCGTCCTGCAGAGAGCTTTCCGCCCGGCACGCCTTTCCGGCGCGCGCCGACCCGGTACGTCCAGGCATGGACGCCCGCCGATCGGCAGCACATCGCCGGCCGCTGGAATGTCCGTCGAGGCTGTTTCCGGTGGGGAGGTGAGCGGCTAAGCTCGAGCTCCATGCTACGGGCGATATGACATGACGCTTCCGCTCCTGCCGACCACCGTTGTCGGCTCCTATCCGCAACCCGACTGGTTGATCGATCGCGAGATGCTGTTGACGCAGGGGCCGCCGCGCGTGCGGATGCGCGAGGTGTGGCGGGTCGACGAGCGCTTCCTCGACGCGGCGCAGGACGATGCGACGCGGCTCGCCATCAACGACATGGAGCGGGCCGGGCTCGACATCGTGTCCGACGGTGAGATCCGACGCGAGAGCTACTTCAACCGCTTCGCCACGGCGCTCTCCGGCATCGACATCGACCGGCCCGGCATCGTCCTCAACCGCAACGGCAAGGAGACGCCGGTGCCGCGCGTCACCGGGAAGGTGAAGCGGCTGCGCCCGGTCGAGAAGCGCGCCGCCGAGTTCCTCCGCCGTCACACCAGCCGCGCGATCAAGATCACGCTGCCCGGCCCGTTCACCATGACGCAGCTCGCCAAGGACGAGCATTACGGCGACGAGCGCGCCCTGGCGATGGACTATGCCGACGCGGTCAACGAGGAGGCGCGTGACCTCAAGGCGGCGGGCGCCGATTTCATCCAGCTCGACGAGCCCTATCTCCAGGCGCATCCCGAGCAGGCGCGGCGCTACGGCATCGAGGCGATCGATCGCGCGCTCGCCGGGATCGAGGGACCGACCATCGTCCATATGTGCTTCGGCTACGCTTATGTCGTGAAGGACAAGCCGAGCGGCTATTCGTTCCTCCCCGAGCTCGACCGATGCCGTGCAGCACAGATCTCGATCGAGGTGGCGCAGCCGCATCTCGATCTCGCCATCCTCGCGGCGCTGCCGACGAAGACGATGATGGTCGGCGTCCTCGATCTGGGCGATGCCGCGATCGAGACGCCGGCGACGATCGCGTCACGCCTCGGGGAGGCGCTCGCACACATCGCGCCCGAGCGCCTCGTCGTCGCGCCCGATTGCGGCATGAAGTACCTGCCGCGCGACGTCGCCTTCGGCAAGCTCGCGGCGATGGTCGAAGGCACGCGCCAGGTGCGCGCGCGGCTCTAGTCTAGCAATGGTTATTTTTGTCGATATTTCAGGGGCCGAGGTCGGATGACAGGCGAGAGCACGCGCTCGGTGGTCATCGCGGTTGCCGGCTGATGCGTCCCGCGTGTACAGATCAGGCTCACCGCGAGGGTTTGATGGCGACACGACCGGCCCAGCTGCACGACGCGCGCGCGCACTTCCCCATGGTGCTCGTGCTCCACGACATCCCGAACGCGTGCCTCGCCGTCGACGGCCGCGTCATCGCGGAGCGCGCGCCGATCGTGCGCGCGCGAGGTGCCGCATGAGGCTCGCGACGCTGAGCGTCGGCGATCGCACCGTGCTCGCTGCGCGCCGCCGCGATGGCTGGGTCGACCTCGCGCAGGTGCCGGGGGGTGCCGGCGAGCTCGGCGAACTGCTCCGCGCAGCGCCGGACTTCGCAGCGTTGCAGGCCGCCGTCGACGCCGCGCCCGCCGCCGCGCTGGTCGCGCCCGAGGCGCACCATGCCCCGCCGATCGCGACCGGCGCGAAGATCCTCTGCCTCGGGCTCAACTTCCTTGACCACGCGAACGAGGGCTCGTACGCGAAGCCGGAGTACCCGGTCGTGTTCTCGCGCTACCCGACGAGCTTCGTCGGCCACGACGAGCCGCTCGAGTTGCCGGCCGCGTCGTCGAAGTTCGACTACGAGGCCGAGCTGGTCGTCCTGATCGGGAAGCATGGCCGCCGCATCCCGCACGAGGCCGCGCTCGCGCACGTCGCCGGCTACACGCTGATGAACGACGGCTCGGTCCGCGACTTCCAGAAGCGCACGCCGCAGTGGCTGCTCGGCAAGAACTTCGATCGTTCGGGGTCGCTCGGCCCCGAGATCGTGACCGCCGACGAGCTCCCCCCCGGCGCGCGCGATCTCGCGCTGCGCGGCCGCCTGAACGGCAAGGTCATGCAGCAGGCCAACACGTCGGACATGCTGTTCGATGTCGCGACGACGATCGCCTACATCTCCATCGCGATGGCGCTCGAGCCGGGCGACCTCATCGCGATGGGCACGCCCGCGGGCGTCGGCCAGGCGCGCAAGCCTCCCGTGTTCATGACGGCCGGCGACACGTTCGAGATCGAGGTCGAGCGCGTCGGCACCCTGCGCAACTCGGTTCGTCCCGAACGAGGCTAAAAGCGACGAGAGCGGGTAAACAAGGGTTGCTGTTCGCAGGAGTCCACGTCAATCCCAGATTGTCTCGACCAGCGCTGACTGGTCGATGGTCATATCGGCTGTGATGAGCGGTACGCCGGCTCCCCGAGCGGCCGCTACGACGAGGCGATCAAATGGATCGGCGAGCGACTCCAGCAGGACGAACTCGCTGGCTTGTGTCATCTCGAGCGGCTGGAGCTTGAATGCGGGCTGCGCGGCGACGAGCGCTTCGACCTGGGGCATGCCGACGACATTGCGGCCGGCTTCTCTCAACAACGTCAGCTCGATCAGCACGATCGCGGGGACGAGGATCTCTGCTCGTCCCGCATCGGCTTCCCGCAGCAGGCGTGCAGCGGCGCGTCCCAATCGCTTGGGGCGCGACAGATACCAGATGAGTGCATGCGTGTCGATGCATGCCTGCTTCATCCGCGCTTCCTCTTCGGGGCCGGTGACGCCATCAGGCGGCGGGACAGGCTCCGGCGGAGCTGAACGAGATCGTCGAGGTCTGGGGCCTCGAAATCACCAAACATGCCGATCGTCCGGCGGCGCTTCACAGGACGCGCGCGCTTTGGCTGCACGTCATTTCGTACGAGCTGGACGATCGCCGCCGACACGGTGCGCCCATCTCGACGCACCTTGTCCTTCAATGCTGCAAGGAGCTCAGCGTCGATCCGGACCGTCACTACCGCGCTGGCGGGCATGTATGACAGCGTAATACGATCCGGGACCGGCTGCAACGGAAGGCGAGGTCACCGGCCCAACGGCTCATGCGCCGAGCGCGCGAAGCTTTTGCCGGAGTGGACCGAGGACGCCGCGCCAGCTCGGGTGACGAACGGAAGAGCGCTAATAGCCGACGAGCGGCCGCCGGGGCCACGCGAGCGCGTGCCCGAAGACGTGGTCGAGCACGAGCTGCTTGAACGCGGTCGCCGCGACCGGGCCTTCGGGGACGAGGGCCGGCTCGCTCGAGATGACCAGCGGGCCGTCGTCGGCGCGATCGGTGAGCCGGCCGTGCGAGCCTTTGACCAGGCTCGTGTCGAGCGGGATGACGTCGAGCAGCGCGCGGAACCCGAGCCTCCTCTGCGCGAGCTTCCAGCCGACGTACGCCATGGGCAGCTTGATCGCCGGATCGAGGAACAGCTCGACCGGGTCGTAGCCGGGCTTGCGGTGGATGTCGACGGTGCGCGCGAAGTCCGGGGCGCGATCGTCGTCGGTCCAGTAGTAGTAGGAGAACCACTTGTCGGCGGCGCTGATCGCGACCAGCTCGCCGGCGCGCGGGTGATCGAGGCCCGCGGCGCGCTTGCCATCGGCGTCGAGCACGTGTTCGACGCCCGGCGTGGTGGCGATGAGTGCACGCACGTCCGCGAGCACCGACGGATCGTTCACGTAGATGTGCGCGACCTGGTGATCGGCGACGGCGAACGCGCGCGAGGCACCGGCGTCGAGCAGCTCCTTGCCCTGCTCGTCGCGGATGGCGAGCAGCTTGGCGTCGCGCAGCACGCGGTTCAGGTGGATCGCCCCGGTGACCGGCGTGATGCCGTACTCCGAGACGACGATCACGCGCGCGCCGTCCTTGGTCGCGACGTCGATCAGCTCACCGCACACCGCGTCGATCGCGCGCAGCGCGGCCGGGATGCCCGGGCCGCTCGGGCCCTGGCGCTGGAGGTCGTAATCGAGGTGCGGGAGGTACACGAGCGACAGCGTCGGCTTCTGCTCGTGCCACACGTCGATCGCCGAGCGCGCGATCCACTGGCTGGCGGCGATCCCGGCGCGCGGTCCCCAGAACTCGAACAGCGGGAACTGGCCGAGCCGCGCCTGCAGGTGATCGCGCAGCGCGGCGGGGTGCGTGTGGAGGTCGGGCAGCTTGCGGCCATCGGCCGGGTACATCGGCCGTGGCGTCACCGCGATATCGGCGGTGGAATACATGTTCCACCACCAGAACAGCTTCGCGCAGGAAAAGCTCGGATCGCGGCGCTTGGCGGCTTCCCAGATCTTCTCGCCGTCGACGAGGTGGTTGGATTGCCGCCAGAAGTTGATCTCGGCGATGTCGCGAAAGTACCAGCCGTTGCCGACGCAGCCGTGGCCGCTCGGGGTAAGGCCGGTCGTGAACGTCGACTGCACGCTGCACGTCACCGCGGGCAGCATGGTGGTCAGCGGCCGCAGCGCGCCGCGCTTGGCGAACGCGGCGAGCGCCGGGGTGTGCTCGCCGACGAGCGCCGGGGTCAGCCCGACGACGTTCAGGACCAGCGTGCGGTTCATACAGGATCGATCCCACGGGGGAGGCCCCCATCCCCCGCGATTTCGCTTCGCTCATCGACGCGCGGGGTCTGGCCGCGCAGCACCGAGTTACCCTCGTGGAGCTGGCGCTGATCGATCGCGGGCCGGGTCTCGAGCTCGGCGGGGTCGAACCGGCCGCTCTGCGCGAAGAACGCGATCGGGTTCTTCCAGAAGATCGCCTCGAGGGTCGCCTCGGGGATGCCGGCCGCCCGCATCGCATCGCGGGTCTTGGGCACCTTGAGCGGATCCGACACGCCCCAGTCGGCGGCGCTGTTGACCAGGATCCGCTCGCCGCCGTAGCGCTTGACCAGCTCCACCATGCGCGGCTCGTCCATCTTGGTGTGCGGGTAGATCGAGTGGCCGGCCCAGCAGCCGCTGTCGAGCGTGAGCGGCAGCGTCTCCTCGGTGTTGTGATCGACGATCGTGAGCGCGGGCGCGAAGCCGACCTCGCGGACGACGGCCAGCGTCCGCTCGCAGCCGCGCTTCTTGTCGCGATGCGGGAGGTGGATCAGCGCGGGCAAGCCGTGCGCGCGCGCCAGCTCGAGCTGGGCGGCCAGGCAATGGTCCTCAGCGGCCGTCATGTCGTCGTAGCCGATCTCGCCGACCGCGACGACGCCGTCCTTCTCGAGGTACGCCGGCAACAGGGCGAGCACGCCCGCGACGAGCGCCGGATCGTTGGCCTCGCGCGGGTTGATCGCGAGCGTGGCGAAGTGCCGGATCCCGAACTGGCTCGCGCGAAACCGCTCCCAGCCGAGCAGCGACAGGAAGTAGTCCTCGAACGTGCCGACGTGGGTCCGCGGCTGGCCGACCCAGAACGCCGGCTCGACGACCGCCGCGATGCCGGCGGCGGCCATCGCCTGGTAGTCGTCGGTCGTGCGCGAGGTCATGTGGACGTGGGGATCGAACAGCTTCATGGCTGCCTCCTGATGAGGTCGACATCGGCGGGGATCGGCCGCCCGGCCGCCTGGCGTTCGCTGGCGTAGGCGTCGACCATGCGCACCAGCTCGGCGGTCGTGCGCGCGGCCAGACCGGCGACACGCGCGAGCGGTAGTCCGATGAACAGAGCCTTGAGCACC
>Ga0137437_1000596_pt1 | contig 11610 bp, 9 predicted proteins | sample EasRivERMGT138_2_FD_102332 | JGI IMG/M metagenome (GOLD analysis project Ga0137437, IMG submission 102332) | Soil microbial communities from meander-bound floodplain in the East River, Colorado, USA - East River MetaG ERMGT138_2 | ecosystem: Environmental > Terrestrial > Soil > Floodplain ...
AGCCTGGTGAACGAAAGCGAGCCCAACTTCCACTTCCCGTTCTGCTGCACATACACTTCCGTCACCATGAAAGGATTGCTGACCTCGTTGCCGCCGACGACGGCGTCCAGGCGAATCCTGTTCAACACGATGGCCGTCGTCCCGATGAACCGCACCGACGTTTCGAAAATCTCCGCGTGCTTGTAGTGGATTCCTCCACTTCTAATGACCTCGAGCTCGCGATCTGTGCCCCAGGTTCCGCCCATATGGACAAAGACGGCCTGGTTATCGAAGAGCGCGGCGAGCGAATCGACGTTGCGTTCTGCCATCCAGCGCCATTTCGTCTTCGAGAGATTCAGGACTTCCTGTTCTGCACTCGCCTGCGCCGCTGCGGGCGCCGAGTAGAGCAGGAAGAGCGCGACGAGCGCGATGCTGATTTGTTTCATGGCTCCGTCCTTGTTCGTGGGGGATACGGTACGACAACGGCTCTGGCGAGCTCGACGAGCACGAGGGCGGTGTTGCCGATCACGGTCACACCGGAGGCGCGCGTGAGCCCGTCCTGCACCACACGCACCTCCGCGCGATCACCACTGATCGTTAGCTCGGCGACACGTCCCTGTTGCTCGGCCTGTATCAACGTCCGTGGACCCGCGCTCCGCAATCCGTCGGGCCGCACCAGGGGCATCGACGTCTCGATCGGCACGATCGGGCCTGCGCTGCCGTTCGGGTTCACCGGAATGCGAAAGAGCCTGCCGCTGGCGAAGTTGTTCACGTACAGCGATCCATCGGCGAGGAAGGCGAGACCGTCGATGACGTTCAACTGCTCATCGCTCGTCCACACTTCCAGCGCGGTCGCCCGGGCTTCAGTCGGTGCACGCGGCCGCGAAACGACTCGGATGCGTAGGCCGAACCGTCTGCCGACAGCGCGATGTCGTTGCACACGCCGCTGTTGGGGGGGAACGGGTACGTGCCTTTGGCGGCGCCGCTCGCCAGGTCGAAGGATCGGAGCGCAGTCTGTCCGGCCACGGGCGTGCCGTCACGGCCGCCCGTGGAATTCTGGCAGACCCACAGCGTGTTGGTTTTGTCGTCCGCGAGGACGCCGAGCACCCTCGTCAGGCCGGCGGTCGATGCGAGAATCCACGGCTCAGCTTGAGCGGCGCCCGGCGCGGCGCGGTAGATCGTCCCTGTCGCCATACTGCCGAAATACACCGTGCCGTCTCGACTCGATGTGAGATTCTCCGCCACGACGCCGGTGTCGTTGATCGTCACCTGCGTGCGGTTCTGCGCGCGCGCGAGCGGTGCGAACGACGTGAGCGTGACGACCGCGACGATCAGGGAACCGGCGACTCTATGAGTGTTTCGCACGTGGGTTCCTTTAGGGAAGTCGGTGTGACCAGAAATCCGCGCGATGGCGTTTCTGCTATCGCGCGTAGCTGATACGGAGGATGCGATTGCCAGTGTCGTCGCTGACGATCAGCACCACCCGATCGGCCTTGTGGTCGCCGTTGCGATCGATGACCGCGTGGACCTTGCCAGCCCTGAACGATCTCATATGCATCGAATCAAGCGGTTCGGGCACGGTCGATCTACTTGCCAACCCTGTCCAAACCGGTAAGCATCTATTACCAATGGCTGAAGAACTCGATGGCATGGCGACCTTCGTTGCCGTGGCGGAAGCGAAGGGATTTCGGGCGGCCGGGGATCGCCTCGGCATCACCCACTCGGCCGTCAGTCAGGCAGTGCGCAGACTCGAGGCTCGGCTCGGCGTACCGCTCGTGCGCCGGACTACGCGGAGCACTCACCTCACCGACGCGGGCGAGCGCCTCTATGCCGCGTTGCGTCCGGCGCTCGACGAAGTACGCGCCGCCGTCGCGGAAGTCCGGGAGACGGGGACTGAGCCCCGAGGAATGCTGCGCCTCCATTCCTCGCGCGCCGCGGAAACCCTGTTCGGCGAGTCACTACTCTCCGGGTTTCTCTCGGCACACCCGCAGATCCAGCTCGACCTGGTCGTGAGCGACGTACCGGTAGATATCGTCGCCGAAGGCTACGATGCGGGCATTCAGCTTGGCGAAGTCATCGACAAGGATATGGTCGCCGTTCCGGTGACTGGCGACCTGCGTCTCGTGGTCGTCGGTTCGCCGTCCTACTTCGCTCGCCGCGGCGTTCCGCTGCATCCCCGTGATCTCACCCAGCACGAGTGTCTCAACTGGCATCCGACCGCCGAGGCGGCGCCCTACCGGTGGGAGTTCACGGAAAACGGCCGTGACTTCTCGGTCGCAGTATCGGCACGGGTGCTGTCAACGGATGCGGCGCTCAATCGTCGTCTCGTCACCGCCGGGATCGGCATCACGATGGCGTACAAGGCGCACGTCCGGGATGCCCTGGCACGCGGAGACCTTGTTCCGGTGCTCGAGAAGTTCTGCGCGCCATTCCCCGGCTACTACCTGTACTATCCGCAGTATCGCCACGCGTCTCGCGTTTTACGCGCCCTGATCGATCACATCCGCGTGTGGCGACGGAGCCCGCGCAAAGGGAGACGGATCCGGTAGGTCGGTCATCTTCCCCCTCCCGCGTCGATCCCCGCCAGTTGCGGCGAAAGCGACTGGATCACCAGGCTCAGCGCCGCGTTCAGCGCGGCCGCATCCGCCGCGCTCAGGCGACGGGCCCGGACCAGGAGATCGATCTGGCGCACCACGCCCTGGAGCAGACCCAACGCCGCCGCGGGGCGGCCGCGGTCGAGCAGTCTCGCCGCGAGTTCGAGCTCCAGCTTGAGCGCAACGCCGGCGAGCTTCCCGACCTTGCCGGCGGCGATGAGCTGGTCGACCTGGGCGATGACGTTGCGCGCGCCTTGGGCCGCGGTGCCGATCGTGGCCACCGTCGTCGCCGTACTGGCGAGACCGCGAATGTCGGTCACCGTCACCTGGACCGTGTATGTGCCGGCCTGGGCGTAGGCGTGGGTCACGGTCGCCCCGCTCCCCTCAGTGCCATCGCCGAAGCTCCAGACGTAGCTGAGCGCGTCGCCATCAGGATCGCTCGAGGCCGCGGCGCTCATCACCACGGCCAGGTTCGGCAGTGAGCTGTACGGACCGTCCACCGCAGCGACGGGCGGCCGCGTCCCGCTCTCCACGGCGATCTCGACCTCGTCCGGCAACAGCGCCAGCAGATCGTAGCCGCTCAGCGCCTCGACCGCATCCACCGTCGTCTTGTACGTCTCCCAGGGGATGTTCCGCACGCCGGGCTGATTGGGCATGTTCACGGCGATCAGCTCGACGTCCTGGTAGGTGTGCACGTCGGCCAACCCGTAATCGTGCGGCAGGATCACGGCGACCTTCCAGGTGCTCGTCGGGATCACGATCTTGCCCTCGTTCTTGACCGTCCCCTGGTTGCCCGCCACGCCGGTGACGATGTAGACCTCGCGATTCTGGAAACGGGCCAGGTCCCCGAGGAAGTTTTCCAGGATGGCCCACGGCCCCTGATTCAGGTCGGCCGCCTGCGGCACGATATTCGAGAAGTAGAACGTGAACGCGTTGTCGAGGCTGGCGGACGTGCGGTCGAAGGAGCGCGCCATGTGGCCGCGGTCGATCCCGAATCCGGCGAACGCCCCGGCGCCCGTGTAGTCGGCCGTCGTGTAGCGCGGGAACGACGCCGGCAACGCGGGATCGAAGGTGAAGCACTCGCACCGATCCTCAGGACCGAAGTGCGTCGGGTCGAGCTCGTAGCTCACCCAGTTGGGCGTGCCGCGGTTGACGTTGTACGACGCCGTGTACTGGTCGTGCCGCACGATGAAGTCGTCGCTCGCGTCGCCGTCGGCCGGCTCACCAAGCTCGGTGTTGCCCACATACAGCGCCGTCGTGCTGGCCGTCGCCACCGCCATCGGCAGGGAGAAGGTCGCGGTGGTGCCGTCGCCAGCGGTCGCGCGGAACGTCGCCATCCCCGCGCCGAGCGCGTGCATCACGCCGTTCTGGTCGATGCTGGCGAGCGCCGGCGATTCGGAGGTCCAGGTGAACGTCGTCACGACCGGCTGGCCGGTGCCGTCGCGCAACGTGCCGAAGAGCTGATCCTCGAAACCCACCGGGAGCGGCGGATCGCTCGCGAGCCGCCCCGTGAACGTGATCGTATTCGCCGGGGGCGGCGGGGGTCCGCCGCCATTGCAGCCGCCGAACGTCGCGGTCGCGAGCGTCCAGTGATTCGAGGCATCGCGCTGTAGGGACTGCCCGACCGGTGCGGACGTTTCGACCGTGATGATATCCGTGGACAGTACGCCGGCGGCCGGGCCGTCGGCGGCAGTGAGCGTCCCCTCGTACGACAGGAACTCCACGATGAACCCACCGGCATCGACCAGCGCGAAGCCGTCGGGGCTCCCGTTCTGGATGCCATCCTGCGGGTAGGTGATCGCGACAACACCGCGCGCGTCGCAGGTCGCGGGAATCGATCCGGTCAACGCCCGGGTGTTGTAGACGAGGCCGCCGTTGCCGTTGTACAGGACGATGCTCCAGCCCGTCAAATCGGTGCCTGCCGGCCCTTCGATCTCGATCGCCTCGCCGACGTCAGTTCCAACGTTGTCGTAGTGGATTTCGCTGAACCGCGTATCCGGTAGACCGGGGGGCGGCGAAATCTCGTTGACGTGCAGCTGTCCACTTCCGGCGACGCCGTTCGGCGCGGTCGCGACGATCCCAGCATCCCCGGGCGCGACGCCGGTCGCGACACCATTGGCGTTCACGCTGGCAACCGCGGGATCGGTCACACTCCAGGTGAACGCGACACCGCCGATCGGCGCATTGGCGGCATCGAATGCGGTGGCGGTGAACGTCTGGGTGCCGCTCACCTGCACGGTCGCCGTCGCCGGCGCCACGGTCACGCTCGCGACTTCGGCGGGCGGGGGCGGCTCGTCGTTGTCGTTGCAGGTGCCGAAGGTATTCGCGGCGGGTCCACTCCAGCCAATCGACGCACTGCGCTGCAGCGACAGGCCGATCGGCTCGTTCCCATTCTGGACCGCGCCGATGTCGGTAGACAGCAGGCCGTTGGCGGGCCCGTTCGTCGCCGTGAATGTCCCCTCATACGAGAGGAATTCGACGACCGCGCTCGCGGCATCGACAAGAGCGATGCCGTCGGGGCTGCCGTTCTGAATCCCGTTGACGGGATAGTTGAGGACAAGAACGCCGCGGGCCCCGCAGGTGGCCGGGATCGCCCCGCTCAGCGTCTGCGTGTTGTAGGAAGCGCCTCCCGCCCCGTTGTAGAGCACCACCGTCCAGCCCGTGACGTCCATGCCGGCTGGACCCGAGACTTCGATTGCCTCACCCGCGTCCGTCCCAACGTTGTCATAGTGGATCTCACTGATCCGGACCGATGGCAGCGCCGTGACGTCGGCCTGAATGCCGGGTAGGTGCGGGCCTTGAGGTGCGAGGCCGTCCCCCGGATTGCAGGACACGAACGCAAACGCCAGCACGACGCCCAGGAGGCGCGGCGAACGAAGGACATGCATCGGGAAGGCTCCGAATTGGGATGAACGACCAAGATGAGGCGCAAGAAGGGGCTCGGCAACACGCGCCTGAAGCTGGCTCGTTAGCCGCGCATCGCCCGCTCCACGGCCTCGAGTCGCGCGTCGATCTCGACGGGTTGATTGGGATGGTCGCGTCGGGTGATCGACTCGGGATCCTTCAGCAGGTGACCCGTCAGCACCGCCACGACTCGTTCCCCCGGGCGGATCACGCCTTCGCGAACTAGGCGGCGCGCCCCGGCCGCCGCTGCCGCGCTCGCGGGCTCGCACCCGATGCCCGCTCTGTCGACCACCGCTTTGGCTTCGAGAATCGCATCGTCGCTGACGGTCGTGACCACCCCGTTGGTGTCACGGATGGCGCGCACGGCCCGCGGGTAGGAGACCGGGTTGCCGATATTGATCGCGGTGGCGACGGTATGCGGTGTCACGCGGTGCGGCCGGCTGAAGTTCTCGCGGAAGCTGAGCGCGAACGGCGCGGCCCCTTCGGCCTGCACGGCCGCGAGTCGGGGCACGCGATCGACCAAGCCCCACGCCCGCGCCTCCGCGAGCGCTTTTCCGAACGCCGCCGTATTCCCCAGATTGCCGGCGGGGAGCACGATCCAATCGGGTGGCTCCCAGGCGAGCTGCTGCAGCAGCTCGAGCACGATCGTCTTCTGGCCTTCGAGCCGGAATGGATTCACCGAGTTGAGCAGATACACGCCGAGCCGCTCGCTCGCCTGATCGGCCAGCTCGAGACACGCGTCGAAGTTGCCGCGCACCAGCAGGGTGCGCGCCCCGTAGGCGAGCGCCTGCGCGAGCTTGCCGGCCGCGATCTGACCCTTGGGCACCAGCACGAGCGCGGGCAGTCCCGCGACCGCGGCATAGGAGGCGAGCGAGGCCGCGGTGTTGCCGGTGGACGCGCACGCCACGGCGCGGGCTCCGATGCGCCGCGCCTGCGTCACGCCGACGGTCATCCCCCGGTCCTTGAACGAGCCCGTTGGGTTGTGGCCCTCATGCTTGAGCAGCAGCTCGCCAACGCTGCCCCCCACCCAGGCGGCCACGGCCGAACTCGCCAACAAGGGCGTGTTGCCCTCGGGATACGAGAGGATGTGTGAGCCGGCGGTGGGCAGCACGATCTCGGCAAAACGCCACACGCCCGAAGCCAGCGGGCCACGCCGCACTGCGAGGCGCGCGTCGAACAGCGCGCGCAGCGCGTTGCCTTGCTGCGGCGGGGGCGGGAGGCGGATCTCGAGCAGGCCGTGACACCGCACGCACCGGGGATGCGGATCGGTGTCCGCGCCCTCGTAGCCGCAGGCGGCGCACACCTGCACCGGGTCGCTCACGCGCCCCCGCCCGCGCCCCCGCCCGCGAGCTTCAGCACGTCGTTCAGGATTCCGCCCGCCGTCACGGCCGGTCCGGCGCCCGGCCCCGTGATCACCAGCGGGTTGTTGCGATACCGCTGTGTGGTGAAGATGAACTGGTTGTCGGTCCCGTTGAGTGCCGCCATGGGACTCGACGCGGGAACGGCGACGAGGCCGACGCGGATGCGGCGTGGCGTGACGATCGCGCGGTAGCGCAGTACGCCGCCGCGCACGCGGGCCGCCGCTACCCGCTTCGCCCAGGCGTCGTCGAACTGCTCGAGCGAGGCGAGAAAGTCCTCGAGGCTGAGCCGCTCGGCCCCCGCCGGCACGAGCGATTCGACCGCGATGTCCTCCAGCTCGCCTGCAAAGCCGAGCAGCCGGCCGAGGATCAACGCCTTGCGGGCCACATCCATGCCCGACAGGTCGTCGCGCGGATCCGGCTCGGGGTAGCCCTTCGCGATCGCGCCGCGCAGCGCCGCCGAGAATGCGGCGCCGCGGCCCAGCTCGCCGAACAGGTAGCCCAGCGTGCCCGAGGGACAGCCCTCGATCTTGGCGACTCGATCGCCGGACTCAATCAGCTTCTGGTGGGTGTCGATGATCGGCAGACCGGCGCCAACGGTCGCCTCGAACAACAGACCACGTCCGTGCGCCTGCGCCGCAGTGCGCAACGCGTCATAGTGCCGCTGGTGCGCGGTGACGGGCCGTTTGTTGGCGAGGACGACGTGCATGCCGGCGCTGAGCGCGCTCGTGAGCGTTGCGGTGGTGTCATCGGCAGTCAGGTCCACGAGGATCGGGTTGGCGAGCGCGTGGCGGGCGATGAACTCGACCGCCTCGGCGGCGCTCGCGCGGCGGGCCCCCCCCCCCACGGCTTTGGCGAGGGGAGTGCCCTTGGACTTCGCTGCGCCGAGCGCTGCCAGCCGCCGGGGCGACAGGCCGCGCGCGTCGAATATCAGACCGCTCCGATCGATCACGCCGACGATGCGCAGGGTAAGGTCGTCCCGCTTCACCTTGGCAATCATGGGCGCGAGCGCCCGGCCGATCTGCCCGAACCCCAGCAGCACGACGTCGCTGCGCTCCGGGTGCATCACCGCGCCCCCGCCGATCTTCGACAGCTGGAACGCAGCGTGGACCGCGCGTTGCGCCCGTGCCGCGTCCTTGGCATCCACCATCAGAGAGAGATTGAGCTCGGAGGACCCCTGCGCGATGGCAATCACGTTGATCCCCGCCTCCGCCAGGGCCGAGAACACGCGCGCGGCGATGCCCGGCGTGCCGGCCATGCCGAGCCCGACGACCACCAGCGTGGCGAGGCCGGTCTGCACCTCCACGCTGTCGATCTCCTGTCGCGCCAATTCGGGACGAAAGGTCTCCTCCAGACTCTTGCGCGCACGCGCTGCGCTCTCGGCAGGCACGCTGAAGCAAATGGAATGCTCCGACGAAGCCTGAGTGATGAGCGACACCGAGATTCCTTCGCGGTGCACTGCTTCGAACGTGCGTGCCGCGATGCCGGGGACCCCCAGCATCCCGTTGCCGGCGATCGTGAGCAGGGCCTGGCCCGGGATCGCTGACAGCGCCTTCACCGGGTACTGCTCCAGCGTGCGGCGACGCGAGATCTCGGTTCCCAGAGAGGCGGGGTCGGCGAACGGGCGGATCCGAATCGCGACCTTCCGCTTGATCACCGGGATGAGCGCTCGGGGATGCAGCACTTTGGCGCCGTAGTAGGCGAGCTCCGCCGCTTCGCGCACGTGGACTTGGGGCACGACCCGCGCGTCGGGGACGATCCGCGGGTCGGCGGTGAGCAGGCCCGGCACATCCTTCCAGAGCGACACCTCCTGCGCCCCGAGCGCGCGCGCGAGCAACGTTGCTGTGAGATCCGATCCGCCCCGTCCCAACGTGGCGACCTGCCCTTCCGGGGTGGCGCCGAGGAATCCTGGTACCACCGGGACGGTGCCCTGGGCGAGCAGAGGCGCGAGTACGCGGCGCGCGCTCCGGTCGGTCCGCCCGAGGTCCGGGGCGGCGCGGCCGAACATCCCGTCGGTCTGGATCACCTCGGTGGCATCGACGTATGCGACCTGGCACCCCGCTTCGCGGAGCGCGGCGCTGAACAGCTGCGCCGAGAGTCGCTCGCCCCGCGCCACGATGTAATCAACGGTACGCGGCGTGAGCTCGCGCAAGACGCCGAGCCCACCCGCGAGCTGCTCCAGCTCGTCGATCGCCGTATCGATCATTTGCACCAGCGCGTCCAGAACCGGGCCTCGCCGCACGAGCGCGCGCGCCGTTTCGGTGTGCTTTGTCCGTAGCGCTTGCGCAGCGCTGCGCACCTGCTCCACATCGCCGCGCGCCGCGCGGCCGGCGACATCGAGCAGGACGTCGGTGACTCCGGCCATCGCCGAGATCACCACCACCTTGGGGGGGGGCGCGGGCTGCTGGAGAACGATCGTCGCCGCGTGCCGCATGCTCGCGGCGTCAGCGAGCGACGCGCCACCGAACTTGTGGATGTGCGGGGGCGGGGAGGAGGGCCTAGTCCGTCTCATACCCACCCGCCGGTCGAGCGACATGGAAGGGCTCGGCCACGATGCCGCACTCGCGCCAGGCGCGAACCATGGCCGCCGCCACGGCGTCGGTGCGGCCGATGGGCGCGACGGCCACGAGCGTGGGTCCGGAGCCGGACAGCGTCGCGCCGTAGGCGCCGGCGGAGCGCGCAGCGGACGTCACCGCGTCGTAACCGACGACGAGCGAGCGTCGAAACGGCACGTGCAACACGTCGTCCAAGCCCGCCGCGAGCAGCCGCGGGTCTCCCTGCGCCAATCCCTGCACCAGGGCTGCGCTCCTGGCCGCCGCCTGCACCGCATGGGGATACGCCAAGGTGGCCGGCAGTACGGCGCGGGCACGCTTAGTTTCGATCGAGAAATCCGGGATCGCGAACACCAGGGCCAGGGACGGGTGCACCACGAGTTGCGACACCACCAGGCCGTCGGAAGTCGACACCGCGAGCGTCGCACCGCCGTGCACCATCGGCGCGACGTTGTCGGGGTGTCCCTCGAGCTCGGCGCACAGGGTCGCGATTGCGGCGCGATCGAGCTGGAGAGAGAACAACTCCGTGGCGGCGACGGCTCCTGCCACGACCGCCGCTGCGGAGGAGCCGAGCCCTCGCGCGACCGGGATGTCCGAGTCCGCAAGGAAAGCAACATCTTTCGGAACCTGTCCGGCCCGCTCGCAGGCGGCGGCGAAGCCGCGAAACAGCAGATCGTGCTCGAGCGGCATGTCGAGCGCCTGCAAGGTTCCCCGCCGCTCGATTCCGGCCGCACCAGGAGCGAGCCGAGCTGTGACGCGGACCCAGCGGTCCACGGCGACGCCAACGCAGTCGAATCCCGCGCCCAGATTGGACGTCGAGCCTGGGACCCGCACCGTTACCGTCGCGCGCATCGGTGGTCGTGCACCTCGAAAGAACAGAAACGCCCGCGCAATGCCACGCCGCGGGCGGTCGCTTTTTAGCACCTTTTTTTGCGTGGCGGCAATACGCGGCAAATCACCACGAGCTGATCCGCTGTATGTTCAAATAGTCACGTCGGGCTACAGCGGCGTCAAGGAGCAGGCGATGGCACGCATACGCGTAGGGATCCTCGGCGCCACGGGCACCGTGGGGCAGCGGTTTCTCCAACTGCTCGAGCATCACCCGCAGTTCGTAGTCACGGCCGTTGCCGCCTCCGATCGGTCGCAAGGGAAGCCGTACGCCACGGCGTCCACCTGGCGGCTCCCGGGTGCCGTGCCGGCCGGCGTTGCCGACCTCGTTGTCCAGGCACCCGAACCACCGCTCGATTGTGATCTCGTGTTCTCGAGCCTACCCTCGGATATCGCGGGAGCGATCGAGACGCGCTTCGCGCGCGCCGGCTATCCGGTGCTGACCAACTCGTCGCCCCATCGCATGGACGACGCGGTGCCGTTGCTGATTCCGGAAGTCAATTCCGAGCAGCTGGGATTACTGGATGCGTGCAGAGAGACAGGGGGCGGCTTCATCGTCGCCAACCCGAACTGCTCGACCGTGATGATCGCGCTCGCCTTGGCACCACTGTCGGTTCGCTTCGGCGTGGAAGCCGTGGTCGCCACGACCCTGCAGGCGATTTCCGGTGCCGGGTACCCGGGCGTCGCGTCGCTCGACATCACCGACAACGTCATTCCCTTCATCGCCGAAGAAGAGGAAAAGATCGCCCGCGAGACGAGGAAGATCCTCGGCACGTTGGACGTTGGGGGAGGGGGGGGGCGGGTGACGCCTGCCACTTTCAGCGTGAGCGCGCAATGTCACCGCGTCAACGTGGTGGACGGGCACCTCGCGGCGCTGCGCGTGAAGCTGCGCCGTTCCGCCGACGTGGCGGAGCTGCGCGAGGCGTTTTCGACGTTCACCGGCCCGCCCCAGCAGCTCAAGCTGCCCAGCGCCCCGGAGCGACCGATCGTCGTGCGCAACGAACCCGATCGTCCCCAACCCCGGCTCGACCGCGACGCGGGGCGAGGGATGAGCGTAACCGTGGGGCGCCTGGCCCCCGACGCCGTGATGGGTCACCGTTTCGTTGCTTTGAGCCACAACACCATCCGCGGGGCCGCGGGCGCGGCCATTCTGAATGCGGAGCTGCTGCTCGCTCGAGGCTACCTCAAAGGCTGAACCGGCACCGGGAGACCCATTGCCGGTCAATTCTGGCGTGAAGTGATCACCCCATTTCGTTGAATCAACCAAGCGCGATCCGTTAGGCCGCGAACGAGGACGGGCCCGGCTTGCGCCGGGTCCGTGAACCACCAAAGGCT
>Ga0137437_1000597_pt1 | contig 11606 bp, 7 predicted proteins | sample EasRivERMGT138_2_FD_102332 | JGI IMG/M metagenome (GOLD analysis project Ga0137437, IMG submission 102332) | Soil microbial communities from meander-bound floodplain in the East River, Colorado, USA - East River MetaG ERMGT138_2 | ecosystem: Environmental > Terrestrial > Soil > Floodplain ...
CGCGAAGAAGATAAACAATCCCGGCAGAAAAACCTGCAGCGGCGCGATGAAAATATTAGTCGCCGCGTTGGTCAGCAAATTGCCCCAGCTCGGCGTCGGCGGCTGGATGCCCAAACCGAGAAAGCTCAGCGTGGTCTCGGCGCGGATCGCCGCTCCGGCATCGAGCGTCGCGGCGACGATCAGCGGCGCTAAAGAATTCGGCAACAGATGGCGCAGCATGACGCGCCAGCGCGAAGCGCCCAGACATTGGGCGGCGAGGACAAATTCCTGCTCGCGAAATGACAACACGGCACTGCGCGCCAAACGCGCCGCGTTGGTCCACTCCAGCGCGACGAGAATGATGATGATGTTGAGCAAGCCCGGTCCGGCGAGCTTCGAGAGAACCAAGAGCAGGACAATGCGCGGAATCGTGTAAATCGTATCGACCAGGCGCATCAACGCGTTGTCGACAAAGCCGCCGACGTAACCGGCAAGAATACCGATCAGCCCGCCGATAATGACGGTGCTGAAACCCACGATCAAGCCGACGGTGAGCGACACGCGCCCGCCGTGCATGATGCGCACCCAGGTATCGCGCCCCAACTCATCGGTGCCAAACCAATGTTTCGCGGAAGGCATGTGCATGCGCTCCGACAACGAAACTTGATCGAGGTCGTAGGGAACCATATACGGCCCGGCGATGACGAGAAAAAGCAGGAACATGAAAAAAAAGAAACCGACGTAGGCTACTCGATGTTGCTTAAACCGCCGCCACACCACGCGCCAATAGCTCGGGTGCTGTTCGATAGCGTGAGCAAGAAGCGCTTGACTGTCAGCAAGACTGGTAGCTTGGTCCGCCATATGAAACTACCTATTCACCACGAAGGCACGAAGAACACGAAGTTTTTCGAAGTTTCTTGATTTCCTTTTTTTGCGCCCTTTGCGCTCCGATCGCCCTGAGCCCGTCGAAAAGTGCGGCTATAATTCCGATTCCGAATCTCCTACTTTGTGACCTTTGTGCTCTTTGTGGTTAAATTCTTAATCTTCAACTCTGATAGCGGATGCGCGGATCGAGCCAGCCGTAAATTACATCCGCGAGCAAATTAAAAAATACCACGGTTACCGCGATGATCATGACCACGGTCATCGCCACGACGTAGTCATTGGCCATGATCGAGGTAAACAGCAGCCGGCCCATGCCGGGGTAGGCGAATACGGTTTCGATCACCGTCGAACCGCCGACCACGCGCGGCATCGTCACCGCGATGATGGTCACCACCGGGATCAGCGCATTCTTGAGCGCGTGGCGGCCGATGACGACTTTTTCGCTCAAACCTTTAGCGCGCGCCGTGGTTAAATAATCCTGACGCAGCACTTCGAGCAAACTCGAGCGCATGAAGCGCTGCACTTGGATGATTTCCGAGATCGCCAACACCGCCACCGGCAAGATCATATGCTTGAGGTAGTCCCACCACGCCTCCCAACTGCCGGGCGTGAGGTCGGAGTTAGCGATGCCGGAGGTCGGCAGCCAGCCGAGCTTGACGGAAAAGAGAATGATCAGCATGAGGCCGAGCCAAAACGCCGGCACGGAATAAGAAATAAAAGTGATCGCCGTGAGCAGGTAGTCGCCGATGGAGTATTGCCGCACCGCGGAAAAAATCCCTAGCAGAACCGCCAGAATTTTGCCGATCACCACCGCGCTGATGGTCAGCACCAAGGTATTTTTCAGCGCCGGCAAAATGATTTCGATCACCGGCTGGCCGTACTCGCGCGAATAGCCGGGATTGAGCTGGATCAACTGCCAGAGCCATTTCCAGTATTGAATGTAGACTGGGTCGTCGAGGCCGTAGATCTTGCGCAAACGCTCATAGTCTTGCGGCCGCAAGTTCGGCACATCTTCGAGCATCCGGTAGAGCGGATCGCCCGGCATGAGATAAAGCAACAAATAAATAAACGCCGAGATGACCAACAGCAGCGGCACAAGCTGAAAAGTTCGGCGGATCAGATAGTGGAGCATGGAATTATGCGAAGAGATTCGAGTTTCGTGTTCCGGGTTGCGAGTTAACCCGAAACTCTAAACGATAGACCACTCGCTTACGCTCCGTTCAAACGGTTTGAACGGCTTGAACGTTTTGAACCATTTGAACGGATGCATTCTCAAGCCTTATCCCACAGATGCATATTCCAGGTGTTCATGTTTTGCCCGCCGCTTTCGATGCGCGGCGTGATGCCGGTCACGCCTTTCCTAATCGCCAGCCATTCAAGCCGATAGTAGAGCGGCAAGTAGGGCAAGTCGCGGGTGAATAATTTTACGAATTCCACTTGCAGGTCGGTAGCCCGCGCTTCGGGTATGATCGTGTTCAGTTCGTCCATAATCTTATCCGCCTGGGCGTTTCGCCAGAGCGAGACCGATTCCGATGCCCAGTGATTCTCCGCCGTGGGTGTGCCGGCGCTATGGAATCGCTCGGCCCATTCCTCGACGACGAGATTTTGCCCGCCGAGGGCGGCGCCGGGCCAGCGGTTACGATATTCCTCCGAGTTGAAGACCCGCTGCGGCAGGTTCTTGATCTGCGCCCGCACGCCGATTTTTTTCCAGTAGTCGACGATAATCGCCTGCGCTTGTTCATCCTCCCGGCTACCTGCTTCCGTCCGGAACTCGAACTCCATGCGTTCGCCCTTGGCGTTCGCCAATACGCCGTCGGAACCCATGGTAAAGCCGGCTTGGCTCAAGAGCTGCTTGGCCTTGTCAACGTTATATTCGTATTTCATCGCCGCCTGATCGGCGCGCTGATACGCCTTGCGGAACGGCGACAGCGGAAAATGAATGATCGGTGCCACGCCGCGGAAAATATTGTTCACCATGGTATTGCGGTCGATAGCGTGGAGCAGCGCGCGCTTGACGCGCACGTCTTTGAAGAGCGGATTGGTGCCGCTCAGATTTAGCCAGCGAAATGTAATCGGCCGGATGCTGACCGTGCCCAGCCCTTTGGCCTCCCATTGCTCTTTCAAGACCAAGGCGCCATCGAATGACAGGGTATCGCGCAGGGCAAAATCCACCTCCCCGGCGAGCATCGCCGACAGCGCCGTGTTGCTGTCTTCGACGATTTTGAACGTTACCCGATCGATCTTCGGTCTACCCAGCGTGTAGTGAGGATTAGCTTCGACCTCGATTTGCCCGCCGCCGCCCCAGTCGAGCAATCGGTAAGGTCCGGCACCGACAAACTTTTGATTCCAGTAGGCGTCGCGGACCAGCGCTTTGATATCTCCCGCCTGAAAAGCATCTTGAAGAATATGGCGCGGCCAGGCGCGCAGTTGTTGCTTTTGAATCGCGTGGGCCTCGTTGTAGAGCGCTTTCCAGTGAATCGCGATAGTGCGGTCGTCCGGGGTCTCGATTTTTTCAATCAAGTCGGGCACCAAGCGATCGCGCAGCGGAAATTCCGGATGGCGGTGTACTTCCCAGCCGAACTTGAAATCATGCGACGTATGCGGCTTGCCGTCGGACCACTTGAGTCCCGAGCGCAAGCGATACACGGTAACCATGGTTTTCTTCGGCCGGTCGATTTTCCAGGTGCCCTTCTTGACCGACGGCAGTTCCTCGGCGAGCAAAGGAAAACGCTCCAAGGTGACCGGATTCTGTCCCGCCAAACCAGCGTCGACCAATCCGGTAAGCTCGGTGTCCGACCGGCCATGATTGGCAAAACCAGCCGTGCGCCGTCCGCCCATCATCACCAGCCGCTTCTGCCCTGTTTGCGCCGAGAACAATGGCCTCGGAGGCGAAGAAATGCTAAGGCCGACGACCGCCAACGCAGAATTCGCAATGAACTGGCGCCTGGTCAGTTCGTTGGTCTTGCGAGTCGCCATGATCCTTTCTCCGTTACAATTGCGGGTTCGCGACTAAGTTGAATTCTGTCTTTACAACGAAGGACACGAAGAAAATCTCAAGATCATTCACCACAAAGAGCACAAAAATCACATAGGGCGCGAAGCGCGCCAGGCAAAAAACCCTTTGTGAACTTTGTAATCTCTGTGGTTAAAAAATCCAATTTTTCTTTGCGCCCTTTGCGCTCCGATCGCCCTGAGCCGTCGAAGGGTGCGGTTACACTCCGATTCCGAGTGTTCTTTTTCTATGTGACCTTTGTGCTCTTTGTGGCTAAATTCCGAATCCGATTTCTCGTCAGTTTAATCCGAGACCGGTAAAACGATGCACGCGTGCGCTGCGAATTGTAGAAACACTTTGTCTCCGTCACTCAGATCGCTGGTTGGCGCCAGCTTGGTGTGAATCTGTTGTCCGCCGACACGAATTTGACAGTCGATGAAATCGCCGAGAAACACGCTCTTCTCGACTTGTCCGCGCAAGACATTGGCGCCATTCAATGGCTGTTCGGCTGAAACCACAATGCTTTCCGGCCGCACCGCCACCAGCGCGGCGCCGCCAGTCTGAATCGTTCCCGGTAAAGCGCACTGAAAATCGCCTTGAGCGGTCTGGACCACGCCCAAGCCGTTGGTTGAACCCGGCAAGACTTTTCCTTCGAAAAAATTCACCTGGCCGATAAACTGGGCGACAAACTTGGCCTTGGGTTTGAGATAAAGTTCCCTTGGGCTCGCCTCTTGGAGAATTTGCCCGCCGAACATCACGGCGACGCGGTCCGACATGGTTAACGCTTCGGCCTGATCATGGGTGACATAGAGCGCCGTGATGCCCAATCGCCGCAGCAACTCTTTGATTTCGAACCTCAACTCTTCGCGCAGCTTGGCGTCCAGATTGCTAAGCGGCTCATCCAACAAGAGCACCTGCGGCTTCGATACCAGGGCACGCGCCAAGGCGACGCGCTGTTGCTGGCCGCCGCTCAAGTTGGGCGCCGGCCGCGGCGCGAGATCGGCCATCTGCACCAGCGACAACGCTTCCATGACCAAGCGCTCGCGCTCGGCCTTGGGCACTTTTTGCTGCTTGAGCGGAAAAGCGACGTTGTTGAAGACCGTCATGTGCGGCCAGATGGCGTAGGATTGAAACACCATGCCGATCGGTCTTTCGTTGGGCGGCAGAAAAACATTCGCGGACGAGACCACTTGGCCGCCGATCGTGATCTCCCCGGCGTCGGGCCGCTCCAGGCCGGCAAGGCAGCGCAGCGTCGTGCTTTTGCCGCAGCCGCTCGGTCCGAGCAGCGTATAGAATTGGCCGGGCTGAACTTCAAAATTCAAATCATGGATCGCGTCCACCCTGCCGTCCATGGTGCGAAAGGTTTTGGCCAGTCCGCTTACGGTTACTTTCATCGGCTGGATTACCTTTCTTGAGCGCTCACGCTGACGATGAAGCGGCGCATGATGAGCGTCAGCGGAATTAAGACGACAATCAGCATGACGCCCAGCGCAGAGGCCATCGAAACCATGCCGCGATCCCAAAATTCCCAGAGGAAAACCGCGAATACCTGATTGTTCCTGCTCGACAGCATCAGCGGAATGGAAAAGCCGCGCAGCACGTGCACCGCGACCCAAATCCAGCCGGCGGCGAAGGCCGGAAAGATCAGCGGCAAAGTGATCGCCAGCAAGGTCCGGGTCGGCGTCGCGCCGCAAACATAGGCGGCCTGCTCAAGCTCCTTCTGCACTTGGATGATCGAGCTGTTCATCAAACGAGTGGCAAAGGCGATGTAACTGACGATAAAACCCATGGCGAGAATCCAGATCGTGCCGTAGATACTCAAGTATTTTAACGGCGGGCTGAGATAGGCCATCATCAAGGCGAGGGCGATGACGATACCGGGCACCGCGTGGGGGAAAAAGGTCACGGCATCGAGAACGCCTCGACCGCTCAGCGCCGTGCGCACGATCACCCATGAAACAAAAAAAGCGATCAACATTGTCGCCGTGGCCGAAAGCACCATGAGCAACAGCGTGTTCCAGACGATGGAACCGATCTTCGGCATGGAAAGAATCTGTACATAGTTGCTGAGCGAGACCAAACTGAGCGCTTCCTCCGACGGGACGCGGTAACTGGGCAAGAAAGAGGCCCACAGTAGAACCAAGAACGGCGCGCCCACCGTGACGAGAAAATAAATCACGAACATACCGAGCGCCGGATAGCGCCATTTGCCAATCGAAACGACGCGCGGGCGAAAGCCCTTGCCGGTGATCGTCGAATAGCGCTCGGAGTGGCGCACCATACGCCGATAACCGGCCAGCAAGACCAGCATCATAACCATGTAGATCACGCCGAACACCGCCCCCAGGCCGTAATCCAGCGGCGCTTGCAAGCGCGTGGTGAAATAAATCAATGTGCTCAGAACGAAAATGCCGCCGGGAAGACCGATGGCCAGCGGCCCTTCGAAGGATTCCATGCTGGAGATAAATGAATAGATCGCCGCACTGAGAATGGCCGGCATTAAGGACGGCAACGTCACCTGGAAGAACGCGCGCCGCCCGTTGGCTTTGGCTACTCGCGCCGCTTCTTCCATGGTCGGGTCCATCATGCGAAAGGCGCCGACGACCATGAGAAAGACCGTCGTCACGCCGCGCAGGCCGTCGAGAAAAATCAGCCCGCCGATGGAGTAAATATTGAGCGGCCCCTGGGTAAATTGAATACCGAAGGCATCGAAGCCGCTCCTGAGCATTATGTTGAGCACGCCGGTTTTCGGCGACAGCAGCAATGCCCAACCGAGAGCGAAAAGCACGCCGGGGATCGCCATCGGAATCAAAATCAACGACCACGCCAGATTGCGCAGCGGCATGTCGGTGCGCTCGATCAGCCAGGCAAACATCACCGCAATGCCGAGCGTGAGCAACGTGCCGATGGCAGAAATGACCATCGTGGTGCCGAGAGCCTGGTAGAACAGCGGCATTGAATAGGCGGTGAGATAATTCTGCAGCGTCCAGCCTTCCGGCATCGCCGGATGACCCGCTTGAAAGCTGCTCAGCAGCAAACGGCCCAGTGGAATAATCACTAAGAAAAGCAAGAAGCCGGTTAAGGCATAAGGAATGAAGTTACCTTTGATTCGACTGAGGACCTGGAAGTTAGGACGAGGAAGCGCGATAGTTCTCATAAGGTTGCTGTCCGCAATCTTTTCACCATGAAGGACATGAAGAAAATTTCAAGATCATTCACCACAAAGAGCACAAAGGTCACATAGGGCGCGAAGCGCGCCAGGAAAAAAAACCTTTTGTGAACTTTGTGATCTCTGTGGTTAAAAAATCCGATCTTTCTGAGCGTTCTTTGCGACTAACTCTCCGAATCCGAGTTCCCTACTTTGTGATCTTTGTGCCCTTTGTGGGTGCCTTCTCTTAATTCTTCGCCTTCGGGAAGCCCCAGGCGCTGGTAATTTTGCGCGCCATCTCAGCTTCGTGCTGCAGCGCATCCCAGCTTTCAAAGACAATTTTCGCCTTGTGCTTCTTGAGCAATTCGGCCGCCTCGGTGCCGGGCACAAAGGGCGAGCTCCGGCCTTCGAGATCCATATTCTTCTGTCCTTCCGGCGTCACCAACCAGCCGGTCAAAGCCAGCGCGGCGTTGGGATTCTTGGCACCCTTCATGATGCCCATCGCTTCGCCGATCTGGAACGGCAGATCGGACGGGACGGCGTAGGCGACCTTCGCCGTCGGATCGCGCTGCACCGTGCTCTTTAATGAATGGTAGGCCATGCCGCAGATCATCGGATACTCGCCGACGGCTACCTGGGTAAGGGCGCCGGTTTGACTGCTCTTCCACACCGGCTGGTTGTCTTTGAGCGCGCGGGCGAAGGCAAGGGTTTTCTCTTCACCCCATCCAGGCGCCAGTCCGGTAAACGTGCGCGGCCGAGTCAACACCACCAGCTTTCCCTTCCAATACGGATCGAGACAGTCGTTCCAACTTTTCGGCACTTTGTCCTTCGGCACCAGAGTCGGGTTGTAGGCGATGATGTAGGTGCTAAAACCGCTTGCCGCGAAATAGCCGTCAGGACTGAAATGACGCTCGTTAATCTTGGGAAATAAATTTTTCCATGGGATCGGACCGGCCAGCACCCCAGCCTTGATATACTGATTGCGCAGCTCGCCCGACACGTTGACCAGATCATGCTCGACGATGCCGGCCAGCGCTTCGTTCATGATGCGCTCGCGGGTATCGATGCCGCTGATGCGATCGGTGGTTATTTTGATAGCTGGATATTTCTGCGTGAAGCCCTTCAGCAAAGCTGTTTCATTTTCCGGCTCCCACGAGGTCGCCACCCGGACGTTTTTTTCCTTGTTGGCGAGCTGGACAATTTCGTCAAGATTTTTTCCCAGCCGTTGGCTTGACGCGCGGGTCGAAAAGCCGAGCACCGCTAGTATTGTAAGCGACACCGACACGATTGGACGAGAATTCCTCATAGCGAACCTCCTGCACCTCAGAACTTGGCGGCCTTAGCTCCCCTTCGACAGAGTTTATCCTGAGTGTAATCGAAGGGCTCAGAACACGCTTTGCGCGAGAAAATCTTAGGCAGCTGATTTTTGCCCTGCCGGCCCGGTGTATTCAAGAATATCCAAGCCATTTAGCCGGTCGAGTAGATAGATCAGTCCTTGCCCGTCGAGAAACACATCGTTGGACTGCACCGTCTTCTGCCCCGCGCTGGGCGTCGGGATGTAGTAACCGACCTCTTTCGGCTTATGCGGATTGGCGATATCGACGATCCTGAGTCCGCCGCGAAACCAAGTGAGATAAACCAAACTATCGGTCATGCGCTCGTGGCACTGGTGCGCGCCGAAGCGGCCGCCATGTTCGGCGCGGCTCCATGGCGTGTCTTGTTCGGACATGAAATAAGCCGAGAGCGGCGCGGGCTTGGTTTCATCCGTCACGTCGAACACCCACATAAAACCTGGGATATGACCGGCGCGCGCTCGCCCCGGCTCTTCGTCGACCACCACGGCGATATCCTTGCCGTCCAGGCGCACCGGCATGCGCGCATAAGTGTGGGTGCTGCAATCAACGGGCGGATGATAATTGTGATGGCTCAGCATCCTCGGCTCGGTTATATCGCTGATGTCGAGAATCACGATGCCGGCGTGGTGATAGCTAACATAGAGCCGATCGCCGAAGCGCAGCGGGTGATGGCATTCCCAACGCTCGCCGCCCCAGTAAGGCTTCTCGCCGCCCGCCGTCCACTGACCCGGCAGACACCAGCGTGACACTTCTTTTGGCTTCGCCGGAGAGCTGACATCGACGATCACCATGATATTGCCGTGGTAGCCTTCCATGCGCGTCGAGATATAAGCGTAGCGCCCGTCGAAGTCGAAGCGATGCACGCCGGTGTCGGCGGTTTTGAAAAATGCAATTTCACGCGGCTTGTGCGGATCGGCGACATTGTAAATGCGCAAGCCGCCGCTCTCATACACTTCGCCCGCCGCTTTCATCAAAGCCGGCAGATCCTCGGGCTTGAAATTAAGCGCGGCCGCCAGTTCAGCATTTGTCGGCACACGGCCAAGTTCTTTTTCCAAACGCGCCCGCGCCGCCGGTATCTTCGCGCCGCCCCACATTTGATGGCGCCGGTGCGCTTCGTTGTTGATCAACATGATGTCGCCGCTGACGCGCACTTTATGTGAGTGATTATCTTCGGGCACTTCCAGCGTCGAAAGAACCTTCGGCTTCGAAACATCCGAAACATCGACAATCGATGTCCCATGCGGCGGGTCCATGTGACCGACGTAAGCCCGTTTCCCCTGCACCACTACCTGTCCGCCCCCGGGTATATCCAGATGGCCGATCCGCTTCACATTCAAAGCCACCGCGCCGTTTGCCTCACCTGCCATCGTTCACCTCTCAGTATTAGTAAATCTCCTTTGCGCTCAGTGCGACGAAACTTCGCCTACACCTTATCCCACTTATGGGTATTCCAGCTACTTGAGTTCTGCCCGCCGCTCTCCTGGCGCGGCGTGATGCCGGTCAAACCTTTTTTCACCACGAGAATTTCCGGCGTGAAATAAAGCGGCAAATGCGGTAGCGCCGCGCTAAACATCTTGCAGAACTCAAGTTGCAGCTTCTCCGACTGTTCGGGTGTAATGATCGAGTTGATATCGTCGAGAATCGCATCCTTCTTGGGATCGTTCCACCCCGACACGTTTTCCGGCGCGTATTTGTTTTCCGCCGTCGGAATGTTCTTGGAGTGAAACCTTTCAGGCCACTCTTCCACCGTCACGTTATGGGAGCCGATGTAAGCGCCCGGCCAGCGGCTGCGATTCTCCGACGAATTGAGCAAACGGTTGGGCATGTTCTTGATATTGGTGCGCACACCGATCTTTTTCCAAAAGTCGGCGATGATCGCCTGGGCCTGTTCATGATCGCGCCGCTCGGCGGTGACGCGAAACTCGAACTCCATCTTCTCGCCTTTACTGTTGGTCAACACGCCGTCCGCGCCGGGTTTCCACCCCGCTTCCACCATGAGCTTCTTGGCACGCTCCACGTCAAACTTATAAATCGTCGAGACTGCCAACGCCTTGCTGTTGATCTTGCGGGCGCGCGCCAGCGGTAAGTGCGACACGACTTTTTCGCCCTTGAAAAGGTTTTGCGTCATGGCATCACGATCAATGGCATGCAGCAGCGCGCGCCGCACTTTGACGTCGCTGAACCATGGATTATCACGGCTGAGGCTCAGCCAACTCCACGACGCCGGACTGCTCAGCACTTTACCCCTGCCTTGCTTTTCCCATTGCTCGCGCAGAATCGTCGAGCCGTCGAAGGAGATCGTGCTGCGCATGCACAGATCGACTTCGCCGGCCATGACCGCGGCAAGGTTCGTGTTAGTGTCTTCCACCGTCTTGTACGTGATCCGGTCGATCTTCGGCCGGCCCAGGCAAAAATCATTGAACGCTTCCAACTCCACGCGGCTTCCCTGATCCCATTCCGCCACACGGAAGGCACCCACACCGATGAAGTTCTTATTCCAATACGGCAAGTTCGCGAACGCCTTCATGTCCCCGGCGCTGAACGCGTCCTGCAATAGGTGGCGCGGAAACGCGCGCACGTGAGTGTATTGAATGGCATAGGCCTCGTTGTAGAGATCGCTCCAATGAATCACGATGGTGCGGTCGTCGGGCGTCTCGATCTTGGAAATCATCTCTGGCACCAGACGATCGGGCATGGGAAACTCGGGATGCTTGGCGATTTGCCAACCGAATTCGAAATCCTTCGACGTGTACGGCTTGCCGTCATGCCACTTGAGTCCGGGACGCAGCTTATAGACGGTCGTCATCGTTTTCTTCTGCATGTCGATCTTCCAGGTACCCTTTTTCACCGACGGCAACTCTTCGGCGAGCACCGGCACACGCTCAAACGTCACCGGGTTCTGTCCGACGAGTCCGGCATCGACTATCGACACATGCTCCGTCTCACGCCGGTTGTGGTAACCAAGACTAGTCACCTGACGCTCACCATGAATGACGATGCGCTTTCTGCCGGCCTGCGCCGCGTGGGCGAGACCGCGAGGAAGTACTCCAACTGCCGCGCCCGATGCCGCAGCCATGCGGAGAAATTGTCTCCGGCTTAAATTTATGCCGTCTCGCCGATCAGCCATTGGATGCTCTCCTTAAAATAACCGAACACGCCGGGTTCTCTAATTGGCGTTAATACATTTGTCGACTGAGCGAAGTCAATACGATGCCGAAGTTTAATTTTGCCCTTGCTTCAAATTGAA
>Ga0137437_1000598_pt1 | contig 11606 bp, 8 predicted proteins | sample EasRivERMGT138_2_FD_102332 | JGI IMG/M metagenome (GOLD analysis project Ga0137437, IMG submission 102332) | Soil microbial communities from meander-bound floodplain in the East River, Colorado, USA - East River MetaG ERMGT138_2 | ecosystem: Environmental > Terrestrial > Soil > Floodplain ...
CGGAGATGGCGGCGTCCTGCTCATTGCCGTCGAGATCGGTGAATCGCTTGATCACAGCGTCATCGAGCGGATTCGCAATTTGAGGCTGCGTACCACTCAAGAGATAGACGAGTAGCGCGATGGCAAAGGCACACAAAACTGAGACCACGACAACTGGCATCGGCCGCAGGAAGGCCCGCCGCGCGGCGACCGGTTCGGAAATCTCGGCAACGAACTGATATCCCTGCCCCGGGATCGTGACGACGTACTGATGTTCGTCGGGCTTTTCTCCGAGCGCCTTCCGCAGCACGGATATGTTCCGTGCCAGGCCGCCCTCCTCGACGACGACGCGACCCCAGACGCGTTCGAGCAGCTCGTCCTTGGAGACGACGCGATCCCGGTGCTCGATCAGCACGAGCAGCGTCTCGAGGACCTTGGGTGCGAGCGGTACGGTTTCGCCGTTGCGCCACAACAGTTTCTTCTGGGCGCTGAGACGAAAGGGTCCGAATTCGTACGTCGGCTGCGGCATGCGAAGAAAAACGAAGCTCAGTTGTAAGGACTCTTAACCGCCTGCGCGGCTAGCTTGCCGCCGTCGAGAGTACCGCAACCAAAACCAAGGAGAATCCGGTGAAACGCAAGATTTTGAAAAACTTACAAAGCGCGTGGCTCGCCGCGTTGGTGCTGTTCGCAGGCGCCACTGTGCTGGCGCCGATCGCGTCCGCCCACGACCCCGCGCCCGACGATCAGATACTGGAATGGAACCAGATATTCATCGACACGATCATCGCAAGCAATACAGCGAACTCATCGAGCCACCGACTGGGCGCGATCGTGCACGGCTCTATCTTCGATGCTTACAACGGCATCGAGAAGCGCTACACGCCCCTCTTCGTGCAACCGGCGGCAGCCCCGGGTGCGTCGCGCCGCACTGCGGTGATTGCGGCGGCGTACACCGCGCTGGTCGGACTGTTCCCGACGCGGCAGGCGGAGCTGGATGCAAGTTATGCCGCCTCGCTCGCGGCGTTCGACGCCAATGCAAGTGGCGCCAGCGCATTGCAGCGCGCGATCGCCTGGCAATCACGCCAGCGCGGTATCGATTGGGGAACGAAGGTGGCGCTGGCAATACTTGCGTGGCGCGCGAACGATGGTTTCAGCGGCAGTTACGCGGCGTTCAGCGGCGGAACGGCGGTTGGCCAGTGGCGGCCTCTGCCGCCCGCAACCTCGATGAGCGCGCAGGCACTGGCATTCACCGACACGTTTGTCGTCCCGAACAACAGCATGTTTCGACCGCCGGCGCCGCGCGCTCTAACTAGCGCCACGTACACCGACGACTTCAACGCCGTGAAAGCGCTCGGTCGCAAGACCGGCTCGACTCGCACCGATGATCAGACGGCGCTGGCGCCTTTCTGGGAAGGGAACGCCAGCGTCCACTGGAATTCGGCGGCAAACCAGATGGCGCGCGCCAATCACCTGTCCATGTCCAAAACCAACCGGCTGTTCGCGCTGCTGAACGTCACGCTGGCCGATACGGTCTTCACCATCTGGAGCGCCAAGAGATTCTATGGCGACGCCCAGACGGAGGTGACGTGGCGGCCGCAGACCGCGATCACGCTGGCCGACACCGACAACAATCTGGACACCGCGTCCGACGCCGGGTGGGTACCGCTCATCACCACACCGTCGCATCCTGAGTATCCGGCGGGCCATCCCAGCCTGAACGGCGCGGCGGCGACTGTGCTGCTCATGCATTTTTCCGACAAACAAGCACCGTTCACGCTGACGACAGCGGGACTGCCGGACCGGACATATACGCGAATCAGCCAGGCGCGCGCAGACGGCGACAACGCCCGCGTGTGGGGCGGCATGCATTACCCGAGCACGATTGAGATCAGCGACGGCGTGGGAAAGTCAATCGCGCGATACGTAAATCGCAACGCGATGCGGGAACGTCATCCGAAGCATTGACGAGACGCTGCGCAAGTGAGGTGAGAGGCGCGCTTGCGCCCCTCACCTCACGCGTCGTCAGCTTTTCACGGCCTCGACAATGCTGACCAGGCTTGATGTCGGGATCACGCGAGTGAATTTCAGTTTGGCCCGCGTCAGCAGCCCGCGAAATTCTTCCGCGGTGCGCTCCATGCCGCCGGTGACGGCCATCATGGTGATATCCATGAGCTTGCCGATGTCGGGGCCATTCCCCTTGGAGATCACATGCTCGATGACGAGCACGCGCCCACCGGGCGCCAGCGCATCACGGCAATTGCGCAGCAGCCGGACGCTTTGATCGTCGTCCCAATCGTGAATGACGTGTTTCACGAGGTATGCGTCCGCGCCATGCGGCACGCCCTCGAAGAAGTCGCCGCCCACTGTCTCGCAACGATCACGCACATCGGCTGCGGTGATGAAGCCGCTCTCGGCCGCTTTCGCGATCACCTGCGGCTGATCGTAGAGCACACCCTCGATCCTGCGAAAGCGCCGCAGGACCGTCGCCAGCAAGTGTCCGTGCGCGCCGCCCACATCCACGATGCGCGCGAAGCGGCCGAATGGATAGGCGCGCGCCACCGCATTGTTGTTAGTCACCGACAGGCTCGCCATCGCCTGCGAGAATCCGCGCTCTTTGGCAGGATTCTGTTGCAGGTACTCGAACAGGGAGAGGCCGTGCACGTGATCGAAAGGCCGCCCGCCGGTGGTAAGCGCGTACTCCAGGTCCCCGAAGGCTTTCCAGGCGAACGGGTTGTTAGAGACTCGCGCCCAGTGATTGAGTGAGTTCGGGCCATCGGTGCACAGCGTGCGCGCGAGCGGTGTCAGCCGGAAGCGCCCACCGGCGCCTTCCGCGAACAGGCCGACGCTCGCCAGCGTGCGCAGCATGCGGGCGAGATGCGCCGGCTGGACTTTGAGTTGCCGGGCCAGCGCCGCCGGAGTTTTTGGCCCGTCGACCAGCAAGTCGGCGATGCCAAGCCGCGCCGCGATCTGGATGAGTCGCGGGACGCAGGCGGAGAAGATCAACTGGTGCATCCGCATCTGCAGTGCGGATTGCTGCTTTTTCTTATGCATGGCTCGCCCTGTGAACTGTCCACGAGAGCGTAGCGCGTTGGTTGGCCCGATCTGGCCTGTGCGCGAACGACTTGGCTCGACTTAGAATGCAGGCTGCATCCCGGAGGCAGCCCAAGTGCAAACGATTCGACACCTCTCTATTGCGACGATCGCCCTCGCCGCGCTCATCGGGACTTGTGCAATTTCGCAAGCCGCCGAAACCGGAAGGATTCCACGCACGATGCAGGCGGCAGCATTGGACCAGCCCGGCGCTCCTGCAGTGCTGTCGCTGCACACGCTGCCGGTCCCGGAACTTGCGGCCGATGAAGTGCTCATCGCTGTGCACACAGCGAGTGTGGCGATCTGGGATGCGGACATTCGCAGCAAGATGAGCTACGTGAAGCCGCACTTCCCGTACGTGTTAGGCAGCGACGGTTCCGGAACTATCGCTGCGGTGGGTTCGGCCGTGACGCGTTTCAAGGTCGGCGATCGCGTGTACTCATACAACTGGGACAATCCGAAGGGTGGCTTCTATGCCGAATATGTGGCCGTTCCTGACATCCGCGTCGGGCACCTGCCGAAGGGAATGACGCTCGATCAGGGCGGCGCGCTCGGCGTGAGCGGCCTCACGGCATTGAGCGGCGTCGATGAGGCGCTGCATCTCAAGGCCGGTGACACCGTCATCATCCACGGCTCGAGTGGCGCGGTGGGCACCCTCGCCATTCAATTCGCCAAACTCCGCGGCGCACGCGTGCTCGCGACGGCGTCGGGGGACGATGGCGTCGCGCTGGTCCGGCGGTTAGGCGCCGATGCCGCTGTCGATGGGCGCAAAGGCGACATCGCGGCGGCGGCGCACGCATTCGCGCCCGAGGGCATCGACGCGGTGCTCGCGCTCGCCGGCGGCGACGCGCTCGCGCGCTGCGTCGCCACGCTGCGCAGCGGCGGACGCATCGCTTTTCCGCGCGGCGTCGAACCCGAGCCGAAGCCGAGCAGCGGCATCACCGTGATTCCCTACGATGCCTCGTACGATGCGCCGGCGTTTGAGCGGATGAATCGGGCCATCGAAGCGCGCAAGTTCGAAGTCCCCATCGCCGCCGAATTCCCGCTCGCTGATGCGGCGAAAGCCCATGAGCGGCTCGAAGCAGGACACGTGCTGGGCAAGATCGTGCTGCGAGTGCACTAACTCATCGAGCGAATTACGGATCACCCCTTCGGGAGACGCGGCTCTCTCGGTTTCCTTGGCAGAATGCAGCATGGCTCAAACTTCGACCCAGCGCGGCGGATTCACGGCGGCGATTTCCGCGTTCGCCATCTGGGGCCTGTTTCCACTCTATTTAATAGGCCTGACGAGCGTGTCGGCGATGGAGATCACGGCGCACCGCATCGTCTGGTCGTGCGTGTTCGTCCTCGCGTGGCTCGCCCTCAGGCGCGAGCTTGGGACATTGTGGGCGGCGGCAAATCGTCCGGGCGTTCTGATTCGACTCATGACGAGCGCGTTCTTCATCGCCGTCAATTGGGTGGGCTTCGCCTGGGCCGTCAACCATGGTCACGTGCTCGAGGTGAGCCTCGCGTACTTCATGGGTCCGCTGCTCAACATCCTGCTCGGCATCTTCCTGCTAAAGGAGCGGCTCGATCGAATGCAATGGATAGCCGTGGCTTTCGCCGCCGCGGGAGTCGGATATCTCACCTTCATCGCGGGCCACGCTCCGTGGATCGCGCTCATGGTCGGCAGCTCGTTCGCGATCTATGGACTCATTCGCAAGACGGTGAGCATCGATGCTTTGCCCGGCCTGGCGGTTGAAACAATTCTGCTCGCGCCGTTTGCCATCGGATATCTGATCTGGTGCGAGGTCCAGGGAATCGGCACGCTTGGCCATACCACCGGACTCATTACTGCCCTGCTCCTCTTGAGCGGCATCGTCACTTCGGTGCCGCTATTCCTCTTCTCTTATGGCGCACGACGGATTCCGTATTCGACGGTCGGAGTGATCCAGTTCATCGGCCCGAGTCTGCAGCTCGTGTGTGGCCTGGTGGTATTCGGGGAACCGTTCGAATCCGCCCGCGCCACTGGGTTCGTGCTCATCTGGATGGGCCTCGTGATCTACGTGGCAAATGCGTTGTGGCGGGCACGTTCGCTTCGGCCCGCCACGACTTGATCTAGCTAGGCAGTTAGCCGATCGAACCAGCGTAGCGACATGCAGGACAGCCCGGCGTCGATCTTCGCGATCTCGAACGCGGGCAGTGGTAATACTTTCAATCCGTGCGCCTCGAGCATTTCCTGAGTGCGCGGGCACCCTGCCCTGATGAACACGACCTCGTTGACGCGCAGTGCATTCGTGGCGCGTCGCTCGTCCTCAGGCGCGACGAGAATCCGGAATCCATCGAGGAACCTGGATTTCGCCAGCGCATCGGTCGCGAGCACCGTCTCCTCATCGACCAATGAACAGTCCGTCTTGAGATGCAGGGTGCCATGCGGCACCTGCACGACCTGGCTCGCGAGCCCGATCGATTCGAGCAGCAACTGCAGGTCCGCGGCGCCGGCCGCGTTCGTTCGCGCGGAAAGGCCAATGAGTACGCGGCCGGGCGTGACGAGAATGTCGCCACCATCCGCGAAGCCTTCGCGCAATTGCAGGACTTCGGGGAAGCGCGCGCTGAGCGTCGCCACCAACTCCTCCGCCTCCGCCATGCGGCTGGGCGCTCCGGGCCGCAGCCGCACCGCCGCCTGGCTGAACACCAGCGCGGGATCCTCCACGAAGATCGAATCCGGAAATTTCTCCAGCGCGTCAAGAACGGTTACCCGGACGCCGGCCGCTCGCAAGGCTGAGACATAAGACTGGTGTTCGGCCACGACGGCTTCGAAAACCGGTGCGGGCCCTGGATTTGCGCGTAAGCCGTTGACCACGCTTTTTCCGGGCGTCCGGACGATGGCGGAATTGAAGTCAAAAACGCGCACAATGCTCCCGGACGTTAAGTGGCCGTTCATTCTATGCGCGATAGATTGAGCGCAGGTTGGACGGACTGCGCGAGTATTCCCTTATGAACAAGTCGACATTCAAAGCGCTACGCGGGCTCGCGGCAATCTCGCTGTGCCTCGCGTTCGGAATGGCGCGCGCCCAGGACAGTGAGCCCTACGAGCCGGATCCGCCGGATCGCGCCGCGCGCTTGAGCTACACCGAGGGCGACGTTTCGATGCAGCCGGCGGGTGAAGAGGAATGGGCGCCGGCCATCGTCAACCGCCCGCTGACCACCGGCGACAAGCTGTGGACCGGTCGGGACGCGCGCGCCGAGATCTATGTCGGGCCGGCGGCCATCCGACTCGCGGATGACACGGGCTTCTCTTTCCTCAACGTCGACGACGACACCATTCAGATGCGCATGACGGCCGGCGTCATTTACGTCTCGATTCGTGCGCTCAATGGCAGCGATCACATCGAAATCGATACGCCGCAGATCGCGCTGTCGATCCTGCGCCCTGGCAACTATCGCGTCGAAGTGAACAACGCGGGCGATGCCACCACCGTCAAGGTCACCGACGGCGAGGCGGAAGCCGATGGCCCCGCGCAAAACGTCATCGTGCATGCGCAGCAGGTGGTGACATTCCGCGGCTTCGACGAACTCGTCGCGCAGTGGGGCACGCTCGGTGATCCGGACGAATTTGATTCCTGGAGCCTGGATCGCGAACGACGCTACGACCTCGCGGCAACTTCGCGCACCGCCGAGTACGTGTCGCCTGACGTGACCGGCTACGAAGATCTCGAAGACAACGGCTCGTGGAGTTCAGAACCCGATTACGGATACGTGTGGACGCCGCGCGTTGCCATGGGCTGGGCACCGTACCAGTACGGACGCTGGGTGTCGGTCGCCCCGTGGGGCTGGACCTGGATTGACGATGCGCCGTGGGGCTACGCACCGTTTCACTACGGCCGCTGGGCCCACGTGCGTGAGCGCTGGTGCTGGGTGCCGGGTCCGAGGCATGTGCGCGCCGTGTACGCGCCGGCGCTCGTCGGATGGATCGGCCCTCCCGGCGTGCGTGTCGGCTGGTTCCCGCTCGGTCCGCGTGAAGTCTACGTACCGTATCGCCGCTACAGCCATCGGTACCTCGAGCGCGTGAACGTCTCGAATACGGTGATCGTGAATCGGACGTACCTCAACGAGGTCTACAACCATCGCGGCGCGAATGTTCCTTACCGCAATCGCGGCGTGCCGGGCGCCGTGACGTCAGTCGCACGTGAGACGTTCGCGTCCGGCGGGCGCGTCGGTGATCACCGCGTTCGTGGCAACGATTCGGAATTCGCACACGCGCGCGTGACCGAAGGACCGCAAGTCGCTCCCGGGCGCGATAGCCGCTTTGGTGGTGCGCCGCGCATGCATGGTCGCGTGCCGCCGCCCACTGTCGAGAATCGCCAGGTCATCGTGAAGCGCGCCCCGCCGCCCTCGGCCGCAAATTTTGCGCGCAGCAGAAGTAGTCAGGAAGACTTCGCGCGCGGGACAACGGAACGATTCTCTCGTCCGTTGGATCGTCCAGCATCTGCACCTCGCGTGGATCGGCCGGTGGCAACAACGAATCTGCGCACCGAGCCCAACGTTTCAGTGCAGCGTCCTGCGGTGGAGCGGCCGCGCGAGGAGCGGCCGCGCGACGAACGCCCGCCGAGCGCAGGCGTTACCCGCGAAAATTGGCAGACGCGCCAGCGCCAGGAGCCGGACGCGCAGGCGCAGCTACACCAACGCGAGCGGCAAGTGCGCGAGCTGCAGGCGCAACGCGACGCGAATGTCCAACAACAGCAGCAGCAACGCGAGCACCAGGACAACCGCGATCGTCAGCAGCAGGAGCAGCAGCAGCGGCAGCAGCACGAGCAGCGACAGCAGCAGGAGCCGCGGCAACAGCAGGAGCGCGTGCGCACTGAAGAGCGTTCACGGGCCGAGCGCCCGCAGGAAACTCGTGCGAGTCGCCCGCCGGAGCCGCGCCAGGAATCGAAGCCTCAGTCACAGCCGCAGCGGCAGCACGATAACTGGAATCGCCCGAACAAGGATTGACGCGCGGCGCCGTCAGTTGGCACTCCAGGTGAAATTCGGAATCTCCGTGATGGGCGTGCCCACCTGGATCGTGACTTCCTTGTGAGTAGTCAGCTCGATGGCTTTCCAGTCGCCGGTCACGCGCGTGACGGTGGCCTGATCCGTCGAGTAGACAACGATCGGTTTTCCGGTGAGGCCCGCGACGTTGTCCGTTTCCAGAGGCTGCCCCCAGATTGCGAACAATTGCCCCAGCGTAAAGTTGCCGGGTGCGGGAGCTTCGATGTGAATCTTGCCCGACAGGTCGTGGGTATGAACTGAGTAGAAACATTCTCCACTCGGCTGCTGCGGCACGATACCGATCTCGGCCGGCACGGCGAGCGCGGCGCCATCCAGGAAAATCGAGAGGTGGATGTGCACGTGGTAGTTCTCGACCATCGTTGCCAGACAATCGAGCCCGCCAACATTCTGGCCCTGCCCACCTGCAGCGGCATCGCCGTCACTCCAGTGCACGGTGCCGACAGCGTGGTTATCGTCGAGATTGACGACTACCGATGACAGCGGCGGGACCGGATCTGCGGGTGGTGGAGGTGGTGGTGGAGCGGGCGGCGCAGGAACCGGCGCGGGTGGCGGCGGATTGGCTGCGGCCGTTGGGGTGTCGGACGATCCTCCACCGCATCCGGTGAGGCAGATCAACAACGCACCGATCGTAAAAAGACCCGATTGCTTGCAAGTGTTATTCATTGGAGTGACTTCCGGAATGGCTACGTTGCTAGTAGTACCGGAAGTGCCGTTGCGGCCGGGGTCGGTGGAGATGAGAAGTGCCACCGCGTGTTGGCCGACGTCGGGCAACGACGACGCTATTACTAGGCGGCGGAATCTGACACAGCGCGCGTGAGTCGAAGCATGGCGGGCCGCCAAAGAGCCTGCGGCGGCGTGGCACAATGCCGCGCCCGGCACGGACTACTTACGGAGCTCCTGGGATGAGACTCGCAGCCCGCCTCACTTTGATCGCTGCCGCACCGCTGATGTGTGCCGTCTCCACATCGCTCGCGGCCGATGGCATCGACGCCAAGGTCGACTCGGCGATGCGTAACGAGCTGTTGAACAAGCTCGCGGCCGAACTGGAATCAAAGTATGTGTTTCCCGAAACGGCCAAAAAGCTTGGTGCGCTGGTGCGTGCCAAACAAAAGACCAATGCCTACAAGAAAATTGCATCGAAGCTTGATCTTGCGCGAGCGCTGACCGACGACTTGTTCACCGTTGCGCATGACAAGCACTTGCGCGTGTACATCACCTTCTCTGTGCCGCAAGCCGGCCCGCCGAGCGGGGCTTCACCTGAACAGTTGGAACAGGTGCGCAAAGAGAACGGCTCCATTTCGAAGGTCGAGATCCTCGACGGAAACGTTGGTTACTTACGCGTGAATGGTGTTCCGTGGATCGACGGCGCTCGTCCCGCAATCGCCGCTGCGTTCGCCTTCGTCCACAACTCTGACGCCTTGATCATCGACAACCGCGGCAATGGCGGCGGCGATCCACACACCGCTGCGCTCTATGTCAGTTACTTGAGTGATGGTGAACCGTTCGTCACCGGAAGTTTTCACTATCGCGAAGGGAATCGGGTGGAGGATTTCTGGACCACAAACCTGGGAGCGCTCTCGTACGGCGCACGCAAACCGGTTTTCGTGCTCACTTCGAGCCAGACGTTTTCGGGTGGCGAGGGAGTCGCGTACGACTTGCAGGCGCAAAAGCGCGCCGTGATCGTGGGCGAGGTGACGGGGGGCGGCGCTACATCACCACAGCGCCTGTCGTTGGGACATCAATTCATGCTGGCCGTACCTGTGGCTCACGGGGTGAATCCCATAACAAAGACGAGTTGGGAAGGAGTCGGTGTCAAACCCGATGTGCCAGTTGATGCGTCACTCGCGCTGAGCAAGGCGCATAGATTGGCGATCGAACAGCTTCGGGCCTCTACTTCCGATGACAGCGAACGGTCCGATCTCGACGCCGTCTTGATGAAACTACAGACGATAGAAGAAGCCGAGTCGGGAATCGCCGTTCGATTGGCAAACGCCGACCTGCTCGGCGCGTATTCGCCGGCGTTCGGCACCGGTACGACGTTTGTAATTTTGGAAAAAGACGGCCGGCTGATGCGGCATGTCGATGGCGTGCCCGATCGCGCACTGATCCATCTGGGCGGTAATCGTTACGGACAAGAGGGGCTGCCGAGCGGCTTCACGATCAGTTTTCGCGCGCATTCGGGCACGTTCGAATTGCTGTATGAGGAGCCAAACCGCTCGTCGGTGATTCGGGTGAAGCGTTGATGGAGCCTGTCCTTACGGAAGGCGCTTCGCCATGGCCGCGTAGCGAGCATCCGACCGGATTCCGTCGAACACGGCATCCCACCGCAACCAGGCGATGAGCGGCGAGCGTTCCTCGAACGCGCGATCGAGCCATTCAAACGTCTTGTCGGTCTCGCCGAGCGCCGCATAGATCGTCGCGATGTCGAAGGCCGATACGTAACGTTGTTTCGACAACGCCACCAGTCGCTCGATCTCCGCCAGGGCCGCGGCGCGCCGCCCGGACAGGGCATGGATCTGCCCGAGGTACCCCTGGCTGCCTGGCGCGAGGGACCGCGCACGTCCGAGATGATCCATCGCCATATCGTAGTCGCCGCGACGTAGATAGGCGGCCGCCAGGTACGTGTTCGTGGTCGGGAAATTGGGATCCATCTTGAGCGTCAGCTCCAATTGCTCGATGGCCTCATCGTAATGGCGCTGATAAGTCAGGATCATTCCGATGAGAGCCGCATAGACGGGCTGCGCCGGCTCGAGCTCCTGCGCCCGGCGCAATTGCGCGATGCTCTCTTCAAACCGGCCCTGGCAACCGAGCAACAGGCCAAACCACTGCGGCGCGCGAGGATACGTGGGGTTCAGCTCGATCGCCCGTCGATACGCGCGTTCGGCGCCGCTCCAGTCATGTTCGTACTGCATCTTGATGTGCCCGAGGGACGCGTAAGCCTCGCCAAGGTCAGGCGCGAGCTCCAGCGCCTTGTCGACGGCGCGGCGCGCCTGCGGAAATGTGTCTCGCGGAGCGACTGTTCCAAACACGCCGAGAATGGAATGGGCATCCGCTATCCCGACATAGGCGAGCGCGAATTGTGGATCGCGCTCCACCGCCTTCTCGAAGTTCGCAAGTGCCTCGTGCAATCCTTCCACGTTTGCGCGGTTCAAATGGAAACGGCCGTTCGCGTAGAGTTGATAGGCCTCGCTGTCCGCGGTGTAGCGACGCAGCGGCGTCGATGCCTCGCCGGTCAATTGGACTCGTAGTGCCGCACGCACTTTCGCCGCGATGGCGTCCTGGACCGAAAAGATATCCGTGAAGGGCACGTCGTAGCGTTCCGCCCAGAATTGCCGGCCGTCGCTGACATTGAGCAGTCGAGCGGACACCTGCAAATTGTCGCCGTCTTTTTGAATGTACCCTTCGAGCACCGCCTGGGCGCCGAGCGCTCGACCCGCCGCGAGAACGTCCTGCTCGCTGCCGGCGAAACGCCGCACCGAGCTCAACGGGCTGACTGATAGTCTGTC
>Ga0137437_1000599_pt1 | contig 11595 bp, 8 predicted proteins | sample EasRivERMGT138_2_FD_102332 | JGI IMG/M metagenome (GOLD analysis project Ga0137437, IMG submission 102332) | Soil microbial communities from meander-bound floodplain in the East River, Colorado, USA - East River MetaG ERMGT138_2 | ecosystem: Environmental > Terrestrial > Soil > Floodplain ...
AGAAACCGCGGTCATCCGTGACGACCTGTTTCTCCAGATCCACGACGATCTCGTAGAGACCGCCTTCCGTGCTGCGGATCAACGCATCCACCTCGGTGGGCTGGAGCCGCACGGGCAGCAGCCCATTGCGGTAACAATTGGACGTGAAGATGTCGGCAAACGACGGCGCCACGATCGCGCGGAAACCGAACTGCACCAGCGCCCACACCGCGTGCTCCCGTGAGGATCCGCAGCCGAAGTTTGGACCCGTGATGAGAATCGTCGCCCCCGCCGCCGTCGGGGTGTTGAGCTCGAACGCCGGGTCGGGCGAGCCATCGGCCCGATAGCGCCAATCGTGGAAGAGGGCCGGCGCGAATCCGGTGCGCTCGACGCTCTTGAGAAACTGCTTAGGGATGATCTGATCGGTGTCCACGTCGCGCCGTGGTAACGTGACCGCCCGTCCACGATGGCGCACGAATTGCGTCACCATGCGCGCACGTCCACGAGCTGCCCCTCGATCGCGGCGGCCGCCGCCATCATGGGACTCATCAGATGCGTGCGGCCTCCGCGGCCCTGCCGCCCCTCGAAGTTGCGGTTCGACGTCGCGGCGCAACGCTCGCCGGCGCCGAGGACGTCGGCATTCATGCCGAGACACATCGAGCAGCCGGCGTTGCGCCACTCGAAGCCGGCCTCGCGGAACACGCGATCCAACCCCTCCTGCTCCGCCTGGGCTTTGACGCGCTGCGAGCCGGGGACCACCATCGCCCGCACGCGCGTCGCGACGTGCCGGCCTCGCACGACGCTCGCCGCGGCGCGCAGGTCCTCGATGCGGGCATTCGTGCACGAGCCGAGGAACACGCGATCGATCGGAATCCCGGCCAGCGGCGTTCCGGGCGTGAGCCCCATGTACGCGAGCGCCCGCGCCGCCGCGCGGCGCTCGTTTTCGGTCGCCAGCTGGGCGGGATCGGGGACGCGGGCGCTGATATCGGCGACCATCCCCGGCGTCGTGCCCCAGGTGACCTGGGGGCCGACGCGGGAGGCGTCGAGCGTCACCCGCGTGTCGTAGGCGGCCTCGTCGTCGGAGCGGAGCGCGCGCCAACGGTCCACGGCGGCCGGCCAGGCGTCACCGGCCGGAGCGCGGGGACGGCCCTGCAGATAGGTGAACGTCACGTCGTCGGGCGCCATGAGCCCCGCGCGGGCGCCCCCCTCGATCGACATGTTGCAGACGGTCATGCGCTCTTCCATCGAAAGAGCCTCGATCGCCGCGCCCGTGTACTCGATGACGTGACCCGTCGCGCCCGCCGTGCCGATCTTCCCGATCAACGCCAGGATCAGGTCCTTGGCCGAGACGCCCGCCGCGCGTTTCCCGCTGATGCGCGCCTCGAGGTTCTTGGGCTTGGACAAGACGATGCATTGCGTCGCCAGCACGTGCTCGACGTCGCTCGTGCCGATGCCGAGCGCGAACGCCCCGAACGCGCCATGCGTCGCCGTGTGCGAGTCGCCGCAGACGATCAGCATCCCGGGCTGGGTCGCGCCCAGCTCGGGACCGATCACGTGCACGATGCCCTGCCCCGGCGAGCTCAGATCGAACAGCGCGATGTCGAATTCGCGCGCGTTCGTGCCGAGGGCGTCCACCTGTTTCGCGGCGACCGCGTCCGCGATCGGCAGGGACCGGTCGCCCGTCGGCACGTTGTGGTCCACCGTCGCGAGCGTGCGCTCCGGCCGGCGGACGCGGCGTCCCGCGCGCCGCAGGCCGGAGAACGCCTGTGGCGACGTCACCTCATGGATCAAGTGCAGATCGACGTAGAGCAACGCCACGCCGTCCGCCAGTTCTCGGACGACGTGCGCGTCCCATACGCGATCGAACAGGGTGCGCCGCTTGCTCACGCCCGCGCGGGCTCCCGTTCGGGCTGGCTCGGCTTGGGCCGCGTGCGTCCCTGAGCAGCCTTCCCTTCTTCCGTCCACGGCATCATCGCGCGCAACTTGGCCCCGACCTGCTCGATGGGATGGTCCTTCGCCGCGCGGCGCAGCTCCTCGAACCGCGGCGCCCCAGCGCGGCATTCCGCGATCCACTCTTTGGCAAACGCGCCGCTGCGGATGTCGGCGAGCAGGCGCCGCATTTCCTCACGCACCGCCGGACTGATCACGCGCGAGCCGCGCGTCAGGTCGCCGTATTCGGCGGTATTGCTGATCGAATGGCGCATGAAGCCGAGCCCGCCGCGGTAGATCAGGTCCACAATGAGCTTGAGCTCGTGCAGACACTCGAAGTACGCCATTTCGGGGGAGTAGCCGGCTTCCGTGAGCGTTTCGAACCCCGCCTGAATCAGGGCGGTCGCGCCGCCGCACAGCACCGCCTGCTCGCCGAACAAATCGGTTTCGGTTTCCTCCGCGAACGTCGTGGCGAGCACGCCCGCGCGCGTGCAACCGATGCCGGTCGCGTACGCGAGCGCGTTGGCCAGCGCGTTGCCACTGGCGTCCTGATGAATCGCGACCAGCGCGGGAACGCCGCGGCCACCCTGGTACTCGCTGCGCACCAGACCGCCGGGCGATTTCGGCGCGATCATCGAAACGTCGACCGCCGGCGGCGGGACGATTTCACCAAAGTGAATGTTGAAGCCGTGGGCGAACATCAACGTCTTCCCGGGTCCGAGCGCGGGCGCGACCGCGGTTTCGTAGACCGCGCGCTGCTCCTGGTCGGGCACGAGCATCATGACGACGTCGCCCGCCTTCGCGGCCTCGGCGACCGGCCGGACTTCCAGCCCGTCGGCGGCGGCGCGTGTCCACGAGGCACCCCCGGGGCGTAGCCCCACGATTACGCGGGCACCGCTGTCGCGCAGGTTCTGGGCGTGGGCGTGGCCCTGGCTGCCGTAGCCGATGATGGCGAAGACGCGATCGCGCAGCCGCGCGCGGTCGGTATCCGCCTCGTAGTAGACGCGCACTGATGAGCTCATGTGGACTCCGGAAAATGAGGATTGTAGGGGCGCAGCATGCTGCGCCCCTACCGCGACAATGGTAGCCTTGCGGACCCCGATCACGTTCTCGATCAGCAGGGCGAGATTCACCGCCGTCGCGTCGTCGACATCGATCTCACACGACAGCCGCCACACCCCCGGCGGCCCGTTCGAATCGACTGACAGCCCGCGGATCGGCATGTTGCGACGCCGCAAGACGGCACACGCGCGGCTCAGCGTGAGCAGCTCGCTGCTCATCAGCACTGTGACCGCGCGCGCGTCGGTCATACCGGCGCGGCCTCGAGCGGCTCGGACAGCGACCCACCCGGCACGATCATCGGGAAGACGTTGGCTTCCTGTTCGATCACCAGCTCGACCAGCGTGGGCCCCGGCGTCTCATTCGCCTGTCGCAGCGCGTCCGTGACCTCGCCGGCCTGTTTCACGCGCCACCCCGGAATCCCGTACGCCGCTGCCAGTTTGACGTAGTCGGGACTCCAGATCGGCGTGTTCGAGTAGCGGCCGCCGTGGAAGAACTGCTGCCACTGCCGCACCATGCCGAGGTAGCCGTTGTTGAAGACCGCGAGCTTCACCTCGATGCCTTCCTGCACCATCGTCGCGATCTCGGCCATGTTCATCTGGAATCCGCCGTCACCCGAAATGGCCCACACCGGCTCCGTCGGACGGGCCAGGCGTACGCCCATCGCCGCCGGGACCGCAAATCCCATCGCGCCCAGCCCGCCTGACGTGATGTGCGTGTTGGGCCGCTGGAACGGGTAGCGTTGCGCCACCCACATCTGATGTTGGCCGACGTCGGACACGACGGTGCAGTGGCCACCCGTGACGTCCGCGAGCGCCGACAGGATCACTTCGGGGGACAAGCCGCCCGCGAACGCCTCTTCGCGATGGCGCATGAGCCCGCGGATTTCCTCGCGCCAGCGCAGGGCGTCGCGCGGGGCCACGAAGGTCAGCAACCGCGCGACCACGCGACGAGCGTCCCCCACGATGCCGACGGCGACGCGCACGTTCCGGCCGATCGCCGCGGCATCGACGTCGATGTGCACGATCTTCGCGAGGGGCGCGAAGGTGGCGATGGCGCCGGTGACCCGGTCATCGAACCGCATGCCGATGCCCACGATGAGATCGGCCGCCTGGATCGCCTTGTTGATGTGGACTTCGCCGTGCATCCCCGGCATGCCGAGATGCAGCTCATGCTCCTGCGGGATCGCGCTGATCCCGAGCAGCGTCGTGATCACCGGGATGCCGGTCCGCTCGGCGAGCTCGCGAACTTCGGCGTAGGCCTCGCTGCTGATGACCCCGCGACCGATCATGAGCAGCGGCCGCTCCGCCTCGGCGATCATGCGCGCGACGTCGCGCGCCGTGGCGTCGTCCGGCGCGTCTGGGATCGCCGCGGGTTTCCGATCGCGCGGCGGCTGCGCGCGCGTCCGGTATTCGGCCTTCTGGTTCTGGACGTCTTTCGGCACGTCCACCAGCACGGGGCCGGGGCGCCCTTCCATCGCGATGGCCATCGCCTCGCGGATGTCGTCGGCGAGCACTTCGATGTCGCGCACCAGCACGTTGTGTTTGGTCACGGACATCGTCACGCCGACGACGTCGGTCTCCTGAAACGCGTCGCGCCCCAGCATCGGGCGGCCCACCTGGCCCGTGATCGCGAGCACCGGCGAGCCGTCCATGTGGGCGGTGGCGAGTCCCGTGACGAGGTTCGTGGCTCCCGGTCCGGACGTGGCAACGCAGACTCCCACGCGCTGAGCCGCGCGCGCGTAGCCGTCCGCCGCATGCGCGGCGGCCTGCTCATGGCGCACCAGGATGTGCCGCAGTCCACCGTGGCCGTGGAGCGCGTCGTAGAACGGCATGATGGCGCCGCCGGGGTAGCCGAACATCACATCGACCCCCGCGTCGACGAGGGTACGACACATGATCTGCGCGCCCGTCAGGAGCTCGCTCATGGGCTACACTCCCCAGAAGTAACTGCTGCTCAGTGCGGCCGTTTCGAGGCCGTCGGCGTGGTCGGCCTTGTTCATCGCGTTTACCAGCGCGCGCGCGCCGGCTTCCACGATGTCGGTCGATGCGCCGTGGCCACTGAGGGACTTGCCGTCGATACGAACCTGCAGGATGACGCGGCCGAGGCTGTCGCGACCCGGCGTGACGGACTGGACCGACAGGTCGAGCACCTCGATCGTGCGTCCCACCGCTTCTCCGACGGCCGCAAACGCGGCCGCGATCGGTCCGTTGCCGGTCGCGGTCGCGCTGCGCTCGTTGAATCCCGGGCCCGCGACACGCACGTCCGCGGATGCCGTCTCGGTGCCGCAGGTCACGCGCAGGTACGTGAGGTTGTAGACCTCGGGCGCGCGGTGAAATCCTTCGTGCAGCAGCGTGAGCAGATCTTCATCGAGGATCTGCCGCTTCTTGTCGGCCAGCTCCGTGAACGCCTGATAGAGCTGCTCGAGCGTGTTTGCGTCGGGCTCGTAGCCGAGGTCGCGGTAGCGCCGTTCCAGCGCATGGCGGCCGGAGTGCTTGCCGAGCACGATGCTCGAGCCGCCCGCGCCCACCGTTTCCGGGGCGATGATTTCGTAGGTCAGGCCGTTCTGCAGCATGCCGTGCTGGTGAATGCCCGCTTCATGGGCGAACGCGTTGCGCCCGACGATCGCCTTATTGGGCTGCGGGAATACGCCGATCTCGTGCGACAGCAGCCGGCTCGTGCGCATGATTTCGCGCGGATTGACCCGGCATTGGAATGCGATGACCTGAGGTCGCGTGCGCGCCGCCATGACGATCTCCTCGAGCGCCGCGTTTCCGGCCCGCTCGCCGATGCCGTTCACGGTGCATTCGACCTGGCCCGCCCCCGCCTCGATCGCGGCGAGCGAGTTGGCGACGGCCAGCCCGAGGTCGTCATGGCAGTGCGCGCTGAGCACGACCTTCTCGGTCTCGGGGACGCGCCCCTGCACCGCGCGAAACAGCGCGGCGTACTCTGCCGGCGTCGTGTATCCGACCGTGTCCGGCAGGTTGATCGTGGTGGCCCCTTCCGCGATGGCAACGGCGATGGCCTCGCACAGGAACTCGAAATCGCTGCGGGTCGCGTCTTCGGCGGAGAACTCCACGTCGCTCGTGGACCCGCGGGCGCGCCGCACCGCGGAGCGGATGCGCTCGAGGCACGTGCGGCGATCGATGCGCAGCTTCTGCTCGAGATGCAGGTCCGAGGTGGCGATGAACACGTGGATGCGCTTGTGCTGCGCCGGCACGAGCGCCTCGGCCGCGGCGTCGATGTCGCGATCGTGGCAACGCGCGAGCGCGGCGATGATCGGGCGGCGCACCGCCTCGGCGACCTGCTGCACGCCGTGCAGGTCGCCTTGCGAGGCGGCGGGGAAGCCGGCTTCGATCACGTCCACGCCGAGCGTGTCGAGCTGGCGGGCCAGGCGCAGCTTGGCTTCCGGGGTCATCGCATTTCCGGGTGCCTGTTCGCCGTCGCGCAACGTCGTATCGAAGATGATCACGTCCCTGGCCATGGCTTCCTCCACGCGGGTGAAAAACAAAAAGCCGCGAACCTCATGGGGTTCGCGGCGCCGGTGCTGCTCCGTCCTACCTGCTGCTGACTTCTAGATCCTTACCTCCGCGCGCGCCGCGACCCCCCTGCTGAGCGTAAGGCTCAGCAGGAACAGGACGAGGCTAAGCAGCAGCGCGAAAGAACTCATGTACGTGGCTTCAATCTCCGCTTGGGACGGACCCTGTCAAGGGGACTGCAGAGCCACCGGTCGGATTTGAACCGACGACCGCTCGATTACGAATCGAGAGCTCTACCACTGAGCTACGGTGGCTGAAGGTCCCTAACTTAGCGGGGTGAAGTTCAACGCGGTACTCCGCGCGCCCTGGCCCGGTACCAGATGCGCCAACCTAGCCGTGGGCCCTTCGAGGCGGTACCGTTTGACTCGCCGGGGCCCGCTCGCCCAACTGGCCCGGTTGACCTGCCCGGCCTGCCTACAAGGGGAGATCCCATGAGTTCGCTCCGCGCCGCAGCACTCAGCCTCGCCACCGTCTCGGTGCTCCTTGCGTGCACCGAGTCGAACGCGCCACCCGCCGCGAGTCAGCTCGCTTTCACGGCGCAGCCCACGAACGCCACCGTCGGCAGCGCGATCGCGCCGACGGTCCAGGTCACGGCGCGGGATGCTCAGGGGAACATCGTCTCGAGCTTCGTCGGGACCGTGACGGTGGCCCTCACGTCCAACCCCGGCACCGCCACGCTGTCCGGTACGCTCGCGGTCCCGGCGGTAGCCGGGGTCGCCAGCTTCGCGAACCTATCCCTGAACCGAGGCGAAGAGGGCTACACGCTGGGAGCCACGTCGGGCACGCTGACCGCCGCCACGAGTACAACGTTCGACGTCGCCGAAGTCGTGGCTACCTACGCGCTGCGGTACTATTACGATCTCAACTTGGAGACGGGTACCATTACGAATTGCCAGCCGGGCCTCAACTTCTGCACGGCGAGCGACGACTTCTACCTCGCCTACAATTCCAATGCCGTCCCGCCCGCGGTGGTGTTTCAGAACCAGCAAGCCGCAGGCGCCAGACGAATCGCTCACCTGGCTGGTCGCGCCTTCAGTGGAGTCCACTTGGCGGACACGACCGGTGCCGGATTCACGGCGGCGCTGATGACCCCGCCGTTCGACAACACCCGTACGATCCTGCTCCGGACCGATGCAGGCAACATCTACAAGCTGGGCAACCCGGTTGGATTCGGGACCGCGCAAGCCGACTCCGTGCGGTTCCAGGCGGCCCGTCTGAACTGAGGTGGGCCGTTGGCGGCCTCGGGGCGCAGCCGCTCAGCGCGGACGAATCGCCTCCAACGAGCAGCCCTGGCCGCGAATCCTGGGGCCGGTGATCCCCACCCAGTGGTGTCAACGATGGTGCCAACGAGGGCGTTGCTGGCGGTTGCGGACCAGCGCGCGCGACACCTAACTCGCAGAAACGACGACGGCCAGCGCTGGCATGCGCTGGCCGTGCGGGATTACGAATCGAGAGCTCTACCACTGAGCTACGGTGGCGGACGGTCCTATGGTAACGGGCCGCCGCTCGATGTGGTACTCTGTGGCCTTCTCCCCACCGCCCTGCCATGTTACCCCACGCCATCGACGGGAGTGGCACGGCGTGCGCGAACCGGCGGAACAGTTTGACCGACTGCGAGCAGCCCTGGCCTCGCGCTACCGGATCGTGCGTGAGATCGGGCGCGGCGGGATGGCGCTGGTCTACCTCGCCGACGATCTCAAGCACGAGCGTCGGGTGGCGGTCAAGGTTTTCCGGCCGGAGCTGGCGGCCGCGCTCGGGCCGGAGCGCTTCCTCCGCGAGATCCAGATCGCCGCCGTGCTCGCCCATCCTCACATCCTGCCGCTGCACGATTCCGGCGAAGCCGACGGCTTCCTGTTTTTTGTCATGCCGTATGTCGAGGGCGAGTCGTTGCGTGATCGGTTGACGCGCCAGGGCCATCTGCCCGTCGCCGAGGCCGTACGCATCGTGGGCGAGATCGCCGATGGCCTCGAATCCGCGCACCGCAAAGGCATCGTGCACCGGGACATCAAGCCCGAAAACATTCTGTTCCTGGGCGGGCACGCGGTCATCACCGATTTCGGAGTCGCGACGGCGGTCCACACGGCCGGTGGGACGAAGCTCACGCAGACGGGATTCTCGGTCGGCACGCCCCAGTACATGAGCCCGGAGCAAGCGTTATCCGAGGGCGAAATCGATGCGCGCAGCGATATCTACGCGCTCGGATGCGTGCTCCACGAAATGCTCACCGGGAACCCACCGTTTGCCGGACCCAACGCGCAAGCGATCCTGTCCCGAAAGCTGAGCGAGCCGTTACCCAACCTGGCGCTACTGCGCGACACCGTGTCCCACCCGCTGGGCGAAGCGGTCCGCCGAGCGCTCGCCCAAGCTCCCGCGGACCGCTATGGCTCGGCACGCGAGTTCGCGGCGGCGGTCGCGGTCAGCTCAGCGCCGCCACCCGTAAACGCTGCCAGGGCACCAGGCCGTCTGAGTCGCGCCGCGCGCGCCGGCATCCTGCTCGTCGCTCTGATCGCGGTTGCCGGCGTGGTGACCGTCTGGCGGCGCACCACCGCCGTGCCGGCCGGCGACGCCCAGCGCGCCACCGCCATCGCCGTCTTACCGTTCGAAAACCTTGGCCCCGCCGACGACGATTACTTCGCGGCCGGGATCACGGACGAAATTGCCACGCGGCTGGGCGCCGTGACCGAGCTCAGCGTGGTCCCGCGCGGAGTCGCGCAGCGGTACGCCCGCACGACCGCGACGATGCGCGAGATCGGGCGGGCCCTCGGGGTCGATGTCCTCCTGATCGGAAGTGTGCGCTGGGCCGGCAACACCGACGGTGATCGCCGCGTCCGCATCACGCTCAACCTCGTTCAGGCGGACGATGAACGGCAGCTCTGGTCGACCGCCTACGATCGCGAGATCAACGACATCTTCGCGGTGCAATCGGACATTGCCGGACAAGTCGTCGCGCGACTGGGTGTCACGCCACGTCCGGCCGAGAGCACGCGGTTAATTGCCCAGCCGACCGAGAGTCATGAGGCCTACACGCTCTACCTGAAGGGCCGGTACTTCTGGAACAAGCGCACCGGAGCAGACATCCAAACGGCGCTCGGCTACTTCCAGCAGGCGGTGGACCTGGACCCCGGCTATGCCCTCGCCTGGGTCGGGATCGCCGATATCTGGATTGCCCGCGGCTGGTACGGCCGCCTGGCGCCGCGCGAGACCTACCCCCAGGCCAAGAGCGCAGTTTTGCGCGCCCTTGAGTTCGACAGCACCCTGGCCGAGGCACACACATCGCTGGCGCACATCCACTTCCAGTTTGATCACGATTGGGTCGCCGCCGAGCGAGAATACCACCGCGCCATCGAGCTGAATCCGCGGTATGCCGTAGCGCACCACTGGTACGGGGGGTTCTGTTCGGCCAACGGCCGACATGACGAGGCGATTCGCGAGGCGGAGATGGCGCGCAGTCTGGATCCGCTGTCGCCGATTATTCAAACGTGGATCGGTCTGCGGTATTACTTCGCGGGCCGTCCCGACACGGCGATCGCCGAGTTTCGGAAAGCATTCGAGCTCGACCCGCGCTTCGCCCCCGCGCATTGGCACCTGGGTTGGGCGTACGAGCAGGCGGGAAGATTCGCCGAGGGCATCGCGGAGGCCGAGCGGGCGCTGGCTCTCGATGACGGCAATTTGCTCTACCTCGCCTCGCTAGGTCACGCGTATGCCCGGGCCGGCAGAACGAACGACGCGCGCGCGGTTCTGGCCCGCTTGCACCGGGCGTCCGCGACGCAGCACGTCTCGGCGTATCACGTCGCGGCCGTCTATGCCGCCCTGGAAGACACCACACGTGCCCTCGATTGGATCGAGCGGGCGCTCGAGGAGCGGTCACCGTGGATCGGCTATCTCCCGGTCGACCCCCGCCTGGCGAGCCTGCGCGCTCAGCCGCGGTTTGAGGGCCTACTCAAGCGGGCACGCCTGAGGCCCTGAGTGGATCCTAGATCGACCGCCGCCGCGCGAGCATCGCGAACCGCAAGAAATAGCTGCTGAGCGTACGGGCGGCGTCAGCCGGCGGGGCGTCCTCGAAAAAGAGCCGACAGAACTCCTCCCGCGAACGGAGGATCTCCCTGCGGCGGTGACCAGCCCAACGGTCGTCGCCAGCCGTCAGATCGAAGAGATCGAGGGCTCGGTCCAACGCCTTCTCGAAACGGTCTGGCCGGCGCGTTCCCCAGGCCGCAATGGCGCGGTCCACCTCGCTCCCCACGTTGCCGAGCTGTTCGGCGAGCGTGAGCGCAGCCCAACGGCCCGCAACCAGTCCGGCGTGGCTCGGCATCTTGCCCGGTCAGCCTTCCACCAGCGCGGTGACGATCTGGCGAATGAGATCCTGGAGTGCGCTGTCCTCGACGTTCCGCGATCGGTTCCCCTGCGAGGGACGGATGTTGATCATCGAATCGAACTCGATCCAGGCGTCTCCCTGCTCGGCAGGATACAGGTTAATCCCCCAAAGATTCCCCTGCGCGGACCCGTCGTCGATCAGCAGTGCTTCCTCGTCGGAATGCAGCTCGCCGCCGATGGCCATCACGCGCCGCTCCACATCGATGACGGCCTTCACCATGTCCCCGAACTGGGAGTCGGCGAGCGCCGTGAGTCGGGAGCGGGAGATCGCGCGGCGAATGATTTCGATTGCCATGCCCGTGAATACTCCAAGGTGTTCGGCGAAACGGCAACCAATACCCGATCCGGCCGTGGTGCCAATGGTGGTGTCAACCGTTCCGTCGTCCAGCAGCTACAAGTGGACCCGCTTCAGCAGCTGCGCGTTGATCGCGACGATCACCGTACTGGCTGACATCAGCACCGCGCCAAGCGCCGGAGTGAGCAAGATGCCTTGGCCGGCCAGCACGCCGGCCGCCAGGGGAATCGCGAAAATGTTGTAGCCCGCGGCCCACCAAAGGTTTTGCACCATCTTGCGGTACGTCGCGCGAGACAGCGTGACGATCCTGGGAATATCCCGCGGATCGGAGCGCACCAGGACGATGTGGCCGGCTTCGACGGCAACATCGGTTCCCGCGCCGATCGCGATACCGATGTCGGCTGTCGCGAGCGCGGGAGCATC
>Ga0137437_1000600_pt1 | contig 11586 bp, 9 predicted proteins | sample EasRivERMGT138_2_FD_102332 | JGI IMG/M metagenome (GOLD analysis project Ga0137437, IMG submission 102332) | Soil microbial communities from meander-bound floodplain in the East River, Colorado, USA - East River MetaG ERMGT138_2 | ecosystem: Environmental > Terrestrial > Soil > Floodplain ...
AGGAGGATTTCAAGGCGGTCGGAGAGGATGGGGAGAAAGTTGGGCCACGCTGAGGTGTAGCGCGCGGGTCGGGACCACACGACTTACGATGCATCTGCGCGAGCCGTGACCCATTTGTGACGAGGCCGCGGCGCTTGGTGATGGACCGCCCCAACCGGCGAGGGTACAACGCATCCTTGACTTCGATTCTTGTCGTCGACCAGGACGTTGACTTCGCGGACCTCCTGCAAGACGGATTGCGACGTCGCGGGTACGAGGCCGATTCCGTTCACTCGGCCAAGGAGGCGCTCGCCCACCTCGAGCGCAGGCCCGTGGACATCGTGGTCGCGCACGTCCACCTCTCGGAGGTGTCCGGACTGGAGCTGGTCTCGCGCCTCCGCGATCGCCAGTCCGAGGTGCTCGGCATCGTCGTGACGTCGCAGGGCAGCATGGAGACCGCCGTCGAGGCGATCCGCGCCGGCGCGTACGACTTCATCAGCAAGCCCGTGACGCTGGCCACGCTGGAGACCGCGATCCAGCGCGCCGTCGCGTATCAGAGCCTGCGTCGCGAGGTCCAGCGCCTGCGGATCGAGGTCGCCGCGGCGCAGCCGATCGACACGATCATCGGGGACAGCCCCGCGATCCGCGAGGTCACCTCGCTGGTCCGCCGCGTTGCCGACAGCCCGGCCACCGTGCTGATCACCGGCGAGAGCGGGACCGGCAAGGAGCTGGTCGCCCGTGCGATCCACGAGCTCTCGGACCGGCGTCACCATCCGTTCGTCGCGATCAACTGCGGCGCATTGCCACCGGCGTTGCTCGAGAGCGAGCTGTTCGGTCACGTCCGCGGCGCGTTCACGGACGCACGCCAGGCCCGGCAGGGACTGTTCGTGCAGGCCGGAGACGGCACGCTGTTCCTCGACGAGATCGGCGAGATGCCGCTCGAGATGCAGGTCAAGCTGCTCCGGGTCCTCCAGGAGCGCACCCTGCGCCCGGTCGGCGGCGATGCCGAGGTCGCGTTCGGCGCGCGATTGATCACGGCGACCAATCGCGATCTCGAGTTCGAGGTCGAGGAGAAGCGGTTCCGCGAGGACCTGTTCCATCGGATCAACGTGGTCCAGATCCCGGTGCCGCCGTTGCGCTCGCGCCCCGGCGACCTGCTCGCGCTCACCGCGTACTTCGTGCAGAAGATCGCAGCGCGGGCCGGCAAGCCGATCGCGACGGTTGCAGAAGACGCGGCGCGCAAGCTGATTGCCTACGATTGGCCGGGGAACGTCCGCGAGCTGCAGAACTGTATCGAGCGCGCGATGGCCCTCGGAAGCTTGAACCGGATCACGCTGGACGAGCTCCCCGAGAAGATCCGTGACTACCGCGGCGAGGCGACCGTGACCGCCTCGGGGACCCCGGACGAGCTGATCACGCTCGACGAGATCGAGCGTCGCTACATCCGGCAAGTGCTCGTCGCGACCGGCAATAACAAGACCAGCGCGGCACGCATCCTCGGCATCGACCGTCGTTCGCTGTATCGCCGCCTTCACGAACCCGACGCGGTCCCCCACAAAGGAGATCCGTCCGCGCAAGGCGATTCCGCTCCTTAGGACGCGGACCGGAATCGATCGGTCCTCGGCGTGCCCGGTCCTCCGGCGGATCGAGCGACCGGCCCTCCGGCCTCGGGGAGGACGACGCGAAACGTCGTCCCGGACTGCGACGACTCGACGTCCATCGTGCCCCCATGCGCGCGTACGATCTCGTGCACGATGTACAGCCCCAACCCCAGCCCCGTCGTATTCTGTCCGTGGTCGCCCCCTCGGCGATACGGCTCGAACAACGTGGCAAGCACTTCGGGCAGAATCGGTTTGCCGCGCAGCTGGTTGTGGACGGTGATCGTCGCGGCACCTTCGGCGCGGGTGACACCGACGATGATCGGAGCGCCCGCCAGACCGTATTGCACCGCATTGCTCAGCAGATTTGACACCACCTGGCCGAGTCGATCGGGATCCCACAAGCCCACCACCTCCGCGACGGTGACGAGCTCGAACCGCGTCCCGGTGTGTGCCAGCGACAGCTCTTCCATCACGGACTTGATGAGCGGCAACAGCGGCGTCCTCTGCCGGAGCACGGCAATGCCATCGCCGAGGCGCGCACGCGTCATGTCGAGCAGCTGATCGACCATCCGGGTCATCCGCCTGACGCACGACTCGATCCGCTTCACCACGTAGGCATCGGCTGGGTCGTTCTTGCGCTCGGCCGCGAGCGTCTCGGTGCCGATCAGGATGGCTCCGAGCGGGCCGCGGAGGTCGTGGCCCACGATCCCGAGCATCTCCTGCTGGAACTGCGCGGTCCGTTCGCGTTCGGCGTTGACCGCGCGCTCCGCCGACCGTTCGGCATCCAACCGCATCGCGCTCTCGACGGCGAGGCCCGCGTACTCGATACACGTCTCGATCGTGGCAAGGTCATCGTCGTCGAACGGGCCGGACCCTCCATCGCGCGTCACGGTGACGATCCCACGAAGTGGCTCGCGGCTCGACAGCGGCAGGATTGCCAGCCCACGGAGCCCGAAGCGCCCGATGTAGGCCGCGTACGCAACGGGGAGTATTTCGCGAGCCGCTTTCGAGCTCGCGAACGAGTGGACGACCGGATCCACCACGGACGCGATCGCCGCGAGCGACTCGCCCGACGGATCAGCCCTGTGGCGAGTCACCGCCCCGATCGTGGGCGAGCCCGGCAACAGCAGGATCGAACACCCGTCGCAGAGGCTCACCGTGAGTGACGCCGCCAGCTCGTGGAGGATCCGGGGGATGTCGGTCCGGGCCTCGAACAGCGCGCGGCCGAGCCGGTTGATCGTGGACAACCGGCGGCGTTCTTGCTTGGCCAGGTCGCCGAGGCGCTTCGCCCGGATCGCCGAGTCGACGCGGGCGCGGAGCTCTTCGGTCGCGAACGGCCGCGCGACGTAGTCGTTGGCCCCGCTGGCGAGGCCGTTCGCGACGTCCGAGGTCTCGATCCGAGAGGCGGTGATCAGGATGATCGGCAACTCGAGGGTGCGCGGGTCGGTTCGCAGGAACCGGCACACCTCGTCTCCTGCCATCCCGGGCATCACCCAGTCGAGCAGGACGAGATCCGGTTGTGGCGCACCTGCGGCGAGTCGTTCGACGACCACCGAACCGTCGATGAACCGCTCGAAGTCGTAGGCATCCCCGAGCGACCGCTCGGCGATCATCGCCTCGGTGGGGCTGTCATCGACGATCCAGACGAGCGGTCGTCGACCGCCGAGTGGTGTTCGAGGCTCAGACACGCCGGACGATCTCCGCGGCCATCGCATCGATCGGAAGGCTGATGGCTCCGAGCCCCGCGTCGTCGACGCAGCGAGACATCCCGTAGACGACACAGGTCGACGCGGACTCCGTCAGCAGCGCGCCACCGGCGGCGACGATCGCCCGCGCGCCCGCGAGCCCATCGTCACCCATCCCGGTCAGGACGACGCCGAGCGCGCCGGCCCCGACGGCGGCGGCGCCGGTCGAGAACAGCTCGTCGACCGAAGGCGTGAACGGTCGAATCGCTCGAGCTCCCAGGCGAGCGCGAAGCACGAGCCCATCGCGCTCGATCCTCAGGTGCAGCCCGCCGCGCGCCACCACGGCGAGCCCGGGTCGCAGCTCCATCCCATCCTCGGCCTCGGCCACGTCCAGCGGCGACTCCTTGTCGAGCCGACGTGCGAGTGACTCCGTGTAGCCCGCCGGGATGTGCAACACGATCGCGATCGGCGCCGCGAGCGTCGCGGGCAGCGCCGCCATCAGGCGCGTCAACGCCTGGGGGCCGCCGGTCGAGGCGCCGATCATGATCAGCTCGACCCGGCTCGCCATCGCACGGTGCACCGAGGCCGGCACGACCACGCTCGAGGAGGATGGCGTACCGGTCATGCCTCACCCGGTGCCCGGCAGCGGTCACATCGAACGCAGATCGTCACGCCGGGGGTTCCACGATGGTGGTGGGTTCACCGGGCTTCCCCGTCATCGCCACGCCCGTGAGGAGGTCGACCTGCTCGGTCGTCGAGGCTCGCAACGAGGCCACCTCCCGGACGACGGTCGCGATGTCGACGACGGTGGTGGCCGCGGACTTGGCCTGCGCCGCAAGCGCCGTCTTGATCTCTCTGGTGCGCCCACGAACCGCCCGCATCGCGTCGGTGACATGCGCGGTCGTCGTGGCCTGCTCGGCGGTCGTCTGGACGAGTCCCTGGAGGGAGACCGTCTGCCTCGACGCACCGGCGGCCAGCGCCCCGAGCGCCTCCGCCTGCTCGCCGACCGCGTGCGCCGTTTGCCTGGCGATTCGCCGCACTTCGTCGGCATCGTGGACCAGCGACGTGACGCCGGCCGAATGCTCGGCGGTCGCGGTCGTGATATCGGACGACAACCGGGAGACGTCGCGGATCCCCGCCTCGAGCGCCTTGGCCACGAGCGCCTGCTCCGCGATCGCGCGGGCATTCTGAACCGCGTGCTTGCGAGCGCCGTCCATCGCGCGCGCGATCTCGGCCGAGCCCTTGGCCTGCTCGGCGATCCCCAGCACCATGCGCTGGGTCGCGCCGGCGATCTCCTGGACGCTGGTGGACATCCCGGCGACTCCCCGGATCTGTTCGGTCAACGCGGTCGCCGTGCGCAGGGTCGCACCGCGCATCTGGACCGCGGCACGCGCGAGCTCGGTCGCGCCCGTGGCTTGCTGCTCGGCGGCGCGCGTCAGCTTCCCCGCCGTCGCCGTGAGCTGGAGGTTGCCCTTCACGAGCTCGCGCAGCGCGCGCGCCTGATCTCCCGTCGCATCGCGGGTGTGGTTGCCCATCGTGCGGAGCTCGCCGGCGGCGCGCGCGAGGTTCTGGGTCGCGTGCGTCTGCTCGCTGCTCGCGCGCGCGATCGTGCGGCTCTCGGTCTCGAGGCGAGCCGTGGTGTTCGACACGGTCTGGACCACGCGCACTTGCTCCTCGCTCGCCGTGCTGATGTTCCGGATCGAGCCATCGAGGAGCTCGACCCCCTCGAGGATCGCCTGGAGCCCGCCACGAGCCTCCTCGCCGAGCTCGGCACCCTCGTCGGCCAGGCGCAGTCCCTCGGTGCTCGCGGTGAGCGCGTCGCGCGCCGCGGACTGCAGGCCGCGCACGATCTTGGCGACGTCGGTGGCCGCCGCCGCGGCGCGATCGGCGAGCGCGCGGACCTCCTCGGCGATCACCGCGAACCCGCGTCCATGCTCGCCGGCTCGAGCGGCCTCGATGCTCGCGTTGAGCGACAGCAGGTTGGTGCGATCGGCGATCAGGTTGATCGCCTGCACCATGTCGCCGATCTCCTCGGCGCGGCGCCCCATGTCCTTCATCACGCCCGCGCCGTCGATCATCGCCTTCCGGATCTTGATCAGGCCTCCGATCGAACGCCCCACCGTGACGCCGCCCCCACGCGCCGAAGCGGCCACGCGGGCGGAGGTCGTTCGGGTCTGCTCGACCACCGCCACGATGTTGCGGGTCGCCAGCTCGAGCTGGGTCGCCGCGGTGGCGCTCGACGAGGCCAGGGTGCTGACCTCTTGGCCCGACTGCGCGACCGCTTGCGCCGAACGTGCAAGCTGCTCGATCGCGACGGCGTTGCCATCGACCACGATGGCCATCTTCTCGGTCGTGGCCACCACCTGGCCGACCGACGCTGCGATCGCAGCGAGGCTCGTCGCCGACGTGGTCGCCGCATCCTCGAGGGTTTCGGCGAGCTCGGAGACGCCGCGAAACGATCGTGCGAGCTCCTCGGCCGTCGCGGCGGTCTGCTCGATCGAGCCCGCCGTGTCGGTCGTGTCCGACGCGACCACCTCGAGCGCGCCGACCAGCGACCTGAAGCCGCCGGCGACGCTGGTGACGCGTTCGCCGACGTTCAGGGAGTCGGTTGCGAGCCGCGCCGAACCGACGGCCATCTGTTCGATCGTGGTCGCGACCGCCTCGATCGTCGTCGCGTTCTCCATCTCACGGGCGGCGGTGTCGGCGACGCTCTTGCTCGTCTCGGTCACCGCGGAGACGAGGCGCTCGGTCGTCGCGGTGAGCGCGGACGCGTTCGACGCCGTCGATCGGAGCGATCGCGCGGACTGTTCGAGCACCGTCGCCGTGGACTCGCTGCCCCGCGCGAGTGACTCGCAGTCCTTGCGGACCGTTGCCACCGACGTGGCCAGCGCCTGGAGACCGCCCGCCGTGGTGTCGAGCGCCTCCAGGGTCTCGCGCGTGTTCGTCGCGACCGCGGCCTGTGACCGGGCGAGCTCCTCGGTCGCGGCCGCGGTCTCGTCGAGGCTCGCCGCGATGCCGTCGAGCGCGAGGCTCGCGGTCTCGGAGTCGGTGCTCTGGTTCGCACCGCTCGCGGCCAGCCGCGTCGCGGCTCGTGCGATCTGGTCCGCGCTCCCGTCGTGCTCCTGGAGCGACCGCGCGATCTCCTCGACGCGATGCGAGGTGACCTCGTTCGTGGTGGTACCGCCGTTGCCGTCGCCGTTACCGTTGCCGCCGGTGTCGCTCTCGTGACTATGCATGACTGGGCTCCTCCCCGATGATGCGGGGCACGTCGATCAGCAGGAACAAGCGCTTGGCGACCATCGCGACGGCCGTCACGAACCCACCGCTGTGGCGTTCGATCATCTCGGGCGGTCGCTCGAAGCCCGTCTCGTCGAGCTGCAGCACTTCGCGCGCGCTATCGACGAGCAAGCCCACGACGCGCGCCCCCACCTGTACGATGACGACGCGATGATCGATCGTCCGCTCGATGGGCGGCAACCCGAACCGGGCTCGCAGATCGATGACAGGTACGACGCGCCCGCGAACCTGAACCAGCCCTGCGACATGCGCGGGCGCGCCCGGGACGTGCGTCGCGGTCTGGTAGGACTCGAGATGGAGCACCTGCGCGGCCGGCAGCACATAGTCCGCGCTACCGACGCGAAACGTGACGTGTAGCGTCGTCATGACACACCTCGCTCTCTGGCAATGATCCCGAGCTCGTTCAGATCGAGCACCAGCGTCGGGCGACCGTCCCCGAGATCGGTCGCGCCCGCGATCCCGGGCACGTGGACCAGCGGGTCATCGATCGTGCGGACGACAACCTCCTGGCGACCGATCACGCGATCGACCGTGTAGGCGATCGCCTCGCCGTTGCGCCGTACCACCAGCGCCTTGCGCGCATGCGCGCCGCTATCGATCGCGAGGATCGCCCCGAGCGAGACCAGCGGGATCGCGCGGTCGCGGCGTGCAACGAGGGACAGCGGCGACATCGTCGCGAGGGTATTCGGCGGCACGACGATCATCTCGGGCACCACCTCGATGATCTCTTCGACCACGAGCGCCGGGACGACGAACGCCTGCGGTCCGCACTGGAACGACAGCACGTCCATGACCGATATCGTGACCGGGACGCGAAGCGTGAACGCCGTCCCGGCATCGGGATGCGTGGTCATCGAGATCTCGCCCCCGAGGTCACCGACCGCGATGCGACGCACGATGTCCATCCCGAGCCCGCGACCACTCGTCGTCGTCGCGACGTCACGCGTCGAGAACCCGGGCGACGTCAGCACCGCGAGCAGCCCCGCGTCATCGGCGATCGGTCGGTTCGCGCGCCGGGCGATCTCCGCTCGGTCGATCCCCCGGCCATCATCACGGACGACGACCTCGATGAAGTTCCCGGCGACCTCGAGGCACGACACGCGAACCGTACCGGTTCGCGGCTTGCCGAGCGCCACTCGCTGCTCGGGGGTCTCGATGCCGTGATCCACCGCGTTGCGCACGAGATGGATCAGCGCAGGCAGCAGGCGATCCGCGACGGCCTTGTCGAGCTCCACGTCGCGCGCCTCGACCTCGAGCTGGACGAGCCGCTGGCTCGATCCCACGAGGCGACGGACCAGCAGGGTCAGCGGCTCGAGCACCTCGGCCACCCGGACCATGCGCGCGCGCAGGATCGCCCGTCGCAAGTCGCGGAGCTGGCGACCCTGGATCCGCACGATCTCGTGGAGACGCCGGACGTCGGTGCCGAGCTCGGTGAGGGACGCGATCTCGCGCTCGAGCCGGAACCGCGACACGATCAGGAGCGCCAGCTGGTCCTGGAGGTCGTCCAGCCGAGCTAGCTCCACGCGCACGACCGCTCGGCCCGGGGTCGACACGTGATCGTCACGTTCGATCGGATCGGTCACATCGAGCTCGGGGCCGGCGGGTTCGGGCGCTGGTTGCACCATCGCGATGACCCGGTCGGGATCCGTCGCGGCGATCTCCGCGATCGCGAGCTGCGTGGCGCTACTGACGATCAGGATGTCGAACGCGACGCCGCGCTTCACGCCGGCGGTTGCCTCGATCGAGCGCGGGATGATCTTCACGATCTCGCCGATCGCCCCCAGCCCTGCGCGGACCGTCGTGATCGTGATCCCGCGCGCGGCGTTGGCCTCGCTCGGAGAAAACGACAACGTCCACACCGGTGCCCGGGTCTGCAGGGCGAGCGCCAGCTGCTGGCGCTCACTCGACGACAGGCGCGCTTCCCACTCGGGTGGGATCGTCGTCGCATTCATCGAGGCGGCGGCCCCAACCTCGGTCGACGTGATCGCTTCGATCAGGCCGCCGGGTGGCTCCGCGACCGCACGGTGCTCGGCGACCGCCCGAACCCGATCCGAGATCGCGCCAACACCCTGCAGCGCGATCTCGACGGCCGCAGGACGAAGGCTGCCTCCGGCACGATCCGCAGCGCGGACCAAGGTCTCGAGGGCATGTGCGAGCTCGACGATCGGTTCGACGCCGATCATGCTCGCGAGGCCCTTGATGGTGTGAAGCGCGCGAAACAGGTCACGGACCGCGCGAGGGCGCGACGTCCCCTCGGCGATGGCGAGCTCGATCTCGAGGAGCGAAGCGTTCGCGGTGACGACGAGCTCCTCGGCCTCGACGACGAAGGCCCCGAGGAACTCCTGCAGGTCGACTCGTTCGCTCACGCTGCAGCGTGCTTGCTCACGCTGCGGCGTGCTCGCTGCGCAAGAGCCGGCGCGCTTGCTCGAGGATCCGCTGCGGTGCGAACGGCTTCGCGAGAAAGCCCGTCGCCCCCGCTTCGAGCACCCGGGCCCGACTCTCGTCGTCCCCACGCGCGGTGACGACGAGGATCGGCAGCGCACGTAGGCGATCCTGCGCGCGGACGAACTCGGTGACCTCGAGGCCTCCGAGATCGGGCATGTCGAGGTCGAGCACGACGAGATCGAAGCCGCCGAGCACGAGTCGCTCGATCGCTTCGAGCCCGGTCCCCGCGAACACGAACTCGACCTCGCCGAGGTGCCGCAAGCAAGCCGCGACCATCTCTCGCATCAGCTTGCTGTCGTCGACGATGAGGACTTGCTTCATGGCATCTCGAGACGGGAAACGGACTAACATAACATGGTTAGCGCCTCGAACCTATCGGAGACTTGCCCGAGTCATCGCCCGGACAGCTCAGATCGCTGCGTGCCCGAGCACGACCAGCGTCGGATGACCTGCCGGGCGCCACTCGGCGTCGAGGTCTGCCCAGCTGCGCGTACGCCAGCCGCTCGCCGGATTGATCGTCACGAACTGGTCATCGGTCGGGTGCATCGCGACGATCACCTCGTAGTGGCTCTGGACTCGGTCTCGTCCGTACGGCAGCAGCAGCCCGACGATCACCGGACGGCCTGCGCGGAGCTCGTGGACGAGCATGTTGCGATCGCCCGCGATCGCGAACGCCTGGAACCCATGGGCGCGGGCTGCGTCCCGCAGATCGCCAAGCCGGACCCCCTGCTTTGTCGGCGCGGGCAATGCCGCGACCGCGCCGTCGACGGAGAGCGCAACGTGCCAGCGGCCCGCGATCATTGCGAGCGCGGCCGCCGCGCAGTCGCGCGAGCCCTGCTGGCGAAGCTCCGGCGTCGGCGCCGCGACGATCCATCCGGGCCGGGTGAGCCGAGCGGGATCGACCGATCGGGCGCCTCCGCTGTACGAGATGCACCCGGCGAAGGCGATGAGTGCCGCCATCACCGATGCAACGCGCGCCGTCACAACAGGATCACGATGATGAGGACGAACAGCAGAATGCCCAGGCTGGTGCCGCCGATGACCAGCACCTCGCCGCCACCCTGGAACTTCGCCACCGACATGTCCTTGGCTTCGCGCGCGGCGTACTCGTTGGCCTCCGAGGAGGCCGGCGGGGCGGCAAGCGGCTTGCCGGTGGTGAGGGTGGACGCCTGCGCGCTGGTTGCCGGATCTGCGAAGACAGTAACCGAGGGTGCCATGGCCAACGTGGCTGCGACGAGGAGAGCGGAGAGTTGTGGGATGCGCATTGATTTGAACCTTTCGTGTTCAGGGATCCTTGCTCCAGCAAGGAACGGGCCGCGGTCACACCGCGACCTGGGCTGCTCCACGGCGCGGCCGGTGTGACGTGCGGGGCTCGTACGGGCGATGCGGCCGATGAGCCGGGCGCGAACGCCCGCCCCGTTATCCCTCGAGCATGCCGGTCGCGATGGCATCGATCAGCGCGGCGAACTGGACGTGCGTGAAGGTCGAACCGCTCGTGAGCTAGTCGTGATGGCGAAGCTCGGCAGGGACATCCTTGCGATCGTCACGGTAGTGCCCGAGGACATCCAGGTGATCGCCGGCGCCCGCCCACACCAACGTTCCCCACAGCTGCGAGCGGAGCGGAACCACGCCGTCGTTGTCCTTGAGGGTAGGTGCGCGGCCGAATGCGCGAACGAGCCGGTCCTCGGTCGCGGACGGCGCGGCGCCGTTCAGCGCGGTACACGGGTAGTGCTCGTCGGTGTTCGCGGTGAGGCGGTGAAGACCGAAGAACAGCGAGAGCGAGAGCGCGCGCAACGGATGCCCGATCGTATCGACCCAGCGGCGCGGCGCCGGACTCGGTGCCATCGATGCGGTGGACTGATAGCGCACGCCTGGACGATCATCGAAGCTCGCCACGACGAGATCCATGGACTCGGGGCTGACTTGCAGCATCGAGCCCTGATCGTCCTCGATCGCGGACAGGAACGTGCGCACCTCGGGGCTGCGCGCGTCGTCGACCAGACCGACGAGCGACTCGACAATACGGTCGAGCAGCAAGAGCTTGAACGGTACCGACAGGTCGCCCCGCCGGAGGACCCCGAGGATCATGCTCGTGGCCCTCATCGGGTGAGCTCCGAGCGTGAGCCCGGTGACCGTGAGCATCGAGAGCGCGGCGAGCGCGCGTTGACCATGGGCAGTCGTGAAGAAGCTTGCGAGCGGCGTCCCGTAGTGCGGCGTGTTCATCGTCGTCACGCTGCGCAGCCGGGGTAGCCAGCCGAGCGTCTCGCTCGGGATCGATCGCGTCGCGGGCGATGCCACGAGGCGCGCATCGAGACCTCCGGTCGAGTGTCCGAGCAAGTGAATCACGTCCGCCGGAGTCGCCGTGCGCGAGACCACCTCGGCGAGCCGCGAGGCGCGGCGGCGGATCGAAGCGGTCGGCAGATCCTCGATCACGTGCGCGATCAGCTCGTGGCCCGCTGTCGCGAACCGCGCCGCGAGCTCGCGCGGGATCCGGTCCATCCCGTCGACTGGCACGCGAGCCTCGCCGGACGGGTAGCCACTGCCCATCACGTACTGGATCGCGTCGCCGGCGTTGTGCG
>Ga0137437_1000601_pt1 | contig 11581 bp, 10 predicted proteins | sample EasRivERMGT138_2_FD_102332 | JGI IMG/M metagenome (GOLD analysis project Ga0137437, IMG submission 102332) | Soil microbial communities from meander-bound floodplain in the East River, Colorado, USA - East River MetaG ERMGT138_2 | ecosystem: Environmental > Terrestrial > Soil > Floodplain ...
CTGGGCGAAAATTGCGAATTCCAGGCGTTGCAGGGCGATAATATCGGCCTGGTCGTGCCGGAGGCGCATAAGCACCTGCTGGAAAAAGCCTACACAGACAAGTTGCAGGCCGCACTCGGGGATTACTTCGGCCGCAAGCTGCGGCTGCAGATCTCGACCGGCGGCAGCGGCAAGACCCCGGCGGAAATTGAAAATCAGGAGCGTCAAGCGAAACTGGCCAAGGCAATCGAGTCGATCGATGCGGATCCGTTCGTGCGCGAACTGGTCGAGAATTTCGATGCCCGGGTCAGGGATACTTCGATCAAACCGATTCAGTAAGGAATACGCAGATGATGAAAGGTCAACTCGCTGGTCTCATGAAACAGGCCCAGCAGATGCAGGAAAACCTGAAGAAGGCCCAGGAGGAGATCGCCGCGATGGAGGTCGAAGGCCAGGCGGGAGCCGGAATGGTCAAGATCACCATGACCGGTCGCCATGACGTCAAGCGCGTGAGTATCGACCCCAGTCTGATGGGCGACGACAAGGACATGCTCGAGGACCTGATCGCCGCGGCGGTGAACGATGCCGTGCGCCGCGTTGAGACGGTCACGCAGGAGAAGATGGGCGGGCTCACCTCCGGTTTCGGTCTGCCGCCCGGAATGAAATTGCCGTTTTGATGTCAGCCTCTAATGAGGATGTGAGAACCCGAACACCGAATCGCCTACCACGAAGACCCGAAGAACACGAATACTCTCGCGATCGCGTGTAGTACCCATTTAGGTTCACGAATAAAACCCAAATCCGGATATTGCATTCTTTGTGTTACTTCGTGTCCTCGTGGTGAGTAATTCGGTTTTCCGTGCCTTGTACTTCGTTCCTGGCGCATAGGCGTCACCACATGAAAACGCCGTCGAGTCTTGAAGAGCTGATCGAAGCCCTGCGCTGCCTGCCCGGTGTCGGGCCGAAGTCGGCGCAGCGCATGGCTTTCCACCTGCTGCAGCGTGACCACCGGGGTGCGCAACGGCTCGGCCGCGCGCTCGATCAGGCGCTCGCCAAGGTCAGGCATTGCGAACGCTGCAACAACTTCACGGAACAATCGGTATGCGAACTTTGCAGTTCGCCGCGTCGCGATCAGGCTTGCCTTTGTGTCGTCGAAACGCCGGCGGATTTGCTGATGATGGAGCAGGCGCAGGTCTATGATGGAATGTATTTCGTGCTGATGGGCAGGCTGTCGCCGCTCGACGGCGTGGGACCGAAGGACATTCATCTCGATCGCCTGGTCAAGCGCGCGCTCGATGGCATCGTCAAGGAAACGATTCTTGCCACGAATTTCACGGTGGAGGGCGAGGCGACGGCGCATTACGTGAGCGAATTGCTCGGTGCGCGCGGCATGAAAGTTTCGCGCATCGCGCGCGGGTTGCCGGTCGGCGGAGAACTGGAGCATGTCGACAGCGGCACGCTGGCGCAGGCGATGATAGAACGGAGACCAGCCTGATGGCGGCCAGCCCCAATCCCGAATCGGCGAAACGCCGTGCTTCGCCGCGGCGTGCGCCGAAAAGCACGCCGGCGGTAGCAAAGGGCTCCAGAAAGCCGGCGCGGCCTGTGGCCAAGCGTGGCCCACCCTCCCCACCACCTTCGCCTGCGCCAGCAGCAGCGCCGGCGCGCTCGCAGAAGCTGCAGAAAGTGCTGGCGCAGTCAGGGCTCGGTTCCCGGCGCGCGATGGAAGAAGTCATCAAAGCCGGCAAGGTCAAGGTCAACGGCGAGCCGGCAACGCTCGGCATGCGGGTGACGACCGAAGACCTGATCCAGGTCGGACGCCGTCAGATCAAATTCAAGGTCACATCGCGCCTGCCCCGGGTCATCGTCTATCACAAGATCGATGGCGAGATAGTCAGCCGCGACGATCCGCAGGGACGGCGCAGCGTATTTGAAAAACTTCCAGTCATCCGCAGCGCCAAATGGCTGGCGGTCGGAAGGCTGGACTTCAACACCGGCGGCCTGCTGATCTTCACGACGTCGGGCGACCTGGCCAACCGGCTGATGCATCCGCGTTTCGAAGTCGAACGGGAATATGCGGTCCGCCTGTTCGGCAGCCTGACTCCCGCTCAGGTGCAGGAACTGAAAAAAGGCGTACGGCTTTCCGATGGGGAGGCCAGGTTCGACGTTCTGGAAGATCAGGGCGGCGAGGGCAGGAACCGCTGGTATCGCGCGATTCTGAAAGAAGGCAGGAATCGCGTCGTGCGGCGCATGTTCGAAGCGCTGGGGCTGCAGGTGAGCCGACTGATGCGCGTGCGCTTCGGCATCGTCTCGTTGCCGCCGAGGCTCAAGCGCGGCAACTGGATCGAACTCAAGGAGGCCGAAATCAGCGAATTGCTGGAGTGGGCGGGTAGTGCGCCCGAGGCGGCCGGTGAAGATGTCAGCGACGCAGGTCCGCCGCCGTCAGCAGAAAGACAAAACCGTCACCGCCCGAGGTCTCGAGCCAGGTAAACGGCAGCTTCGGGAAAGCCTGTTCCAGCACGTCGCGATTGTGGCCGATCTCGACGATCAGGAGACCCTGTTCGTTCAAAAATGCACCGGCGTGCGCAAGCAGCCGGCGCACGATATCAAGGCCGTCCTCGCCACCGGCCAGCGCCATTGGCGGCTCCGCCCGATATTCCTGCGGCAGGTTTTCCATCGCCTCCCGGTCTACATAGGGTGGATTGGACACGATCAGGTCGTAACGTCCGGTCAGGCCGGCAAACAGATCGCCGTGGATGAGATGCACGCGATCCTGCAATCGATAATCCGATACGTTGCGTGCCGCAACTTGCAGCGCGTCCGCGGATAGTTCCGTCGCGTCGACTTCGGCGTCAGGAAAAACCAGGGCAAGCAGAATGGCCAGACAGCCCGAGCCGGTGCACAGGTCCAGCGCCTTGTCGATGGGCCGGTCGTCGCTTACCCACGGATAGAGTTCGTCGCGCAGCAACTCCGCGATATAAGAACGCGGCACGATCACACGCTCATCGATGTAAAAGCGCAATTCTCCCAGCCAGGCTTCGCGAGTCAGATACGCAGCGGGTACGCGTTCGTCGACGCGCCTGCGCGCAATACCTTCCAGCGTTTTTAGTTCGGCAGGGGTCAACCGCCGATCGAGGACCGAATCGAGCTCGTCCAGCGGCAGCTGCAGCGTATGCAGGATCAGATAAGCCGCTTCATCACGGGCATGAATGCTGCCATGACCGAAATACAGGCCGGCCTCGTTGAAGCGATCGACCGTCAGATCCAGCCAATTGCGTACGGTCTTCAGGCGCGCGGGTGCTTTAGCTCCCATCCAGTATGTTGGCGAGCGCCAATCGATAGATGCGAAAGAGCGCTTCGAGGTCGGCCAGCACGATATGCTCGTTGAGTTTGTGGATCGATGCGTTGATCGGGCCGAGCTCCACGATTTCGCCGCAGATGTCGGCGATGAAGCGGCCATCCGATGTTCCGCCGCTGGTGGACAGTGCGGGCGTGCGCCCGGTGATGGTCTGAACTGCACGCGACAGACTCTCCACCAATTTGCCTTTCGGCGTCAGGAAGGGCCGACCGGAGAGCGACCACGTCAAACTATAGTCGAGGCCGTGGCGGTCAAGTACTTCGTGCACACGTGCCTGGAGCGTTTCCATGGTGCTGGCGCTCGAGAAACGGAAGTTGAACGAGACGCGAAGTTCTCCGGGAATGACATTGGTAGCGCCGGTGCCGGCACTGATGTTCGATATCTGCCAGGTCGTTGGCGGAAAATATTCGTTGCCATCGTCCCACTTCGCCGCGGACAGTTCGGCCAGAGCGGGCGCAAACTGATGAATGGGATTGCGCGCCAGATGGGGATAGGCGATATGCCCCTGATCACCGCGCACCAGCAGTTCCCCTGACATCGAGCCGCGACGGCCGTTCTTCATGGTGTCGCCGAGCATCGTGACCGAGGACGGTTCGCCGACGATGCAGTAGTCCAGCGCTTCGCCGCGAGTGCGCAAGGCTTCGACGACCCTGGCGGTGCCGTTCACCGCAACCCCTTCCTCGTCGGATGTAATCAGTAGCGCGATCGAACCGGGATGATCAGGGTGCTCGGCGAGATAGGCTTCGATCGCGGTGACGAATGCAGCGATCGAGGATTTCATATCCGCCGCACCGCGCCCGTACAGGATGCCGTGGCGTACCGTCGGCAGGAAAGGGTCGGACTGCCACTGGTCCAGCGGGCCGGTGGGAACGACGTCGGTATGTCCGGCGAAGCAGACCAGAGGTTTGCCGTTGCCGCGGCGTGCCCATAGGTTGTCCACATCGCCGAAGCGCATGCGCTCGACCCTGAAGCCCAGTCCGGCCAGGCGCTGTGCCAGCACGTCCTGACAGCCGCCGTCATTGGGCGTAATGGAAACGCGGGAGATCAGCTCGCGCGCAAGTTCGAAAGTCGCAGATGTCATCGCAGGCCATCCGGCCACATGCGGGCCGGAGAAGGGGGGTGGACTTGTTCAGCTCTTTTCCGAATCCACGTTGAGCTTTATTTCGCTGAACGAATATCCCCCGCCCGGCTTGACCATCACGCGGCCGGTCGGGCTCTCCCCCAGTTTTCCGGAGGCCTTTTGTTCGAAGTTGTTGATCAGCCAGGACAGGTTGGTCGACGAGTCCGAATTCTTCAGCGCTTCGTCCTTGGAGACCGTGCCGGCCATGTACAGCTCAAACAATGCGTGCTCGAAAGTCTTGGAACCGGGCGACAGGCTTTGCTCCATTGCCTCGCGAATCTGGTCGATTTCGCCTTTCTTGATCAGTTCCGCGACGTGCTTGGTATTGAGCATCACTTCGACAGCGGCAACCAGCGTGCCGTCGTTGGCCTTGACCAGGCGTTGCGAAATGATTGCTCGCAGGCTGATCGACAGATCGGACAATAACGACGTGCGCGCGTCATAGGGGAAGAAGTTGATGATCCGGTTGAGCGCGTGATAACTGTTGTTCGCGTGCAGCGTGGAAATGCACAGGTGGCCGGTCTGGGCGTAGAGCAGCGCATGTTGCAGTGTCTGGCGATCGCGGATTTCGCCGATCATCATCATGTCCGGCGCTTCGCGCATTGCGTTCACCAGCGCGTTTTCATAAGTTCTGGTATCGGTCCCCACCTCGCGCTGGTTAATGACGCACTTGTCGTTGCGGAACACGAATTCCATCGGATCTTCGATGGTCAGGATGTGGCCGGGCCGGAGTGCATTGCGGTGCTCGATCATGGCCGCCAGCGTGGTCGATTTGCCGGAACCGGTGGAACCCACAACGACAACGAAGCCGCGCTTTTCGAGGATCAATTCCTTGAGGATCGGAGGCAGCTTGAGCTTGTCGATTCCGACCGTGCCGCTCCTGAGAAAACGGATCACCATGGCAACGTTGCCGCGCTGCCGGAACACGTTGACCCGGAATCGGCCGATGTCGGGCACCACGTGGGCGAAATTCATCTCCATGGTGTCTTCGAATTCCTTGATCTGCTTGTCGCTCATGACTTCGTAAGCGACTCTGCGCGCGGTCTCCGGATCGATGATCTGCTGGTTGACCGGCATGATGGTGCCGAGGATCTTGATCGATACCGGGGCGCCCGCCGAGATAAAAAGGTCGGACGCCTGCTTTTCCGCCATCAGCTTGAACAAAGGGGTCAGAAACATGTTGGCCTCGATGACTCGTGATTGAAGGGTATTGCGTCGATCCGATATTGCATGATCGCCAGGGTGCCGCGTTCAGATGCCGCGCAGCAGTTCATTGATGCTGGTCTTGGCGCGGGTCTTGGCGTCAACCTGTTTGACGATCACCGCGCAATAAAGGCCGTATTTCCCATCCGCAGAGGGCAGATTACCTGATACGACGACCGAACCGGGTGGAATTCTTCCGTAGAGCACTTCACCGGTTTCGCGGTTGTAGATTCGCGTGCTCTGCCCGATGTAGACGCCCATTGAAATGACCGACCCCTCGCCGACCACCACGCCTTCGACTACCTCGGAACGCGCGCCGATGAAGCAATCGTCCTCGATGATGGTCGGATTCGCCTGCACCGGCTCCAGCACTCCGCCAATGCCGACCCCTCCCGACAGATGCACGTTCTTGCCGATCTGCGCGCAGGAACCGACCGTGGCCCAGGTATCGACCATGGTGCTTTCATCGACGTAGGCGCCTATGTTGACGAACGAGGGCATGAGCACCACGTTCCTGGCGATGAACGAGCCACGACGCACGACTGCATTCGGTACCACGCGAAAGCCGCCGGTCCGGAAGTCGGCGCTGCCGTAGTCCGCGAATTTGGCCGGCACCTTGTCGAAATAATTGGTGTAGCCGTCGCGCACGACTTCATTGTCCTGCAGACGGAATGACAGCAGCACGGCTTTCTTCAGCCACTGGTGGGTCACCCAATCCTTGCCGGATTTCTCGGCCACGCGCAGCTTGCCGCAATCGAGTTGCGCGATCACTTCCGCAACCGCTTCCTTGAGCGCGGGCTCGGCGGTCTTCGGCGATATGCCGGCGCGGTTTTCAAATGCCTTGTCGATGACTGACTGCAAATCCGTCATTCTCGTTCTTCCCTTTTGCGAATCGAGAGTAAAACGCCTTGAGCCGCTGTGCCGCTTCGAGGCATTCCTCGACCGGTGCCACCAGCGCGACCCGGATGAAATTGCGTCCCGGGTTGATGCCACGCGCTTCGCGGGCCAAGTAACTGCCGGGCACGACTGTCACATTATATTGCTCGAACAATTGTTTAGCGAATTCTGTATCGGCGATCGGCGTGCGCAGCCAGAGATAGAAAGCCGCCTCCGGCATTTCAACATCGGTCACGGGTGACAGGATAGCCAGCGTCTTTTCGAACTTTTCGCGATAAAGCCGACGGTTTTCCACGACGTGCTTTTCATCGCTCCACGCCACGGCGCTGGCGGCCTGGACCGCGGGATTCATCGCGCAGCCGTGATAGGTGCGATAGAGCAGGAATTTCGCAAGAATGTCCGCGTCGCCGGCGACGAACCCGGAGCGCATGCCGGGCACATTGGAGCGCTTAGACAGGCTGCTGAATGCGATCAGCCTGCGAAAATCGCCACGACCCAGGCGCCACGCCGCCTCCAGACCGCCGAGCGGTGGCCGGTTCTCGTCGAAGTAAATCTCCGAGTAGCACTCGTCCGAAGCGACGATGAACCCGTGGCGGTCGGACAGTTCGAACAAGGCCCGCCATTCGTCGATCGTCATGACGTTGCCGGTGGGGTTGCCAGGAGAGCAGACGTAGATCAACTGGGTCCGGCTCCAGACCTCTTCCGCAAGCTGTCGCAGATCCAGGTCGAATCCATCTTCAGGCAGCAGGTTGAGGAACTGCGGTTGCGCCCCGGCGAGGATGATCGCGCCCTCGTAGATCTGGTAAAACGGATTCGGCGCCACGACGGCGGGCCGCTCGCGTGAACCATCGACGACCGCCTGGGCGAACGCGAACAAGGCTTCGCGGCTGCCATTGACAGGCAGTACCTGCGTGGCAGGATCGATCCTGGCGATCTGGTAACGCCGCTCGATCCAGCCGGCAATGGCGTTGCGCAACGCTTCGCTTCCAGACGTGGCCGGATAGCTGGACAATCCGCCAATCTGGCCGATCAGTTCATCGCGGATGAACTGCGGCGTTGCGTGTTTCGGTTCACCGATCGACAGGCTGATCGGACGCAGGGACGCATTCGGTGTGATGCCTGCAAGCAGTGCCGCCAGCTTCTGGAACGGATAGGGCTGAAGTCTCGAGAGATTCGGATTCATTATCGATGCATTGACCGCTTCGTCTGGGACGGGCGGTCGAATTATAAGGGCGGGCGTGACAGCGAAGAAGCATAACGTAGTGGCCGTCTCATGCCTGCTGACCGGGGCGCTGGTATGGGGATTGATCTGGTATCCCTACCGGGCCTTGCAGGCCGCCGGGGTCGGCGGTGCGCTGGCCTCGTTTCTGACCTATTTCATGGCGCTGCTGCCGGGCCTGTTCGTGTTCCGGGGCAGGCGGTCACAGCTATGCCAGTCGCCCTGGCTGCTCGCGGCAATCGCGCTGGCAGCGGGCTTGTGCAATTTGAGCTATGTACTCGCCATGATTCACGGCGAAGTGGTCAGGGTCATGCTGCTGTTCTACCTCGCGCCACTGTGGACGGTGGTGTTTGCGCGGGTACTGCTCGGCGAAAAAACCGGGCTTGTCGGATATCCGATCATTGCGCTCTCGCTGGCTGGCGCGATCGTGATGCTCTGGCGCCCGGGTGGCCGCTGGCCTTTGCCCTATAACACCGCAGAATGGCTTGGACTGGGCTCAGGGTTGACCTTTGCGTTGGCGAACGTGCTCAGTCGCAAGGCCAGCAGCATAGACGAGGCGGTCAAGTCCGCGTCGGTCTGGGCTGGCGTGGCGCTGGTTGCGCTGCCGGTGGCGATTCTTATGGAGCACCCCATGCAGGCATTGGCGGCCATGGAGGCGCGAACCTGGCTGCTGGTGGCACTGCTCGCGCTGATACTGTTCTGCGTCAACCTGGTGGTCCAGTTCGGGCTGGCACGCACGGCGGCGAACCGGGCGATCGTAATCATGTTGTCGGAACTGGTGTTTGCCGCCGCGTCTTCCTATTTCCTCACTTTCGAACAAATCGGTTGGCGCGACTGGCTCGGGGGTGCCATGCTGATGGCGGCGGCCGTGTGTTCCGGGAGGCTGGAAGCGTCAGCGCGTGGCTGATTGGGGTTCGAACTGCGCGAGATCGACTCGCGACTGCGGTTTCCACCCCTTCTTGCCGTGCTCGGCCGATACAGTTGTGAAGATGCCGCCGCGCACGTAAAAGCGCGCGATGAGCCGCATGAAGCGAGGCTGAATGGCCTTGACCAGATCGTCGAGCATGCGATTGGTCACCGCCTCATGGAACGTTGCCTGATTTCGATACGACCACACGTAAAGCTTAAGGCTTTTCAACTCCACGCATTTTTTGTCGGGGATGTAGTCGAGTAACAGCGTGGCGAAATCCGGCTGACCGGTCTTTGGGCAAAGGCAAGTGAACTCGGGAATTTCCATATGAATCAGGTAATCCCGACCGGGGTTTGGATTGGGAAACGTGTCGAGTGACAAAGAAGGCTTGCTCGGCATTCTCTGAAGGCCATTCCATTGTTAAAATGCACGACCAAATAAACTGCGCCTGGTCCTGAGGCGAGGACCCCAGGCGCTTGTTTTATGGACATTCGCTGAAATTATAAGCCTTTATAAAGCTGCACAAATTGCGACTCACACATATCAAGCTCGCTGGTTTCAAATCTTTCGTTGATCCCACACACATCCCGGTGCCCGGCCAGCTGGTCGGAGTCGTCGGCCCGAACGGTTGCGGCAAATCGAACGTAATCGACGCGATTCGCTGGGTGCTGGGCGAATCCTCAGCCAAGCAGCTGCGCGGCGAAAACATGCAGGACGTCATTTTCAATGGCTCCGGAGACCGCAAGCCGATCGGCCGTGCCAGCGTCGAACTGGTCTTCGACAACAGTCTGGGCAAGGCAGCCGGGGCCTGGTCGGCGTACGCGGAGATTTCCGTCAAGCGTGTGCTGGAACGCGAGGGTGAATCGTCCTATTTCGTCAACAACCTGCACGTGCGCCGTCGTGATGTCGCCGACATCTTCCTCGGCACCGGCCTGGGCGGCCGCGGCTATGCCATCATCGAGCAGGGCATGATTTCACGCATCATCGAGGCGAAGCCGGAAGACCTGCGCAGCTTCCTCGAGGAGGCTGCCGGCGTATCGAAGTATCGCGAGCGTCGGCGGGAAACCGAATTGAGGCTTGAGGACACGCGCGAGAACCTGCTGCGCGTCGATGACATCAGGCAAGAACTCGGCCGGCAACTCGAGCACCTGAAATCGCAGGCAGAAAAGGCCGGCAGATACCGCGGCTTCGAGGCTGGTCTCAAGCGTACCCAGCAGTTGCTGTGGACGTTGCGCAAGCGCGATGCGCAGGCGCAGCGGGCGAAGATCAGCCGCGACGTCGAGTCATTGGGCATCGAGCTGGAGGCAGAAACGGCGCGGCTGCGCGACTCGGAAAAGCGGGTGGAGGAACTGCGCGCCAGGCATTACGAGGCATCCGACAACGTGCATGCGGCGCAAGGCACGCTGTACGAGGTCAACGCGGAGATCGCCCGCGTCGAACAGCAGGTCCAGTTCCTGCGCGACAGCCGCAACCGTGCCGAGCAGCAGCTCAATTCCTTGCACGCCCAGGAAGCGGAACAGCGCGATCGGCAGCAATCGCTGGAGACGGCGCGTGGCGACAATTCCCGCGCTTTGGCGCAGGCCACTGAGCAGCTTGGCGTGTTCGGGGAGACGCTGCGAGAGGCCCGCGAAGCACTGCCCGTGGCGGATGAAAATTACCGCAAGGCCCAAGCGCTGCTGGCCCAGGCGCAGGAAGTCCTGATGCAGGCGGAACAGCAATTGCGCCTGGAAGACACCCGCAAAGGCCATACCGAAAAGCTGTTGCTGCAACTCGCGTCGCGCCGCGCCAGGCTGGAGGAAGAGCGCGACGGCCTGGAAATCCCCAATCTGAGTCAACTAGTCAGGCTGGAATCCGAGGTCCGGGAGTTCGACCATCAGCTTGCCGGACAGCGCGATGCGTTCGAGCAATGCGAGGCGGCGTTGCCGCAGCTCGAACAGTCTCTGAAAAAGGCTGAAGAAAGCGCGGAACAGACTCAGCAGCGGGTACATCAACTGGATGCGCGCCTGACCGCCCTGCAATCCCTGCAGGACCAGGTCAGCCGCTCGGGAGAGCTTGAACCGTGGCTGGATCGCAACGATCTGCGCCGCAATCCTCATCTGTGGCAAGGCATACGCATTCGTGAAGGATGGGAGAACGCCCTCGAAGCCGTTCTGCGCGAACGTCTCAACAGTATCGGTCTTACCGACCTGGGGCAAACACATAGCTGGCTCGCCGAGCCGCCGCCGGGAAAAATTTCCTTCCACCGCGTCATCGCGGGCTCGGGGGTCGAAGAGCCCACACCCGCCGGACTGGAGCGCCTGACCGACTATGTCACCTGCACCGACGCGCGTCTGGCGGGTGTGCTTGGCGACTGGCTCGCGCGCGTCTATGTATTGGCTGATCCGGCGCATGGCATTGATGTCGCTGTGAAATTGCCCGCCGGCGCCCTGCTGGTCAGCGCCCAAGGCCATGTGTTCACGCCCACCAGCGTCAGTTTTCACGCCGCCGATTCCGAAGTCCATGGCATCCTGTCCCGTCAGCGCGAAATCGAAGCCTTGTTCGCTGAGCGCACCACATTCGATGCCGAGCTCGGAGGGCAAAACAACGACGTGGCTTCGCGGAAAGCCGAATTCGAAGAGCGCAGGGCCGAGGCTGATCGCCTGCGACGGCAAGTGTCGGAACTCCAAGAAACCCAGCACCAGTTGAAACTGGACCATGTCCGCCTGTCGCAACTCGCCGAAAGGTTGAAGTCCCGCGGCGAGCAGATCGTTCGCGAAGTTGCGGAAATCGATGTGGAATCCGCTCGCGAGTCCGCGCAGCACGAGGAAGCCGGCCGGCAAATGGAGGCGCTTCGCGCCGGCATGGTGACCATGCATGCCGGGGTCGAGGACGCCAGGCAGGCTCACGCGGAGGCCGACA
>Ga0137437_1000602_pt1 | contig 11568 bp, 11 predicted proteins | sample EasRivERMGT138_2_FD_102332 | JGI IMG/M metagenome (GOLD analysis project Ga0137437, IMG submission 102332) | Soil microbial communities from meander-bound floodplain in the East River, Colorado, USA - East River MetaG ERMGT138_2 | ecosystem: Environmental > Terrestrial > Soil > Floodplain ...
ACTCGTCCTGACGCGCTCCGTGCATCGCTTCTTGAGGTGGACGCGGGATTGAGTCACGTCGTCGTCGACGACGTCTTCACGTAAGTTGTGAACACAAGGCGGATGAAACGGCATTTCGTTCCTCTCTGAGGAGAATGATGGCGGATGGCGCCCGCACCCCTCCTTCCTGCGGGTACGCAGTGGCATGGGAAGGGCACCTTCTCTCCTCTATCGGGACGTGCTGGCTCTCGCGTTAGCTGGGCCGCACAATCGCACGCCAGATCGGCTGCCAGGCACATTGGCAAGGCCCATAAGGCGGCCCATGCACGCACTGCGCCGTGCGTTCCTCCTCGACGGTTGTGAGGTCCTCGCGGTGGGACCGTCGGACATCGCCGAGATCGCGATCGCGTTCCTGATCGCGATCGCGTTCTTGATCGACGGCCCGGCCCGCCAAGTCCCGGCGAGTGGTCAAACGGCGATGCCACTCGATAACGTTTTGGAGCGTGCCTCCGATACGGGGGAGCCGATGAGCAATCTCCTCACATCCTCCATTCCTCCTCGGATCTGAAAGGCACCCCCATGCGTTCCACATCGCTCTTGTTCCTCTTCCTCGTATCCCCGCTCCTGCCGGGCTGCGTCATCGACTCGCGAAACATCGTGCAGATCCCGTTCGAGAACAGCTTCAACGGCAACGGCGTCCACGGGGCCCCCGGCCCGAGCGGCGACGCATCGCCGCCGCCCAGATCCGCTTCCAGCCCCGACGCTGAGCGCGACGCCGTGCAATCCACGCTCGTGGCCCTGGTGCTCCTGGCGTCTCTGGCCTTGGCCCTCGCCCTGGCAAGTTCGCGATGGCCGGAGATGTACGGCAGGTGCTCGCCAGGCTTGCCCGCGCGGCGGAGAGGCGCGGACGCGAAGCGAAACCTGGTCGCCGCGCACGTGGAGTCCGCACCGCAAGGCTCGGCGGCATACGAGTTCGATCTGTTCGTGGTCTATGCCGACGCCGACGCTGACTTCGTGCATGGTTACCTCCTGCCTGCCCTCAACCTGCCGTCCCCTCGGGTGCTGCTCGTCGACGAGATGACGCTCGGTGCACCGATCGTCTCCGAGATCGACCGTGGGGTGTCTCGTAGCCGCTTCACGGTCGCCGTGCTGTCTCCGGCGTACCTCGAAGATCGCTGGGCCGTATTCGGCGAGCAACTCGCGAGCCACCTCAGCGTACCAGCGGTGCACGTCGTCCCGTTGCGGCTGACCCACTGCAAGCTCCCGCCGCGTCTCGAGGCCCGTGTCGCGCTCGACTTCACAGAGGGAGCCCGCTGGAACGCCGGGGTCGCACGCCTGCGTGCGTTGTTGCACACGCCTGCCACGCCTCGAACCGGTTAGTCGTCGCGCGGCCTCACGTGACGATGGTGAGCGCCCGGCGACCGGTCGCGATCGATCGAAGTCACCCAGGCGAGCGCGGGTCGCAGCGAAAGCTCGGCGGTGGCCGGGGACGGAGCGTGCTGCGGGCCGCGCTGACCTCGGCGGTCGCCCACGGCTCGGGCCGCCGGGCCTTGCGGAGGCGGTGGCGCGCCCACTCGACGCCGGTATACGCCCACCACGTGGCGGCCATCTGCGCGCGGCGAAGCCCGAGCCGCGACGCGAGCGCGCGGTCGCCACGGATCGCGTAGTCACCGCGGTTCTCGTGCGGAAACGGCCGCGCGGGCACCGGCCGATCGAGGAACCCGCACAGCGCGCCCCAGCCATCGCCGCGCTCCCAGCACGCGACGAGCAGCCGGCCCGGCCGCGTCGCGAAGTGCGCGATCACCGCGCGCTCGTGCGCCTCGGCATAAGCGGCGATCTCGGCGATGAAGCGCGCGGGCGGCGCGCCGCACTGGAGGCCGAGCTCGACCATGTGCTGCCACACGCTGCGCGCGTGGACCTCGGGATCGCGGCGCGTCGTCAGCACGAACCGGCTATCCGGAAACGCGCGATCGAGCTCGGGCCACACGAAGTACCAGGGGCTGTCCTCGAACGTGTCGCCGTGCACCGCGGAGTCGATCAGCGGCTGCGGATCGCCGGTGCGCTCGAACACGCGCTCGAGGTACGCGTCGTAGGTCCGGTGACGGCCGCGCCCGAGGAGCCGCAGGCAGCGCGCGAGCGTCTTGGTTCCCGTGCGGCTGAGGCCGATGCCGAACAACTTCTGCATGGAGCCGTGCATGGAGACGATCGAGGAGCCCGCCCATGGTAACCCGGACCACGGTCGCGCTCACGCGTGCAGCGGTGCGGCTTCGCGGGTCTCCGCCGGCACCTGTTTGCGCGGCGAGGACTTCATGAGGTCCTCAAACATGACGAGCAGCTCGTTGCCGAGCGCGGCCAGCTCGTCCTCGTCCATCGTCTCGCGGAGCATCGGGAACAGCTCCTGCTCCTCCACCTCGTGGGCGTGGTGCGAGACCTCCTCCTTCAGCACCGCCAGCTTGGCCGCGAAGTCGCAATCCTGGAGATCCATCGTCAACATGTCGGCGAGGACACGCCTGATGGCGAGGTGCTCCTCGACCGACTTGTGGAGGATCTCGCTCGTCTCGTCGGACATGACGCGCGGATAGAACAGCTTCTCCTCGATCGTCGCGTGCGCTGCGAAGGTATCGGCGAGCTCGAAGAACGCCGCCATGCGGCCGCCTTCGTCCGCTTCCACCTGCTCGAACAGGCCATCCAGGTGATTGTGCTGGTCGCTCAGGAGATCCAGGGCATTCAGAAGCGTCGTGGTTTGCTTGGCCATGTCTACCGAGCGGTGCATGCGGGATGCCGCCCGAGGTCTCCAGCGCCGTCACATGCCAGTGCCTCCGAGGGGCGGCATCGAACGCGCATCGCCGCGCGAACGAGCCACGGCGAGCGGCGGAGCACGCCGCGATGTCCGAGCCGCCGTCCGAGCCGCCGCATTCGACCAGCGCCACGAGCCGCCGCCGCGCGCAAGACCAACCGCGAGCGGCGTTCCACCTCGCGGCGTGGTGCGCCGGCGCACATCACGGACGCGCTCGCGCCCGTGGGAGGCGATCACCAGGCGATGCCGTAGTCGTCGCCGTCGTCGCTGGATCCGCCCCACAGGGTGCCGTGATCGTGATCGAAGTAGATCGCGTTGATGGGACCCGACGTGCGCGCGGCGCTATCGAGCGTGTAGCCCATGCGTCCCAGCTCGGTGCGCACCCAGGGCGGCAGCGCTTGGTTGACCGTGAGCTTGCCGGGCCGCGAGTCGTGGGCGCCGAACGAGCTGCGCATCTGATAGCTGTTGACGTTGGCAGCCTCGCAGGCTTCCTGCACGTTCATCCCGAACTCGACGACGTTGAGGAAGAACTGCAGGAGGTTCTGATCCTGGGTGTCCCCGCCCTGCACCGCGAACGCCAGGTACGGCTTGCCGTTCTTGAGCGCCAGGGTCGGCGTCAAGGTCGCGCGTGGCCGCTGCCCGGGCGCCACGACGTTGAACGGGTTCTCGGCCGCGTCGAGCACGAAGCTCTGCATCCGCTGGCTCAGGCCGACGCCGGTCTTGCCGGCGATCACGGCCGGGACCCAGCCGCCGCTCGGGGTCACCGAGACGACCCAGCCCTTGTCGTCGGCCGCTTCGATCGAGGTGGTCCCGGCGGTGAACTCGCGGAGGAAGGCTTCATCGACGGGCCGATCCGCCGGATCGCTGGCGGCGACGACCACCGCGGCGGGGCCGGGCGCGCCGGTGCTGACGGTGGGGCCGGGGACGGCGCTCGATCCGCTTGCGGGGGCGGCCGCGGTCCCCGTGGTGCGCCAGCGCTCGAGCAAGCCGCGGAACGGGTTCGTCTCGCCCTGGAACGGATACGGATCGCCGGGGCCGATCGTCAGATCGTTCTTGGCCCAGTTGATCTGCTTGTAGCGCTCCTTGGCGTACGCCTTGGACAGGAGGCCCTTGATCGGCTCCGCCGGCGGCACGTACGGATCGCCGTAGTAGAAGTCGCGATCGGAAAACGCCAGGCTCATCGCCTGGTAGAGCGCGTGGATGTAGCGCGAGCTGTTGTAGCCCATCGCCTTGAGATCCATGTTCTCGAGGATGTTCAGCGCCTGCAGCATCGCCGGGCCCTGCACCCAGGTCGTCAGCTTGTAGACCGCGATGCCGCGATACGTGGTCGAGACCGGCTCCTCGATGTGGACCTGCCACCTGGCCAGATCGTCCATCGTGAACAGCCCGCCCTGCTCCTTCACCGAGCGGACCAGCTCGGCCGCGATGTCGCCCTTGTAGAACCGATCGTAGGCAGCGTAGATGGCTTGCTTGCGGTTCTTGCCCGCGCGCAGCGCCTCGGCTTCCGCCTCGACGAGCTTCTTCAGCGTCGCCGCCAGATCGGGCTGGCGGAAGATCTCGCCCGGCGCCGGCGCCTCGCGCTCCTTGCCGAGGTGCGGCAGCATCACGGCCTTGGCGTACGGCCACTGCTTGATCTTCGCCTTGTTGCGCTCGATCACGTTCGATAGCTCGGTCTCGATCGGGTAGCCCTCGGCGAGCGACATCGCGGGCGCCAGCACGTCGGCCAGGCTCATCGTGCCGTACTCGGCGAGCATCGTGAACAAGCCGCCCGGGGTCCCCGGCGTGACCGCGGCGAGCGGACCGAACTCCGGCGGATACTTCATCTTCTGGCCCTTGAAGAACTCCGGCGTCGCACCGCTGGGCGCCACGCCGAGCGCGTTGATGCCGATCACCTTCTTCTTCGTCGGGTCGTAGATCAGCGCCTGGGTCTCGCCGCCCCAGCTGAGCGTGTCCCACATCGTCGAGACCGCGCCGAGCATGGCGCACGCCGCGTCGACGGCGTTGCCGCCGCGCTGGAAGATCATCGAGCCCGCCTGCGCGCCGAGCGGCTTGCCGGTGATCGCCACCCAGTGCTGGCCGTGGAGCACAGGCTTGTGCGGCCGATCAGCGCGGGCGCTGCGCGGCGTGCCGCCGAGGACAGCGATCGAGACGACCGCCGCGGCGAGGCGAGCGGAACGGGACAACCACGCAGGGTATGAGCGCATCGCGGACCTCCGGGTTCTGGGGGCGCCAACCTTACCCTACCGCTGGCGGCCGGATCCGCGCGCGCGCCACTTGTCGACGGCCCCGCACACGCTCATCCCTGCGCAAAGGCAGGGGCGACCGTTGCCTCGAATGGCCTTGTTGTGCACAACGCGCAACAGCCGCCTGGAAGCGACTTGCATCTAGGCTCAGTCGAGCGCGATCTTGAGCCCGTGGTCCTGCTGGATGCGCAAGAGGGCCTCGGCGTTGCCGCGCGCGTCGTCGACCGGGTGATGGGTGTGTGCCGTCGTGCGCAGGTGCTTGAAGTTTGCGAACACATCCTTGACGACGCCCTTGTAGAGGCTGCCCAGGTTCTGGGAGCTGTGGCCGAACGGGTTCTTGCCGGCGAACCGGTGGAAGTAATAGTTGATGAAGCTCCAGTCGAAGCCGTTGTTGTCGGAGATGAAGATCGGGCGCCGGCCGGCGGTGGCCGTGACCCACGCGCCGAACCGGGTCATGACGTCCTGCGGATCGTCGAAGCCGTCGTGCTGCGCGCGCGAGAACCCGCTGATCGCGAGCGCCTCCGGGATCCACGCGTCGCTGATCGGGCGCAGCTGGCCGTAGAACGTCTCGTCGAGCGCGCGGCGGACGATGACGGCGCCGAACGAGACCATGGAATAGAGGCCCGGCGCCGGGCCGTCGGCCTCGATATCAACCATCACGTAGCTCATGGCCTCGGTATGCCTCCCGGGGCGCGGCTTTGACTAGCCCCTGCGGCGATCCTGCAGGTGGGCGACGATCTCCTCGTACGACCGGCCGCCGAGCGGTGGCAGCGCGGCACGGTGTGCCTGGAGGTCGGCCTTGAGCGCGTCGCTGCCGTAGCGCACGAACACGTCCATGAGGCTGTCGACGCAGGTGTCGAACGGCCGGCCATCGATCATCGGCGGGATGATCTGATCGCGCAGCTTCGCGGCGCGGAGCGCGTACTGGAACAGCGCCGGCCCGCCGTTGCGGAGCCACAGCGCGCCGACCTTGCGGTTGTGGTTGACCAGGCGGCCGAGCTCGTAGGAGTGCCGCATCCACAGCGCGGCGAGCTGCCGGCCCTGCTCGCTGCCCGACAGCTCGCGCTCGATGCGATGCCCGAGCGCCTGCACCTCTGCCGCCGCGGCGTCGGCGCGCGATCTACTCGAGGCCGCGGGCGTCGTCTGCACGTCGCCGATCCGCGTTGCGGTCGCCGGGATGAGCTGGATGGAGCTCTGTTGCTGGAACCGCGTCGCCATGTCGTTCACCGGAAACGCGACCCCCCAGCCGTAGTTCGCGCTGGACGTATCGAGGATGACCGCGAACAGGATCCCCACGACCTCGTTGGCGGCGTTGACCACCGCCGCTCCGGAGTCTCCTTCGTCCCCGAACTTTGCCTGGCCGCCGCCGAGGGGGCGATTCGGCTCGATCAGGATGCCATTGGAGTACAGTCGCGGCGGCCGATTGGGGCCTTGGACCGTGGCAACGAGCCCCACGCGCCGCACGGTCCCGCCGGTCAGTCGCGTCGTGCGCCCGTACTTGCGGACCTTGTAGGTGCGTGACTGTGCCTGAGCCATCGTGACGGTGTTCCATCCCGTGACGAACCCGATGCACTGGATCTCGGCGAGCCACTGGGTGTTCGGATCGAGGCGGGAAATCGCGGCATCCACCGTCGTGTAGTCCTGCGTGACCAGCCCACCGAACGATCCGCGCGTACAGTTGGAGCAGCTGTCGCTCGTGTCGGGATTGCCGACCCGCATGCCCGCCGAGGGAGGGTGGTCATTGTCGAACAAGACATGCCAGTTGGTGACGGCCATGATGCGCGCATCACCTTGGACCTTGGCCAGGAACCCGAGCGTCCCCTTCCCGTGGGTGATCGCGTCGCCCGAGATCTGGATTCCGCCCTTGAGCGGACGGTACCGGCCCTCGTCCAGATCCTTGCTGTCGGCCGCCACCCCGGGGATATCGCCGAGCTCGGCGAGCTGCGGGATCCCCATCTCGACCACGTCGGTCGGAACACCCTCGAACGCGGGCGGGATCACCTCGTCGGCGGCGAGCGCGCTGCGCGGCAGCTTGTGCGTCACGAACACCGTGATCGCGAGCTCGTCGACCTCGCGTCCGCCGCGCTCGCAGTTGCCGATCGCCACCGCGTGCACGTTGGGGTACTTGATGAACGCGGCGTAGGCACGCTGGGCCAGCGCGTTGAGCTGCTCGTCAGTCAGGGTCGCCATCGCTCGTCCTTTCCGGGCGTTCCCGGCGTCCTCGGCGTCCCCGGCGTGCGCCGCAACCCGACCAGCGCGCGATACGCGCGGATGTCCGCCTCCTGGATCCCCCACGCGAAGCCCCAGCCGACCTGCGGCTGGCCGCTCGCCAGCCGCTCACGCCGCGATACCTCCATGGATCGAAAGCTACTCGTGCCGCAATCAGATCGTCAAATACAAAAATACACAAGATAGCCAATCCGCTGAAACCATGAAGAGTGAGACTGTCGAAACGCAACACCCAAACCAACCATCACTGCATCAGTCGATATCCGCCCTGAACGCAAACGAAAATCATATCGCGGGATCGGCGCCTTGCGACAGGAGGATTCGATCCCGGAGAGGGCGAGCGCCCTCGCCACGGTGTGCCGTGCCGCCCGGTCCCGGACGCCGATGCTCACCTAGTACGTCGCCACAGAAGTTCTGACCGGTTTGCCATGCGAGATGGCCAGGAGACTTCGTGAGGGCTCGTTCTTGCCATCGCGGGCCTGGAGGAGAACGCGCGAGCGCGCGCTGGCGACGCAGGCTGGACCACTCGGTCGTCCGTAACCACCGTATCAAGATGGCGGGCAGTGCCATCTCCACGACCGACCGGCGCCTCACCACCCGCTCGTACACGAAGCTGCCGTCTCGTGACAGGTGACCGATCCTGTTCTCCTCGAGATCGAGCGGGTGCGCGCACTTGACGATCACGCCATGGGGCCGGATGCCAAAATGGCTCGGGTTCGCCGCGTTGCAGAACGCGTTCTCGCCGACTGGCTGGTTCGGCGCCCGGACGACCGAGGCGAGCTCGCGCAGGATCGGACCGGGATCGTCGAACACTGGGAGGATCCTCGCCGAGCTCGTCGCCGAGCTGCGACAAGAAGACCCTGACGTCGTCGAGCGTACGCGGGGTGACCATGCACGCGAATGAGGATCTCGAACTTCAGGCGCAACGCACGGTACGAGCGGACGTGGTCCCAGATCCGCGCGCAAATGTGCCCGTGGGCATTCGCGGCGAGGCGATACCGGTCGTGGACCTGCTGCGGCCCATCGAACGTGATCTGATCTCGCGAGGTTCCCAGCCCCACGAGCTCGCACAGGGCTTGCGGTGACAACAAGAATGCATTCGTGCTCATGAAGCCCTGCAGCGCGACGCCGTTTTCACCCTCGACGTACGACCCCGGGTGCAGCGTGTTGCGCGAAGGTGAGCGCGTTTCCGCCGGACGCTCCGGCGGGGGAACCGGGAAGAGCCCGACCGAGGACGTGCGCGGCGTGGCGGTTCGGTGACGCCTACGACTGCCTGGAGCTCGCGGACGTGCGCCCCGTCAGCTGTGATCGCGCCGGGTCTCCGTTAAGCCGGTCGACTCCGGATATCGGAGTGGTGGCGACGGTGGGGAGAAGCTGCCAAAAATGTCCGATCTTCGAGGGTCGAGGGCGCCCTTCGGATGATAAGTCGGCGGAATGGATGAGGGTCAGTGTTGGCGCGACATGTGTATCCCGGTCCGCCATGAGATTCGCCCTCCCCGCCGCGTTGCTCGTCCTGGCAATGGCCGGCAGCGCCGCCGCACAGCCCAGCCTGACATCGCCGAGCTCGTGGCCGCCGCCACCCACCGCGCCGCAGGGCGAGGAGCTCAGCGAGTCCACGGCCGTCTGGCTCTCGCTCGGTGGCACGGCCGCCTCGTGGACCCTGCTCGCGGTGGCATCGAAGATGGATCAGGGGCCCGGCAGCAACGCATCGAACATCGGCACGATCGGCGCGCTGGGGACGCTGCTCGCCCCGAGCTTCGGACACTGGTACGCGCACTCGTACCTCACCCGCGGGCTCGGCCTGCGGGTCGCCGGGGTCACCGCCACGTTCTTCGGGCTCGGGGTCCTGCTCGGGAGTTGCGAGGACGAATGCAGCGACGCCGGGCTCGCGGCGGCCCTCTTGCTCGGCGGCGCGTCGCTCTACGTCGGCGGCACGATCGACGACATCGCGACGGCGCCCGGTAAGGTGCGCCGCTACAACGAGCGGTTCCAGAACGTGGCGCTCGTCCCGATGATCCGCAGCGACAGCGGCGGGCTCATGATCGCGGGACGGTTCTAGCCTGACTTCGCACGCAACGGGCCGCGGCGCGCGAGGCCCTCGCGGTGCGTGAGCGCCGCCGCGTGGTCCGCGCAGCCGCGAGGCTCAGCCGACCAGCGCGGCGACCGCGTCGTCGAGGGCCGGGAGGTCTCCCGCGTGGCGGGGGAAGTGACGCCAGCGCAGCACACCCGCCGGATCGACGGCGAAGGTCGCCGCGGCTTGCCAGCGATTCCCGCTGGCCCAGCGGTTGTGGATCCCGTCATCGAGCAAGCGCGTGAGCGCAGCCAGCGAGTCCGATCCTGCAAAGTGCTTGCGATCGCTCAGGCCGACGCCCCACGCGGCATAGTGCGCGCGATCGGGATCAGCGACGAGCTCCACGCGCGCGGCGCCGCCAAACGCATCGCACCAGCTCCGCGATGGCGCCTCGCGGCTGTGGGTCACCGCGAGGAAGTCGATGGCCGGCTGTGCCGCGGCCAGCGCTGCCATCTGGCGCACCGTGGCCTCGGCAAAGGGACAGCCGACGTGCCGGAGGAACGCAACCACGGCGGACCGGCCCGGCGCGCGCGCAGGCAACGCGGGGACCGTCGCGCCAACCTCCAGCGGCACCGCGGTCTCGCGGGCCTTCGGTTTCATGAACGTGTGAGGTGCGACGACGAAGTCGCGCAGGAGATATACAAGCTGCCAGCGCATGGGTCGATCTAACCTCTTTCCCGCGCGCGGCGGCTGGGAATGAGCCCCGTTCCAGCGTTGCGTGCAGATTTCCCGCGCACGGCGTACCGATGGTCGTTCAGGCGAGCTCGCGTTTCATGATGGATCACGCATCGATTCTCGCGCGATGCTCGGCTCCCGACACGAGGCTGCGCGGCTGGACCGCTGCCGCCACCTGGGAGTCCTGCATGCTGCGCCTCATCGACGTCATCTGGGCGAGCGTGCTCCTTGCCGCCTCGTGCACCTCGCACCAGGCGGACAACACCGGCGGTCCGGCCGGGCCCGCCGGCCAGGGGAGCCAGACCGTTGCCAGGCCCGCCCCGCCACCGCCTCCCCCTCCGCCGACGAGCGTCCTAGAGCAGGTCCAGCGCGGAGCGCCCGCCGGCGTTCGCGTCGCCGCCGCGGACATCACCATCACCGGCATCGAGCTGTTCGTGCTGACCGATAGCAAGCCGGTGCCCGACGACGGGTACGCCGGCGGCACCCTCGTCGGGGTGGTCGGCGGACTCGGCGGCAAGACGCTCGAGGGCCGCGAGCTCGTCCGCGCGGTGATCGCCGCCAAGCCCGCCCCGAAGACGCTCGCGCGGGTCGCGCTCCTGGTCGCGCAGAACGACGCCGAGCTGCTCGGCGCGCCGGACAACCCCGAGCAACGCAAGGCCAAGGTCCGCCCACCCGCGATCGCGCGCAACGCCCTCATGTTCTGGGTATCGACCACCGAGGTGCCGCGGCTCCTCGAGAAGGCCAAGCTCGATCTGGCGACCGGCGTGCTGGAGCTCAGCGCCCTGCCGATCTCTCACGACAAGGCCATCGCAAACGCGATCGCCTCGCTCACCGGCGTCAGCGTCTCGATGCACACCCGCGCGATCAAGACGCTCGCCGATGCATGCGCGGAGCCCAAACCGAGAGCGGCGTTACTGGGCGCGCTCGCGAGCCATCCGCGCGCGCAGTCGCGCGCCGCCGTTGCCGACGCGGCACACAAGTGCGGAACCGCCGCAGTCGGGCCCCTGATCGACGCGATGGAACACGACAAGTCCGCGCTGGTCCGCACCCAGGCCGCCGGTGCGCTCGGCAGGGTCGGCGACCCGCGAGCGCGCCCGGCGCTGGCGAAGGCCGCCAAGAGCGAGGACGCCAACCTGGCGTGGGCCGCGAACAACGCGCTCAAGAAGCTGCAGTAGCCATGGTTCGACGGTGACGTCCGCGCTCGGCGACGCGCCTGCGGCACCCCGCCGACGCGCAACGGCCAACACGCCGGCCACCCAGACTATCTCAGGCTCGAGAACACCGAGGTGAAAGAGCGATTCACGATCGATCTATGTGACGGCAGTGGCTCCGCCCCATGGGGTAGCGCGCATCATTCGCTTGCTGCGGCGGGCTCGCAACGCGGCAGCACGAGGCGCAACGCGTCGAGCGGGATCGGGCGGCGCACGATGCCGCGATCGAGGCCCGCCATCGTACGCACCATCCGGCGGCGCAGCGGCGCGAACCATTGGCTCGCCGGGAACACCAGATCGCGCACGAAGCCCAGCACACGCGAGTCGCCCTGGAAGAACGGCGTCAGGGCGCGCGTCGCGAAC